>ERZ1370068.5955-contig-4959_pt1 | contig 30802 bp, 50 predicted proteins | sample MGYA00561227_ERZ1370068 | MGnify/ENA primary metagenome ERZ1370068 (study PRJEB38410, sample SAMEA6850437) | metagenome | study: Metagenomic assessment of the ecological functions of the soil: analysis of the soil microbiota associated with the...
TTATGCATTGCTAGAAATCGCCCAAAGATGGATATCCCGGTTTCCATAGGTGCGCAAGGTTCTAAAGATCAGCTCAGGAACCGATTTCTCGCAGACTCGCATTGGCGAGGAAGAGGATTCACACCCTCGGTGATTTTATCGAAGACAAATCAATCTCTTGAATCCGGCGGACGCCACGTGGTGGCGATCAGAATCTTCGCGGGATAACTGGATGAAGCTGGCTGCGCTGACCCCGCGTGAGGAGAAGGTGATCAAGATTGCGCTTCGGCCTTCGGCAGCAGCAGCGGGTTCCGGAACACACGCTCGAAGAAGTGGGCCAGCATTTTGCGGTGACGCGCGCGAAACGTATTCGCCAGATCGAGTGCAAAGGCATTGCGAAAGCTGCGTCACCCTTCGCGATCCACTGCGAGTTGAAGGCCTTCCCTGGAAAGCACGCCGAGATAGGCATACTCGCTCGATTGACAGGAATGCGGTGCTCTTACAGTGTGGTTGAATTCGCGTAGCTGTAGAGATAACCTTAAAACCCGAATGGGCCGCGTAAAGTAACTGCACGCAGTCGCGATGGCCGCGATTGTCTTCCCTGACTCGAGCTGATTGCGGCATCGGCTGGCACACGTTGTACTCCGGGGCGCTTTTGGTCAACTGTTCAGTCACGCAGCTTGTCGGCTTTCCCGAAGCGCTGGCCACACCAACATAGTGCTGCATTAGATGCACTTACATAGATAGAGCGTCGTACCGGACTGGAATGCAGAGATAGCTGGCGTAAGCTACCGCGCCAAGGATCAGGACGACAATCAAAATCTCCAGCCGGGCGCCGCCTCGCTCGGCTTGATCCGGGCCCGCTGGTTCGATGAAAATCTTCGCTACCACCTCCTCCAGGAAACGGCCTCAGCCAGTGCTGCACTTTCAGTGCCGCGCGCGACGAAGCGCGCGCAAGAGCTGCGGCTTGATCACCGTAGGACTACCAACAATATGCGCTCGGCCGATCCGCTCAAGCAGGATCCATTGAACCTGGGCCATTCCGTGCTTTTTCTTGTCGCGGCTATGGTGATTTCCATTTATCGCTTACTGTTCATCGATGTCTCCGGCGGGCGGCGGTGGCCACCCGCACGGGCGAATCGCATCCACCCAGCAATTCTACCTCCGAAGACGCAAGCATGCCCAGATTTTTGAAATCCGCGCCGCGACCAGCATACCGAGGCCAACTGCCTCTCCGTGTCTGAAACGACGATAATGGGTAACGGCTTCCAACGCGTGGCCCACTGTGTGTCAGAGTTCAGGATGCGGCGGGACAAATGGTCTTTGCGGTCAACATTTCACGTCGTCGCCGGCGAACGATTGCGGCTTTGAGCACAGTGCGCTTCGATCAGCGATTCAAGCTCTCGAGCGCGCAGCGTGGCGGGCTTTTGCAACTTGCCGAGAAATTCGTTCGTCTGCTCGAACAGCTGACGATCCGACCGGCGCCGTTTTTACCGCCTCGCACCATCCGGCAGTCAACTCACGGGCTGGGAGAGTGACCAGTGTCTCAGTATCAATGATCACGGTGCGCGGCTGATGAGAGGCGCCAGCCAGGTTCTTGCCAGTTGGCAGGTTAATTCCGGCTCTGCCTCCAACCGAAGAGTCGATTTGCGCTAACAGCGTCGTGGGCACCTGGATAAAGGAAATACCGCGCAGGTAGACGGCCGCCGCAAAGCCCGCCAGGTCACCGACAACGCCGCCGCCCAGCGCCACAACAACATCACTACGCTCCAGACCCGCCTGGCTGAGGACGGCAAGCGCCTGCTCCAGGGTGCGCATTGATTTGAACCGTTCGCCTTCACCCATTAGCCAATGCGAGACCGAGAAACCATTCGCCCGCAGACTGTCCTCTACGGCGCGCCGGAAAGACCAAACACTCGAGAATTCGAAATGATTAGCGGCGCGCCGTCCGGCGCGGTGTCGGATCGAAGACAGACTGCGTTGCGCCTCGCGACCAACTTGTGCAGCAGCCCGCGGCCTATTTTTATTTCGTATCCTTCAGCCGGTGACGCGAGTGTCACCTTAAGTTGCTTCAATTTTCAGGCTCCGTGTCCAGTCTCATTTAGAAGCTCAACAATCAGGTCACAGCTGAGTCGCCAAAACCTATCAGTCGCGCCAACTCTTCCACTGAATACCGTGACGCAGTATTCCACAAATCTATTAGTTCGTCGCCTGCCTTTCGCGAAGCCCACCAACGATTTCCATAACGCACGCGCAGGTATTCACGAGGCCCGGCAGCAAAGCTCAGGGAACGCAACCGGCTCGCCGCGTTGTCCTCTGGGGCAGATTGAGCAGGAAAAATTCCGGACGAAAGCGAAACCCCTAGCGCGCTCATGCAAATCTACAAAAGCTATCTGCAATTGCTCGGGCGATGGTTGCGCTCTCCGAGTGCAGCAAAATTGCGCAGGAGGTTTCGGCCGCCAGCCGGCGTACCCGCAAAACCAGGAGCGAGGCCAGATCGCGAACCAGCATCCTCGCTTGCGCTTCGCTAATGGGCTGGAAGAGCTCCTTATCCATCCCGGTTCCAGTAGTAGCAATCTGAACAGGTAGCCATAGCCGTCGTTGCGGGCCGAATCCGAAGAATAGACAAACTCAGGATGGACCTCGGCAAGGTTCTTCGAACACCATGCATGTTGCTGTGCCAGGCCGGCGGCATGAAGAGAGGCGGAGATAGGTCATTGGTCCCCAGGCCGGGCGAGCAAACCAGGCGTACATCACCCGGCGGGTTCACGGGAAAGCACTCGGCCGACTGAGCACTCCGAGAGTCCTGAGCGCGAGCAGTTTGGATGTTTGGCTGTTTGTCGACGCGAATCCTAATCCATTCATCATGTCCCTGTAAATGGTCGGCCAATTCTGTTCCAGGAAAACTTATCCAGCCACGACGCTCGTTCCAGGTAGGCCAGGTCGGCAAAGTTTAGCGCACTCGCGGACACCGCCGACAATTCACGCTTAACCAAAGTTGAGAGTGCCAACTCTGTGCGTCTCTTCGGTTTGTTTCAACAACCCTTCTGTGTCCAATTGCATTTGACTCAGGTTCGTTCCGGTTGCCTGAGCAATGAGGTCACCATACGAGTCAAAACCGAGACGGCTGGCCGCATTGTGCAGGAGGCGAACACGAGTCATTCGTAGATCGTCACAAGTTGAAAGCTCATTGGTCCAAACTCGGGCAAGTTCATCACGCCGAATTTTGTGTGGTTCAGTTGCCAGGTGGAAGGAAACGGCTTCAGCAGAAACAGTTTCACCATACCACCTCAGACGCATCGATGATTCGCAATGTGAGAGTTCTCTGCTCGCCTCGTCGACCTGATTCTCAACATATTCAAGCTGCGCTGCTTGCAAAAGTCTGCGCACTCCGGCGCTTTCGGTTTCTGCCTGTAGTTGGTCGAGATGAGATTGAGGTCTGCGAGAGCTGACGCCGAGAACAAATCGGCATGGTCAGCACGGACTTGGTCAATCCCGTATTCCGGTTCGGAGCCGACGTGGCGTCGGTAGCGGGCGAGTTCAAGAGCAGAATTGTATGCGGCGAATTGCGCGCGATACTCGTTGATGTTCATTTCGGGAGCTGAGACGCGGGGCCTTCGACGCCAGGGCTGAAGTCGCCTCAATAACCCAAAAATTGTAACACGCCCAAGGATAGCCACCACTTGCGGGAGGAAAGACCGTTCGCGGGAAAGCGAATGGGCGCGAACGTGGAGTGTCCGCGCCCATTCATTTTCGTGGTCACTGTCCTCACCCCAGCAACCACTTGAGACGGAGGATTCACCAACCGTCGTCTCTCTTGCCCCAAAATATACATCGCAAGGCCTGTGCCGTGCAAGAAAATTTTCTTCAATTTACAAGGTGTTTGTTTTTCCCCTTATTATTCTTAAGCTCCGGGAACCAGTCGGCGATGAATGTTTCTGACTTTGCTGTCCTGTAAGAATTTTAGAGTGGTGCATGTATAAATTTCACAGTCGTGCTTCCCAGGATGGGCTTTCAGTGGGCTCCGATCGCCGATTTGATAGCGTTGGCCAGACTCTCGGCGTACGTCTCAATCTGATTTTGACTTTGGCCTTCGATCATTACGCGCGCCAGAGGCTCAGTGCCGGAATAGCGCAAAAGCAGCCGGCCACGTTCGCCCAGTTCAGTCTCTATTTCTCGAGCCACGTGGCGAACGGTCTCGATATCGTTGAACGGCTTTCTTTCGCGGACCCGCACATTAACCCCAGAACCTGCGGATACCGCTCAAAGCCCGTGGTCAATTGCTCGAGGCTCCGGTTCTGTTCACGCATGGCTCGAAGCAGGCTGAGGGTCGTGATCATGCCGTCACCGGCAAGACTCAAGCGCGGAAAGATCAGATGCCCCGACTGCTCGCCGCCCAGGCTAGCCCCGGAACGAAGTAGCTCATCCAGTACGTACTTGTCGCCCACGTCGGTACGTCTGAGCTCTAGCCGCGCTTGCGAAGTGCAATTTCCAGACCGACGTTACTCATGACGGTCCCCACTACGAGACCGAGATGTAGTTCGCCGGACGCGTGCAGGTAGTTGGCCATTACCCACATTGCCGCATCACCATCAACGAACCGGCCCTTGCCGTCCACAAACAGCGCGCGATCAGCATCACCATCAAAAGCGACCCCAAAGTCCGCCCGCGTCTGAGATTACTCTTTGCTGCAAGGCCTCGGTGTGCAGCGAGCCGCAATCGCGATTGATGTTACGCCCGTCCGGTTGATCGCTAAGCGCGATCACTCGTGCCCCAAGGCCTCTGAATAGTGCGGAGCCAGCTGCGACGACGCTCCATTGGCGCAATCGATGACCATCGTGAGGTGAGACAGTGAAAGACCCTGCCCTATTTCCCGGCGAGAAAATCAAGATAGCGCTTGCGCAGCGCTGCTGCATCACTCTCATAATCCGGCAATGAAGATTCGCCCGAGTCCTGGTCGCCCGAGCCAGGCGCCAGCAGGTCGTCTTCGATTAGTCTCTCAGTTGCATCTTCCAGTTTCTTTCCCGACGGCGCAAAAATCTTGACGCCGTTGTCTTGAAACGGATTGTGGGAGGCACTGATTACCACTCCAGCATCCGGCGGGCAGGACGCGCGCCAAAAATGCGACTCCCGGTGTCGTAACTACACCTGCTGATTTGCAATTGGCGCTTGCTGCCGTGGCCCCCTGACGAGCGCGCGCTCCAGCCAGTCACCGGATTCTCTGGTGTCTCTGCCCGTTAGGATGACCGGCACACGGCCTTCGAGGTTCTCGCGCAGATGAGCGGTAAGCGAGGCACCCAGGGCCCGCAACGTCGGTCGATCAAGCGGAAAGCTGCCTGCTTTGCCGCGAATTCCATCGGTACCAAACAGTCGAGTCATTGTTTTCAAGAGAGAGTGCGATCGGAAGCTCAGTGCGGAGCCGCTGGAGGTTTTGCGGCCTTACGGGAGATTAATTTAGCCTTGTCTGCGGCGCCAGTATCAAGTGGCACCGGGAGGCCACTAACGTTTAAGGGCTTCTGAAGCGGTTGTTCACTGATCTCAACGTGCACTTGAACCATGCCCGGGGTGACGTCGACTTTTTGATCCGAAGATTTATCGCAACCTGATCCAGGTCAAACCCGGCCCTTCTGCCCTCGAGGGAAATCGATTCCGTGGGAGCCTTGTCAATGCCGTTCACGTGACTGGAGGGCCCGCGCACCTGACCCGGGCAGGATTCGCAGTAACCGCAGAGACCTCGTAGCCATCAGCCACTTTTCCCTCGAACTTAACTTCAACGCGGGCTTCGCGATCCGCGCTCTGGTTCCAAACGAACGGAGACAACCGCCGGTTGGAATCCATCAATCTGCACGCCGGGAGGCAGGTTCATCTTCACTCGTTCTCGCGAGAGCCGGACGACGCGATCGCCCATTGCCTGATCGCCGATCAGGACGGTGGCCAAAAGATCCTGAGGGCTGATCTTGCCGAGCGTATCACTGTTGCCGGTCAGGGTTACGTCGACCGTGCGCGGCGGGTCGTTAGCGATCTCCATTTTGTCCGCGTGCACAAAACTGAGCTGCACTCCAGTGAAACGCTTGCTTAGCGGTTGCTTTTGACCAGAGACGGCAAACCACAGCACCAACGTTACACCCAGCGAAAGAAGTCAAATTAGAGATCTTCGACAAAGATTCTGCGCAGCCATCGCTCAACCCCGGTGGGGGTCGCGGAACTTTGACCTCGAAATCTTCAGAGTCCTGGAATGGCATAATGAAATTTTGGAATTTCGATTTCTGATTTGCGATTTCTTGTTGCCCTGTTCGCCGAGTCTTCCTCTTCAAACTACTTGAGCTATTACAACCAGCGGCCGATCAAAAATCACAAATCAAATGGGGGCAACTTCCTCTCGTTCTCCCTCTGCCTCGGTTATTTTGTCGCGTTCTTCTCTTTATCTTTGCGGGGTGCAACTTCCAGTGCCTGGAAGATTGCCGCGCGCAGTTTCGCTGCATCGAGGCCCCGTTGATCTGTCCGCCCTGAACAAACGAAATCAGTCCCGTCTCTTCGGACACCACGACGGCGACCGCATCGGTGTCTTCCGTAACGCCGATCGCAGCGCGGTGACGGGTACCCAGGTCCCTCGACAGACGCGGATTCAAGGTCAGCGGCAAAAAACAAGAGGCGGCGGCGATTCGATGCCGGCGCACCACCACTGCGCCGTCGTGCAGAGGCGTTGCGGGATTAAAAATGCTTACAGAGCAAATCGTAAACTAAGCTCAGCATCGAGCTTCACACCACCATCAGTCACGTTTCTCAAGCCCGCTGTCCGCTCGATGACGATCAACGCACCGGTCTTCATCGAAGCGAGCGTCGTCGCGGCCAGCACGATTTCGTCGTAAACGCCTTCGCCAAACTGTCCGTGATGACGCCGAGTGAACGGCATGCGAAAGCGATTGCCGAAATTAATCAATGCCTGGCGAATCTCAGTTTGAAACAGAACGATGATCGCCACGCCGATGTAAAGGAGACCACCACGTAGGACCGAATTCCAGGGTCGCGAGTTCTTCTCTGATGGGAAAGCCAATAGAGGATGGCGAGGGCGGCTATGCCGGCAGCCATGGGGGTAGCACGAGTTCCGCGAACGAGCTTTGAAACACCATACACAAGGAAGAAGACGAGGACCACATCCGCGATATTGCGCGGCTCAGCGAGTCTTCTCAAGAACTCCGAGTATGGTAGTAATAGAAGCATTCTCTAAAATCTGTTTCCGGATTTGCGATTTACGAACCAGGTCTGGCAATTCAGTCGCTCCACTCGACAATCGAAAATCCAGTAGCGTCTCGCTTTCGAATCTCGCAGGCTAAACGAAGGCGTGCGGAGAATGTTCTCCGGCGAGCCCAGCTCACTACTGGCTGCTTAGCCTTCTTGCTTCACGATTACCTACAGGTCGCTGCGACCAGCAAAAGATAGTTCCGGTTGGATTATCGCGAAAAACGTGGTGACTGGCAATGGAAAGCCGTGGGGTCAGGCAGGGAGCTGGACGCTAACCAGGGCAGCTACCGCTCGGGTCGCGACCGGATCGGTCCGCGAGCGCTGGGGTTAGCGCGCCAACCGTTGACGTCGTTTCTTCCGGGCTCGCACCGTTCCACTTTGCAGAAAGCCCACCAGTTCACCCTTGAGATCGACAACCGCCAACGAGCCGACGCCGTTTGTTTGCATCAGGTCGCGAGCTTGACTCAGCGTCGTTGTGGGGGACGAAGAGCGGCGGCGCGATTAGCCGCATTACATCAGCGCGTCCGTTTCACTCGCCAGCTCTCGCGCGGCACGGACTTTAAGTCCTGCAGCGACATGATCCCGAAAGAGGTGGCCATTCAAAGCAACTGGAAAGGCAGCCTGGCGATGAAGCGGCAGAACGTCATCGATGGAAACGACTGATCAGCCAAATCCGGCTCGAGGGCGAATGGCGGCGACATGGCATCCGATACTGTCGCCGTTCTCAGACTGCTGCTTCGCCGTACCACACTGACCGCCGGATCAAGAAGAAAGAGGCCAACGAGCACCGACCAAAGGCCCATAAAATAGGCCCGGAAGCTAGGGGCGACAGCCATGTAAATGCCGAAGATAATCAATGTGCCCGCCACCAGAATGCCACAGATCCCAGCCAACCGTGTGGCCTGGAAGATGTCGCCGCTCCGCCGCCAAAGCAAAGCGCGGAGAACGCGCCCGCCGTCGAGCGGATAACCAGGCAGCAGATTAAAAACCGCCAGCAGGAGGTTGCCTGCGGCAATCAGGAAGAAGACGGCCCCGCGGCTTGATAGCCGCCGAAAGCGGCGAGTCGCATACCCACAAAAGCGAGGACGGCAAACACAAAGCTGGCTGCCGGACCCGCGATAGCGATTCGAATTCACCTGCGGGTTTTCCGGTTGGGTGCGCAACCGGGCGAGACCACCGAATGGATGCAAGCACGATCTCTGATCTCAATGCCTTCAGCCCTGCCCATCAAAGCATGCGAAAGTTCGTGACCGAGTACTGACAAGAAAGTCCGGCCGTGGCGATGACTCCCAGCGTCCACGCCGTGAATAAATCCACCGGCGGCAAGCGCATGCCGGGGAGTTCGAGCGGTACTGTGCGGAGATTGCCGGCGATCAGCCAGACGTCGCCAATGTGAATACAACAAACCAGCGGTAGTCGATGCGTACGGGTATTCCGTAGACGCGCGCAACAGTGATCTTTGTTTATAGAAATCTCGAACACTCATCAGGTCTCAAAAGCTGTGGCTTCGGTGTCCAGCAAGGGGTGCGCCTCGGTGCGAGCGACGCGCCGCAGCAACAACGGCTCATCGAACATTTGTGAGAGGCCGCGCACGATGGCAAAGCGGGGTCGTCAGCGACGCGCACCGCCAGGTCCAGTTCCGGCCCAGGTATTCGCAAAGACCGTCTAGCAGGGCGCCACCTCCGGTGAGGATTACGCCGCGATCATAGATGTCACCCTGCAACTTCAGCCGGCAAATCAGCCAGCGTTACTCGCACTTCGTCAGCGATCTTACGCACTATGGGCGGCGTGACCTGATAGGCCTCGCCGGCAGTGACATCGACAGCGTCTGGGGCGCCGGTCTGAACCTCGCGGCCGCGAACATTTTGCTTACGCTGCGAATCCGCCGGCTCAGTGGCGGAAGGCCAACTCAAGTTTCAGTTGTTCCGCTGTGCGCACACCAATTGTCAGACCTGGTGTCGCCGCACAAAATCCGTGATGGCCGCATCAATGTCTGAGGTGCCCGCATCCGCCCAGCACGGGCGCTGACAATCGAGCTGATCTCACGATAACGGCCACGTTGGTCGTCCGCCCCGCCGATGTCAACCACCGCGGAGGCGTGCGAATCGTTGGCCGGGTACGCCGGCGCCAATTGCCGCCGCCAGGCCTTCGACCATGTAGACGCGGCCTATGTGGGCTTTCAGCCGCCGACAGGAGCGCCCGCTGCTCCACTTGAGTCACTCCTGAAAGAACGCCTGCATGATGGCCCGACGACTGAAATGAGATGCCGCTGCGCGCTTCCTGCACAAAACAGTGATCGAGCATGGCTCGGGCCAATCTCAAAGTCCGCCACGACGCCATCAACCAGCGGCGCATCACGATTACGTCGCGGCGCTTCGCGGCCCTGCATCTTGCGCGCTTCGCTGCCGACGTCGAGATAGAGTTCCTCGAGCGTCTCGCACCAGTGGCGGATGAGATACTTCGTCGACCGCAAGCGGCGCCGGCTCCGACGCGCGACTCTCGCGCGTGAGCGCGCAATCAACCGCCTCTTGGTGCCTTCCGGGAGATACTCGGGGACGTACTCGAGACCACCCTCTTCCGCGGTCGTCGTCATCGCGGATCCCGTGGGAGCCGGTGAGGTTCGCATGGCCGTCGACACTAGCCGCGGCGAACGATCCCCGCTAGTGGTTGCCGCACCGAGAGGCAACGAAAGGATCCTGCCGCGAGCGATGCCGCCGCGGTCATCCTCCACCAATACGACTTGTCACCGTTCTCCGAGAAGATCCGCAAAGATCCTCGGCGCCGCAAGCGCCGCCTGGCACGCGGTCACGCAATCGATGTGGCTGCCGCGTCCGCACCTGACGCCGATGACCGGCACCTTCCGCCGCATCCCGTCATGCAGATCGGCGCCGACGTCTACTGCGACACGCGCTCGATCGCGCGGAAGCTCGACGCACTCTTGCCCGATCCGCCGCTCGTGCCCGCCCGGGCTCGAGGCGGCCACCGAAGTCGATCACGCAGTGGGCCGACCGCCACATGTTCGCGGCGACGGTTCCGCAGGTATTCACCGAGATCGGCGCGATGCTGCCCCCAGCAGCTCATGGAGGATCGCAAGAAGATGCGCCCCGACCTCGATCCGGGAGCGCTCCTCGCGCTCGTCCCGGATCTCCGGAACGAGCTCCGGGTCTTCGCGGCCGGGCTCGAACGCACGCTCGCGCCGCGGCGGTTTCTCCTCGGTGACCGCTTCGGGCTCGCCGATGCGTCAGTCTACCACGTGCTCTGGTTCGCCCGGAACGCGCCGAGCGTCGGGCGATCCTGCGCGCGTTTTCCCGGCGTGCAGCGCTGGCTCGCCGTGATCGACGCCATGGGCCAGGGCCAGCGCACGGAGATGACGCCGGAAGCCGCGCTCGCGATCGCGCAAGGCCACCGAGCCGGCGACCGAGCGCCGCGCCGATCCCGACGACCCGAACGGGCTCGCCCCGGCGCGCAGGTGGTGATCTCGTCCGAGGATCTGCCGCAGAGCCGCTTCCCCGGCGAGGTGCTGGCGCTCGCCGTCGACGGGTCGTGATCCCTTCCGCCACGACCCGGCGTGCGGGCGATCGCGCTCCACTTCCCGCGCGCGGGCTAGCATCGCCGCCGCCTGACGTACGACGGCGGCCTGGGTAGCCAGACACAGCCGCCGTCGCTATCGTGCGGGTATCCGCGCTCTCCGCGGCGGAGGTGCCTGATGCAGCGTTGGATCGTGCTTGGAATGACTCTGTTGCTCGTCGCCGGCTGCTACAACAACGCCGCGCGGCGGCGGTGACCCATATCCACCGGGTCCGGTCGACACGCTGCACATCCTGCTCGGGAACGACTACTCGCGGCTCTGTCCCGAGCACTACGACTACTGCCGGCGCCGGGCACACGTTCGATCTGCTGCCCGAAAGGCGCGCTGCTGCGACGACGGGCGCCGGGCCGTATTGCTGCCGACGGTCGCGGCTATGCCGAGGACGACCACCGCGACCGTGATCGCGTCCCCGGCGGCGGCGGTGGCCCGTGCGGCGACCACGGCACCACGTGCGCCCGCGGCAGCGTCACCATCTGCTGCGCCGAGGACGAGGGGGCTGCTGCAGCGACGCGCAGGGTCTCTATTGCTGCGCCGGAACGGGACGCAGCCGGCTATTGAACAGCGGGGTGCTGAAAGAGGGGCCATCTGCTTCGTTGCTCGCTTGCACCCGGAGGGTGGTCGTTCGCTCTGCCGTGCCCTCGGATGAGGTGCGGCGTGGCTCCCGCTCACGCCTCCGCGCTCGTCCGCTCGCGCCTCGCATCTGACCCTTTTTGAGCAACCTGCGGGGCTGCCTCGTGCGAATGGTGGAGCAGTCGCTTGCCCCGCTCTACAAACTCTCTTTGGCTCTGGTTCCGTGACTTTGAAATTGAGAGCGGAGCGCAGCGACGCCCTGCATGACGCCGGTGCCTTTGGCCGCGCGCGCCAGGCATGCGAACCGCGCCGCTCACGTACCAGGAGACGCAGCCGAGCTTGGCGGCGTCGCACTCGGCTCAGGACGGACGGCGCTGCCGACCGCCGTCGAGGGCCGCCGCGTAGGCCGCGACGTCGGCCGCGATCGCGTCCTGATCGCCGGCAGGGTCGGACACGGCGGGCGGCGCTCCCGCTTGGTGAAGAGGCCCCGGCTCGGGTCGTCGCCCCCGTCAAGCGACGCTCGGCCTTGGCGAGGCAGGCCCGCCCGTGCCGCCGCGTCGGGCTTGCTCGCGTTCCGGACGCTGCAGGCCACCTCCGCCGCCACCCTCCGGCCGACCTCCCCGAGCTTCTGCGCGAGGCGAGACTGACGGCGCTCGTCGCGGCGGCGGGCGTCGCCGAAACCCGCAACAGCGATCAGCGCGACCTTCGCACCCCTTCCGGTCCGCGCCATGGCCCCCGAGCATCCAACGCCGTTCCGCCGACCGTCGACGTCGCATCGGGCGTGTAATGCAGCTCCGTCCGCCGTCGCCCGCGAACGCCGTTCGGTTTCGCAAAGCGGGCCGCTCGGACAGTTCACGGATCCGCAACAGAGCGCCAACCCCGCGTGCACGCTCGCACGTAACCGTTTTTGTAACCTTGCCGTTATCGACCCTCAATGCTTCCCCGACTAAAGGACGCCTCGACCGAAGCGCTCATCGGCTTCGGAAAACGAGGGGGACTACACCATGAAGAACGATCTCGAAGGGGAGGCGTGCATACGGCACTCCGGTATGCGGCGGCGGCGCTGGCCGGTCTCTGTCTGGTCGGGGCCGGCGGCCGCGAGGGATCTGGGCGACATTCTCGTCGAAAGGGGCTGATCACGCCCGAAGAGCTGAAACAGGCGCGCGAGGAAGAGAAACAGAAGGTCGCCGCCGAGGAATCGCGCCGCGACGCCATCACCGCGAAGCTCCCGGCCTGGCTCGCGATGATCACGCCCTTCGGCGACGTACGGGTCCGGACTCGAGGGCTTCTACGCCAACGACCTGAACGCCCGAACGCGGGAACGCCTCCGTGCGCGCATCGGGCTCAACATCAATCCCAGCGACGAGGCCGGCGCGACCTTCCGCATCTCGAGCGGGAACCCGAACGATCCCATCTCGACCAATCAGTCCTTCGAGCGCACCTTCACCCGGAAGTCGATCAACCTCGACCAGGCCTACCTGACCGTGAAGCCGGGCAAGACCGTCGGCCTCGAGCCCGGGTGGGGCAGCATCCTCCGGCGGCAAGATGCCGGTGATCGCGTACCGCACCTCGGAGCTCATCTTCGACGACGACCTGGCGCCCGAGGGGCTCAGGAGCAGCTGAACCTGGTGGAGCACCGCGAAGGCTGGCTCCGCGGCGTCAAGCTGAACGGCTTCCAGTGGGTGGTCGACGAGACCAACGGCGCGGGCGATCCCTGGATGATCGGCGGCCAGGCCCTCGCCGACTTCGCGATCGACGACGGCCCGCTCATCACCTTCGCGTTCGCCGACTACTCCTACCAGGACATGGACAAGATCGCGCGCAAATACCTCGAGAAGCACGAGCCCCAGCTTCAACGACCAGCTCGCCGTCCAGCAACTCCCTCACCCGCGACGCCGACGGCAAGATCCGCGGCTTCGACTCCAACTTCAACGTCATCAGGTCGCCGGCGAGGTGAACATACCCGAACATCTGGAAGACCTATGGCTTCGGGGTCTTCGGCGAGCTCGCCCAGAACACCGCAGGCCGATCATCGCGGCACGGGGATTCGAGGTCGGCACCGGCTTCGGCTCGAGCGGCCGCGACTGGTACCACAACAACCTGAAGACGGCCCGGTCAGTGGGCGGTCACCTACACCTACCGCGCGTCGAGCAGGACGCCGTGCCCGCGATGTACGCCTAGCAGCGACGCCGAGTACGTCACCGCGGCCGGGTCGATCGGGGCTCGACCAACATCCAGGCGAGCATCTTCCGCTTCGACTACGTGCTCTTCCCGAACTTCCAGCTGACCGCGAAGGCGCACTTCATCAACAGCCTCGACCGCGAGCACGCCTCGCGCCGACCGACGGCAACGCGACCCTCATCCGCACCCAGCTGGATGCCAATCTCAAGTTCTGAGCTCGTGCGACGACGAAAGGGAGACATCATGCGACGTGTGAATGGTCCTGGCGGTGGTGGCGGCGGTGCTGGCGCTCTTCGGCGCCGGCCCCGCCGAGCGCAGCTGCAACTGAACGGCGCCGGCGCGACGTTCCCTTATCCGATGTACTCGAAGTGGTTCAGCCTCTACACCCAGGTCGACCCGAGTGCGCGCTTCAACTATCAGTCGATCGGGAGCGGCGGCGGCATCAAGCAGATCACCGAGCAGACGGTCGATTTCGGCGCCTCCGGACGGCCCGATGTCGAACGAGCAGCTCGCGGCGGCGCCGGGCAAGATCATGCACGTCCCGACGGTGATGGGCGCCGTCGATGCCACCTACAACGTCGAGGGCGTGAAGACCGGGCTTGAAGCTGACGCCCGAGATCATCGCCGACATCTTCTTGGGTCGCGTCGTCAGAGTGGAACGACAGCGCGATCGCCGCCGCCAATCCCGGCGTCGAGCTGCCGGCACGCGACATCATCGTCGTGCATCGCTCCGACGGCAGCGGCACGTCGTACATCTTCACCGACTACCTGAGCAAGGTGAGCCAGACCTGGCTCGACAAGGTCGGCCGATGGGACGGCGGTCAGCTGGCCGGTCGGTCTCGGCGGCAAGGGCAACGAGGGCGTCACGGGTCTCGTCAAGCAGACGCCCTTCTCGATCGGCTACGTCGAGCTGATCTACGCGCTCTCGAACCAGCTCCCGTACGCGTCGGTGAAGAACAAGGCCGGCGATCTCGTGACGCCGTCGCTCGACTCGGTGACGGCCGCGGCCGCGTCGGTGACCGACATGCCCGACGACTTCCGGGTCTCGATCACGAACGCGCCCGGACCCGGGCGCGTATCCGATCGCGGGCATGACCTGGCTCCTCGTGTACGAGAAGCAAAGCGACGCCGAGAAGGGCAGAAGCTCGTCAAGTTCCTCGACTGGATGCTGAGAGACGGGCAGAAGGTCGCGCCCGACCTGCACTACGCCCCGCTTCCGGCCGCGGTCGCGGCCAAGGCGCTGGCGTCGCTCGCCGAAGGTCACCAGCAGCGACGGAGCGCCCCTGCTCGGACACTGAGGTGCCGACCGAGACAATGACCCTGCGAGCGCCAGACCATGCCGCGTCCGCCGTCGGCGAGGCGCCGCGCGCCGCACCGGCGAGCCTGGGTGGACGTGAGCCCGCTCCTGCCGGAGCGGCGCCGCCGCCGGAACGTCGGTGACGCCGATCTTCCGCGGTCTCACGGCCGCGGCAGCGTGGTCGCTCGTCGGGGTCGTCGTGTCGATCGTCGTGGTGCTGGCGTGGGAATCGGCCGGTGCCATGCGGACCTTCGGGTGGAGCTTCCTCACGATCGAGAAGTGGGACCCGGTGGCCAACGAGTACGGCGCGCTCCCCTTCATCTACGGCACCCTCGTCTCGTCGCTCCTGCTCGCCTTGCTGCAGGCGGTGCCGCTCGGCATCGGGACGGCGCTCTTCCTCAGCGAGATGGCCCCGGCGTGGCTCCGGGCGCCGGTCTCGTTCCTGGTCGAGCTCCTCGCCGCCATTCCGAGCGTCGTCTACGGGCTCTGGGGCATCTTCGTGCTCGTGCCGTGGGCGCGGAACTTCATCCAACCCCGTCCTCGCCGACACCCTCGGCTTCCTGCCGCTTCTTTCAGGGCCGAGCTACGGCGTCGGCATGCTGACGGCGTCGATCATCCTCGCCGTCATGATCGTGCCGTACATCACGTCGGTCGCGCTCGAGGTCTTCCGCACCGTGCCGACGGCGCAACGCGAGGGCGCGCTCGCTCTCGGCGCCACCCGCTGGGAGATGATCCGCATGGCCGTCCTTCCGTACGGCCGCGTCGGGGTGATCGGCGCCATCATGCTCGGGCTCGGACGCGCGCTCGGCGAGACGATGGCGGTCACCATGGTGATCGGGAACCGGCCCGAGATCGCGCTCTCGTTCTTCGCCCCGGGAGCACGATGGCGAGCGTCATCGCCAACGAGTTCTCCGAGGCGTCCTCGGAGCTCTACGTCCAGGTGCTGGTCGAGATCGGCTTGGTGCTGCTCGCCGTCACCATGCTCGTCAACATCTCTTCGCCCGCCTGCTGGTGTGGCGCGTCGGCGACGGCCGGCGGCGGGGCACTGAGCCATGTCGCTCCGGAGCCGTCGCATCGTGAATCACCTGGCGGTCGGGGTCGCCGGCGCGCTGCACGTTGGCGCTGCTGGTGCCGCTGGTGCTGATCCTCGGCTACCTGCGTCGCCAAAGGCGTGACGCGCGCTGAACCTCGACTTCTTCACGCAGCTGCCGAAGCCCGTCGGCGAGGTCGGCGGCGGCATGGCCAACGCGATCGTCGGGAGCGCCACCCTGGTCGCGCTCGCGTGCCGTGCTCGGGCTGCCGATCGGCGTCCTGACCGGCGTGCTACCTCGCCGAGCACGGCCGAACGCCGCTCGGCTCGACCGTCCGCTTCTGCGCCGACGTGCTGAACGGCGTGCCCGTCGATCGTGATCGGCATCTACGCCTACACGCTGGTGGTCCTGCCGATGAAGGGATTCTCCGCCTACGCGGGCGGCATCGCGCTCGGCGTGATCATGCTGCCGATCGTCGCGCGCACGACCGAGGAGATGATCAGCCTCGTCCCGACGTCGCTCCGCGAGGCTTCGCTCGCCCTCGGCGTCCCGCATGTGGCGGACGACCGTCCGCGGTCGTGCTGCGCACAGCGCGCGGCGGGATCCTGACCGGCATGATGCTCGCCATCGCCCGCGTCGCCGGCGAGACCGCGCCCGCTCATCTTCACCGCGTTCGGCAACCAGTACTGGCAGAGCGGGCTCCGCGGCCCGATCTCGTCCCTTCCCGTCCAGATCTACACCTACGCCATCTCGCCCTTCGACGACTGGCATCGCCAGGCCTGGGCCGGGGCCCTCGTGCTCATGACGCTGATCGCCGCGACCAGTCTTTCGGTCCGCCTCTTGACCCGTGACTGGCGCGGCGATGGATCGGTGATCCGGACGCATGCGTGAACAAGCTCGAGGTCGCCGGCCTGCAGCGCCTGGTTCGGCGCGACCCAGGCGCTCCACGACATCAACCTGCTCCTCCCCGAGCGCGCCGTCACCGCCATCATCGGACCGTCGGGGTGCGGCAAGTCGACCTTCGTCCGCTGCCTGAACCGCATGCACGAGACCGTCCCGGGGACACCGGGTCGACGGGCGCGTGCTCCTCGACGGCGAGGACATCTACGCCCCGGCGTCGACCCGGTGCAGATCCGCGGCAAGGTCGGCATGGTCTTCCAGCGCCCGAACCCGTTCCCCACCATGTCGATCTTCGACAACGTCGCCGCCGGTTTCAAGCTGAACGGCATCCGCCCCGGCAAGAACGATCTGGCCGGCATCGTCGAGCAGAGCCTGCGCCAGGCCGCCGCTCTGGGACGAGGTGAAGAACATCCTGCACGCCTCGGGCGTCAGCATCTCGGGCGGACAGCAGCAGCGCCTCTGCATCGCGCGCACGCTCGCCGTCGCCCCCGAGGTGGTCCTCATGGACGAGCCCTGCTCCGCCCTCGACCCCATCGCCACCACCAAGATCGAAGCCTTGATTCACGAGCTCCGTCAGAAGTACACGATCGTTATCGTGACCCACAGCATGCAGCAGGCGGCGCGCGTCTCGGACTACACGGCGTTCATGTATCTCGGTCGCCTGGTCGAGTTCGGCGAGACCAAGAAGCTCTTCACCACTCCCGAGAAGAAAGAGACCGAGGACTACATCACCGGTCGCTTCGGGTGAGCCCACGATGACGACGCACACCGACCGCCAATACGAAGAAGAGCTGAACGACCTCCGCCAGAACATCCTCACGATGGGCGGACTGGTCGAGAAACAGATCGGCAACGCGATCGAGGCGCTGGTGAACCGCGACCACGCGCTCGCCGAGGCCATCATCCGAAAGGATGCCGGACGTGAACGCGCTCGACGTCGCGATCGACGATCTCTGCCTCCGCCTCCTGGCCCTCCGCCAGCCGGCCGGACGCGATCTCCGCTTCATCACGACCGCGCTCAAGATCACGACCGACCTCGAGCGCATCGGCGACCGCGCCGTCAGCATCAGCGAGCGCGCGATCGAGCTCGGCAGCGAGGCCCCGCTCAAGCCCTACATCGACATCCCGCGGATGGCCGAGATCTCACTCGGCATGCTGCGCTCAGAGCCTCGACGCGTTCGTCCGCGAGGACCCCGAGCTCGCCCTCGCGGTCTGTCGGAGCGACGACGAGGTCGACAAGCTGAACGGGCAGATCTTCCGCGAGCTGCTCTCGTACATGATCGACGACCCGGCGACGATCACGCGGGCGATGCGCATCCTCTTCGTCTCCAAGTACCTCGAGCGCATCGCGGACCATGCGACCAACATCGCTGAGATGGTCGTGTTCATGGTCAAGGGCCAGAGCATCCGGCACGTGACCGTGCCTCCTTCGGTCTGATCTTCCGAAGACTGCGCACATCCGCCGCGGCGAGCAAGACAGCCATGAAAGAGCCCGCACGCGCGGACGCTCATGTGGCGTCATCGGCCTTTTCACCCTTTGTATTGCAATTGATCGCGGGCTAACCCGCCGGCGAGAGCGCCTTATGGCCGAGCGCTGCGTGGGACGCGACGCTCAAGTACGGATCGGTGTGAGATATCTCCTGGCGGTTCGAGTTCGCTGATTCTTGCCGATGGGGACGCCCTGAGCATCGACGTCCGAAGGCTGAGCAGAGCGGTCGAGCGAGTCGATTGCTCACGCGCGCCTTCGCCGAGGACCCGGTCATCACGCACTTCCTCTGCGATCGCCTGATGCGTCGGATCGCCTTCCGAGCAGAGTGAATGTAATCGCTATGGTGACGACGCGACGACGCGGGCTCCATCATCTCATCAACGTTGGCCGCTGGCTCGCCACTAGTCTCTCGTGTAATGGAACGCCGCTCGAATTCGAGAAGGAAAATCGGCGAGCAGTGGCTCGGCTGCACGAAACGGATTCTGCTCGGCGTCGCCGCGCTGGTCACCGCAGTGGCGACGGCGAACAGCGGCGCTGCCTTCGAGCCGGACGCCATCGCCATCGCCGACGGCCACCGCGGAGCCGGACTTCGGCCCGAACGTGTCGATTTTCGACCCGACGATGCCGACCACCGAGATCAAGGCCGTCGTCGACGCGATTGCACGCCAGCAGGTGGACGACGAGATGGGTCCGCGGCGCTACGCGCTGCTGTTCAAGCCGGGCACCTACGGCACCGTGGCCGCGCCGTTACATCTGCAGATCGGATACTACACGGAGCTTGCGGGACTCGGGGCTCTGCCGACCGAGGTCACGATCAACGGCCACGTCGACGTCTACAACCGTTGCCTCACGCCGACGAATTGCGTCGCGCTGAACAACTTCTGGCGCTCGCTGTCGAACCTCACGATCAATGTGAGCCCGGGCTCAACGGATGCCGCGCGTCCGGGAATTTCTGGGCCGTCTCGCAGGCGGCGCCGATGCGCCGCGTGCAATGTCACTGGCGGCAAGCTCCTGCTCATGGACTACTGCACCGCGGGCCGCAATTCGCGAGTGGTGGCTTCATCGCGGATTCCGCTGTCGGGCTGGTCACCAATGGGTCGCAGCAGCAGTTCCTGCGTGCGGGACAGCAGCATCGGCGGCTGGTCGAACGCGGTCTGGAATCAAGTGTTCGCGGGTGTGCAGGGCGCGCCCGCAGATTCTTTCCGAAACCGCCGTTCACGACGCTCGCGACGACGCCGGTGAGTCGTGAAAATCCGTACCTCTACGTCGACGCCGCAGGCAGCTACCACGTCTTCGTCCCGGCGCTCCGAGCCGACTCGTCCGGACCGACGTGGCGGAACAGGCTGCGAGCGCCGGGTCGTTCGATTCCGCTGTCGGATTTCTTTCTGGCACGACCATCCGACTCGGTGCCGGCGATCAATGCGGCGCTCGCTGACGCGCAAGCACGTGATCTTCACGCCCCAGTCATCTACGACGTCGACCGATCGATCGCGATCACACGACCAGACACGGTCGTGCTGGGCATAAGCATCGCGGCTCACGGCGAAGGACGGCGCCGTGCCGATCCGCGTCGCGGACGTCCGGGGCGTCACGGTCTCGGGCCTCGTGATCGATGCCGGCCCGGTGCAGTCGCCTGTGTTGCTGCAGGTCGGTACGCAGGGCCGCGACAGCAGCCGGAGAGGCGAGCACGCGCGCGCGAGCGACTGCTCCGACCCCACGGTCTTGCACGACGTGTTTTCCGCATCGGCGGTCCGCACATCGGCAAGGCGAGCGTCGGCCTCGAAGTGAATAGCGACGACGTCATCATCGACAACCTCTGGGCGTGGCGCGCCGATCACGGCGTGCGGGGCTCCTCCGAATGGAGCCTCAACACGGCGGACACCGGGGTGATCGTGAACGGGCGACAACGTGACCGCCACCGGCCTCTTCGTCGAGCACTACCAGAAGCACAACGTCGTCTGGAATGGCGAGAATGGCAGGAACGATCTTCTTCAGAACGAGCTGCCGTACGATCCGCCCGACCAGCAGGCGTATCGCCGCGACAGCCTCCTCGGCTGGGCCGCCTACAGAGTCGCGGACCAGGTCGCGGACCACGACGTGTGGGGGCGCGGCGAGTTACGTCTTCTTCAATGTGAACCCATCCATCCACGCGACCCACGGCTTCCGGGTACCCGTGACACCGGGCGTCCGGATGCGCCACCTGCTGACCGTCAACCTCGGCGGCGGGACGATCGACCGCGTGGTGAACGAGACGGGCGATCCGGTCACGAGCGCCGCGATCGGCGTGCCGAGCCACGTCGTCCGCTACCCCGATCGTTAGCCAGACTCGCGCCGCGTTCATCTCCGCCCGTTGGCGAGTCGCGCTCTTGGATGAACCGCCACCCGGCGCGCGCGGCTGCACCCTGGTCGTCGCTCGCGCCCGAAATACCGAGGATGTTGCCCACCATCACGTAGTCCTGCGCGGGGACGTGCTGCCGGATCTGGCGCGGGAACTCGTGCTTCTCGCTGCCGCAGAGGGCCGACGAACGAGCAGATCCGATGCCACTCCGGATGGTGCATGGTCACCATCGCCCAATTGCCGCAGAGGCCGACGATATGACCCTCGGCGCGGGCGCGCGGCCAGAGGTCGGCCATCGGCACGGGGCCGGCGCTGACCTCGAGCGTGTCATCGACGTCGAAGGCGTACACGAAAACGTTCGAGCGCATCGCGAGCGGTCACGCCGTTCCCCGTCATAGTCGCGCGCCAGCACGGGGAGACACAATCTATCCTGGGAGCCTCGGTGTGAGCCAAGTCACCGACCCGCCAGCACCGACCCTGCGCGATGACCACAAACTGCCATGAAAGAGCCCCGCACGCGCGGACGCTCGCGGACGTCTTCGGCATTTCAGATTGCGCTGCGGCGGTGCGTTCGTGGGGTGGGGAGACGCTCTGCCGGGCTCGTCAGATCCGCTACGCGGCCCTGCGCATGGTGCCCTTGAGCATTTCGGAGTCGAGGATCTGCTGAGCCCGCAGAGCGTCTCCCGCACGACCTCAGGAAGCGCCTCGTGCACTCTTCTGCTTCGAAGAATGCAGAAGAGACGATCAGCGCTTGAGGATGGTCGCTGAACCGTTGCCGCCGAGGCCGAGCGTCTGCGGCGAGACCGACCTTGGCGCCGTCGACCTGCGCGGCCCCCGCTTCGCCGCGGAGCTGCCAGCCGACCTCGCAGATCTGGAAGAGGCCCTGGGCGGTCGTCGCCTCGCCGAAGCGAGATGAAGCCGCCGCTCGGGTTGATCGGGAGGCGGCCGGTTCGGGAGGGTCTGGCCGCTCTCGAGGAGTGACTCGGCCTCGCCGGGCTTGCAGAAGCCCCACTCCTCGGGGAACGAAGCTCGTAGTAGACGGTGTTGTCCTGGAGCTCGACGAGGTCGATGCCGTCGGGGCCGATGCCCGCCTTGTCCATGGCGCTTCTTCACGGCGGCCGCCGGCCTCGCTGTGGTAGGCCTTGCCGTCGGCGGGGACGGTGCCTGCGAGGCCGCGCGGGATGCCGTCGTCGAAGCGTGCCGTCGCGCACCGCGCTCGCCGCGCGACCGCACAGCGGCTTGGTGGTGAGCTTCGCGGGCTTTCTCCGCCGAGCAGATGACGACGGCGGCGGCGCCGTCGCTCACGGGGCAGATCTCGAAGAGCGCGGAGCGGATAGCTCACGAGCGCCGACGCCATCACCTCCTCGACCGCTCGTCTCCTTCCGGAAGCGGGCGTTCGGGTTGTGGACGGCGATCTTCCGCGCCTTGACGGCGATCTTCGCGAGCTGCTCCTCGGTCGTGCCGTGGTCGGCCATGCGGCGGCGGCACATGAATGCCCAGAACGTCGGGCCCGGGACGCCGATGCAGACCTGGCGGAGGTACTCGGGGTCGGTCGTCTCCTCGACGCCCGAGGTCTGGATGAAGCCCTTCGGCATCTTCTCGCCGCCGACCACGAGCACCATGTCGTGCTGGCCGCTCGCGACCAGCATCGTGCCGACGTTGAAGGCGTTGCCGCCCGCGGCGCAGCCGGCTGAGAGGTTGTAGACGGGGATGCCGGTCGCGCCCATGTCGTCGATGACGTCGTTGCCGTTCAGGCCCCAGCCGCGCCCGCCCGAGAAGCGCGAGCTCGCGGCGGCGACGGCCTCGATTTCGCGCCACGCCACGCCGGCATCCTTCAGCGCGGCATCGACCGCTACGCGGCAGAGCTGCTGGACCGACTTGTCGGCGAACTTGCCCCAGGGGTGCATCCCGAGGCCGATGACGGCGACGTCGCGCATGAGCGATCCTCCCTCTCAGCCCGCGACCGGGCGGAACTTCCAGGTGACGACCTCGTTGCCGGCGTCGTCGTGGCAGAGCGTGTCGATCACGAGCGTGACCTTGGTGTCGGGCTTCGACGCTGCGGATGTCGTCCGTCTTGGATCTGGCCGAGCACGCGGAGCCCGTCGGCGAGGTCGACGACGCGCCATCGCGTACGGCTGTGTACGGCTTGTCGAAACGCGCCGGCGCGGGCGGCGGATAGTCCTGGATGGCGCAGCTCCAGATCGTGCCGTCGGGTCCGAACGCCGTCGTCCTCGATCTTGCGAGGCCGCGCACTCCGGATGCCGACAGTAGTCGACCTTCGGGAAGTACGGCGTCCTGCAGTCTGGCGCAGCGCGAGCCGATGAGGCGCGCGCCGTCCTTGGTCTCCGCGAACAAGGCCCGTCGGCGACCGGATGCGTTCGCTCATGAACTCACTAGCCTTTCACCGCGCGCACCAGCTCGGGCAGGATCTCGAGAGCAGTCGCCGACGATGCCGTAAGCGCGCGTAGCGGAAGATCGCGGCGTCAGGATCGCGGTTGATCGCGACGAGCGTCTTCGCGGCGGCGCAGCCGACCATGTGCTGGCTGGCGCCCGAGATGCCGGCGGCGATCGTAGAGCTGACGGACGCGTGATCTTGCCGGTGAGGCCCGACCTGCACGCGCCGGCTCGGCCCAGCCTTCGTCGACGATCGGACGCGACGCGCGCGGCCATGCCGCCGAGCGCGTCCGGCGAGCTCGTGGATCAGGCGGTAGTTGTCCTTCTCGCCGAGGCCGCGCCCGCCGGCGACGACGATGGTCGGCTTCCTCGATGCGCGGGCCGGACGCTTCGCTGCGCGCGACGACCTGCACCCGCTCCTCGACGCACGCCGAGGTCGACCGCGACGTCACGTACCGGCGGCGTGGTCGGTCGTCGCGGCAGGCTCGACGACGAGCGCGCTCGTGCTCACCCGACGACGTAGCGGGCGGCCCCGGCGAGCACGTACACCACGCGCGTGTCGCCGCCGAAAGCCGAGGCGGTGACGGCGATCTCGCCGCCCTCGGCGCCGAGCGCCGAGGCCGTTCATCACGACGCCGGCGTCGATGCGGGCCGCGAGCCGCGGCGCCGCGACACGCGCGTCGAAGCGTCTGGGGCACGAGCAGCAGCCGAAAGTCGTACTGCGCGCCGCGTACTGCGCAGAGCGCTTCGACCGCGACGTCGCCGCCGAAGGTGACGAGCTTCGGATCCACGACCCGATCGACCGCGACGACGCCGTGGCGTCCGCCGATCGCCGCGAGATCGTCCGCCGTCGGACCGACGACGACCAGGCGAGCTCCGTCCCGAGCGCGGTCGCGACGCCGTGGCCGAGCGGTCAGCAGCTCCTCGGCCCCGCCGGTCGTGCCCCAGGTGCAGACGACGACGCGGCTCATCGGATCACGTTCTCCGCCCGGAGGCGCGCGATCAGCGCTGCCGCGCGCCTCGGCCGGCGAGCCGCCGATCACCTCGCACGAGCCCTTCACCGTCGGGCACGAACTGCTTCACGAGCGTGACCCGCGGCTGCAGGGACCTCGGCGGCGACACCGAGCTCGGTGCTCGTGACGGCAGTGATCTTCTTCTTCCGCGCCGCCATGCGTCCCGCCATGGTGGGATAGCGCGCCTCGCCGAGCTCGTTGCTGATCGTGACGACCGCGGGCGCCGCGACCGCGACCGTCTCGTCGCCGTCGGGCGTGACGCGCACGACGCGGACGCCGAAGGCTGTCGCCGGTCGCCGTGACGTCGACGGCGCGCGCGATGGTGACGATCGGGGAGGCCGAGGTGCTCGCGCGAGGAGCGCCGGCACGACGCCCTGGATCGTCGTCGGACGCCTGCCGGCCGCAGAGCACGAGGTCGGCGCCGCCGCGCGCCCGGATGCAGGCCGCCAGCAGGCGGCGCGATGCCGTGATGATCGAGGCCGCCGTGTCGGCCTGGATACGCGACCGGCTCGTCGACGCCCGAGCGACGCGGCGTGCTTCAGGATGTCCGGTCCGTCGTCCGACCGACGACGACCGTGATCGTGCAGCGCGACGCCGGCCTCGCGGATCCGCAGCGCCGCCTCGATCGCCTGCTCGTCGTAGGCGTTCATGAGCCGCGGGATCGACGACTGGGTCAGCGACTTCCCGTCGTCGCCGATCACGAGCTTGCCTTCGAGCGCGTAGTTGTTGACCGCGTCGGGGTCGAGGACCTCCTTCGCGCAGACGACGATCCGGAGCGCCATGCGGGCTTACGGCTCGCCTTCGACGAAGAGGTTCTCGGCGAGGCACCAGACGCACGTCGCCGGGATAGCCGTCGGGCCGGCGCTCGAGGCTCTTCAGAAGGTACCAGCGCCAGGGCGGGTCGCCGTGGTCGACGTACTCGCCCGTGAGCGTGCCGGTGAACTCCTCGCGCGCGGCGTAGCGCGTGCCGGCGATCGCGCCGCCGCCGTCGCATTCGGCGCGCTTGCCGGCGCGGGCGGGTCGAAGCCGGGTTTTCGAACGCTCGCGGCCTCGGCTCCGAATCGCGGGTCGCGCGCGTCGCTCGCTTTCGAACGCTCGCTCGCTCTGGTCGTCTCACGCGTCCGGCCGTCTGCCGACTCGCCGGTGATCTGCTCGAACACCGAGGCGCTTCCTCGACCATGTCGTTCACGATCTGCTTGCGCCGGCTTCATCGGAGTCGATGAAGCTCACGCCCTGTCCGGCCGCCTCGAACATCAGGTCGGCGCGGCGGTGATCGTTGGCGCGCCTGGATGTAGTCCGAGCTGAGCAGCATCTGGTACGGCGAGTTCAAGACGCGCGGCGCCTCGGGCTTCGCCCACTCTTCGGTCCACGGGCAGCGAGGACGCGCATCGCGAACCCGGAGACGCTCTTCGAGTAGACGGTGTCGTCGGCCGTCGCGGCGACGAGCTTCTCCTTGATGATCATGTCGTTGTCGGACTCGCGCGACGCGAGCCAGAGCGTGCCCGGTCCAGACGCCGGCGGCGCCGAGACAGATCGAGGCCGCGAGGTGGCGGCCGGTCGTCACGCCGCCCGCCGCGACCACCGGCGTGTCGCCGGCGAGCGCCACGACCTCGGGGACGATCGAGAACGTGCCGATCGGACCGGTGTGGCCGGCGGCGTCGTAGCCCTGCGCGATGATCGACGTCGACGCCGGCCTCGATCTCGCGCTTCGCCTGCCGCGCCTTGCCGATCAAGCCGAAGACCTTCATGCCGCGCTCGTGCGCGGCCTTCAGCATGAAGGCCGGGCTGCCGAGGCCGGACACGAAGACCGGCGCGCGCTCGTCGAGGATCACCTCGAGCTGCTTCCGCGCGATGTCCTGGTTGAGACCCGCCCCACTGGTGCAGCGCCTGCGAGCCCTTCGGGTCCGGGACGTTGTACTTCTCCTTGATGTGGGCGGCGAAGCGCTGGTGCTCGTCCGGGATGCTTGGCGAGCAGCTGCTCCAGCGTGTCGGCGTCGGGCGCCGACGCCGGGCAGCACGAGGTCGATGCCGAAGGGCTTGTCGCCGACGCGGCTCCGGATCCACCGGATGTCGGCGCCGATCTCGTCCGCCGTGTGCATCGCCTCGCCGAGGACCGCGAAGCCGCCGGCGTTCACGACGGCGGCCACGACGTCCTTGCAGTGGGTGAACGCGATGATCGGAAAGTCGATCCCGAGCATGTCGCAGAGCTTGGTGTGCAACGGATTTCTGCCCACGGGATCTCCTTTGAGATCGGCGACGCGACGCGGGGAGACTTCGAGACCGCGGAAGTAGAACATGTTCTACTGTTTTCTTGGCAAGCGTTCGACGGCGGCCGCAGCTCCGTCGCGGATGCGCTCGCTCGACTCGTCATCGACCCTCCGGTACCCTCGGCCGCGTGCGATGCTTGCCCGGCACGAAGCCGCTGATCGGCGATGGTGACGGCGCTCTTTCGCCGCCCACCTGGTGTGCGTGTATGCACGCGGCCCCGCGTTCGCCGCCGCGTGACGTCAGGTGCAGCACGCGACGGCGGCCGATCCGCATGCCGTGCTGCCACCGCGAACGGCACCGCGCCGACCGGCGCCCCGATCCCAGACTAGTGCCGGCACTGCTCAGCACGCGGCCCTCGCGGCCCCGACGCGGCAGCCGAGCACGGCGACGCTGACGGCGATGCCGCTCTCGACCGTGCCGATCGTTCCGTCCGGTCAGCGCGCGCTCTCTGCAGACGCCGTGCTCCCCGCCGGCGCTCGCCCGGACAGCGTCCACCGCTCGCCGCGATTCGCACCACGCATCCTGCCGCTCTGAGCCATCCCGACCTTCGTTGCGCGGCTCCGACACGCGTCGCTGGCGCCGACCGCGGCACGTCGCACGTGTCGCAGACCCCACGGGAGTCGCATGATGTGGTGCACGAGTGTCTGCTGTCGATCGCCATCTTGTCCGCCGGCGTGTGCCGCGGTGAACCCGCGCGCCGGCTTCGGTGACATCGAACGCACTCGTGCGCGGCGCGCTCGACGCTCACCGTGTCGTGGCCGGCCGATGCGCGCGGCAGCGCGCGACGTCGAGGTCGACCATCGACGCCCTCCTCGCCGCTCCGCTCACGGCCGAGAGCGCCATGCGTCTCGCGCTCCTCGGCAACCGCACACTGCAGAGCGCTCTATCGCGAGCTCGGGGTCGCGGAGGCCGAGCTCGCCCAAGCGAGGCTGCTGCCGAACCCGGTCCTGCGACGCGCAACGTTCGTCTCGGGCTCGGCCCCTCGGGCACCGGCATGCGAGCTCGGCCTGGTGCAGGACCTGATCGGCGTACTCGCAGATTCCCCTGAAGAAGCGCGTCGCCGCGGCCAAGCTCGCGATCGCGAAGCTCGAGAGTCGCCGACGCGGTCCTGACGCCTGGCGCTCGACACCAAGGCCACGTTCTATCGCCTGCAGGGCGCCGAGCAGCTGCTCGAGCTCCGGCGCGCGTCGTGCGAGGCGACGGCGCTCAGCGCGCGCGTCGCCGAGCGCCAACACGACGCCGGGCAGCATCAGCGATCTCGCGCTCGCGACCGAGCAGGCGCTCCACGAGGAAGCGGCCGCCGAGGCTCACCATCGCCGAGAGCGCGAGTCCGCGCCGAGCGCGAGGACCTGAACGCGCTCCTCGGTCGTCGCCGGCGCACGCACCGCTGGACGCTCGCGCCGCGCTCGACGACGTCCCGCCGGACGACGTCCCGCCCGACGACGCGCATCGGAGCCCAGGCGCTCCGCGCCAGCGACTCGACCTCGAGGCGACGCGCCTCCGCGACCGACGGCAGAGCAGGCGCAGTATCGGCTCGGCAGCGTCTACGGTCTGATCCCGACCGCGTCGCTCGGCGCCGCCAGCTCACGCGAGGTCGACGGCGGCTGGTCGGTCGGCCCGGCGTTCGACGCTGCCGATCCCGCTCTTCGACCAGAGCCAGGCGGCGCTCGCCGGCGACGGCCGCCAGATCGCGGCCGGCACGCAAGCGCAGCGGCGCTCGCCGTCCGCATCCGCGCCGACGTGCGCCGCGCCCGGACGCGCCTCGACGCCGCCGCGCGCCCGCGCGCGTCACTATCAGCAGACGCTGCGTGCCGCTCGCCGTCGCGCGTCGTCGCGCACACCCAGCGCGAGTACAACGCCATGCTGATCGGCGTCTTCCAGCTGCTGCAGGCGAAGCGCGACGAGATCGAGACCGGACGGCGCTACGTCGAAGGCGCTCACGGACTACTGGGTCGCCCGCACCGAGCTCGGAGCGCGCCGTCGGCGGCGAGCTCGCCGCTCGACTGACCGCCGCTTCCGGCCGCGGCTGCCAGTCGTCCCGACGGCACCCGACGCTCCCGCAGCATCACCACCACGGAGGCTGAGACCATGGTCACGCGACGAGACGTGCTGCGCACCTCGCTGTCGGTCGCGGCCGGAGGCGTGCTGCTCGGACGGCGCGCCCGGGCCGCCGAGCCGGCACCCGCGCCGCGAACGCGCCGGCGCTCGCCCGACGGTCTCGCTGCCCGCCGAGCCGGAGCGCGACTACCGCCCGTGGTCGTCCCCAACGGCGCGACCCTGCCGTGGAGGATCGTCGACGGCGTGAAGGTCGTGACATCTCGATCGCCGAGCCGTCGCGCACGAGATCGCGCCGGGGCTCGTGATCGACGCCTGGGGCTACAACGGCCGCACGCCCGGACCGGTGATCGAAGCCGCCTTCGGCGATCGCTGCGCATCTACGTCACCAATCGCCTCCCGAGCCGACCAGCGTGCACTGGCACGGCATCCTGCTCCCGCTGCGGCATGGACGGCGTCCGGGCCTGACGCAACGGCCGATTCCCGCCGGGCGCCACGTTCAAAGTACGGAGTTCACGCTCCGCCAGTCGGGCACTACATGTACCATCCGCACTTCGACGAGATGGTGCAGATGAGCCTCGGCATGATGGGGATGTTCGTGATCCATCCCGGAGACGGCGAGGATCCGGCGATCGACCGCGACTTCTCGCTGATGCTGTCGGAATGGGAAGATCGTGCCCGGCGCACGGAAGCCCGATCACCACCGGATGACCGACTTCAACGTCGCTCGCGATGAACAGCCGGGCCTTTCCAGGCACGGCGCCGCTGGTCGCGAAGCGCGGCGAGCGCGTCACGCATCCGCCTCGGCAACCTCGGCGCGACCGACCACCATCCGATCACATCCACGGCACAGCTTCCGCGTGACCGGCACCGACGGCGGCCGCATCCGCCCGCGGGCCGGTGGCCCGAGACGACCGTGCTCAGGTGCCGGTCGGCAGCACGCGCGACATCGAGTTCGTCGCCGCCGCGGCCGGCGATTGGGCGTTCCACTGTCACATGACCCACCACGTGATGAACCAGGATGGGCCACGGCTGCCCAACATGATGGGCGTGCCGCCGGGCGCGATCGACCCGCAGCGTGCCGGAAGCTGCTGCCGCGAGTACATGACGATGGGTGACGCCGGCATGGGCGCGATGGCCGATATGCGCATGCGCGGGCCGAAGAACAGCATCGCCATGCTCGGCGCCAAGGGCCCGTTTGCGACCATCGACATGGGCGGCATGTTCGCGATCATCAAGATACGGGACGACCTCGCGACCTGCGACGACCCAGGGTGGTACGAGCACCCCGCGGGGACCGGTCGCGAGCGTCGCGACAGCGGACGAGCTCGCGCCGACATGCGTAAAACCGCACTTGCACGGAGCGCCCGCTGGTCACCGGAACCCCGCAGGCCGGATCCGGTCTGCGGGATGACGGTCGATCCCGCGACGGCGCCGCATCACGCGACCACGCACGGGCGCGACGTTTCACTTCTGCGGGGCGCGCTGCGCGAGCGCCTCGCCGACCCGGCGCGCTTCGTGACGCGAGCGCCCACGCCGTCGCCCGCGCACGATACCCGCGAGTACACCTGCCCGATGCACCCCGAGGTCTGTCGCAGCGCGGACCCGGCGCTCTGCCCAATTTGCGGCATGGCGCTCGAGCCGCGCGTCGTCTCGCGCGACGACAGGCCCGAATCCCGAGCTCGACGACATGCTGCGGCGCACGCGCGTGAGCGCCGCATTCACCGCTGCCGCTCTTCGTGCTCGCGATGTCGGACCTGCTGCCCGGCCAGCCGATCCAGCACGCGCGTCGCCGCGTCGCGCTCGCGCTGGATCCAGCTCGCGCTCGCGACGCCGGTCGTCGTCTGGGGCGCGTGGCCGTTCTTCGTGCGCGGCTGGGCAGTCGCTCCGTACGCGGCCGGCTCAACATGTTCACGCTGATCGCGATCGGCACCGGCGTCGGCGTACGGCTACAGCGTCCTCGCGACGCTCGCGCCGCGGTCTCGATCCCGTCCGTCGCACGGCGGCACGGCGTGCCGCTCTACTTCGAGGCGGCGGCCGTCATCACGACGCTCGTGCTCGTCGGGCCAGGTGCTGGAGCTGCGCGCGCGCAGCCGGACCGGCGGCGCGCTCCGCGCGCTGCTCGACCTGGCGCCGCCGACGGCGCGCGACGCCTCGCCGCCGACGGCACGCGAGCGCGACGTCCCGCTCGCCGACGTGCATCGCCGGCGACCGCCTGCGCGTCGCGGCCGGGCGAGCAGCGTGCCCGTCGACGGCGTCGTCGTCGAAGGCACGAGCTGCCGTCGACGAGTCGATGGTCACCGGCGAGCCGATGCCGGTCGCAAAGGCGGCTGGCGCGCCGCGGTCACCGCCGGCACGATCAACGGACGGGCACGCTTCGTCATGACGCGCCGAGCGCGTCGGCGACGCGACACACTCCTCGCGCCGCATCGTCCAGATGGTGAGCGACGCACAGC
>ERZ1370068.10154-contig-8876_pt1 | contig 30798 bp, 43 predicted proteins | sample MGYA00561227_ERZ1370068 | MGnify/ENA primary metagenome ERZ1370068 (study PRJEB38410, sample SAMEA6850437) | metagenome | study: Metagenomic assessment of the ecological functions of the soil: analysis of the soil microbiota associated with the...
TTACGCGCATTGCCTGCGCCGAGACGCCAAGGCGAAGGCGGCGAAGACCACGAACGAGAACGAGAAGCAGCAGTGAACCGAGTCGCGACTGAGTGTGCCGCCGGCGTGCTCGCCGGCGGCGCTTTTTTGTCCGGCCAGAGCCAGCCATCCGATGCCGGCGCCCAGCCGGGCTGCCGGAGACAGCGTCACCGGCGCGCCTTCGAAGGCTGGTGCACTACAACCCGGACGGCAGCCGCAGCTTTCTCGTCGGCTACTACAATCGCAATTCCCAAGCAGGAGCTCGACATTCCCGATCGGCCCGAACAACCGCATCGAGCCGGCGGCGCCCGACATGGGCCAGCCGACGCACTTTCTCCCCGGCCGCCAGTGGGGCATGTTCACCGTGCCCGCGCCGAAGGAGTTCAAGGCCGACCGATCAGCTACGTCTGGACGATCGTCGCCAACGGCCAGAGCACGAGCATTCCGCTGCGCTCTCACACCGACTACGTCGATGAGCCCGTTCAAGCGAAATCGCGGTCGGCAACACGCCGCCGGTGCTCCGGCTTCGAGCCGAACGGCAAGACGGTGCAGGGCCCGCTCGCCAGCATCGCGACGGCGCCGCTCGCGCACCGGCGTCGGTCTCGACGCCGCTCGCGATTCCCGCTGTGGGCGCGACGACATGAAGTACACTGAGCGGCATCGAGCGCCGACGACGACGCCCACGCGGCCGCCGGTGGTCGAGTGCGGTGGTCGAAGTTACCGCGGCCCCGGCGCCGTGACCTTCGACAAGGCGCGGCCCGAGGTGGAGAAGCTGCCGAGCGAAGGCAGCGCCACGTCGTTCAGCGGCAAGGCGACCGTCCACGCGAAATTCAGCCGAGGTCGGCGACTACCTCCTCCACGTCACCGCGAACGATTACTCCGGGCGACGGCGGCGGCGGCTTCGGCTGCTGCTGGACCACCGCGCTGGTGAAGGTCGCGATCAAGCCCTGAGCGCATTCTCGAATCTGGTAATTGGGTAATCTGGTCATCTGGTAATTGATTGAGGCGATTGAACCGCCAATCCTCTTCCAATCAATCCGCCAGCCAATCCGCCGGCCAATCTACCACGATTACCCGATTACCGTATTACCCGATGCCGCCGCGACCTCAGCGATGACTGAATGACCGATCCTGACGCGACCGTGCCGCCGCCCGGGGACGCTGTCCACGATCAGCGGTCAGCCTCCACGCCCATCGACGCCCCGCTCTTCGGAAACTACCGCCTGCTGCAGAAGCTGGGTGAAGGCGGGATGGAGAGGTGTGGGCCGCCGAGCAGGAGCGGCCGATGCGGCGGCGGGTCGCGCTCAAGGTGATCAAGGCCGGGCATGGACAGCCGCGAGGTCATCGCCCGGTTCGAGGCCGAGCGCCAGGCGCTGGCGCTGATGGATCATCCGAACATCGCCCGCGTGCTCGACGCCGGCGCGACCGAGCCACGGCCGGCCTTACTTCGTGATGGAGCTGGTCGAGGGCGTGCCGATCACGCAATACTGCGACAGCAACCGCCTCACCACGGAAGAACGGCTGGCGCTGCTTCGTCCAGATCTGCCACGCCGTCCAGCACGCGCACCACAAGGGTGTCATCCACCGGGACATCAAGCCGTCGAACGTGCTGGTGCGCGGTGCAGGACGAGCGGCCGGTCCCCAAGATCATCGACTTCGGCATCGCGAAGGCGACCGCGCAGCCGCTCACCGACAGGACGCTGTTCACCGAGATTCGGCAGTCGTGGTCGGCACGCCGGCCTACATGAGCCCCGAGCAGGCCGAGCTGCACCGGGCTCGATGTCGATACCCGCACCGACGTCTACTCGCTGGGAATGCTGCTCTACGAGCTGCTGGTCGGCGTCCTGCCGTTCGACGCGGGCGGACGCGGCGACAGCGACGCCGCCGAGCTGCGGCGCGCGCATTCGCGAGGACGAGCCGACCAAGCCGAGCACGAGGCTGACGATCGCTCGGCGAGACCTCCATCGAGCTGGCCCGGCGGCGGCGCGCCGATCTGCGGACGCTCGGCGCGCCAGCTGCGCGGCGATCTGGATTGGATCACGCTGAAGGCGCTCGAGAAGGATCGCACGCGGCGCTACGGATCGCCGAACGAGCTCGGCCGCGGACGTCGGCCGGCACCTGCGCCACGAGCCGGTGCTGGCGGGGCCGCCGAGGCGTGCGCTACCGCCTGAGAAAGTTCGTCCGCCGGCATCGTGTCGGCGTCGCGGCCGCTGAGCCTGGTCATGGCGGCCATGCTGCTCGGCATGGGCGCCGCGGCCTACGGGCTGGTCCGCGCCCGGCGCGCGGAAGCCGCGGCGGACGCAGGAAGCGGCGAAGGCGGCGGCGGTGAACGAGTTCACTGCAGGAGATGCTCTCGCCTCCGCGGATCCCTTCGGCTACGGCACCGGGAACAAGGGGGCCGAACGTGACGGTGCTGCAGGCCCTGGGGATGGCCGCGAAGAAGATCGACGGCGGGTCGCTGAAGGATCAACCGCTCGTCGAGGCCGCGGTGCGGCGCACGATCGGCGCCGCCTACACGAACCTCGGGAGCTTCGCCGAGGCCGAGGCGCAGCTCGCCGCCGCTGTCGCGATCGCCACGCGCGCCGGCGGCGACGCGCACCCGGACACCGCCGGAGCTTGCTGCTGCGCTCGGCAACCTTCGCCGCGCGCAGGGACAGTTCGGCGAGTCCGAGACGGTGATCCGGCGCGCGTTGGGCATTCCAGCGCGCCGCGCTCGGGGAGCATCACCTGAAAGTCGGAGAAGCGGCGCAGTCGCTCGCCGTCACCCTGGTCGAGCTCGGCAAGGTCGCGGAGGCGGAATCGTTCGAGCGCCAGGCCCTGGCGATCTACCGGCAGCGCTTCGGCAACGAGAGTCCGTATACCGCCTCGAGCTTGAACAACCTGGCCGCCATGATGATCGCGCAACGACGGCTGGCGGAGGCCGAGCCGCTGGCCCGCGAGGCGCTGGCGATCCAGCGAAAGACGCAGGGCAGCGACACGCCGGATATCGCCGTGGAGATGCAGAACTACGGGGCGCTGCTGCGCGATCTCGGCCGCTACGCCGACGCGGAGCCGCTGCTGCGTGAAGCGCAGGGGCTGATCCGCAAGCACCTCGGGAACGATCACGAGCGTGGCGAGGATCGGGAACAATCTCGCCGGCGTGCTGCGCGATCAGGGAAAGCCCGCGGAGGCCGAGCCGATCTACCGCGAGGCGCTCGCCATCGATCGCCGGCTTCGACCGCCCGGCGACCCGAGGCTGGCGTTTGCGCTTCACCGGGCTTGGCTGGGTGCTGACCGATCCTCGACCGCGCCCGCCGAGGTCGAGCCGCTCCTGCGCGAAGCGGTGGCGATTCGCGAGAAGCTGCCGCCGGGCGACTGGAGACGCCCCTATTCACGGATGCTGCTCGGCAGCGCGCTGGCCGGCCAGAAGAAATTCCGCGACGCCGAGCCGCTCGCGGTCGACGGCTACCCGGCGATGGCCGCCAACAAGGACACGCCGTCGCAGTGGACGCGCCAGTCGCTCCAGAACGTCGTCAGGCTCTACGAAGCCTGGGACGCCGCCGGAGCCGAACGCCGGCCACGCGGAACAAGCCGCGCAGTGGCGGGCACGGGTCGTGGTCCCTGAATCTGGCAATTGGGTAATCTGGTAATCGGGTAATTGATTGATCGATTGGCCGTCAATCCTTCAATCAATTACCCGATTACCAGATTACCAGATTACCCAATTCATGAGCGTCACGTGTCGAGCGCGGCCGGATAGCTTCAGGTGGATCCCGGCCGCATCCTGGGTACGCCTTCGCCAGCGCGATGACCTCCATCTCGCCGAACGGCCGTCCGTAGAAGGTCACCGTTGGTCGGCGATCCGCTGTCGAGGAAACCGTTCGGGACGTTGATCGCCGGATAGCAGGCCAGGTTGGCTCATCGCGAAATGGCGCTGCGCCGGCGTCTGCGGGACGCGGCGGGCGCGGCGGCGTCGCTCGGCAGCGCCGCCGCTGCCGCGCGGGCCTGCCGCCGACGCTGGGGTTCGCCGCGACCACGTAGACGTCGACGTGCGCCGTCGCCTCGGCGAGCTGCGCCATCATCATCATCCGGACGCGCTGCGATCGCAGGTAGTCGACGGCCGGAATCAGCCGTCCGCTCGGCCGTCCGCCGTTGCGCGCCTCCTTCATCCGCCCGGCGCGCGCGTGCTCGTCGAAGAACACCGACCGACTCGACGTTGATCGCGCTGACGTTGGTCGTGAAGTCGGGCACGGCGATCGGCACGAGCGGCGCGACGCCGATCGAGCGGAGCGTATCGAGCACCTTCGCGGCGTTCTCCTGCACCGCCGCGTCGTCAGCTCGTCGAACGACTCCTTGATCCAGCCGACGCGCAGCTTCTTCACGTCGAGCTGCGCGTTCCAGTTGAACGGGATGTCGGACACGCTCATGTCGCGGCCGTCCGGCCTGGCAATCGCCTGCATGACGATGGCGCAGTCCTCGGCGTAGCGGCAGATCGGTCCGAGGCGGTCCTGCGTCCACGACAGCGCCATCACGCCGTAGCGGCTGATCCGGCCGAAGGTCGGGCGCAGCCCGGCCAGGCCGCAGCGCGCCGACGGGCTGAGGATCGATCCGCTGGTTTCGGTGCCGATGGCGAAGCCGACCGATCCCGCCGCGGTCGCCGACGAGGGCCCCGCGGACGATCCGCTCGAGCCCTGCGCCAGGTTCCACGGGTTCTTGGTCTGCCCGCCGAACCAGTTGTCGCCGCTCGCCAGCTCGCCGGTCGCGAGCTTCGCGACGAGCACCGCGCCGGCGTCGCGCAGCATTTCGACGACGCTGGCGTCGTAGTCGAACGACTGTTCCTTGAAGGCCGGCGATCCCCACGTCGTCTTGTAGCCCTTGACCGAGATGATGTCCTTGGCGCCCCACGGGATGCCGTGCAGCGGGCCTTGTACTTGCCGGCGGCGATCTCGGCGTCGGCGCGCCGCGCCTCGGCCATGCCGTAGTCGTCGAGGAACGTGACGACGTTGTTCAGCTTGCCGTTGTAGCGGTGCAGGCGCGCGAGATACATCGTCGGTGAGCTCGACCGAGGTCACCTGCCTGGTGCGGACGAGCTCGGCGAGATGCCGCACCGGCCAGAACGCCGCGTCCTCGAGGTTGGCCGGACGCTTCGACGGCCGGCGGCGTGCTCAGGCGGAACGGCAGCTTCGTGCGGTTCACGTCCATGCCCGGCACGAGCGGGCTGAAGTGAAACGGCGGCGAGACGTCGTTGAGGATGTGGATCGCGCGCATCTCTTCGTAGCGCGCGAGGTTCTGGTTGGCGGCAGTCGACCATCGCCTTCAGCTCGTCCTCGGTGAAGCTCGAGGCCGGACAGCTTCATCGCGTCGGCGATCATGCGCCACGGTGATGCGTCTTCGCGCCCGCGTCCTGCATGCGGGCCCAGAGGATCCCCGGCGCGAGCGTCGCCCCGAGCCCGATGCTCGCGAAGTGGGTCATGAACCGTCGTCTGGTGTCGTTGAGGTCGGGCATGGCAGCGTAGCCAGGTTCACGATGTGCGCGGGTCTCTAGCGGGCGTCGCGGGTTCCGAGCACCGCCGCAGTAGCGCGTGCCTACGGCGTGCGCGCGATGTAAGCCATGTAGGCGAAGATGGCGACCATGATCAGCAGCATGAACCGGGCGACCGTCATCAACCCGGTGCGGGCGACCGGCCGGCCGCCCTTCGGGGCGATGCCGGTGACGGCGGCGATGCCGGCGACGATCACGGCGAGGGCGAGCCAGACGAGCCAGGTCATCTTTGGTCCTTGGTCCTTGGTCCTTGGTCCTTAGTCCTGGTCCGATGACGCGATGTTAGAGTGGATGCATGCGCTCGATCCACCGCTTTCTGGCCGCAGTGGTGGTGCTCGTGTCCGCTCTGCATCGCCGCGGCGCAGCCGCCGGACCGACGTGTTCGTCGAGTCGAGGAACCATCCGGCGATTGCCTACGCGACCGCGCCGCTGCACGATCCGATCACCCGAGCTGAGCGAGCGTGTCGAGCAGGGCTCGACCGCGCTCGCCTTCGACCGTGAGACCGGGCTACTCCGGTCGGTCCTCGACGCGCTGAAGATTTCCACCGACTCGCAGTCGCTCGTCTTCTCGCAGACCAGCAACCAGGCCGAGCACATCAAGCCGGACAATCCCCGCGCGGTCTACTTCAACGACACGGCCGGCGGTCGGCTGGGTCCGCGGCGCCGGACGCTGGAGCTCGCCGCCCAGGATCCGCGGCAGGGCGCCGTCTTCTACACGCTGGCGCAGACCGCCGCCGGGAAACCGCAGCTCACGCGCGAGACGAGCTGCCTGCTCTGCCACCTGACCTGGGACACGCTCGGCGTCCCCGGGTTCCAGATGATCAGCACGTTTCAGATGTCCGACTCGCCGAACGCCTACGCCAGCGGCATCGTCGTCGATCACCGCAGCCCGATGAACGACCGGTGGGGTGGCTGGTATCGTCACCGGGAACGCCGGCGCGGCGCCGCATCGCGGCAACGTCCCGGTGATCGTCCCCGCGGCGACGCTGACCGAGCGGCCTCCCGTCCGCCGCAACTCGCCGTCGGTCGAGGGCGTGTTCGACACGGCGCGCGTTTCCGACCCGGCACAGCGACGTCGCGGCGCTGATGGTGCTCGCCCACCAGGCCCACATGATGAACCTGATCACGCGCGTCGGCTGGGAGGCCCGCGTCGCGGCGGCACGGCAGGCCGGCGGAGCCGCCGCGGCTCGAGGAGGCGATCGCCGACCTCGTGGACTATCTGCTGTTTGTCGACGAGGCGCCCTTCCAGGGTGCGGTGCGCGGATCGTCGGGCTTCACCGGGCGATTTTCGGCGCAGGGTCCGCACGACAGCAAGCGCCGGTCGCTGCATCAACTGGATCTCGAGCATCGGCTGCTGCGCTATCCGTGCAGCTACATGATCTACACGCCGGCGTTTCGATGCGCTGCCGCCCGCCACCAGGAGCCGGATCTACGGGCGGATGCTGAGGATTCTGCAAGGGCGGGAGGAGAGTCCGCGCTACGCGCGGCTGACGCCGGCCGACCGCCAGGCGGTTCTCGAAATCCTGCGCGAGACAAGACGTGATTTTCCGCCGGATGACACCGCTGAACGTCCGAGGATGCAGTGTCCGCTTGCGGACCGTCCTGCGGTCCGGCTTTCAGCGGGCCTTGCGCGGCCCTGCGGGTTCTGCGGGTCTGTGCTATCGTCGTGATCGGTACCGCTGCTGCGCTGACGAAGGCGCGCGCGGCGGCGCCGGTGAACTGCACCTTGCCGCCGACGATCGTATAGAGAATCCGGGTCGACGGAATCTCGTCTTCGGGCCACCGTCATCAGGTCCTTCGACAGGACCGTGACGTCGGCGAGCTTGCCGACGGCCAGCGAGCCGCTGGCTGGCCTCGTCGAAAGCCGGCAAACGCCGCGTTGATCGTGTACGAGCGCAGCGCCTCCATGCGGCTCATGCGCTGGTCGGGATAGAAGACCGAGCCGTCTTTCACCTTGCGCGAGCACCGACGCGTAGAAGCGACGGAATCGGATCGATGTCCTCGACCGGCGCGTCGGTGCCGTTGGCGATGATCGGCGCCCGATTTCATCAGCTTCTGCCAGACGTAGGCGCCCTCTTCGCGCGCGCGTCGGCCCGAGCCGCGCGAGCACGAACGGCGCGTCGGAGGTGGCGTGGATGCCCTCCATCGACGCGATCACGCCCGAGCCGGCCGAAGCGCGGGATGTCGGCGGCGCTGAGGTGCTGCGCGTGCTCGATCCGCCACCGCAGATCCTTGCTGTTCTTCTCCGGATGCCGCTTGAACGCCTCTTCGAAGATGTTCAGCGTCTCGCGGTTGCCGCGGTCGCCGATGGCGTGGACCGCCATCTGGTAGCCGTTGCGTGATCGCCAGCTTCGGCGATCATCCGGATGTCGTCGAGCGAATCGGTCGCCATCCCGCTGGTCGCGCAGGTCCGCATACGGCTCGAGCATCCAGGCGCCGCGCGATCCGAGCGCGCCGTCGATCGCGCGCTTGGTCATCCGCGACCGTGAACCGCTTGTCGCCGTAGTTCGACGACGCGGTATTTCGGCATGTCGGCGGCGAGCCGGCTCGGCGTCCTCGCGCAGCATCATCGAGACGCGGATCGGCAGCTTGCCCTCGTCGACGACGCGCTTCATCGACCTCGATCGTCGCCGGCGGCGATCCGGCATCGTGCACCGAGGTGAGCCCTTCGACAGCGCCTCGCGCGAGGCGAGATCGATCACGCTGCGCAGGTCGGCCTCGATCTGCGCCGCCGTCCGGGTCGCGCGATCGCGGGCGAGCGCCCCGCCGACGCAGCGCCTGCGCCCGTTCGTTCATCAGGCCGGTCGGCGTTGCCGTCCTTGTCGCGCAGGATCTTGCCGCCGTCCGGATCGGGCGTGCTCTTCGACGACCTCGGCCATCTTCATCGCGAGCGCGTTCGCGAAGCCGGCGTGTCCGCTGGCGTGGGTCAGCCACACCGGGTTGTCGGGCGACACGCGGCTGAGCGCGTCGTGGAGCGGAAAGCCCTCGACGTTCACCGACGGGCACCTCCGACCACTTCTCCTGATGCCAGCCGCGGCCGACGATCCATTCACCGGGCTTCGCCTTCTTCGCCGCCTCGCCGACCATGCGGACGATCTCGTCCCAGTTCCTGGCCGTGCCGAGCTTGAGATTCCGCGCCGCCTCGCCGACGCCCGTGAAGTGCACGTGCGCGTCGATGAAGCCGGGCACCGCGAGCGCGCCCTTGAGGTCGATGACGCGCGTCGCCGCGCCGATGTAGCGCTGGATGTCCTGGTTCGATCCGAGCGCGGCGATCGTGTCGCCGTTGACGGCAAGCGCCTGCGCCTCCGGGCGGGCCGTGTCGACGGTGACGATCTTCCCGCCGCGCAGCACCAGATCCGCCGGCCGCACCGCGCTCGTCGTCGCCCTCGCCGGCGCCTGCGGCGTCTGCGCGCCGCGTGGCGGCGATCCATCCCGCTGAGGTCAGCAGCAGAGCAACCGCCGCGACGCGATTCTGATGGCTTCATGTGCCCTCTGGTCGCAATTCTTAACCTTAGTTCTACGCTTTTCATCGCGCTCCCGCAGCAGAGCGGCCCGTCGGAAGCCCCCTGCAGCCATCCGCCGTCGCTGACGATCGCGGCGACCTGCGCCAGCACGACGCCCGGGCGCGTAGTCGACGTCGTAGCCGCGGCTCTTCAGCAGCGCGACGGTGTCCGGCGAGATGCCGCGCTCGAGCGACAGCTTGTCCGGCTGCCACTGATGGTGGAACCGCGGCGCGTCGATCGGCGTCCTGCACGTTCATGCCGAAGTCGATGACGTTCAGGATCACCTGCAGCGACCGCGGTCGAAATGCGCGAGCCGCCCGGCGCGCCGGCGGTCATGAACAGCTTGCCGTCCTTCGAGCACGATGGTCGGCGTCATCGACGAGAGCGGCCGCTTGCCGGGCGCGATCGCGTTGGTCTCGCCCTGCACGAGGCCGAACATGTTCGGCGTGCCCGGCTTCGCCGAGAAATCGTCCATCTCGTTGTTCAGCAGGAAGCCGAGGCCGGGCACGGTGATGCCGTTGCCGTAGCCGCCGTTCAGCGTGTAGGTGACCGCCACGGCGTTGCCCTCCGCGTCGACGACCGAGTAGTGCGTCGTCTCCATCTGCTCGGTGCCGGACGGGCTTGCCGGGACGCACCTGATCGCTCGGCGTGGCGCGCTCGGGATCGATCGGTGGCGCGCAGCCTGCGCAGAGATAGGCCGGATCGAGCAGGCCGGCGATCGGCACCTTCACGAACGCCGGATCGCCGACATACTCGTTGCGATCGGCGTAGGCGCAGGCGCATCGCCTCGGCGCAGGTAGTGAATCGACGGACGCCGAGCCGGCGCCGCCCTTCTCGTAGCCGGTGCCGTCGAGGATGCCGAGCATCTCGAGCAGCGCGATGCCGCCCGAGCTCGACGGCGGCGCGGTCATGACGGTGTAGCCGTGGTAGTTGCCGGAGAGCGGCGTGCGCTCGATCGCCTTGTAGTTCTTGAGATCGGCGACGCGTGATCACGCCGCCGTGCTTCGCCATCTCGCGCGGCGAAGCGCTTCGCCGTCTCGCCTTCGTAGAATTCGCTCGGCCCGTTCTTCGAGATGCGCTCGAGCGTCTGCGCCAGCTCCGGCTGGACCAGCGTGTCGCCGACGTCGTAGAACGCGCCGTTCTTCTGGAAGATGCGCTTCGATTCGGGCGACGTCGCCAGGCTCTTCGATCCCTTGAGGCCTTCGGCGAGCGCGTAGGACACCGGGAAACCCTTCGACGCCAGCTCCAGCGCCGGCGCCATGTTCTCGGCCCACGTTCGCTTCCCGTATTTGGTCACCGCCATCTCGAAGCCGCGCGACGGTGCCGGGCACGCCCGACGATCGCCAGCCCTTCGATGCTGTCCTGCGTCAGCTCGCCCTTCGCGTCGAGATACATGTTGCGCGACGCTTTCTCCGGCGCGCGCTCGCGGAAGTCGATGAAGGTCGCGCGGCCGTCGGCCATGCGGATGAGCATGTAGCCGCCGCCGCCGATGTTGCCCGCAAACGGATGCGTCACCGCCATCGCGAAGCCCGACCGCCACCGCGGCGTCCACCGCGTTGCCGCCGGACTTCAGCACCGACACGCCGACGTCGGCGGCGATCGCCTCCATGGCGACGACCATGCCGTGCCGCGCACGCAGCGGGTTGACGCGCGGCGCTTCAGCGGAACGGCCAGCGCAACGCAGAGGACACCGGGAGAGGTTCGTCGCATAGGTCAATTGTAGGGCAGGTGGGGCGGCTGGGCAGGTAGGGCAGGCGGTGCAACTGGAACCCGTAGCGCGAAGGCGTTAGCCGAAGCGATCGTGCGAGAGCGGATGAAGGCTCCCCTGGCTGCGCTGGCTGATGCATGAAAACACGTTCGATCGTCGGCGCGTTCGCGATCATCGTCGGGCGCAGGAGTGCTGGGGATGGCCGGGGTCACCGTCGGCGGACCACAGCCAGACGCTCACGGCCCCGGCAGTGCCGGCGGTGGCGCCGCTCGAGGACTTGCAGCGTCGCGGCGGGGCTTCAAGATCTCGGTCTTTCGCGTCGGATCTCGCCGGCGCGCGCATGATGACGGTCAGCCCCGAAGGCGTGCTGCCTCGTCGCCCGCCGGCGGACCAACGAGGTCGTCGCGCTGCCGGACGCGGACCACGACTGCCGCGCCGAAGCCGCAGGTGATCCTCGAGCGGCCTCACCAACGCGCACAGCCTCGCCTTCAAGGACGGTTACCTCTACATCGCGACGACGCCCGCGGTGATGCGCGTGCGCTGGGCGCAACGGCCGTCCTGACGGCGAGCCCGCGAAGGTTCGTCGATCTTCCCGCCTCGACGCCGTCGGTCCACGTCTCGCGCTCGATCGCGTTCGGCAAGGACGGCCGGCTGTATGTCGCGATCGGCTCGTCGTGCAATGTCTGCGTCGAGCCGTCGATCCGCGCCGCACGACCATCCAGGTGTTCGACGCCGACGGCTCGAACGGGCAGCCGTTCGCGCGAGGCATGCAACAATGCGATCGGGTTCGACTGGGATCCCAGACCGGCCGCATGTCGGGCCGGCGACACGGGCCAGGACGGTCTGGGCGACGAGGCGCCGCCGGAGGAGATCAACCTGATCGAGGCGGGGAAGCACTACGGCTTCCCCTTTCATCGGCCGGAAGCGTAGCGAACCACGTCGCCGGAGCTGAAGGATGCGCGCGCCGACGTGACGCCGGCCGCGGCGGTGCCGCCGGCGCTCGAGCTCGCCGGCGCACGTCACGCCGATGGATCTGCGCTTCTACACCGGGACGCAGTTCCCGCGCGTCGTACCGCAACGCGCTCTTCCTCGCGCTGCACGGCTCGAGCACGATTCCGAAGAAGGTCGGCTACAAGGTGGTCCGCGTCGTGATGAAGGACGGGCGCCCCATCGGCGATCGAGGACTTCATCACCGGCTGGCTGAAAGACGACGTCGTCTGGGCGTCCGGCGGGGCTGATGACGGGCGCCGACGGCGCGCTCTACGTGTCGGACGACAACAAGGGCTTCATCTATCGAATCACGATACAGCGGAACCTGACCGCGCTGACGATTGTGCAATGTGACTTGCACTCCGCGCCCGGCTGCCGCCCGGCGGGCGCACGGTTCTGCACCTCCGTCCTGCCCTCCCGACATTCCTCCAAGTAACGGCGGATCAACGAGATTCATCGCTGCCGCCGGTTGGCGGCCGTCAGCAGGGCACCGCGATTGCGATGCCTTCAGTGCACGCCCTGAAGGAGGTTACGTTGCTGTACTGGTTAATGGTCGTCGTCATGGCGGGAGTCGGGTTCGGTTGGGTTAACGTTCGTCGCCGCCGCAAGGATGGCGTGAAGGCGGCATAGCGGCGTCGCCGCTCACGTCGGAAGCGCGCGGGGCCGGGCAGATGTCCGGCCGCGCGTTCTGAACATACTGCCTTCAGACCCGAACTCCGGCGCGACACCGACCGTGGCATCAGACTGACAGCCGAGCGGCATGACTTCCGGGTGATCGAATGGTTGGTCGCTCTGTCGATGGATCGCGGTCGCCGCTGTCGCCGCGCTCGTCCTTCGCGACGGTGCGCGCCGACTCGCCGCCGGCGCGCGGACCCACCTGGTCATCGTCGTCGACGGCCTCCGGCCTGACTACGGTGACGCCTAGACTCATGCCGCGTCTGGTGCGGCTCGGGCAGCGCGGTGCATCGTCTTCAACGCCCATCACTCCATCTTTCCGACGGTGACGCGCGTGAACGCCGCGGCCATCGCCACCGGCGTCCACCCGAGGCAAACGGGCTGCTCGGCAACACCGCGTGTATGTCCCGGCGGTGAATCCGACGAAGGGCCTCGACACACGGGTCGCGGGCGAACCTCGGAGCGATCGCGCAGGCGGACGGCACGTCTCCTGACCGCGCTCTTCGCTCGGCGAGATCTCTGCGGCAAGCCGGCGGGAAGGTGCTGGCGGTCGGCTCCCGGCGAACGGCGCGGGCGGCGTCCTGCTGAACCACACCGTCGGCAGCGGCGCGATCCTGCACCAGCGAGTCACGCGCCCGCCGGCGGCTCGCCGCGCACGTGCCTCGAAGCGCTCGGCTCCTCCGCCGCGCGCGACGCCACGCCGAATGCGGCGCAGAACCGCCGCGCCGATCGACGCGCTACCTGCAGCTTCGGCCTGGAGGAGATCCACGCCCGACGTCACCTTGCATGTGGATCAGCGATCCGGATACGACCGCGCACACGCACGGCATCGGCGTCGCCGCTCACGCGCCAGGGCGCTGACGCTCGTCGACCGGGAGATCGGGCGCATCGAGGACGCGCTGAAGACGACAGGGCATGCCTCGAGCGACTGAATCTCGTCGTCACGTCGGATCACGGGTTCTCGACGCACACGGCGACGCTGAAGCTCGATCGCCCTGTGCAGCCGTTTGCCCACGCCCGATGCCCGACGGCTCGCCGGACATCGTCGTGGCGGAAGGCGCCGTGAATTTTCGGGCGGGCGCCGACGCCGGCCGGGTCGCCGCCATCGTTGCCGCCCTGCAGCAGCGCCCCGAGGTCAGGCGCCATCTTCACACGCCCACCCGCCGGCGGCGGCCACGAAGGCGTCGTCCGCGGCACGCTGTCCTTCGACGTCGCCCGGTCGAACCATCCGCGCGCCGGCGAGATTCTGGTCGTCGGCCAACTGGACGCGCGAGAAGAACGGAGGCCGGGTTACGAAGGGCAAGACCGACGCAGAGCGGCGTGGCCGGACACGGCACCACGAGCCCGCTCGACGTCCACATCCCGCTGATGGCGGCCGGCCCCGATTTTCGCGAGCATGCCGTCAGTGACGTGCCGACGAGCAACGTCGATCTGAGCGCCGACGCCGCTACGGCTGCTCGGCCTCCGGGTGCCGATCGATGCGATGACAGGGCGCGTGATCGAGAGGGCTGCGCGGCAACGCGGCCACCGCGGGCGCTGCGGATCGACCACGCGACCGAGACCGTCCGAAGCGCCGACGGATCCTACGAGCTAACCGCGCACATCAGTGTTGCGGCCGGGCACCGTGGTATCTGGACTACACCGGACGTCAAACGTCGCTAAGACGTCCACGGACGGTGAACGCAGAAACCGCAGAACACGCAGAATCTCGTGGTACTCAGCGGAGTTCAGCGAGTTCTGCGTTGATCGTCACGACGCCAACCACCAGCCGAACACGTAACGCTCGCGGCGCGGATCGGCGCCGCCGCGCAGCGATCCCGGTCTTCGGGTTGATGCCGACCGCGACGACGCCGGTGCTCATCGCGTATGGGCCGCAGCACGCGCAGCACGTGGCCGCGCGCCTTCAGATCGTCCATCACCTTCGCCGGCACCCGGTTCTCGATTTCGAGCTGGCCCGCGACGCTCTCGTGGTTGTCGAACGAACTGTGCGGGTGGCGTCGAGTTGATCCGCGGCGCCTCGATCGCCGCCTGCAGGTCCATGTCGAACACGAGCAGGTTCAGCAGCACGTTCAGGATCTGCTGATCCTGGCTGTCGCCGCCGGGCGTGCTGATCGCGAGAAACGGTTTGCCGTCCTTGAGGATCGACGGTGGGCGTCAGCGTGGTCCGCGGCCGCTTGCCGCCGACGAGCAGGTTCGGGCTCGCCGGATCGAGGTCGAACACCTGCATGCGGTTCGACAGCGGCACGCCGGTGTCGCCGGCAATGAACGCGCCGCCGAGCAGCCAGCCGGAACTCGGCGTGGCGCTGAACAGATTGCCGTCCTTGTCGACGGCGTCGACGCACGTCGTGTCACCCGAGGTGCTGGCGCCCTTGGGACCCTGCGAGTGCGGCTGATAGCGAACCGCCGGCGGCTTCACCGACGAGTCGAACGCATACGGATCGCCGGGCCGGTGTTCGAGGAACGCGCTGCTGCCGATCGATGAGCTTCCGCCGCACGGCCGCGTAGTCCTTCGACGAGCAGACCGGCAATCGGCACCGACGCGAACGCCGGATCGCCGAGAAACGCGTTGCGATCGTCGTAGGCGAGCTTGATCGCCTCGTGCACCGTGTGCAGGTAGTCCGCTGAATTGCGGCCCATCGCCTTGAGATCGATGCCTTCGAGAATGTTCAGCGTCTCGAGCAGCACCGGCCCCTGGTTCCACGGTTCCGGCCTTGTAGATCTCGATACCCGTGGAACGTCGTCGTCGTCGGCTGTTCGACCCTGACCCGTGGAAGCCGGCGAGATCCTCGTAGGTGAAGACGTCCGCCTTCGGCCTTGTCTGGCGTCGGCGATGCGGCGGGCGATGTCGCCCTTGTAGAACGCGTCGCGGCCGGCGCGGATCGCCGCGCCGCGGTCAGCGCGTCTTCTGGAACTGCCTCTTGCTCGGCGGCGACGATGGTCCGCATCGTGCTGCGCGAGATTCGGCTGCCGGAAGACTTCGCCGACCTCGGCGATCTTGCCCGTTCGCGTAGTACAGGTGGCCCCACTTGTAGGCTTCCGTGCTCTTCTCGCGATTGCTGACGAGAAAATCGCGCAGGAACGCGTACATCGGGAAGCCGTCGGCGAGCTCGATGGCCGGCGCCATCACCTGCTCGAGGCGCATCGTGCCGAAGCTGCTCGAGCGCGATCGCCATCGCGTCGACGACGGCGCGGCATGGTCGCGCCGAGCGGGCCGTTCGAGTCGACTTTGCCCTTGGCCTTGAACAGCGCCGGCGTCGCCGCCTTGGGCGCCGTGCCCTGGCCGTTGATCACGTAGACCGTGCGCTTGCTCTTCGCGTCGTAGATGATCGTCGGCACTTCGCCGCCGAACCCGAAATGCGAGATCTCGACAACCGAGGCGGCGAAGACCGTCGCGACGCCCGCGTCGATCGCGTTGCCGCCCTGTTCGAGGATCCGCGTCCCGGCATGGACCGAATAGTGCCGGCCGCCGGCGACGATGCCGTGCTGGCCGACGATCTCGGGGCGCATCGTCGGCTCGCGCCGCGGCGCGACGCGCGTCGGCTTCCTGCGGAGCGAGGAGATCGGGAGGACCAGGAGGCAGAGGGCAACGAACAGAACTCATCGGTGGGGCCCCGCAGTTGAAAGGACTGCGGCGATTGTCGGGCGCGATGTGAGATGTGTCAAGGAACTCGTGGCCTGGCGCATGTCGGCTATCATCGTGCCCGTCGATGACGTCTTCGCGTGTCGTGAGCGCCGCGCTCCCGGCCCTGCTCGGCGTGCGTCGCATCCTGCGGGCGCATCGCCACAAATCGGCTTCGGGCCGGCTCATCGTCGATCGGACCGCCGCCGACAAGGTGACGGTGCGGACGGTCCGCCTCCATGAAGCTGCTCCGCGTCGACGGCCGGCTGGACGAGGAGGTTCTACGCGGCCGTCGAGTCGATCAGCGGCTTCATCCAGCAGGAGCCGGACGAAGGGGCGCCGGCGACCGAGAAGACCGAAGCCTGGATCCTCTTCGACGACGTCAACCTCTACATCGCCGCGCGCTGCTGGGACAGCCATCCCGAGCGCGAGGTCGCCAACGAGCTGCGCCGCGACAACGGCAACATCCTCGGCAACGAAAACTTCACCTTCGTCATCGACACCTTCCACGATCGCCGCAACGGCTATCTGTTCCAGACCAACCCGCTCGGCGCGCTGCGCGACATGACGGTCACCGACGATCAGCAGAACTCGGCGTGGAACGGCATCTGGGTGGTCAAGACCGCACGCTTCGAGCACGGCTGGACGATGGAGGCGGCGATTCCGTTCAAGACGCTGCGCTACCGCGGCAGCGGCGCGCAGGAGTGGGGCATCAACCTGCGCCGGCTGGTGAAGTGGAAGAACGAGATCTCGTACCTGTCGCTGGTGCCGGCGGCGCTCGGCTTCGGCGGCGTCAGCCGGATGGCGTCGGCGGCGACGCTGGTCGGCCTCGAGACGCCGGCGCAGTCGAAGAACGTCGAGCTGAAGCCGTACGCGGTCTCGTCGCTGACGACCGACCGATCGGCGGCGGAGCCGTTCAAGCAATACGGCCAGGGGCAACGCCGGCGTCGACTTCAGGTACGGCCTGACCCGCAGCCTCATCGTCGACGCCACCTACCGCACCGACTTCGCGCAGGTCGAAGAGGATCTCCAGCAGATCAACCTGACGCGCTTCAGCCTGTTCTTCCCCGAGAAGCGCGACTTCTTCATCGAAGGCCAGGGCATCTTCGACTTCGCCGGCGTGCAGGCCGGCAACACGCCGGGCGACGTGCCGCTGCTGTTCTTCAGCCGCCAGATCGGGTTGAGCGCCGGCCAGGAGCGTGCCGGTGGTCGGCGGCGTCCGGCTGACCGGACGCGCCGGACGCTTCAGCATCGGCGCCCTGAACATCCAGACCGACGACCGGCCGTCGGCCAGCGCCGTCGCCACGAACTTCACCGCCATCCGCCTCAAGCGCAATATCTTCCGCCGCAGCAACATCGGCCTGATGACGACGCGACGGGCGCCGGCGACGACGGCAGCGACCAGAGCTACACCGTCGGCGCCGACGCGACGCTGCTGTTCTTCAAGAGCGTCAACGTCACCAGCTACTACGCGCTGACCAGCACGCCCGGCGTGAACGAGCAGCGCGCCAGCTATCGCGGCCGCGTCGACTACACCGACGATCGCTACGGCGCCGCCGCCGAGCACATGCTGATCGGCCGCGACTTCCGGCCCGGAAGTCGGCTACGTCCGGCGCACCGATTTCCGCCGCAGCTTCGGCCAGGCCCGGTTCAGCCCGCGGCCGAAGGCCAGCACCCTGGTGCGCAAGCTGACGTGGCAGGGCAGCGTCGACTACGTGACCGACGCCGCCGCGACCACCGTTCTCAACCGCGAGGCCAGCGCGCTCTTCAGGATCGATTTTCACACCAGCGATCAGCTGATGGTCGAATACGTGCGCGACTACGAGCGGCTGCCCGTTCGCTTCCCGATCGCGCCGGGCGTCGTCGTGCCGGCGGGCGGCTACGACTACGACACCAGCCGGGTCACCTATGTGCTCGGTCAGCAGCGGAAGCTGTCGGGCCGCCTGTCGGCCGCGGCAGGCACGCTCTACGGCGGCACCAAGTCCGAGGTGACCTACCAGCGGGCGCTGGGGCGTCGTGCCGCAGTTCTCGATCGAGCCGGGGATGACGATCGACTGCGGTGCAGCTGCCGGTATGGGGACTTCACGGCGCGCCTCGTCAACTCGCGCTTCACCCTCACGCCCAGCGCGCGCATGCTGATCAGCAGCCTGGTGCAATACTAACGCCGACGCCAACAGCCTCCAGCTCCAGCCTCCGCCTGCGCTGGGAGCACACCGGCGGCAGCGAGTTGTTCGTCGTCTACAGCGATGGACGGAATACGCTGCCGAGCGGGTTCCCGGCGCTGCTCAACCGAACGTTCGCCGTCAAGGCGACGCGGCTCTTGCGGTTTTGACGACGTTCCCCGCGGCACCGCTAAAGCGGCGCCCTACGACTCATCTGACCGCACGTAGTGGGCACCGCTTCAGCGGTGCCGGGGCACCACTCGCCCGCGCTCCAAGGCGTGGCTGACAGGCCGCCGCTGAAAGTTCACCCTTGCGGCTATGAAGCGACCATTGCTCGCCGGCATCTCGATTGCGCTCGTCGCCCTGTCCGCGCCGCCGCGTGCCGCCGCCCCGGCCTGGCACCTGACGGCCACCGTCGCCGAGAGCTGCAGCTGCACGATCTCGTGCCCGTGCAACTTCGGCGGCGAGCCGAACCGCACGCCGTGCGAAGGGAATCGCCTGATCTCGATCACGGACGGGAACTACGAAGATGTCGATCTCGCCGGCGTGGCGTTCATCGTCACCTTCAACATGCGGAACTGGTCGAAGATCTACGTCAGCGACAAGGTCTCCGACCGTCAGATGGCGGCCGTCGAGTCGCTGCTCCCGGTCGCGTTTGCCGGGTTCCACCGCGGCATGCTGTCGCTGGCGAAAGGGCCGGTCACGATGGACCTCACCGAGAGCCGCGTGCGCTTCTCGGGGCCGGAATCGTCGGTCGATATGGAAGTGATGCAGGGGCTTCGGCGGGAAGCCGGTGCAGATCCTCAACCTGCCGAACCCGGCCTATCAGCGACTACACGCAGTATCAAGTCGGTGTCGCACAAGCATGCGAGCGACAAGGCGACGTGGAGCCACTCGGGACGAACGGCTTCACGTCGACGATGGAAGCCGCCAGCGAAGCCCTGATCGCTACTTCTTCAGCGTCACTTTCTGCGCGCGCCAGTTCCAGATCTCGCCGACCCAGAGATCGTTCTCCGTCCGGCAGTCGATCGCGTTGACGATGCCGAACTCCTTCGGCATCTTGCCGGCCTTGCCGAACTTGCCGACGACCTCGCCGGTCAGCTTCACCTTGTAGATCTCGCCGTTCTCCATGCTCTCGGCGCCGTTCGAGTTCGAGCTGAACAGGTGCGGCGTCGCGCCGCCCGAGATGCAGATCGCCTGCGGCGTGCCGACGCCGCTGATCTGCGACTTGAACGCGCCTTCGCCGTCGAAGACCTGGATGCGCTTGTTGCCGGCGTCGGCGACGTAGAGGTTGCCCGACGCGTCCGCCGCGATCCCGCGGATCTGGTTGAACTGGCCCTGCGCCGACCCGGTCTGTCCCCACGACTTCACGAAGTTGCCGTCCTTCGTGAACTTGGCGATGCGGTTGTTGCTGCCGAAGCCGTCGGCGACGTAGATGTTGCCGGCGCGATCCCAGGTCACGTCCGAGGGCCGGTTGAACGAATCGCCGCGGACGCCGGCGCCCGGGGCGCCGCGTGCCGCCGCCACGACCGCCTTCACCGCCGCCGCCGCCGCGCCCGGCCGGCCGCCCGCACTTCGAGGCGCGTCGCAGCCGCCGCGCCGGCACGGCCCGGGCCCGAACGCAGCGGGATGTTCTCCGGCTTGCGGCCGAGGACCAGCTGGTAGCGTCCGTCGGCGTCGAACTTCACGACCTGGTTCGATCCGGCGTCGACGATCCAGATGTTGTCCTGCGGGTCGACGCGCACCTGCTGCGCGAAGTTCACGGCGTAGACGCCCTGGCCGATCTCCTTCACGAACTTGCCGGCCTGATCGAATTGAAACGAGCCGCGAGCCGCCGTGATAGAAGGTCCGCTCGTCGCCGAGCGTCGCCGACGGCGTGCCCGGTCCGCGCGTAGACGAAGACATGGCCCTTCGAGTTGGTCGCGACGCCGGCCACTTCGCCGAACGCCGGCAGCGACGATGATGTCGGCGTTGGCGTCGTAGGTGATGCTCCGGCACCGACTGCGCGTAGACCGAGATGCCGAGCACGATCGCCGCCGCCGCGAACGCACGCGACGCCACGCCACAGAATGTTGCTGGTCATGGGCGTCCTCCTACTGTCCGCTCGAGGTTCGGGCTGCTTCGGGTGCAGGATGATCTTCTGCACGCGCCATTGCGGTGATCTCGGCGACGCACACCTCGTCGGGGTTGCGGCAATCCATCTGGTGGATGCTGCTGAATTCCTTGAAGCCGTGGCCCGCCTTGCCGAAGCGGCCGAGGACCGTGCCGTCGAGCTCCATCTTGTAGACCTCGCCGGTGATCGGGGCCTGGTCGAAGTTGTTGCCGGTCGGGAACGAATTGGAGCTGTAGAGATACTGGTGCGGGCCGTTCGAGATGCACACCGCCCACGGCGCGCCGACGTTGTCGTAGACCGCCTTCTGGTTGAGATCGTTGTCGAGCACGACGATGCGCGAGTTGCCGCGATCGGCGACGTAGACGATGCCCTTCGCGTCGACCGACATCGCGTGCGGCGTGCTGAACTGCAGCGGGCCGTTGCCGCGCGTGCCGGCCGACTTGATGAAGCGGCCGTTCTTGTCGCACTTCACGACGCGCGAGTCGCCGTAGCCGTCGCGTCACGAAGATGTTGCCCTGCGCGATCCCAGCCGACGTCGGTCTGGCGGTGGAACGAATACGGCCGGTTGGCGCCCGAGATACTGGCGCGCCGCCCGGCGTCGAGCGCCAGCTGCTCGAGCGGGTCGGGACGCTTGCCGAGCACCATCAGCAGCTTGCCGTCGGGGCTGAACTTCTGGATGATGTTCGTGCCCTCGTCGACCGCCCAGACGTTGTCGTCCTTGTCGACGCGCACCGGCGTGCGCGAACGCGAAGCCGTAGCTGCCGACGCCGAACTCCTTGACGAACGCCCCGGTCTTGTCGAACTCGAACAGGCGCGTCTCGCCGCTGCGCACGTAGACGAAGACGTTGCCCTTCGAGTTGGTGGCGACGCCGACCGCCTCGCCCATGTAGAAGACCGGCGGGCAGCTTGAAAAAGTTCGGGACCGAGTCGAACGGAATTTCCGGGGTCGTGGCTTTTGCCTTGGCGGGCCCCGCGACTGGTTGCGCCGGCGCCGGAACGACGCCAAGCAACAGACCGACGACGACGCTGCCGATCAGACGTCGCATCATTTCCTCCCTTGAATATGGATGAACAGGCCGAACGACAACGCAGGCTAATGACTTCCCAACGCAAAGTAAAGGCTCGATGGCGTGATCACTTTCCCGGAGCGTCGTCGCATACCATGTGGTCGTGTCCGGCTACCTCATCGGACGGGAGCGCCAACAGATGCGCCGTATACGTGGACTCGCCGCCGGCCTCGCCGCTCGTCCTGCTCGCGGCGGCGACGCGGCCGACCGTCGCCGTCACGCCGATGAAATCGGCGGACGGCCAGTTCTGGGACATCCAGGACACCTCGCCCTGGGCGCCAGGACAGCGGCGGCATCGCGACCGGCGGCCGCGCCTTCCCGTTCAACGGCTTCGGCTATCTGAAGCTGCAGGTGCGCCGTCCCGATCGCACGCCCCTCGTGCTCAATCACTACCTGAACGGCTTCGGCCTCGCCCACGACGGCGCCGAGCGGTTCGACTCCACGACGCCGGTCCTGCGCGGCGAGGTCGTCGTCGCGCGCGCCGTCTATGCGCCCGCCGACACCGACTACCTGCGCTACTTCGACAGCTTCACGAACGTCGCGGCCGAGGATCGCCTCGTCGAGGTGGCGTGGGGCGGCGCCGCCGGCGCCTACGACGAGGGCGGCCTGGTCGCGGTGGCGGCGACGTCGACGGCGATCGCCGCATCGACACCGCCGACGCGTTCGTGACGGTCATGCAGAACGCCCGCCGCGTCGACGGACCCGATGCGCGGGCCATCCGGCCACGGGCCGTCCGCGCACGTGCTCGGATCGCGCGCCGGCCTGTTCAGCGCGGTCGGCGACATGTACGCCGATCCGTTCACCGACGCCTGGCCCGGGCTCGATCCGGCGCACCTCGGATATGTCTTCAGGTTCACGCTCAAGCCCGGGGACACGACCGCGCTCTTGACCTACGTCGTGAAAGGGATGAGCGAGCTCTACGATGCGGCGGCGCCGGGCCCGCCCGTGCTGATCCGCGACGGCATCGTCCCCGTTCCGCCGGCGTCGCCGGCGTCGCCGGGTCGAACGGCGACGGTGCCGGCGCCGGGCTCGGAGATCGCGCGCGGTGACGGCGATCGCGCGGCGCCTGGTGTCCGAGCCCGACGTTCGCGGGCTGACGCCGCGAGAGCGATCGCAGGTCGCGAACTGGCGCTTGCCGGCGGCCTCGGCGCCCGCCTTCTCGGTGTTCGAGAAGACCGTCGAGCAGATCCAGGACGCCATGGCGCGCGGGCTGACGACCTCCGAAGACGTCGTTCGCGAGTACCTGACGCGGCTGTCGGCCTACGATCGCAGCGGGCCGACGTTTCGCTCGTTCCTCGCCCTGAACCGCCGGGCCGTCGCCGACGCGCGCGCGCTCGACGCCGAGCGGGCCGCGCGGACAGACGCGCGGCCCGTTCCACGGCATCCCGATCGCGTTCAAGGACAACATCGACGTCTTCGGCCTGCCGACCACCGGCGGGTCGTTCGCGCTCGTGAACCACCTGCCGCGGCTCGACTCGAAGATGGCCGCCGGCATGCGCGCGCGGCGGCGCGGTCGTGCTCGGCAAGACGAACCTCGACGAGTTTCCGTTCGGCGACTTCGGCATCAGCTCGGTCGCGGGCACGATCGGCAACGCCTACGATCCCTCGCTCAGCCCGGCCGGATCGAGCGGCGGCAGCGCCGTCGCGGTGTCGGCGAGCCTGGTCACGCTGGCCTTCGGGACCGACACGTGCAATTCGCTGTCGAACCCGGCGGCGTTCGCGGGGCTGGCGACCATCCGCACGACGCGGGGGCTGACCAGCCGCGCCGGCGTGATGCCGCTCAATCCCGTACAACGACGCGGTCGGCCCGCTGGCGAAGTCGGTGCGCGAGCTGGCGCTGGTGCTCGACGCCGGTCGCCGGGAGCGACGCCGAGGACGCCGTCACGCAGGATGCGGAGCGGCACGTCAGCGGATCGTTTGCGGCGGCGCTCGATCCCGGCGGCGCTGCGCGGCGCGCGCCTCGGGCTCGCTGCGGCAGCGCTTCATCGGCTTCACCGGCGAGCGCGAGATCGCGACGGCGATGGACACGGTGGCCGCCGAGATGCGGGCCGCCGGCGCCACCGTCGTCGAGCTCAACGTCCCCGACATCGAGGCGCAGTATCGTGCCCCGCGGCGAGCGGAGCCGGGCGCGCTGAAGGCCGCGTGGACCGCGTATCTGGCGCGCGGCGCGGCCGCCGGTGAGCACGTGCTGACGATCGAGGATCTGCTGGCGTCAGGGAAGCTCGCCCCGGTCAGCGCGCGGCGGTTCGAGGGCGCGATCGCGCCGACCGTCGCCGGCGACGAGCTGCGCGAGGCGAGCCGCAGCTTCACCGCCAGCCGCGACGCGTTCCGCGAGTTCTTCGTCGCGCTGATGGAGCGCGAGCGGCTCGACGCGATCGTCTACCCGGCCAACCTCGCGCGGCCGCACACGCACGAGGGCGGGTTGAGCGCTTCGGCGGCGAGCCGAGCACCTGCGAGGAGAGCGCGATGACCGGGTTGCCGCAGGTGACCGTCCCCGCCGGGTTCATCGGCGGCCGGTATCCGGTCGGCGTCTCGTTTCTCGGCCGGCTCTGGGCTGACGGCCGGATGTTGTCGCTGGCCCTCGGCTACGAGCAGGCGACGCACCATCGCCGTCCGCCGCCGACGGTGCGGTGAATAGTTAGACTCCGATTACGTGCGAATGGCCATGAAAATGTCTCGTCTGATGCCGCATCTCCTGAGCGCGCTCCGCATCGTCGCCGCGCTCCTGTTCCTGATGCACGGCACGGTCAAGTTGTTCGGCTATCCACCCGGCGCTCAGCGCCCGCCGCTCGTGCTGGCGTCCATGCTCGGGGCCGCCGGCGTGCTCGAGACGTTCGGCGGCGGGCTGATGCTCCTCGGTCTGTTCACGCGTCCGGTGGCCTTCGTCCTGTCGGGCGAGATGGCGGTCGGCCTAGCTTCACCCAGCACGCGCCCGCACGGCCAGTGGCCCGATCGTGAACGGCAGCGGCGAACTGGCCGTAGTTGTACTGCTTCCTGCTGGTTGTTCTATGTCGCCGCGGGGCCGGGTCCGTGGAGCCTCGACGCGCTGCGGAAGCGGCGCATAGGCCAGCGGATCGATGACCAACGTCCACCTCGCGCAGATCAACATCGGCCGCATGAAGGGCCCCCTCGATGGGCCGGTGATGGCCGGCTTCATGGCGCGCCTCGACGACCTCAACGCGCTCGCCGATCGCAGCCCGACGGGTTCGTGTGGCGGCTGCAGGGCGGTAGGCGGAACAACACCTATCTGCGTCCCTACGAAGAGACGAGCGGATCATCGTCAACATGTCGGTATGGCAGACGATCGATCACCTGCGCGCCTATGTCTCGCGGAGCGCGCACGCCGAGCTGCTGAAGCAGCGGCGCGACTGGTTCGAGACGCCCGACGGCTGATCCTGGCGCTCGTGGTGGATTCGCCGCCGGCCACATTCCGTCAATCGACGAGGCAGAAAGCAGCGCCTCGCCGCCGCTCGGCAGCACGGCCCGCACGCAGTTCGCCTTCACGCCTTCAAGACGACCTTCCCGCCGATTGTGGCCGCGGCGGGCCGGCCGAAGACGACGGCGTGTCGAGACTTCGCACGTAGCGTCCCAAATCCTACGCTCGGCTCCGTTCGCGGCCAGGGCCGCGCGCTCGACGTCCAGCAGGTGCATCACCTTCGGCAGAAACGCCAGCTGCGCGCTGCGTCCGGTCAGCGCACGTGCGGCACGCGCCGCCACCGCGCCCCTCGCCACCAACCGGCTTGGCTGGCCGGCGATCAGGCGGAGGAGTCCCAGCGCATCGCGGCGGACCACGGCGGGGTCGTCCCAGCCCGGTTGTTTCGTGCCGATGGGCAAGTCTGCGCGAACGACGGATAGTGGCGCGCCAGCAGATCCGTGTGCAGCCGGCGATCGGCGACCAGCGCGTAGAGGCAGCGACAGGACGGCGTCGCCAGCTCCGCGTCGAGAAGCGGCAGCCACGCCGCCGCCGCGGTCACGCCGAGCAGCGCGCGCACGGCGCGCGAGCGCGACTTCGCGCCGCATCCGGGTGAACGCGAAGAACGACGCGATCGGATTCGGCGCTCCGGCGTGGCCCGGCTTCCGCGACGATGCGCGCGATCGCCTCTGCGCGCGAGAACCGGCGCATCGCCGGCCGGCGTCAGCAGACCGGTGAGCGCCCCGTCGACGACTGACGGCTCGCCGAGAATTGCCTCGGCCACGGAACCGGAGACGGCCGCCTTCGAATGCCGGTGCAGCGGTGTCATCGAGCCTCTGACTCTGCGGACACAGCGTCCCCGGCCAGCTCGTCGAGACACCGCGCGAGGGTTGGCCGCAAAGTAGTAGCGCAGCGGCAGAACTGCGTGCTCGTCGGCGCAGAAGCTGGTCAGGCCGTTCTTCTCGATTCGGCCGCGATCCGATCGCGCCGCTGCGGGACGACGATGTGGGGCACGCCGACGGCGTCGGCCACGAGCCGCGCCAGGCGGACATCTTCGCCCGCCGACGGCGGATACGGCTCGACGGTCACGCAGCGATCCGGCAGGCGGCCTGACGCGTGAAGCGCGAAGACGATGTGCCGCGAGTCGTGGCCGCCGCTGAGCGGGACGGCGATCGGTGCGGCCGAGGCCTCGAGCCGCCGTTCGACCGCGCGCGTGAACAGCACGGCAAACGCGTCGATCGCCTCCGTCGCGGCTGAGCGCCGACGCCGCCACAGCGAGGCGATCCGAGCGCACCTCGAGCCGTCCGGCGTGCCACTCGGCGTGCGCGCCTGGACGGGAAGCGCGCGGATCGCCCGGAACGGCGATGTCGCTCATGAGCAAAGACGACCCGCTACTTTGAGACACCGCCAGCACCGCATCGCCGAGCGGCGGCTGGACGGCTCCGCTCTGGAGGAGCGCGGCGATGGATCGGGGCGAGATCCGGAGCGTCGCCGCCTTCCGGGAGCGTAGAACTGCTGGCTGGACGCCGGATCGGTCGATTGGCGGCGATGAGGCGCCCACCGCGTCCCCGCCCATCGGGCCGAAGACGCCGGCGCCGCCGAGCGTGGCTCGCCGGCCTCGAACCACGCGCAGGCCGTCCGTCGCGCAGCACCGCAGACGCGGCGGACGGCCGGACGGGCGTGAAGAGGAGGCGCCACGCCGGAGGTCGTCCGCGCGTCTGGCGGTATCAGTCGCCTGGCTCCTGTGGCGCGTGCCCTGGAGCCGCGTCGAAGGCTGAAAAGCCCATGCAGTTCGGGTCGGGGCCTTGGCTAGTAACGTATCACCGCCAGTGCCAGAGTCGGTGGCGATCACCCGCGCGGTCAGCGGCAAGCTCGCCCGCCTGCGAGCTGACGACGCACCTCGAACGCGTCGCGATCGACGTGGACCTGGCGCGCGCAGCGGCACATCATACCGCGCGGGATGAAGGAGCGCGCATCAGGGGCGGGCTACCATGTCGAGGCGGCTCTAACGACACGGGGCCCGGATGCCCGACTCGGTGTTCGTCGTTAGGACATGGCGGTCGTTTTCCGGCGAGCTGGCGATCCTGGCGCGGCCAGCGCCGAGTCAGCGCTCAGCCGCGAGACGGCCGCCGCAATCATCGCCCGAAGCGCCGGTGGCACGCCGTATCGGCAGCTTAAGTGCATGACGAGTCAGCCGCCCGGGCACCGTCACGACGGCACGGCGACAGATCGTCGCGGCCGGCGCCGCCGCGTGTTCGATCAAAGGCCGACTCGATCGCGTAACCATGAGGCACGCGGTCGGGCAGATGCGGCAGCTGCGTCGAACCGCTTGCGGCTTCCGGGCGCCTGCATCCACCAGAACGAGTGGTCCGCTCACTGCCTGCACCTGTAAGTCAGCGATGCTGCGGCAGTCTCACCGCCGCAGGCGCCGATGTCCTGCTCAAGTGAACCCTGGCAGAACGCGGATCGATCCGGCGGTGTCCGGGGGTTCTCGCTGGTCGAGGTCGATCCGTCGGATCCGTCGTGCCGCAGCGCAGCGCTGCGCCTCCACGATCGGATCGATCGGTGTCGTCGGCGCTCCGCGCGCCGCCAGGCGCATCGCGCCGGCGTCGGGCTGCAGTGCACTGCGCCGTCGGCCGCGAGCGAGGTGGCGAAGGCCGAAGGGCGGTGACGTGCTGCGGCCTGATCGTCGCGGTTCGTTGAGGTCGCGACGATCGCACCTGCGACCAGATCCACGTTTGCCGCTGAGCGCGCAGAGCACCTGAAGAACCCGTTGTCTTTTTGCGCGCTTTGCGTGCGGTGACGGCAGCACGCGGCGTCACGGCGTACGCTGGCAGGGGATGTCATCGGTGAGTATGAAGACGATGTGGGACGCCGACCGTGCCAGCCGGGAGAGTTCGCGGGCCGGGTCGCGCGGCTTTCGCCTGAGGCCAACGCGCGGCGAATGGGGAAGATCGTCGGCGCCACCAGGTGGTCGTGCCTCGCTGGCGGACAGCCTGAAGATGGCGCTCGGCGATCTGCCGGTCACAGCGCAGACTGCTGCCGATCCGTTATCCACCACTGAAGCAGTTCGTGGTGTATCTGGCGCCGTTCGAAGAACGTGCCGACGGCGCCGGAACTGCTCGCGGTCCGCCCGGCGCCTGGCAGGCCGACGTCGCCGACCTGCAGGCGCTCGTCGATCGAGTTCGTGGCGCAGCGGCAGCGAATCGACGCCGGAGTCGAGCACCCGGCGTTCGGCCGGATGTCGCGGCGCGCGTGGGGCGTCCAGGTCTACCGGCACATCGATCATCACCTGAAGCAATTCGGCGCGTGATACACGATAAACGGCAAAAGCGCGCCGAGAGCGCCGCAAGACAGAGTCTTCTCTGCGATTCGCGTTTCGCGTTAAATCGTACGGAGAGCCATGACGCATGGACGACAAGCGCGATGTTGCGGCACACGGTGGCGACGGTGGCGTATCGCGGCGGCAAGGCGGTGCGGGCGCGCCGGAGAGTTTCCGCCGCCTAGCAGCCCCGGACGGCACGCGCGCGGACGCCGGTGAAGATCCTCGCGCATTCATCGGCGATCTCTTCGACTGGGCGCTGACGCGCGCAGGCGCCGAAGCCTGGAACGATTCGACACCGCTCGAGTGGGACCGCGAGGTCGCGCGCTTCTTCGCAGCGCTCACCCGCTTCGACGAGTTCCTGGCCTCCGAGGCGCCGCTCGCGACGCCGCCGGAGCGCATCTTCCAGGGCGCCGTCGCCGACGCGCTGACGCATCGGCCAGCTGGCGATGCCGAGGACGGCTGGCGTGGCGCCCGCATGCCGAGCGGGAACTACTGCGCAAGCGCCGATCGCCTGCCGGGCAGGCGATCGCGGCGACTGGAAGCAATTCGGCGCCGCGGCAGCTGAATTCGACTGACGGCCATAACGTCGCCTCCGGATCTGTAAGTCGATTGTAGAAGATTGGGGTCGTGGCGCCGCCCGGCCCGGGACCGCACCGGATTCTCTGGCGCCTGACAGGCAATAGGTTTGCAGCCAGCGTTTACCGAGAGGCTCTTGCTGGAGAGCTTCTTGCGATAGGTGTGCACCGTCGCTATGAGCGAGCGGGGGACGCCTGGTCGGGAATCTCCGCCGCATCCGCGTGCAGCGAGGGATGTGTCGCTGGAGCAGCTCGCGGCGTCGACAGAAGGTGCAGCGTCTCCCTGTGGAAGAGGGCCTCGAGCGACAACGATTTCTCCGAAATGGCGCGACCGGGCGTCTACGCGCGCTCTTATGTGGCGTGTCTATGCCACCGCGATCGGCGTCGACCCGAAACGACCGTGAACGATTTCTGCCGCTGGTTCCGCAGGGCGACCGCCGCTCCGAGACATCATCCGCGGCCGGGCGCAGATTGTCGGGCACATCAACCTCGAATGGCGCGATCTGGGATCATGTCCCGGTCAAGGCGGCGGCCGAAGGCGATCGCCGCGGCGCCGCCGGAGGCGGCCGCAGCAAGAAGCCGCCGGCGATCGCCGCTAAGCGACCTTCGCCCAGATGTTCGTCTCGCCTGCGCCGCGCCGTCGGGCGCGCCTGATACACATTCTGCTGGATTCAGAAGTCCGCGCAGCGTCAGTGTCCGCATTCAACGACAGACAAACGTCCAGCCCAAGCCGCACACCACGCGCGATTACGATCGAGGCATGCGTCTCGCCGAGGTCGTCACGGCATCGCGGGCCGTCGCCGACGGCACCGCCGGCCCGGCTCGAGAAGATCAGCCACCTGGCCGACCTCCTCACCCGGGTGCCGCCCGATGCCATCGCCATCGTCATCGGGTTCCTGAGCGGCGAGCCGCGCCAGGGTACGGATGAAGATCGGCGGCGCACTGCTGTCGAGGATGCGCGACGTGGCGCCGGCCGACGTCCGCGTCTGCTCGACGTCTTCGAGGTCGATGCAGCGTTCGACGCGGATCGCGGCGCTCGCCGGGCGCCGGATCGGCCGCGCGCGCGCGCAGCTGCTGCGCGACCTCTTCGGTCGCGTGCGACCGCGCGACGAGCAGGACTTTCGTCGGCCAGCTGCTCGGCGAGCTGCGCCAGGGCGCGCTCGAAGGGATCGTGATGGACGCGGTCGCGACGCGCATCGGGCATCCAGGCCGGCGCGGATCCGCCGCGCCGCCATGCTCGCCGGCGATCTGGCCCCGGTGGCGCGGGCGGCGCTCGGTCGACGGCGACGCCGCGCTCGTCGCAGTTCATCCTGCAGCCCGTTCCAGCCGGTGCAGCCGATGCTCGCCGACTCGGCGTCGGCGTATCGGCGAGCGCGCTCGCGACGCTCGGCGAGGCGTCGTTCGAGCACAAGCTCGACGGCGCCGCATCCAGGTGCACAAGGTCGGCGACGAGGTGAAGGTCTATTCGCGCAACCTGCGGCGAGGTCACGCTCGCGGTCCCCGAAGTGGTGACGATCGCGCGCGCGATGCCGGCGCGCGAGATCGTCCTCGACGGCGAAGCGATCGCGCTGCGCCCGGACGGCCGCCGCATCCGTTCCAGATCACGATGCGCCGCTTCGGCCGGAAGCTCGACGTCGACAGCCTGCGACGCGAGCTGCCGATCACGCCGATGTTCTTCGACGCGCTGTATCTCGACGGCGACCCGCTCGTCGACGAGCCGCTGACGCCGGCGCGTCGCGCTGCTCGGCGAGCAGGTCAGCGCCGTCGAACCTCGTGCCGCGGCTGCTGACGGCGATCGCGGACGCCGCCGCGGCGTTCGCGCGCGCGCTGGCCGCCGGCCACGAGGGCGTGATGGCGAAGGCCGTCGACGGCGTCTATGCCGCGCTCGGCGCGGCGCAGGCATGGCTGAAGGTGAAGCAGGCGCGCACGCCTCGACCTCGTCGTCCTGGCCGCCGAGTGGGGCAGCGGGCGCCGGCGCGGGACGCTGAGCAACCTCCACCTCGGCGCGCGGACAGCGAGCGCGGCGGCTTCGTCATGCTCGGCAAGACATTCAAGGGGCTGACCGACGAGATGCTGGCGTGAGCAATACATGCCAGCGCAGCCGAAAGCG
>ERZ1370068.395-contig-10357_pt1 | contig 30789 bp, 24 predicted proteins | sample MGYA00561227_ERZ1370068 | MGnify/ENA primary metagenome ERZ1370068 (study PRJEB38410, sample SAMEA6850437) | metagenome | study: Metagenomic assessment of the ecological functions of the soil: analysis of the soil microbiota associated with the...
GTTTTTTGCCGCGGCATGAGTTCTGAACCACGTCGCGCCCGGTGCGTGACGGCGCGCCCCGCCCACCGTGCCACCGGTCAAACGCATAACGCGGTCAAAGAACGTGCCAAATGCGCGTTTGAGACGAGCGCCGCTGGCGTTGTTCCAGCCGGCGCAGCCGGTGATCGTGGTGACCGACTGGGCGTCCTCGAAGCTGCCGCCGGCGGGCAAGGCAGCTGCGGGCACTGGAAGCCGAGGTTTGAGCGCGTCGCCAGGCGGCGCCGACTCGGTCGACGTGCGGCCGTTGCCGGAGTAGCTGAACCATCTCTCGTTCATCATTGCTGGGCTGGAGCGTCCAAAGATGGTTGAGCTGACGTTATGGCCTGGCCGTTTGCGGAGCGGTCGGCGTCGTCGGCAGATCTGCCGCGATGAAAAACGCCGTGGGGTCGGGTGAGCGTGGAAGGTTGAAAGTAGCAGCCTGGGGTCATCAGACGATGCTGGCACCGATCGTTGTGGTTTGTCGTGCAGCATCTCCTGCCGCCAGCGAACGTGGACTGGCATCTGGAAGAGGGAGTTGAGCGGGCCGGGTCGTTGTGGAGTTCGCAATGCCCGCCATCTTGTCTGTGGAGCTGAGGGGCTGTGGAGACCGCCCGGCCGTCGGGAAGTGGATGCGCCCGCGGGATGATGCCGGGCCGGTGAAACGGCTGCCCGGTGAGTGGTCGCGGATTGGCGTTTATGCGTGACCGGCGGAAGTCGCCCGCCCGGGACCTGGTCGTGGGCAGCGCAGCGTCGGGGTGGTGAAGCGTCGATCTGCTTCCACCCGACGCCGCCAGAAGAACAGCTTGTTCCGATGATCGGCCCGCCGAGTGCCCTGAAGTCGTTGTACTTGAGTCGGTTTTTAATAATGCCAGGCGTTGTTGAAGCGAAGCTGCTGGCACGGAGCGCCTCGAACAGTACTTCAGCTATGGCTGTCGGGAACTGCTCGGCGCCCGAGCTGGCGGTCGATTTGATGTTAGACGGCGGCGCTCGAGCGAGGCCGTACCCGCCGAGAAGTTGGCGGTCTGACTCCGAGACCGACGAAGTCGATGCCGACCGCTTGTTGATCCCGGGCTGTTGTTCGAGCCTGAGTCCATGCAGCCAGGCCGCCGTCGACCGCTGAGCAGAGTGGCGCTGTTCTGTAGGTGGCCGTTTGATCGATGTTGGATGCCGAGGCTGTCAGCGTGATGCCGAGAGCGCGTTCGCCGAGGCCTGGAGCTGGGGACTGGCAAGGTCGCCGCGGCAGAAGCTGGCGGGCCGTTGAGCGCGAGGTTTCAATCTGCCGGCGGTCGACTCCGCGGGCAGAAGCCAATCGGAGAATCGTGTTGACGGTCTGCCGCGCAATGTGACCTCCACGGTCTGCTGGATGCTGCCGACGGCTGGTGTCGAAGTCGGCGGTGAGACGGTTGCCGGCCAATGAGCACGTAGTCGGTCTGATCTCTTTGCTGAAGCCCGTGATCTCGGCGTCACGGCCAGGTGCCGAGTGTGCGTTGACGAAGACGGCGACCTGGGCGTCCGGGGTGGCGGCAGTGTGGTTGTAGCTCGTCCGGACCGTCGCTGTCACCGATGCTCCGTAGTGTGCCCCCCTGGTCCGCCACCTGGCCCGAGATGTGCCCGGTCGTGTGGCCTGCGCGAAACCGGCAAGGGAACCAGCGCATGCCAGACAGCGGTGGAGAAAACCGCAAAGTTGACCTGACGATGCAACCTCCTCGGTCTGCCCATCCCAGGCCAAATTGAGCGTCGCTATCCCAGCAGAGGGCGCTGCTGGGCGGCGTTCGATACGAGCAATCTGATGGGCGGTGGCGATTGAAGCGAGATCTCGCTTCTGGACAAGGAAAATATAGGATGATGGTATCACCGAGCCCAGGTAAGAACGGAGCGCGATACGCCGCGCAAAAGCGGATCAGCTGTGTCCGGTCGCCGTTCGTTTGGCGGAAGTTGGCGTAGGCCGCTCCGGCAGCGATGGTTGTGCCCGGATGACCTGCTTCGGCGGCGCAATCCGCGTCGCGTGTGCCAAATACGAGGGGAGCGTGACCAGAAAGCCCCGGTACTCGGTGCCATGCGTTCGACGCGCGCGGCACCAGCATCGCCCTGGAGGCAGCGCTGTCGCAGTGGCGCTCCCCAGCGCGACGAGCGGCGCGGCTTCGGTCATCTCCCGCAGCAGCGGCGATCGCGCCGGGCGACCTCGCCGGATCGTGGGTTGCAGGCGCCGCCGTTCATCGCTTCGCCCAGACCTCGTGGTCTGTCAGGCCCGGCGAGCGGCGCGCAGTCCATCTCGGTGAGCGATCCCCGACAGCTTTCTGGCGCTGGGCGTCGGGCAGGCGCGCCGCCGCCACGCGCACCGCGACGGTCTCACGAGCATCGGCGCGATCGCGAACGACCTCGTGCACCTCGTCCTGCAGAGATGGAGGCGACGGTCGCGCCCACGTGCGGCGCGTTCACGACCAGGCCCTGGACTGCCAGCGACTGCAGCGCCTCGCGGATGGGGATGGCGCTCACCTGAGCCGGCGCGCGATTGTCGTCGATCACGAGCCGCTGCCCGGGCGGAGCTCGCTCGCATGATCGCCCCGCGCAGCGACTGGTAGACGTACCCTGCTTGGTGCGGAAGCGGACGTCGGGGCTGGCGACCGAGCGCCAAGCCGACCTCCTTGCTCTAGGCCTTGATCACGATCCTGGTCTGCGGTGTCCATCGCTTCGAATCCCGAGATGCACGCGCCGCGCCGACCGAACGCCGCACGGGCCGCACTCTGAGCGGCGCCCTTGCGCGCATCGCGCTGCGCAGAAGCCCTGAGATCTCGTTCCGGTACGAGAGATTGCGGTCGCCACCGCGCGCGCCGTGCCGCGCCCGCCCGCGGCGCGCCGCCCGCGGCGTCCCGCGCGCGGCTCTCCGACGCCGAGCCGACCGGGCCCGCGCCCTTCGCCGCGACCCTCGATCGCCGTGGCCTCGGGGCGGAGCCGTCGCCGGCGGCGGGCCCGCGAAGAAGAACGGCGTCGATCTCGCCGCTCAGCACCAGCGTGCCCCTTCGATGCCGTGTAGTAGGCCTCGTAGTAGTTGTCGAACGCGTTCGACTCCGATCGAAGGTGAAGACGACGGTGCGTCCGCCCGGGTACTCGAGCGTCGCGTAGGTGTGGTCGGGGATCCGCGGCCGTCCTTGAAGCGGAAGACGCCGCCGCTGCCGACGGCGGCCGTCGCCGTGGCGTCGAGGAACCACTCGGCGATCCGCGACCTGGTGGCCGACGAGCTCGGCCATGTGGCCGCGCGAGTACTCTGTAGAGCCGCCAGTTGATCAGGTGGTCGTAGCTCGGGTGGCCCCAGCGCGAGGGCGTCGTAGTCGGGCGACGGCAGCTCGGCGTGGCGGCGCCAGCTGCCGTTCCTGTGCCACGCCAGCCGCGCGTGGTAGAGCTCGCCGAGCAGGCCGGCCTTGACGATCCCTTCGTGGGCGGCCTGGTAGACTCGCCAGTAGAAGCGCTGGTGGCCGACTTCGTAGACGCGGCGGTTCTTGCGCGCGGCTCTGGCGATGCGCTCGCAGCTCGGCGACGTCCCCACGCCATCATCTTCTCGGAGAGCACGTGCAGGCTCGCCTCCATGCACGCGACCGCGATGTCGGCGTGCGTGAAGAGCGGCGAGGCGAGCACGACCGCCTCGAGCTTCTCCTTCTGGATCATCTCCTGCCAGTCCGCGTAGTGCTGCGCGGGCGGTGGCTGGTCGTCTGCGAGCGACTCGTCGGCCTTGCCGAGCTGCAGTGGGTTGATGTCGCGATCGCCACGATCTCCGCGAACTGCGGGTCGGTCTGCTCGAGCAGGGTGGCGCCTGGCCGCCCACGCCGATGCAAGCCGACGCGCACCGGACCGCCGCGCATCGGGACCCTGAGGCGCGGCGGCCGCCGCGAGCGCGGCGACGGGCCGGGGTTCCCGCGAGAACCGCATGAAGTTGCGGCGACCGAGCCTCCCGCTGCTCCGGGGTGAGACTCATCGGGTGGCCTCCGCGACGGGAGCCACGCGCGCGCGCTCGCCCGCGCGCAGCAGGTCCAGTCCGGCAATGCGGTCGGTGCGGAACACGAGCCGACGGCGACGGCCGCCGCCTCGACTCAGGTTCTTTGTTGACGAGAAGGTGGGCGCTCTCGACGCCCGCCTGGCGCACGCCGCTCGTCGGCAGCGCGAGAGGTAGAAGAGCGCGAGCAGCGCGATCGCGCCGGCGCACGCGAGCTGGGTGAAGAGCTCCCGAGCATCAGCCCGAGGCCGATCAGCACCAGCGCCCCAGGCCACAGAGCAGGTCCAGCCACGGGAGCAGGCTCGAAGTCGGCCAGGCCCCGGAAGAGATCCGGAGCAACGGACCGCTCGGAGCCGCGCAGATAACCCGCGTGAGGTGAAGCGGCCGGATCGGGGCTCCCCGCCCGGCTCCACGCCGGAGTCAGCACCTTGGTGAATCCTTCGTAGAGGAAGTGCCAACCGATCAGGGTCCGAAGGACGACGAGGGCGATCTGCTGATTGCGGCTCGCCGTGGGGTCCATGGATGCTGTCGGGGCGACCTTTACACCCGCTGCGCTCTACGGGTCAATGGACTGTATGGGATATACGCTCCGAGTTTTCGTACGCGAGCCGCAAGCTGCTCTGGCTACTGGGCTGCGTGCGCTACCCTCACGGTCCAACTCGACCGACTCAGGAGGGAAACATGGAACGCCGCGTCTTCCTGGCTGCCTCGACGACGGCGGCGCTCGCGCACTCCGGAGAGCTTTCCGGCGCCGACGCGGGCGACGGTGCGGCACCGGCGCCTGGCGGGAAGCCGCTCCTCCTGGAGCTGCGTCGCTACCGGCTCCGCAACGGATCTGCTGCAGACGCGCTTCTCCGCCTACGCGAAGGGACGCGCTGGTCCCGGCGCTCGGGCGAGCGGGCGTCACGCCCGTCGGGGCGTTCCACCGTCAGCTTCGGGAGCAACAGCCCCACACTGCACCTGCTCCTGCCGCACAAGGATGCCGAGTCGCTGCTGACGCTCGAGTCGCGCACTCGGCGCGGACGCCGACTACGGCAAGGCCGCGGCGTCGCGTCCTCGCGCTGCCGCGCCTCGGATCCTCCGTTCGAGCGCGTGCGACTCGTCGCTGATCGGCGCCGTGCCCACGCAGCCCGGTGTCGAGAAGCCCGCTGGGCGAGGCGGCACGGCGCGGTCGCGCGTCTTCGAGCTGCGGACCTACAGGAGCCCGAGCTGAGACTGCCGGCCGCAAGAAGATCGAGATGTTCGAGGCCGGCGGCGAGGCTTCGGCATCTTCCGCAGGCTCGGGATGCACACCGTGTTCTTCGGCCGCGACCTGGTCGGGGCGGGCCTGCCGAGCCTCACCTACATGCTCGCGTTCGCGGACACGGCCGCGCGCGAGAAGGCGCGGGCCGCGTTCCGCGACGACGCCGCCTGGGTGAAGCTGCGCGATCAGCTCGGCCTACGCCGACGTGGTGTCGAGGATCGACGCCACGATCCTGCGCCCCGCACCGACTACCGCAGATCTAGCTCATGCGGCGGCTCTCGACCTCGCGCCGTCGCGCTGCCGTGACGCTCGCGCGGTCCGCGGCGGGTCCGATCTCGCCGCAATCAAGGCGCGGCGCGGCAGCTGCTGCAGCGTACTCGCCGTCCAGATGAAGCAGGCCGACGAGTTCTTCCAGCTGCAGGGCCGGCCGGGCTTCGATCGCGAGATCCTGGAAGGCTTCGCGAAGCTCCACGCGCTGCGGCTGCGCCGGTGACCGTTTCGGGCTGGGACGAGCTGGTGCCGGCGCTCGTCGCGGGCGCGGCGACGCTGGGCATCGCCGGCCGCTTCACCGTGACCGAGGAGCGCAAGCACAAGATCGCCTTCACGCGCGAGACGTTCCCGACCCGCAACGTGGTGCTGACGCGCGCGCGGACGCCACCGTTGAAGAGCCTCGGGAGCTGCGCGCGCTGCGCGTCGGGACGACCGCGGGCTCGAGCATGGCGGAGGCGGTCGTGCTCGGCGTGGAGAGCGCGAGTCACCGCGAAGCGCGCCGACCTCGAAGATCGAGCTCGGCGGTGTTCCTGGGGCCGCCGGGCAGCCTTCGCCTTCGGTGCGCACAGCAGGTATCGAGGTGCTCGTCGAGGCCCTCGACGCCTACATCGAGAACCTGCGCAAGACCGCCACCTGGAGCCGTCTCGCCGTGAAGTATTCCGGCGAGAGCGCGCCTTCGGTCCTGAAGAAGGCGCGCGCGCGGAGTAGTCCGTGCGGCGCCGCGCTCTAGGCGCTCCACACCTTCCCGCCCGGGAACTCGTGGGCGGCGAGCGAGGCTTCCTCTCTTCGCCGAGTAGCCGTGGTCGAGCGGGGCCCGGTAGTGCGCGTCCTCGACGCGCACGGGGTAGACGAAGTGCTCGTGCAGGTGGTCGACGTACTCGCAGCACGCGGTCCTCGAGCGCAGCCGCTGACGCGCGATGTAGTCGAAGATCGACGAGGTGCTGGACGTACTCGCAGAGGCTCGACGCCGCCCGCGTGCGGGCACACGGGCACGCCGAACTTCGCGGCCATGCAGCAGGATCGACGAGCACCTCGTTGACGCCGCCCACGCGGCAGGCGTCGACCTGGCAGAACGCCGATGCGCTCCGGCCTGCAGCAGCTGCTTGAAGATCACGCGGTTCTGGCACATCTCGCCGGTCGCGACCCTGATGGGCGCGATCGCCTCGCGCGATCGTCGCGTGGCCCAGCACGTCGTCGGGGCTCGTCGGCTCCTCGATCCACCAGGGTCGAAGCGGCGCCAGCGCCTTCATCTGCTCGATCGCCTCCGTCGACGTCCCAGCACTGGTTGGCGTCCACGCATCAGCCGGCGCTCTGGGCCGATCTCCCGCGCATGAGCGCGGCGCGGCGCACGGTTGCCCTCGAGTGTCCTGCCCGACCTTCATCTTGAAGTGCGTCCAGCCCTGCGGCCATCGCCTCGCGGCACAGGCGGCGCACCTTCTCGTCCGGAGTAGCCGAGCCAGCCGGTCGAGGTGGTGTAGGCCGGGAAGCCGTCCTCGCCGCATCTCGGCTCTCGCGTCGCGCCCTGCGCGCGCGTTCCGCTGCGAGGATCCGCGAGCGCTTCGCCGGGCGTGAGCGCGTCGGTGATCCAGCGTGAACGTCGACGCAGCCGCGACCGTCTGCTGCGGGCGTCAGGTCCGCGAGCAGCTTCCAGAGCGGCTTGCTTCTCGCGCCGCGCCCACAGGTCCCAGATCGCGTTCACCACCGCGCCGGTCGTCATGTGGACGATGCCCTTCTCGGGGCCCGATCCAGCGCGGCTGCGGGTCCTGGGTCAGCGAGTGGTAGAAGCCGCGCGAAGTCCGCGGTGATCTCGCTCGAGCTCGCGGCCGACGACGAGGCGGGCGAGCGCGCGCGCGGCCGGCGACGCCGACCTCGTTGCCGCGGCCGTTCGTGAAGGTCAGGCCGTAGCCCGTGAGCGGCGCCGTCGGTCTCGCAGCGTGACGTAGGCGGCCGAGTAGTCGCCGACGTTGAGCGCGTCGGAGCCGTCCATTCTCGCGCGAGGTGGGGAAGCGGATGTCGCGCGCGCCGAGCTTCGTGATCTTCATTCGGGCCCACGACTATATACTCAGCCCGTGACAGATCCCGACTCGCCGTCCTGCTGGCGCTCGGCGTCGCCTTCGCGGGCGGCTGCCGGCGCGAAGAGACGAGGGCGCCCTCGGCGTCCGGCGACGGCCGCCGCGCCAACCGCCGCCCCCGACCGTCGGCGCCCACCACGGCATCTTTGCCGCTGCGCCCGCTGCTCGACCCGCCACACGCCACCGAGCAGTGCGCCGGACCGCTTCCGCGTCCGCTTCGAGACGACAGAAGGGCCCGTTCGTGATCGAGGTGACGCGCGCGTGGGCTGCCGCGCGGCGCGGACCGCTTCTACAACCTCGTGCGCGTCGGCTACTACGACGACGTCGCGCTTTCTTCCGCGTGATCGAGAGCTTCATGGTGCAGTTCGGCATCCACGGCGACCCGGCCGTGAACGCGCGCCTGGCGGCAGGCGCGCATTCCCGACGACCCGGTCACGCAGATCGAACAAGCGCGGAACGGTGACCTACGCGATGGCGGGACCCGAACACGCGGACGACTCAGCTCTTCATCAACTTCCGCGACAACGCCGGCCTCGACGGCCAGGGCTTCACGCCCTTCGGCCGCGTGGTCGAGGGCCTCCTCCGTCGTCGACTCCTTGTACTCGGGCTATGGCGAGGGAGCCCCGAGCGGAGTGGGTCCCTGAGCAAGGCCGCGCGCGCAGGGCGAAGGCAACGCCTACCTGAAGAGCCGCTTCCTGAAGCTGGACTTCGTCAAGACCGCCCGCCTCGTGAAGCCGCAGCGCGCTTCTTCGCCGCGGCTTTGGCGCGCGGCTTCGGCTTGGGCCTCGGCTCGGCCGCTTCGCGGGCTGCTTTGGCTCGGCGGCGGGCACCGCCGCCGCCGCCGGCTTTCTTCCGGCGCCGCGGCGTCTTCTTCGCGGCGACCTTCATCGTCGCGGCGACGCGAGCGCGGCCTGGCGGGCTTCCTCGGTGACCTCGGTGGCGAAGCGGTAACTCGGCTCGAGGTCGCCGGCCGAAGCGTCGTAGTCGCAGCCCTCGGCCTCGCAGACAGCAAGCTGCCGCCCTTGCGCTCGCGCACGAGCAGGTAGGCGGTGCCGCACTTCGGGCACGGCTTCGGCACCGGCCGCGCGCGGAGTTCTTCGTGCACTCCGGGTAGCGCGAGCAGCCGTAGAACGGGCCGAAGCGGCCCTTGCGCTCGAGGATCTGGCCCTGGTGGCACTCCGGGCAGGTGACGCCCGTGAGCGTCACCGGCTTCGGCGGCTTGTAGCGGCAGTTCGGGCAGTTCGAGCACGAGACGTACTCCGCCGTAAGCGGCCGTGGCGCTTCACCAGGTCGTGGCCGCACACCGGGCACTTCTCGCCGGTGGGCTCGTCCGAGCTCGCTTCGGCCTTGCCGCCGCGAGACCTGACCGAGATGGCGTTGCGGCACTTCGGGTAGGCGGTGCAGCCGAGGAAGCTCGAGCCGTTCTTGCCCGTGCGCAGCCGCATCGGGCTGCCGCACTCTTCGCAGATCTGCCCCTCGACTTCGGTGGGGTCCACGGGGTCCTCCTCGGTCTCGGGGATGTCGACGGTCCAGGTGCACTCCGGATAGCCGCTGCAGGCGATGAAGAGAGCCCGCCTCGCCCATCCGCAGCTTGAGCGGGTGGCCGCTCTCGGGGCAGGTGTCGCCGGGGTCGTTCGTCAGGCGGAAGTCGGTGAACGCTTCGCGCACGACCGGCATCGTGAGCCCGGCCTTCACCGAGTGCATCTTCTTCCTGGCGGCGTTCGCGGTCCTTCGAGAACTTGCCGTCGAAGTCGCGCAGCGCCTGGCGCCAGTCGATCTTGCCCTCCTCGACGTCGTCGAGCTTCCTCCTCCATCCGCGCCGTGGTACTTCGGTCTGGAAGAACTCCTCGAAGCCCTCCTTCATCAGGTCGACCACCAGCCGGCCGAGCGGGGTCGGGATGAAGCGGCGGTCCTGCTTGCGCACGTACTGCGCGCTGCTCGATCTTGCGCAGGATGTCGGCGTAGGTGAGGGCCGGCCGATGCCGTTCTCCTCCATGAACTTCACGAGCGAGGCCTCGTTGAAGCGCGGCGGGGGCTGCGTCTCGTGGTCCCTGACGCTCGCCTCGCGGAGCACGAGCGTGTCGCCCTCGGCGATCGCGGGCAGGCGCACCTTGGCGTCGTCGCTCGTCCGCTCGTCCTCGGGCGCGTTCTGCGCCTCGGTCTCGGAAACCTGGCCGTAGACGCGCCTGAAGCCTGGGTCCTTGAGCACCGACCCGGTCGCGCGCACCAGCGCGAGGTCGGCGAGCCCTCGCGCCGAGCTTCGATGTCTACTGTCGTGCTCTCGGACACCGCCGGGTTCATCTGCGACGACAACGAAGCGGTTCCAGATCAGCGTGTAGAGCTTCAGCTCGTCGGGCTCGAGGTAGCGGCGCCACGCGCGTCGGGCGGCAGCTCCATGCGACGTCGGCCGGATCGCCTCGTGCGCGTCCTGCGCGTCCTTCTTCGAGCTTGTAGCGTCGGCTCGCCGGGCAGCGTCGGCTCGCCGTAGCGTCGCCGCCGATGAGCTCGCGCACCGCGACGAGCGCCTCGTCGGCCGATGCGCGTCGAGTCGGTGCGCATGTAGGTGATGAGCCCGACGGTGCCGCTGCTCGCCGAGCCGCGACGCCCTCGTAGAGGCGCTGCGCGAGCGTCATCGTCTTGCGCGACCGAGTAGCCCAGCGAGCTGGCGCGGCCGCCTGCTGCAGCTTCGGCGGTGATGAAGGGCGGCGCGGGGTTCGCGGCGCTTCTTGCGCGCCTCGACCGTTACGTGACCGTCCAGCGCGAGCGCCGCGACGTGCGCGCGCACACCGCGTCGACGCGCGCCTTGCGCGTCGCGAGCCGCGGGTCGTTGCTCGTCGAAGTTGAGCTTGTCGTCGCAGCTCGGACGACGACGCGCGCCGGGAACGTCGCGTCCCCCTTCGCGAGCGTCAGCGGCGACCGAGCAGTACTCGGATCGCGACGAAGGCGCCGCGCTCGCGTCTCGCGCTCGACGATGATCCGCAGCGCCACCGTCTGCACGCGGCCGGCGCGCAGGCCCGCGCCGGACCTTGTTCCAGAGCAGCGTCGGAGACCTCGTAGCCGACCAGGCGGTCGATGATGCGGCGCGCCTGCTGCGCGTCGACGCGGTGCCTGTCGAGATCTTGCCGGGCTTCTCGATCGCGCGCTGCACGGCGGTCTTCGTGATCTCGTTGAACGTCGGCCCGGTGGAAGGTGGCGTTCGGCGCCTCCTTCTTGAGCGAGCTCGTGCAGGTGCCAGCAGATCGCCTCGCCCTCGCGGTCGGGGTCCGGCGGCGAGGAACACGCGATCGGCTTTCTTGACGAGCGCGCGTCAGCTCCGGCGACGGTCTTCTCTTTCTCCGGGCACCGATCCGGTAGTCGGGCTTGTAGTCCTTGGTACGGTCGACCGAGAGCCCCTTGCGGTCCAGATCGCGGACGTGTCCGTAGGAGGCGGTGACGGTGAAGTCCTTGCCGAGGAACTTCCCGAGCGTGCCCCGCCCTTGGCCGGCGACTCGACGATGCACGAGGGATCGCGCCATGGGAATCAGCACGATGCCACGCCTGTCAAGCCCCCTATCGCGATCCGGTGCCCTGGATCGCCGGCAGAGCAGGGGCGGCAACCCAAACATTCTAGGACGTTTTGTCCGAATTGTCGAAAAGGGCCCCGCTCGGGGCTACGAGCGGACGCCGCCCGAGAGCCGCGCGACGGGCATGGGGAGGCCCGTGAACTCGACCAGGCCGGCGGGCTCGAGGCCGGGCCCGGAGCGCCGGCGGAAGAAGTCGCGACGGCCGCTTGCGTGAGCAGGATCTCGCCGCGCCGGGCGCGGTCTTCCCCAGCTTGGATGCCAGGTTCACCTCGAGGCCGAGCACGTCGCTGCCCAGGTCGAGCATCTCGCCGAAGCCGATCCCGAACGAGAACTCGACGCGCTCGCTCTCGGGCTTCGCCGCGGTTGAGGCGCTCGAGGGCTGCCGCCATCGCGATCACGGCTCGGCAGGCGCGCGTCGCGTCGGGGAACACGAGCAGCAGGCTGTCGGCCTCGACCTTGACGAGCCGCCCGCGGTGGCGCGCGACGATCGGCCGCAGCGCGCGCACGCCGCGCGCGAAGACCATCAGGAAGTGCATCATGCCGTGGCGGGCCACGCGCACCGTGAAGTCGTCGGTGTCGGTGTAGACGATCGCGAGCTTGCGGTCGAGCTTCGAGTGCGTGCGGACGTCGAGCTTCGCTCGCGCGGCGGGAGCGAGCCGCTCGCGGCGGCGCAGCGCGGCGGCGAGGAACGATGCGGGATTCAAGCTTGGACGTAGCGTCAATCGAAGAACGGGAAGAGGCGGCGCAGGTCGGCCTCGCTCGGCCGCCGGCCGTACTCGCAGACCTCGAAGGCCTCGGCGTCCTTGACGCCGTCGCCCCTGGCGCCGTACCACTTGCGCAGCGCCGCCCGCACGTCGTCGGCGATCGGCTTGCCGCTGCGCTCCGCGCGCAGCCACGAAAGCCGCGCGGCCGGCTCCTTCGGGACGCTGTCGAGGATGCCGTCCACCCACGGCAGCCACTCGTACATCTGCGACGTGTGCGCGTCGAGGCCGCGGATCTTCTTGTCGATCACCGCGTCGATCGAGACCGCGACGTCGGGCCGGAACGGGTTCGGCCGCTGGAAGCCGTCGTGGGAATAGAGGAAGACCGGGTTCTTCCGCAGCGGCGGCGTGTCGGGCGTCACGTTCGGCACCACCACCATGTACGCGCTGTCCTGGACCACGACCCCGGTGTAGCGGTGGTCGGGGTGGTAGTCGTTCGGGCGCGGCGCGATCACGACGTCGGCCTGCCACTGGCGGATCCGCCGGATCACCTGCTGGCGGACGTGGAGCGTCGGCTCGAGCTCGCCGTCGTGGTTGTCGAGCACCTCGTACTCCGCGATGCCGTAGCGGCGCCCGGCCTCCTGCGCCTCGGCTCGCCGGCGTTTCGCGAGGCGCGCCGCCGCCCTCCGACTGGTGGCCGGCGTCGCCGTTCGTAGAGCGCGACGAACCTGACCTGAGTGGCCCTTGGCGGCCCAGAGCGCGGCCGTGCCGCCGGCGTCCATGTCGCAGTCGTCCGGATGCGCCCCTGGAGACGATGATGCGCAGCGGCCGGTCCTGCGCCTCGAGCGGGGCCTGGGCGAGGAGTGCGAAGGAGGCGGCGCCGGCGAGAAGAAGGTGCTTCGAGAGTCGGCTCATGGCGGCTCCTTTGGGAGCCGGATTCTAGCTCAGGCGCCGTGCGAGAATCCGTCACCCCGCCAGCGAGGAGGCGTTCATGAGCCACATCCACTCCCCCGACTCGCGAGCGCAGCGCGGCGCTCACGCTTGCCTGCCTCGGCCTGCTTTGCGGCTCGCCGGCCGCGGCGGAGACCCACCGGCTGCGTCCCACGGTTGGGCCATCCCACCTTCGCCGTGCGCGGAGCCGGTGCTGACGGTCAAGCCCGGCGACGTCCTGAGAGCGAGTCGCTGTGGGGCGACTGGTACGAAAAGCCCGGTGGGAAGTGGCCGGGCGAGGTGGGGCCGATCGCGATCGAAGGCGCCGAGCCGGGCGACACGCTGGTCGTGGAGATCCTGAAGGTGCGTCGAATCGCGACACGGCGGTCTCGACCCAGGGCGGCCGCTTCGGCGCGTCGTCCCGGACTCCCGCACGGCCTTCCTGAACCAGAGACGTTCCGCGCGGCCGCGTACGTCTGGCGGCTCGACCGCCGAGCGATGACGGGCACGGTCGACCTGCCGGGCAGCGCCAGCAGAGACGGCGACGATTCCGCTGCGGCCGATGCTCGGCCGCGTGGCCTAGCACCGGAAGGCGACGCGGCCTTCGACGGCCTGTGGCCCGGCGACTTCAGCGGCAACATGGACGCCTCGGACGTCGCGAGGGCGCGACCGTCTACCTGCCGGTGTTCCATGCGGGTGCCCTCTTCGCTTCGGCGACGGCCACGCGGCGCAGGGCGACAGCGGGAGGTCTGCGGCTCGGGCGCTGGAACCTCGATGGACGTGGCGTTCGCTTCCGGGCTGCGCAAGCACAAGACGATCGCGTGGCCGCGGCTCGGGGACTCCGAGCACCTGATGGTGGCCGGCAGCGCGCCGCCGCTGACGGACGCGCTGCGGATCGCGTTCGTCGAGCTCGTCGAGTGGCTGGTGGCCGACTACGGCTTCGCCAAGGGCGGACGCGTACCAGCTGATCTCGCAGGTCGCCGTGGTCCGCGTCGCCAGCGTGGTCGACCCGCTCTACACGGTGGTCGCGAAGTTCCCGGCGCCAGCTGCCGACGGCGGCCGCCGCGCGCCTCGTGACCCGGCCAGCACGCCGGCAGACGTCGGTTTCGCTCATAAGTGCTATTACCGGCACTTTTATCTTAAACCAACTTGAAATTAAGCTCAATTCATGATGAATTAGCTTGCCTGGGCAACCTGGAAACGCCCCCAAAGGAGAGACATGGACACGCCGCTACGCGACTTTCTGGAGATCCCGTACGACAAGCTCGAGGAGCTGAACCTCGCAGGCGAAGGCCGACGCGCGTGGCCGCGGAGAGGACCCCGGCAAGGTCCGCGACGCACGCGCATGAAGTACCTGACCGACGAGAGAGCGCATCAAGGCGGTGACCGTCTGCTTCACCGACCTCGAGGGCCGGCTTCACATGCTCGACTACGACAAGAAGTTCCTGCTCAAGTCGGCCGACAACCTCACCTTCGACGGCTCCTCGATCCGCGGCTTCTCGCGCCAGCAGGAGTCGGACCTGCGGCTCGCCATCGACTGGCCCGCGTTCTACTGGCTGCCCGCCGACGTGTTCGGGCCCGGCAAGGTGCTGGTGTTCGGCGAGGTGCGCGAGCGCGACGGCACGCCGCCTACCGCGGCGACATGCGCGCGCGGCTCAAGGCCTACGCCGAGCGGCTGCTGCGCGAAGACGGCACGGTCGCGCAACGCCGCCAACGAGATCGAGGGCTTCCTCTTCAAGGGCCGCGACGCCGAGCGGCGCTACCACGAGACGCGGCGAGTTCGAGTTCATCTCGACCGGCGGCTACTACCACTCGCTGCCCGGCGACGCGCTGCGCCGCTTCATCGACACCGCGGCCGAGGTGCAGCGCGCGATGGGCTTCGCGCAACGAGAAGGACCACCCCGAGGTGGCGCCGTCGCAGTTCGAGATGAACTACGGCTACACCGAGGCGGTGGTCGCGCGCCGACCAGGTGCAGCTCTACAAGCTGTCGTCGCGCCAGGTCGCGGCGCAGCATGGACATGACCGCGTCGCTTCCTGCCCAAGCCGGTGCAGGCGTCAACGGCAACGGCATGCACACCAACATGTCGATCGCCGCAGAAGGGCAAGAACGCCTTCTACGACAAGAAGGGCCAGGACGGCCTGTCGCCGCTCGGCTGGGACTTCATCGAACCGCATCCTGGCGAGCGCCACCGACATCTGCCTGATCCTGAACTCGAGGCGTCAACTCCTACCGCCGGCTCGACCCGCACTTCGAGGCGCCGAACCAGATCAAGGCCTCGGCGATCGACCGCGGCTCGATGGTCGCGCATCCCGCTCGGCAACGAGCGCACCGGCGCGCATCGAGGTGCGCTCGATCGCTCCGGACGTCAACCCGTACCTGCGCGATCTACACGCTGCTTCCAGACCGGGCTCGAGGGCCCGCTCGGCGGACGCCGACGACACCGACGAAGCACCGCACGCGCTTCCTGCCGGACAACATCACGACGCGATCCGCCTCTTCAAGGCGAGAGCAAGTTCGCGCCGAGCCTGCTGGGCGCCGAGGTGCACGAGAAGTTCGCCGAGCTCAAGCGTCTCGGCCGAGCGCTGCCCAAGGCGCTCGGGCACGCGCGATCAAGGCCGGCGAGATCCAGTTCCACCACGAGGTCACCAACCAGTACCTCTGGAACCAGTTCTGACATGCCGAGAGTGCGGGGGGCGCGCGCGGGAGCCCGCGCCGCCTGACTGGCGTGGCTGTTCCAGCAGGTGCCTTGAGATTTCTGCGCGGCCTGCAGAAGCGCGGGGAGTGTGGGCGAAGACGACGGGGCAGTCCGCGAGTTCGTGGAGCGCATGGGCCCCGACTGCCGCGGCCCGGCACTGCGAGCGCCGAGATCGCGCTTCGCACCTCTCGCGCTCGCACCGCCGAGCTCGGTCCGTCGCGCCCCGCGCGTGGAGTCGCGAGGGCCCGGCGGACGCCTCGACGTCACGATCGTCGGGCTCGGTTTCTTCGCCAGGAGTTCCTGGCGCTCGTCTGCGGCCTGCTCGCGGCGCGCGTCGCTCGACCATCGAGTCAGCCGACGTCGCGACCGGCATCAATCTCGGCGCGCCGACCCCGCGCCACGAGGTGCTCTGGCGCGGGAGGCGGCTGCCGCGCCCGGCCACCGAGCGCGCCGGGGCGCCGCCCTCAGGCGTTCCTGATCATTAGTGGATCGAGTTCCGGGTGAGGCGGCGGGAGGGCGCTCCGCGCGCGGCCGCGGGCTTCGAGCGGGACCACCGGGCGCGACCTCGGCGAGCTGCTGAGCGCTCGTCGGGCAGGGCCGCACCGACGAGGCGCGCGACCGCCTCGACCGCCGGCTGGCGGGCGCTTCTCGCGAGCCGAGCCCGCCGCCGTGGCGCTCGAGCCGCTCAGGATCCGCTTCGATATCCAGGCGCACTGACACTTCACGCGGATGGAGGTGCGCGGCGCGGACACGCCCCGGCTTCCTCGCCGCCGCCACAGCGCTCGCGATGCGCAGCGTCTGCGTGCACCAGGTCGAGATCGCGAGCGTCGGCCGCAGGTGCTCGACCTCTTCCTGATCGCAGCCCGCGACGGGCGGCGGATCGAGGACGCGGCGCAGCTCGCCACGCTGCGGGCCGCCGTCGCGCTGCTCAGCAGTTCACGCACCTCGTCCCGCTCGCCGAGCCGCCGCGGCGCTGCGCGCGTTCTCGCAGCTCGTCGACCAGGTGCTGGCCGCCTCGGCCCGCCGGGCGGCACGCTGTCGCCGCTGTCGGCGCCCAGGGGCTGCGCGAGCTGGCGCGGCTGCTGGGGGCGAGCCCCTTTTTGTGGGAGGACTTCCTGCGGCGCGAGGCCGAGCACCTGCTGCCGGTGCTCGACAGCTGGAGCAGCGCCCGCTGCGCGGGCGCGACGAGCTCCTGCAGGACCTCGCGGGCACGGCTCGCGGGACGCCACGTCCTTCGAGGAGAAGCGGTTCGAGGCGCCGCGTGCTGAACGCCTTCAAGGACGAGCAGATGCTGCCTCGCCGACATGCGTGCGCCGCTGCTCGGCGCCCAGAGTCGGGACCTCGTCGCCTTCTCGGCGGCGATCACGGACGTTCGCCGAGGCCGTAGGTCGAAGCGCGCGCTTGGGCCTGCCTCGACGAGAAGTCGCACGCGCACGCACGGGTGACCGCGGGACGAGGCGGACGCGTGCCGCCCGTCGCAGTCTCGGCCTCGGAAAGTTCGGCGGGCGCGAGATGGGCTGCCTCCGACATCGAGCTCGTGGTCGTGTACAGCTTCGGCGGACCGCACCGAGCAGACGGGCGTCGACGCCGGCGTCTTCTTCTGAGGCCGTGGTCCGTGAGATCACCGGCTGATCGCGGCGCGCGAGGCATCTTCCGTGGACCTGCGCGCGCCGTCGCCACGCAAGGGACCGCTCGCGACGCCGCTCGCCGTGCTGCGGGACTACTACCGGCGGGGGCGGCGCGGCGTCGTTCGAGCGGCAGGCGCTCATCAAGCTGCGCCGCGTCGCCGTGCGACAAGCGCTCAGCGCCGGAGGTCAACGCGTGCGCACTTGCCTTCGTCTGGGCGAGGCCGTGGGACCGCGCGGACGCGCTCCCCACCTGCCGCGAGCGCCGGTGTCGCGAGGCTGGTCCCGCACCCGGCCGCTGCAACGTCAAGTACAGCCCCGCGCGCTGGTCGAGGTCGAGTACGCGGTGCAGTACCTTCAGATCGAGCACGGGCGCCGCCATCCGCCGACTGCGCACCGCCGTCGACGCTCGCGGGGCCTGGACCGCCTGCAGGCCGCGGGCTCGATCGATGCCGCGCGACGCGACGAGGCTGCGGGCAGCCTACGTCTTCTGGCGGCGCGTCGCGGACGCGCTCCCGCATGGTCGGGCAACGCGCGCAGACCTGCTGCTGCCCGGCGGCTCCAGGAGGTGCTGCTTTCTGGCGCAGCGCCTCGGCTGCGCGGGGGCGGACTGGGCCGCCGCCGCAGACAGGCTCCTGGCCGACGTGGCGCGCCGCCGCGAGCCGTCTCGCGGTTCTTCGGAGGCGCTTCGGCTCGTGAGCAGCCGCGCCGAGGACAAGTCGAAGACGCCGCGCACCGCGTCCGATGGCGGCGGGAGATCGCTCTGAAGCGGGACGCCGCCGCGCCGCTGCCGCGCCTGTAGCCCAGCCGCGCCGCCAGCAGCGCGGGCCGTGCTCGTCGTCGGGAGCACGTGGGTCTGGAGGTGTCGTGCGCCATCTGCAGCTTATTTCTCGACGTGCGCAGGAACACGTACGCTCGCGCGAGCCTCCCGTGCGCCGCCGCGGGAGGCGCCCGCGCTCGGAGCTCACTCGGGAGTGCGACGAGCGTGCCGCGCGCGCGTGGCTGCGCAGCCTTCCCGCCGCGCGGATCTGCAGCACCTGCGCCACGAGCTCGATCTCGCGGATCCCGCCGCGGCCGAGCTTGACGTGGCGGTTCTCGAGGCTGCCGCGCGGCGGCGCGCCCGGTCGCTCTCGTGCTTGTGCCGCAGCACCTCCGCGACCGCGTCGGGTCCGAACGGCTGGCTCCAGACGAAGGGCCCGGCCTGGCGCAGCGGCTCGCGAGCGACGGCGCGGTCGCCCGCGAGCGGCCGCGCCATGAGCAGAGCGAGGCGCTCCCGGGTTGCGCCGCGCCAGCGTGGTACTCGGCGGCGGACTGCAGCGAGTGGGAGATCGAGCCGGCCCGCCCTCGGGGCGCAGCCGCAGGTCGACGCGATAGACGCATGGCCCTCTTCGGTGGTGTCCGCGAGCACTGCCGTGAGCTGGCGGCCGAGCGCCTGTGCGCGCGCGTCGAGCGCGCCTCGGGGCCGGCGTCGACCGGTGCATAGACGGGTCGACGTCGGGCTGAAGTTGAGCTCGCCGCCTCGAGCGCGCGCAGAGCGCCAGCGCACAGCGAACCCGGCGTGCTCGGCGCGGCCGTTCCCGCGCGCGGCGCGGCTCGCCGAGCTCGCCCGCGACCACCTCGAGCGCGGCCTCGACGAGCCCGTCGGCGAGCGCCGACAGCGAGGCGAGCGTCCCGCTGACCGACGTCAGCCGCAGCAGGTCGCGGATCGCGATCCGCAGCACCTCGCGCCGGCGCAGCAACCGCAGCGCGTCGCGCGCGCTGCGGGCCGCGGCCCGCGACCGAGCGGCGAGCCTCGGCGGCGATCCGCTCGGGCGCGGGCGCTCGCCAGCACGCGCGGGCGCGTCAGCCACTCGGCCCACTCGAGGATGGCGGATCACCTGCTCGGCGAGGAACGGGCTTCCGCCGAGGGCCCAGAGCAGCGCCTCGCGCGACCGGGACCGCGCTCGAGCAGCTTTCGCAGCGTGAGTGCCTCGTCCCGCGCGAAGCCTCGAGGAGCCGGACGAGCGCGCCGAGCGCGTCGGGCAGCCGCGCGAGCGGCCCAGCAGCGAGCCCATGCCCTTCTGGAGGGCCGGGCCCAGCCGTCGGGTGGGGGCGACGAGCCGCAGCTCGCGCGCCGCCCGCTCCGGCTCGGCAATCAGCCACAGCGCCGCAGCCGGGCGAAGCCGCCCTCGCCCGGTGGGTCTCGGAAGAGACGCGCGGGCAGACGTCACGCGCACGATTGTCCGCTGTTTCGAAGGCCGAGCGTCACACTGGGGCGGGCGGCGGCCGCGAGGCGCGTGTCATCGTGCGCGGTGTAAGCTCGGAGCGAATGAACGAGCGCGTCGTCGTCTGCCTCACGAGCGCCGGAGCAGGAGTACCAGTCGCTCCTGAGCGAGGACGCGCGCGCAGCTTCCGAGCGCGCTGTCGGCCAACGTCGAGGTCTGTTCGCGGAGGACAACGCCGTGCGGCAGATCCGGCAGGTCTTCGGCCTGATCCACGCGCGCCCGGAGGCCGAGCGCCCCGCCGCGGCTGCTGATCCACACGCGCGCCCGAGGGCCTGCGGGCGGTCGCGCGCAACGCCGCGCGCGTCGGCATCGGCTGGTTCCCGCTCAACCGCACGGCGCCCTACCTCGAGCCGTTGCGCGGCGAGCATCCCGAGCTGGCGATCGCGGCGATCACCACGGATCACGCCGGAGATCGGCCGGATCCAGGCGCGCCAGCTCCGGGAGCTGCGCCCGGCAGGCGCGACGAGTGCTCTACCTCGAGGGGCCGGCGGGAGACGTCCGCGGCGCGGCACGCGCCTCGAGGGCTTCGAGGACGCGGCGCGGAAGCGCGGCTACCGCGGTGCGGATCGTGAACGCCGACTGGACCGTGGCGAGCGCCGACAAAGCGGGTCACGAGCTGGCTGCGGCTCAAGGAGGCCGCCGGCTTCGTGCCGGACGCCGTCGTTGTGCCAGAAGCGATCAACATGGCGGCGCGCGGGACCCGCCGGGCGCTGGAGCTGCCAGCGGCCCGAGTGGGGCGCGGGTGCCGTCCTCGCTCGGCTGCGACGGGCTGCCGGGCAGCGGCCGCAGGGACGTCGACGAGGCGCGGCACGGACGCGACCGTGCATCGCCGCTGCCGTCGTGCGCCGCCCGGCGATCGAGCTGGCGCTGCGCTGGAAGCGGGACGGCGTCGTGCCGCCGGCCGAGACCGTGCTCGCGCCGTCGCCGTACCGGCGCTTTTTGAACCTCGGTGCGGACGGCGCGGTCCGTCGCGTTAGAATGTGTGTCCGAACTCACCGTCGTTTCCCGTCTCATGCCCGGGCTCATGAAGAAGCGAAGCGCTGCGCTCGCCGTACTCGTCGTGCTCGCCGCACCGGCCTCGTCGGCAGGCGCAGGTGGGCAGGCCGCCCCCATGCCGGTCGAGGTGGTGACGCTGGCCGAACGCGCCGTCCCCAGACGACCGAGTCCGTGGGCACCGCTGAAGTCGCGGCGCTCCACGCAACGTGCAGCCGCAGGTCGAGGGGCTTCATCACCGCCATCACAGGTGCGCTCCCGGGCGACAGCGTGAAGCCCGGCGCCGCGCTGCATGGAGATCGACCCCAGCCTGCAGGATGCGGCGTGGTCGCGAGCCTCGAGTCGCAGCTCGTGTCCCGCCAGGCCGACCTGCAGCAGGCGCGCCAGCAGGCGGCGCGCGTGAAGACGCTGCTCGAGGCGGGCGCCTGAGCCAGGCCGAGACTCGAGCAGGCGCCGAGACCTCGCTCTCGACCGCCGCAGGCGCAGGTCAAGGCGACCGACGCGCGAGCTGCGCGACAGCGCGTGCCGCTCGGCTACCACACGCGGTGAGCGCGCCTCGACCGCGGGCGTCGTCGGCGACGTCCCCGTCCGCGTGGGCGACAGCGTGACGCGCGTCCGACGCGTGCTCACGACGATCGACCAGAACGCCGGCCTCGAGCTCTACATCAACGTGCCCGTGCAGGAAGCGGCCCAACCTCAGCGTCGGGCTGCCGGTGCAGATCGTGGACACCGAGGGCAAGGTGCTCGCGACCGAGACGATCGCGTTCGTCTCGCCCTGCGGTCGACGCGGCCACCCAGTCGGTGCTCGGCGCAAAGGCCGACGCTCGAGGGCGTGCGCGGCTTCCGCACCGAGCAGTTCGTGCGCGCCCGCGTCGTCTGGACGAGGCGGCCGGCGATCGTCGTCCGATGGTGCGCGCTCAACCGGGTGGGCGGCCAGTACTTCGCCTACCTCGCCGAGAGCGGCGACGGCGGCACGACCGTGGCCCGCCAGCGCGCCGTCGAGCTGGGGGCGATCGTCGGCAACGACTATGTGGTGAAGTCGGGCTTGAAGCCCGGCGAGAAGCTGATCGTGTCCGGCGTGCAGAAGATCGGCGACGGCTCGCCCGGTCACGGTCCAGGCGCGCCGGCGCCGCCGCCGAGCCGACAGGGCAGGCGCGCTGGCGGCGAAGGCTAGCCCTTGTTCTCCGACGCCTTCATCCGGCGCCCGATCCTCGCGAGCGGTCTGCTCGCTCGTCATCATCCTGGCCGGGGCGATCTGCATCCCGCTGCTGCCGATCGCGCGCTACCCGCAGCTCGCGCCGCCGGCGGTGCAGGTGATCGCGGCGTTCTACACCGGCGCCAACGCCCAGGCGGTCGAGACGCCGGTCACGACGCCGCTCGAGCAGGTGATCAACGGCGTCGAGGGCATGACGTACATGCAGTCTCTCGAGCACCAACAGCGGCTTCTCGACGATCAACGTCTACTTCGACGTGGGCCGCGATCCGACCTCGCCGCCGTCGACGTGCAGAACCGCGTCAACCAGGCGCTCGGGCCGGCTGCCGGCCGAAGTGCGCACCACCGGCGTCACCGGTGCACGAAGAACACGGCCGGGCTTCCTGGGCGGCCTCGGCTTCTACTCGCAGGACAACCGCTACGGCTCGCAGTTCGTCAGCAACTACCTCGACCTGTACGTCCGCGACGCGCATCAAGCGCGTGCCCGGCGTCGGCAACGTGATCATCTTCGGCGAGCGCAAGTACGCGATGCGCACTGTGGCTCGACCCCGCACGGCTCGCGGCGCGCGGCTCACGGCCGGCGACGTGGTGAACGCGCTGCGCGAGCAGAACCTGCAGGTCGCGGCGGGGCGCGCTCGGCGACGCGCCGGCGGACGAGCGAGCAGGCCTACACCTCAGCGTGCGCGCGCCGGGCCGGCCTCACCGAGCCGACCAGTTCGAGAACGTCGTGGTCAAGGCCGGCAACGACGGCGCCGCTGGTGCGCGATCCAGCGACGTCGGCCGCGTCGAGCTGGGCGCCGAGACCTACTCGGCCAACCTGCGCTTCATCGGCCTCGAGGCCTCGGGCATGGGCATCCAGCTACTGCCCTCGGCCAACGCGCTCGAGGTGTACCAGGGCGTGATGAACGAGATGGCGCGGCTGGAGAAGAGCTTCCCGCCCGGCTCGAGTGGCGGCTCGCCTTCGACAACGTGGGCGTCGTGCGCGAGTCGATCAACGAAGTGCTGATGACGCTCGCTCGAGGCGATCGCGCTCGTCATCCTGGTGATGTTCCTGTTCCTGCAGAACTGGCGCAGCACGCTGATCCCGGCGATCACGATCCCGGTCTCGCTGGTCGGCACCTTCGCGTTCGTGAAGCTGTTCGGCTTCTCGATCAACACGCTGACGCTGTTCGGGATCGTGCTCGCCACCGGGATCGTCGTCGACGACGCGATCGTGGTGATCGAGAACATCGAGCGCCACATGCGCGAGGAGAAGAAGACGCGCTACCGCGGCCGCGATCGACGCGATGCGCGAGGTGTTCGGCGCGGTGGTGGTGATCGGCCTCGTGCTCGTCGCCGTGTTCGTGCCGGTCGCGTTCTTCCCGGGCACCACCGGCCGGCTCTACCAGCAGTTCTCGCTCACGATCGCCTTCGCGGTGGTGCTCTCGGTCTTCAACGCGGTCACCTTCACGCCCGCGCTCTCGGCGCTGCTCCTCGACACGCAGAGCCACGCGCACGGGCGCTTCTTCGCGGCTGCGTGAACCGCGTGATCGACGGCGGCACGAACGGCTACGTGCGCGCCTTGAAGCGCGCGCTCGCGGCCTGCGGCCGCTCGATGCTCGGCCTCTTCGCGCCTCGGCCTGCCTCGGCACCTGGCTGGCTGTTCAAGACGGTGCCGTCGGCGTTCGTGCCCGACGAGGACGAGGGCTACTTCATCAGCGATCATCCAGGCCCCGGCCGGCGCGTCGCTCGGCTACACGACCGAGCATCGCCGAAGCAGGCGGAAGCCATCCTGTTCAGGACCGGACATCGCGCGCCGCCTTCTCGGTGGTCGGCTTCAGCTTCAGCGGCGCGGCGCCGAACAACGGCCTGATCTTCACGCGCCTCAAGGACTACTGCGAGCGCGAGGGGCAAGAGCCATTCGCTGGCCGCCGGTGCCTGGGCCGTGTGCGCGGGCCGCTGATGGCGATCCCGGACGCGCTCGTGATCCCGTTCGCGCCGCCGGGATCCAGGGCCTCTCGGTCTTCGGCGGCTTCCAGTACGAGCTGCTCGACCAGACGGGCGGCGACATCTCGCGGCCTGGCCGGACGCCGCGGGCGCCGCTCTCCGGGCGCGGCGAACCAGAGCGGCAAGGTGGTCGGGCTCTTCTCGAGCTTCCGCGCCAACGACCCGCAGCTCGTGGTCGAGATCGACCGCGACCGCGCGCGCAGCCTCGACGCTGCCGCTGCGCGAGGTCACGGACGCGCTGTCAGGTGTTCCTCGGGCTCGGCCTACGTGAACGACTTCGACTTCAACAACCGCGCCTACCGCGTCTACGTGCAGGCCGACCAGCAGTACCGCGCCGACCCGAGCGACCTGCGCCAGCTCTACGCGCGATCGCGACGGACAGGCGCGATGGTGTCCGCTCGACAGCGTGGTGCGCATGCAGCGAGACCACGGCGCCGCAGGTCATCAGCCACTTCAACCTGTTCCGCTCGGCGGAGATCAACGGCGCGCCCGCGCCCGGCGTGAGCTCGGGCCAGGCGCTCGCAGGCGATGGAGCAGCATCTCGCGCGCAGACGCTGCCGCCCGGCTTCGACTTCGCCTGGGCCGGGCAGTCGCTCGAGGAGATGAAGGCGGGCTCGCAGGCCGATCTACATCTTCGCGCTCAGCCTCGTGCTCGTGTACCTGGTGCTGGCGGCGCAGTACGAGAGCTGGGTGCTGCCGTTCATCATCCTGCTCGGCGTGCCGCTCGCGGTGATCGGCGCGCTGGGCGCGCAGTTCCTGCGCGGCTTCGCCAACGACGTGTTCTGCCAGGTCGGACTCGTCATGCTGATCGGCCTCGCCGCCAAGAACTCGATCCTGATCGTCGAGTTCGCCGAGCAGCTGCGCGAGCACGGGCATGTCGATCGTCGACGCGGCGGTCGAGGCCGCGCGGATCCGGCTGCGGCCGATCCTGATGACGTCGTTCGCGTTCATCCTCGGCGTGCTGCCGCTGGCGCTATCGCCACCGGCGCGGGCGCGGGCGCGCGCAACTCCGTCGGCACGTCGGTCGCGGGCGGCATGCTCGCGTCGACGTTCCTGTCGATCATCTTCATCCCGGTGCTCTACGTCGTGATCCGCACCGCTGGCGCCCGGCGCAAGGTGCGCCATCGCGGGCGAGGCCGAGGCGGCCGTCCGCGGCCCGCGCGATGGACCGGCGCATGTCTGAGCGCCGCGGCGGCCTGGTCGCCTGCTCGCACACTGGCCGCGGCGCGCCGGGCCCTCTCCCGGACGCTGAACGCCCGCCCCGCTCGGCGCCGCCGAGGTGGTCGAGCAGCTCACGCTTCCGAGGAGGCGGTGTGGCGCGCGCCGGAGCGGCAACCCGAGCGTGGGCGAGGCCGTCCCAGGCGATCCTGCAGCGCGGAAGGCCTGCTCGACCGGACGCGCACGGTCTTCACGCCGCTCGTCTACGGCGACGTGAGCACCAGCGATCCTCGACGACGCCCGCGGGTTTGGCGGCAACATCACCCAGCCCCGCACGCAATACTCGCTTCAACGGCACGGTGACGCACCGCGCTGCTCGCCGCCGAGCGCTGGGCGCGGAAGAACCAGGCCGCGCGACCAGGTGCGAGATCGCGAAGATCTCGGCGGAGGAGACACGCCGCCAGGTGGCGCTCGCACGGCCGCCCAGGCCTACCTGGCCGTCCTCACCGCCGAGCGCAACTCGGGAGATCGCGGTGCGCAACCTCGCGACACGGCCCGCGGCCCTCGCGGACTACGCGCGCGCGCGCCTGACGCGGGCCAGGGCAGCCGGCTCAACCACGTCCGCTCGTCCCAGGAGCTGGCGGCAGCGCCGAAGGTCTGATCCACGATGGCGGAGCCGGCGGTGCAGCAGACCCAGGAAGCCGCTCGGCATCGCGACCTTCTCGGAAGGGCCCTGGAGGCGAGCGGCGATCCGGAGCACGACGCCCGCTGGCCGCCGTCCGACGAGCGACGCCTGGCTCATCCAGCGCGCCGGACGTGCGCCTGTTCACGGCCCAGCTCCAGGCCGCGGACCGCGTGGTGCGCGACGCACTGGAAGTCGTGGCTGCCGCAGTGACACGGCGTACTTCACGCCGCAATACGTCACGCCCGAACCGGCTTCTTCGCGCCGCGCCAAGACCTGGCAGGCGTTCTTCTCAGCTCCAGATCCCGGTCTTCGACAGCACGCATCGGCGCCGACCAAGCGTGTCCAGCTCGCCGATCGCGCGACGGCGCAGATCCGCCTGGACGAACGGTGCGCCTGGAGGCGCGGTCCGAGGTCCGCGTCGCCCAGGAGGCGGTCGCGCGCGACCTGCAGATCGTCGTCGAGCCGAGCAGCCAGGCCGCCGAGAACGCGATCGAGGCGCTCCGCATCACCGAGATCGCCTACAAGCGCGGGCGCGACCACCAACATCGAGGTGGTGCAGGCCCAGCGTGACGGCGCGCCAGGTCGAGATCGAGGCGAAGGCATCAGGCGAGGACCGCCGGCGGCAGCCGCGGCTCGACCTGCTGGTCAGCGCCTCGGACAGTCTTCCGCGGAGCCCGGGGATGCGCGAGCCTCGCTACCCGGCTGCCCGCAGCGTCGCCCCCGCGTCCTGCAGCCCACTTCTGCGTGCAGGGCGCCGCTCCGGCCGGCGGCCGCCAGCCGCCCGACCTGGCCGCGCATCGAGGCCCCGCCGTCGACGCGCGGCCTTCTGGGCAGAGCCTGCAGCGCGCGAGGAGGGCTACGTGCGCCGGAGAGATCTCGCTCGCGTTCGCCGCCCGCCGAGGCGGTGCGGCTGCGCGTGCGGCTGGCCCGCGCGCTGACTGCTCGGCCGCGGGGCTCTACGGCAGCCTTCGCCGGCCGTCGAGCGCCCCGGCATCCACCTCGGCGCGTGGCGTTCGGGGAGAGGAGCCTCGGTCGTCCGGGACGACGCGCACGGTGCCGCCCTACCGCTTCGCTGTGCTCGAGGTGGTCGCGCCGGGGGCTGCTGGTCGTCAAGCACCGCGTTCGCGAGGACTCGGCGAAGCCCAGGAATCGCCGCCAAAGCGTGTTCCACGGCGAGGAGGTGAAGATCATCCCTCAGCCGGAGCCAGGCCGGCGCCACCGAGCATCTCGCCGCTGTTGGTACGGCTGCTGTGGGCCCCGCGAGATCGCCGCCGTGGCCGGCTGGCGCCGAGCCGTCGCCGCGGGCCGGCGGTGGTCGATGCGCGCGACACAAGCCGCCAGGGCGGCAACCTGCTCGTGGCGCCGGGCCGGAAACGACCCCGGCGCGTCGATCAGTGTCGATCAGGCTGGCGCCGCCGACCTGCCCTTCACCGAGCTCGAAGAGCCGTCGCGCGCGGAGACCGCGTCGCCCCGGATCCGGACACGGCGCGCTCGCCCGTCGTCGACGCGCTCGCGCAGGGTCATGACCGCGGTGGACGGCGCGACGCTGATCACGACCGCTTCGAGCTGCTGGCGTTCGGCGTCGAAGATCGCGCCGGTCCCCACGGCCGGCTGCGCGTCGAGCGCGTGTGCGTGAACGAGCCGATCGAGGGCGGGCGCCCCGGAGTGTGCTCGCACCGCTGCAGCTCGGCGGCACGCGGCAATATCTCGGCGGCGCAGTTCGCCCAGGGACCAGGACTGACGCCCTCGCGCTCGTGGCGTCGCAGGACGGCCGCTTCACCGTGTTCGCCAGGTGCGAGCGCGAGGGGCAATGGTGCACGCCCACACGCCGAGGCGGCGCTGCCGCCTGCGGAACCACGCCAGGCCCGGCTCGGCCCTTCCCGAAGCCCCCGCGCCGCCGTGCAGGAGGGCGAGCGCTTCCGCGCGTTCACGGCCCCGCTCGCGACGCTTCGAGGGCGCGCCAATTCCGGGCCCGCGTGCCCACGATGCTCCGGGAGGCGGACTCGTGGGCGTCGCGGACGGCCGCTTCGTGGCGGGCCTTCAGTCGCCCTACGAAGGCGCCGCGTGCGCTGGGCCTGGCGACGCGCCCTCTCCCGATTCCGAGTGGACCGCCGCTCGCCGGCCGGCCGGGCGGCCTGGATGCGCGCGCGAGTCAGATGCCGTGGCCGAGTGGCGCCCGACGCTGCGCCGCCCGACGGTGACGTGGCGGCTGGCGCTCGACGCGACGTCGCACGCGGCACGGCTGGCGCGGCTGCACGAGCGGATCGCCGCGGGGGACACCTACCAGCGTCAACTCCTACATCCTGCCGCGGCGCCGTGCTCGAGGAGGAGCTGGCTGGCTCTTTCGCGCGTCCGTGGTCGCCCAGCAGGCCGCGCCGAAGGCGCGGCGTGCGTGACCTCGGCCGCTTCGCGATCGTGTCGGGCCTCGCCGGAGCTGCTCCTTCGAGCGCGAGCTGGGCCGCCGCTTGACGCGGCCGATGAAGCGGTTTACGGCGCGCGGCGCGACCGGGCGGAGCAGGACGACGCGCTCGCCGGACGGCGCTCAGCCGCTCGGAGAAGGAGCGCGCCGAGAAACCTGATGATCGTCGACATGCTGCGCAACGACCTGGGCGCGTCGCCGACATCGGGCAGCGTTTCGACCATCTCGCCTTCTTCGACCTGCCGCAGGAGCGCCATCCGACGCTGGCGGCATGACGACCCGAGGTCGACGTGGCCGCAGCCAGGCTCCGCTGTCCGCGCTTCTTCGAGGCGCTTCCCCCAGTGCGCCTCGGTGACCGGGCGCGCCAGTTGAAGCGCACGATGGGAGATCGTGGCGGCGACCGAGGTGGCGGCGCCGGCGGCGGCGTCTACACGGGCGCGGACTGGCTGGCGGCCATCGGACGGGCGCGCCGCACTGGAACGTCGCGACCGCACGGTGGTCGCCGGGATCACGCGACCGCGGCTTCCTGCGCTTCGGCACCGGCAGCGGCGTGTCGCCTGCCGACCTGCGGGCGGGCAGAGCAGAGCGCGATGGTGCAGCGCCCGCTTCGGCGCCCGCGGATCCCGACGTGCCGCCGCCTGCGCCGCTCGGGACCTTCATGGTAGCTGCCAGCCGGGGAGGAGGCTATCTTCACCCTCGGACGGGCCATCATCTGCCCGGTCTCGCCGGCTCGTCTGGGCCACTTCGCTTCCCGCCTCGACGATGCGGTTCTCGCATCGAGGAGGCGCCGCGCCGGACCGCGGGCGGCGTCATGGCGCTGCGGCGCGCGTCCGGCAGCTCATACGGCTCCACGGCGGACGGCCGCGACGTGGCGGCCGAGGCGACGGCGCTGCCGCTCGCGCCCGCGCGCACGCCTCCAGATCGGGCCTGCGGCCCGCCCGTCGGTCGACCCGCGCAGCATCTGGTTCTTCCGCCGCGACCACGCGGCGCGAGGTCTACTGACGAGGCGGGGCGGCCTGGCGGCCCCAGACTCATGCGATCATCGGACGCGGGCATGGTCGGTGAACGGATCACGCGGCGAGCCCACGGAGTCGACAGGTCGCGAAAGCTGCGTGTGGAGATCGGCGGCTGGCGCCGACGCCGCCTTCGTCTCAGTGGCCCGCCGTCTGGGCTGAGCTGCCAGGGTGGCGCTCACGAGGGTCAGCACCCGGTGAGGGCGTCGCGCATCTCGAGCTGGCGCTGGGCCGAGCGCTGTGGTTGTTCCTCAGGCAAGCCGCGCGGTCAGAAAAAGAGGCGCGGCTCGCCTGGCCGAGGGTCGAGTGGTCGCGGCTATACTGGGCGGAGCAGGGCACAACACCGTGAGTTTTTAGCGCCAGCGCACGGCCGCCCTGCTCCTGGTTGGTAACCATGGCCTCTGCCGCAGGCGGATTAGCGCCCGCCGGCGACCGGACCACGTTCTTCGGCGGCGCCTGCGGCTCAGCGGCGAGGTGAGCGGAACGTGGATCGCCCCGGAGGACAAGGCGCTTCTTCAACTCACCGATCGATATCGAACACGCTGCGCCTGTTCCGGATCGACGTGCTGGCCGAGGCGCAGCTCCACCTGCTGCCGCGCTGCTCTTCGACGCGATGGACAACCTGCAGAGCCCGTGGCTGGCGCCCACCTTGCGGCTTAGTTCTGGTCGCCCGCAACTTCGACCCAAACCGGCTCGTGCCCACCGTCTTCGGGTCGTTCCCGCGCCGCGCTTTACGCCTTCGACAACCCGCCGCCCAGCCTGCCGCTCGTTCATCAGTACCGATTATCAGATCCGCGGAGGACGCGCTGCCCCTGGAAACGCGGAGGATCGCCCAGCGCGGGCGCGGGTTGGCTGGTGCGTTACCCGGATCGGCGATCCCCGCTTCGGGCCGGGCCGCCCGCTCGTGAACGCGGAGCGCCGGGACGCCGGATCCAGGCGCGAATCGGCCTGCATCCGGTCTCGCGCCTTCGCGCTCGCCGTCACGCAGGGCACGCTCAGCCACCCGACCGTCGAGGACGACAACGGCGGTGCCAGATCTCGTGGGACGCCTCGCGTGGACGCCGGGCCTGAGCTTCACGGCCGGCCTCTCCGCGTCGAGGCGACTGTGGCCGACGAGGCCTGGCGACGAGCTGCCGGGCGGTGACCTCGCGGCACGGGCGCAGCAGGCGCTCGGCCCCGACCTCAGCACGCGCGGCACCTGATCCTGCGCGGCGAGGCGATCTTCAGCAGCTGGCACCCGCCGCGGTGGATGCCACCTCGCCCCGAGGAGCCGCTCGACGCGCTCGGCGCCTTCGTCGAGGCGCGCCACAAGCTCCGGCCCGGCCTCTACGTCGCCTCGCGCGTCGAGCGGCTGGCGATGGCCGAGATCGCAAAGCAACCTCGGCTACCTGAGCTGGGACGCCGACGTGACCCGCTTTCGAGCTGGGCGCCGGCTACTCGCCGCTGTAGCCGCGTGCTGCTGAAGACCGCGTGGCAGCACAACCGGCGCGACGGCGGCCGCGTGCAGAAGAGCGATCTCTTCGCCGCGCAGGTGCTGCTGTGGTAATTGAAAGGCGCCCGCGAGCGCTCGCCATCGCCCTCCTCGCCGTGGCCGCCGCTGCCGCGCAGGAGCAGCGCGGACGCGCTGTTCAACGGGCTCGGGCTCGATCTGCGGGCGCGTCGAGGCGCTGCAGCCCGTCGCACCCGAGGACGCCCGCAGGTCGCGGAGCTCGGCATGCCGGCGTCGCGCGAGCCCACCGACAGGCGCCGCAGCGTCGTCTACCTCGGTGACGGTGCCCGCAGCCGGCGTTCGAGGCGCCGTCACCGCTGCGCGCCGTGCTCGACCAGCGCAACGAGACGTTCGTGCCGCCCGTGGTGGCGCGATCACCGTGGGCAGCAGCGTCGACTTCCCCCGAACAGCGACAAGGTCTACCACAACGTCTTCAGCAATACGTAACCGAACGAAGCACAA
>ERZ1370068.7719-contig-662_pt1 | contig 30786 bp, 41 predicted proteins | sample MGYA00561227_ERZ1370068 | MGnify/ENA primary metagenome ERZ1370068 (study PRJEB38410, sample SAMEA6850437) | metagenome | study: Metagenomic assessment of the ecological functions of the soil: analysis of the soil microbiota associated with the...
CCTACATGCAGTACATGTCCGGCGTCACCGACACCCAGGTGAAGTGGACGCTCGAGTACCGCAGCGACAACCCGGGCATCCGCGACGGCGACATGTTCCTCGCCAACGACCCCTGGGTGGGCGCCGCGCACCAGCAGGACGTGATGCTCATCTGCCCGGTGTTCTGGAAGGGCGAGCTGTTCTGCTGGGTGACGAACTGCCTGCACCAGTACGACCTGGGCGGCATCACGCCTTCGTCGTTCTGCGGCTCGGCGGAGAACGCGTTCGAAGAAGGCATCTGCATCCCGCCGGTGAAGATCATCGAGAACAACGAAATCCGCCGCGACATCGAGGAGCTGTACCTGCGCTGCTCGCGCAAGCCCGAGGCGGTGGCGCTGGATTTCCGCGCCCAGCTCGCCGGCAACATCACCGCGCGCGACCGGGTGCTCGCGCTGATCAAGCGCTACGGACCCGGAGGTGGTGAAGGGCGTGATGCGCAAGATCCTCGACAACGGCGAGCGCGCGCTTCCTCGCGAAGCTCAAGCGCCTGCCCGACGGCGTGTGGCGCGAGCGCAGCTACGTGGAATGCTGCCGGCCGGGCGACCGCCGCACCCACCAGGTGATGCTGGCGCTCAAGAAGAAGGGAAACAAGCTCACATTCGAGAACGACGGCACCGCGCCGCAGGACGGCGCGATGAACGCGACCTACTCGGGCTGGCGCGGCGCGATCATGGTGGCGCTCAACCAGCTGCTCTGCTGGGATCAGTATTTCTCGATCGGCGGCGCGCTGCGCCACGTCGAGTTCGACCCGACGCCCGGCACCTTCAACTGCGCCAACTTTCCCGCCTCGGTCTCGACCGCGCCGATCCAGGCGATGGAGATCTCGCTCTATCCCGCGTACAACGTGCTCGAAGATGATCCACAGCGATCCCGAGATGCGCAAGGACATCATGTGCATCGGCGGCACCAGCCAGTGGCCCGCGACCATCTTCCGCGGCACCGACCAGTGGGGCGAGCGCTACGGCTACATACTGGTCGACCCGATCGGCGGCGCGATCGGCGCCTTTGCAACCGGAGACGGCATCTCCACGGGCGGCCAGTCGCGGACGCCCATCTGCAAGCTGCCCAACGTCGAGCACACCGAGCAGACCTTTCCCCTTGCTCTTCCTGTACAGGAAGGAGGTGATCGACTCGGGCGGCGCGGGCAGGAACCGCGGCGGGCTGTCGGCGGAGTCCTGCTTCATTCCGCACCACACCGAGTCCATCACCCAGGATACTTTGTCATCCGGCAACGCCATGCCGACCTCGCCCGGGATGATGGCGGGGCTACCCGGGCTCGGTGAACGTCTACAAGTTCAAGCGCGGCGACCGACATCTTCGCAGCGCCTGCAGAAGCGCGAGATCCCGACCGACATCGCCCAGGTGAAAGGCGAGGACGTCACGCTGCAGCTGCGCCAGGAGAATTTCGTCCAGAAGCCCGAGGACGTCTACGCCGTGATCTGGTCGGCGGCGGGCGGGTTCGGCGATCCGCTCGAGCGCGATCCCCTGAAGGTGCGCGAGGACGTGGTCGAGCAGCGCTCGGTCTCGGTCGCAGCCGCGCGCGCGATCTACGGCGTCGTCATCGACCGCGACCGCCTCGATCCGGTCGCGACGAGGAAGCTCCGCGCCGAGCGGCGCGCGGCCAACCGCGAAGGAGGGCGCGGCGAAGCTGTCGGGCAAGGTCGTCGCGCGCGTCACCGACAACCTGGAAGTGCGCACGCGAAAGCGAGCGGCCTGCGCTGCGCCTGCGCGAAGTGCGCGAGCCGACCTGGGCCCCGTGCGCGAGAACTACAAGGACCACTGCGTGCGCCGCGAGGCCGACATCAGCGCCGCCAACCCCAACATCGGCGACTACAAGCGCTACATCGACGACCGGCCGGTGTTCCGCCAGTTCTTCTGCCCGGGGTGCGGCGCGCTCATCGAGAACGAGATCGCGCGCGCCGACGACGACGTGCTGCGCGATATTGAGCTGAAATGCGCGAGCCTGGAAATGCGCGAGCCGCATGCGCTGACACGGTCTTCGTTGACACGCGGAGGTGCGGTTGATAGATTGCGCCGCATCGCCGTAAGACCGAGATTCCACATAACGGAACGCGCGGCGAATCGCCGGAGGATGGACGGCCGGCGGCGATTTCACGAGGAGGATGGATGCAGGCGGCGGGCAATCCCGCAATCGACACAGCGGCCCCTGCGCTGCGCGCTCGTTCGAGTGGAAATGGGTCGCATCGGGCTGTGCGTCGCGCCTCACGGTCTATATCGCGGTCGTCCCGCTCGCCTTCCTCCTGTGGCAGAGCTTCTTCACGCCGCAGACCGCCGCCAAGGCCGCCGCAGTTCACCCTGGACAACTACGCCCAGGCGTACGGCTCGAGCGAGACCGCGAGGCTCTTCTGGAACTCGCTGCAGTTCGCCGTCGGCGCGTCGCTGTTCGTCGTTCGTCCTCGGCACGGCGCTCGCCTGGATGAACGAGCGCACCAACACGCCGTTCAAGGCGCTGTTCTTCGCGCTGTCGATCATCCCGCTCATCATTCCCGGGCATCCTCTTCACCGTCGCGTGGATCCTGCTCGGCAGCCCCAAGATCGGCATCATCAACCTCGCGCTGCAAGAGCTGGTCTCGGCACTCGAGAAGCCGCTCGTTCAACGTCTATTCGCTGTGGGGAATGATCTGGGTCGACGGCCTGCACTATTCGCCGATGGCGTTCCTGCTCATGACCGCCGCGTTCCGCGCCGATGGACCCGTCGCTCGAGGAGTCCGCGACGATGAGCGGGGCGAACGTCTTCCAGGTCGCTGCGCGCGTGACGCTGCAGCTCGTCTGGCCGGCGATCCTCGCGACGCTGCTGATGCTCTTCGTGCGCGCGATCGAGTCCTTCGAGGTGCCGGCGCTGCTCGGGCTGCCGGTCGGCATCCACGTGTTCACCTCGGCGATCTACCAGGCGGTGCACCGCTATCCGAGCCAGATCGGGCTCGCCTCCGCGCTACGGCGATGACGCTCCTCGCTGATCACCACGGTCGGCGTGTACTTTCGAGTCGCGCCTCTCCAGCCGCGGCAGCGAAGTACGCGACCATGACGGGCAAGGGCTTCCGGCCGCGCAGCATCGACCTCGGCCCCTGGCGCTGGGTCGCCGCCGCCGATCTTCGTCGTCTACTTCCTGCTGATCGTGGTGCTGCCCTTCGCGGTGCTGCTCTGGTCGTCGTTCCAGAAGTTCTACTCGGTGCCGTCGATGGCAGGCGCTGCAGAACCTCACGCTCGACCCGTACCGCTTCATCTTCACCTATCCGAACCTCGACGCGCTCGGTGTGGAACACGCCTGCTGCTCTCGTTCGGCAGCGCGACGCTCATCATGCTCGTGACCTCGGTGATCTGCTGGATCGTGGTGAAGACGAAGCTCCCGGGGCGCTGGCTGCTCGACAACGTCGCCTCGCTGCCCATGGTGTTTCCGGGCCTCGTGCTCGGCCTGGCGATCATGATCTTCTATCTCAACGTCGACGATCGGCGTCTACGGGACGATCTGGATCATGTTCATCGCCTACGTGACGCGCTTCATGCCCTACGGCCTGCGCTACAACACCGCCTCGATGCTGCAGATCCACAAGGAGCTCGAGGAATCGGCGGCGATGAGCGGCGCCTCGTGGGGCACGACCTTCCGCCGCATCATCCTGCCGCTCCTCAAGCCCGGGCTGGTCGCCGGCTGGATCTACGTGATGATCGTCTCGATCCGCGAGCTTCGAGCTCGATCCTGCTCTACAGCCCGGGCACCGAGGTGGTGTCGATCACTGATCTGGGAGCTGTGGGAGAACGGCCAGTACGTCGAGCTCTCGGCGCTCGGCGTGATGCTCATCATCGCGCTCTTCGTCCTGGTGATCGCGGCGCAGTGGCTCGGCCGGAAGTTCGGCGTCCGGAAGGCCTGAGTGCGATGCTGAAAGTCGACGGGCCTCTTGCACCGACTATCCGTCAACGAGCGCGGCCAGATCGTGCAAGCGCCGCGCAGGACGTGAGCTTCGAGGTGCCCGAGGGCAAGCTCTTCACGCTGCTCGGGCCGAGCGGCTGCGGCAAGACCACGACGCTGCGCTCGATCGCGGGGCTGGAGCGCCCGCGGGCCGGCGAGATCAGCGGTCGGCGACCGAGTGGTGTACTCGCGAAGCCGAGGCGTCTTCGTCGCGCCCAACCGGCGCGGCCTGGGCATGGTGTTCCAGTCCTACGCCATCTGGCCCCACATGAGCGTGTTCGAGAACGCGCGCTTTCCCGCTCGAGGTCGGCCTCGCAGCGTCTCGCGGCAGGCAGATCCGCGACAAGGTGATGCGCGTGCTCGACCGACCGTGCAGCTCGAGCGATCTGCGCCGACCGCGAGGCGACCAAGCTCTCGGGCGGGCAGCAGCAGCGCCTCGCGCTCGCGCGGGCGCTCGTGATGGAGCCGCAGCTCCTGCTGCTCGACGAGCCGCTCTCCAACCTGGACGCCAAGCTGCGCGAGCGCATGCGCTTCGAGCTGAAGCGCCTGCAGCGCGAGCTCGGCATCACCACCGTCTACGTCACCCACGACCAGAGCGAGGCGCTGGCGCTGCTCGCACTCGATCGCGGTGATGAACGACGGCCGCATCCGAGCAGATCGGCAGCGCCGCGCGAGATCTACGAGCGGCCGCGCAACCAGTTCGTCGCCGATTTCGTCGGCAGCGACCAACTTCCTCGACGGCGAGGGTGCTCGCGCGCGACAGCGAGCCGGACTTCTACCGCGTGCAGCTCGCAGATCGGCGGCATGAAAGTACGCGCCACCGAGCTGCTCGCGCAGGACGAGATCGTGACGATTTCCGTCCGTCCCGAGGACATCGAGCTTTCCGAGACGAAGAACAGACGGCGAGAACGCGTGGGAGGGCACCGTCTATCAGAAAGTGTTCCTGGGCGAATCGGTCGACTTCGTGGTGACCGTCGGCGAGCACCGCTTGCAGTGCAAGGCGCACCCGTCCCTGCGCACCAGAGTTGATGAGTCTGTCATTCTTGAAAATGGACCCTGAGAAATGCGTGGCGCTAAAACGAAGCTGACCAGAGAAACGGCTGGGCCTCGGACGTCATCGTCGACATGCTGCACGCCTACGGGCTGCCGCACGCCGCGCTCAATCCCGGCGCGAGCTATCGCGGGCTGCACGACTCGATCGTGAACTACGGCCGCAACCAGCCGACGATGATGCTGTGCCAGCACGAGGAGACGGCGGTGCAGATCGCGCACGGCTACGCCAAGGCGAGCGGCAAGCCGATGGTCGCGATCCTGCACAACCTGGTCGGCCTGCTGCACGCCAACATGGCGATCTACTACGCCTACGCCGACCGCTGCGCCGGTGTTCATCGTCGGCGCTACCGGGCCGATGGACGAAACCAAGCGCCGGCCGCGCATCGACTGGATCCACACCGCGCTGGTGCAGGGCGAGGCGGTGCGCGCCTACACCAAGTGGGACTACCAGCCGACCGTGATCGACGGCGTGCCCGGAATCGTTCGCCCGCGCCTACGGGGTGATGATGACCGAGCCGCGCGGGCCTATCTACATGTGCTACGACGCGTGGCTGCAGGAGCAGCCGCTCGATCACGAAGTACCAATACGGCAGGGTGCAGCGAGGTCCCGACCCGCCTGGCGCCGGACCCGAAGGCGCTGAAGAAGGTCGCCGACATGCTCGCCAAGGCGAAGCGCGCCGGTGATCCTCGCCGAGTTCGTCGGGCCGCGATCCCGAGGGCTACGAGGCGCTGGTGAAGCTCGCCGAGACGCTCGGCGCGCCGGTCTACGACGTCGGCAGCCGGCTCAACTTCCCGAGCCGCCATCCGCTCAACTTCAGCATGGTGAAGGACGTCTTCCGCGACGCCGATGTGGTGCTGTCGCTCGACACGCGCGACTGGGAGCGGCCGACCACCGAGCTGGTCAGCACGACGCGCAAGGTGACCTCGCTCGTGCCCGACGGGCTGCAAGTGGATCGACATCGGCTTCGGCGACCTGGAGATCTCGAGCTGGGCGATGGACTACCAGCGCCTTTGCCACGCCGACGTGCGGGTCATGGCCGATACGACCCTGGCCATTCCCGCCTTGACCGATCTGTCTGAAGAAAAACGAAAGCGACGGAAACTGCGGATCGACGCACTACTCCGATCTCAACAGGAAGGTGCAGGCTCGGCTGGGAGAAGGAAGCGAAGGAAAACTGGGACGCGAGCCCGATCACGCTGCCGCGCCTCGCGCACGAGGTCTGGCAGCAGATCAAGCAAGCACGACTGGGTGCTCACCGCCGGCACCCTGGATGAATGGGCGCGCATCGTCTGGGACTTCGACAAGCCTTACCGCCATCCGGGAAAGTCGCTCGGCACCGCGACGCAGATCGGCATCTCGCTCGGCGTGGCGCTCGCGCATCGCGGCAAGGGACGCCTGGTCGTCGACCTGCAGCCCGACGGCGACCTGATGTTCGACGCCGGCGCGCTCTGGGTCGCGGCGAAGCACCGCATCCCGATGCTGGTCGTCATGTACAACAACCGCGCCTACTACAACGACTGGGAGCACCAGATCCGCATGGCCAAGCTGCGCGGCACGCCGGTCGAGCGCGCCACATCGGCATGGACCTGTCCGACCCCGAGCCGGACTTCGCCACGCTGGCGCGCTCGATGGGCTGGTACGCCGAAGGCCCGATCGACAAGCCTTCCGGCGTCGCCGCGGCCCTGAAGCGGGCGATCCGCAAGGTGCAGGCCGGCCAGCCGGCGCTGATCGACACCATCACGCAAAAGCGATGAGCGACATCGTCGGCGTGGTGGGGGCAGGGCGGATGGGGCTGCCGATCATCGGCCACCTGGTGCGCGCCGGCTTTCGCACCTTGGCGAGCGACATCGACCCGAAGAAGCGCAAGCCAGTCGAGAAGCGCGGTGCGGCCTGGCAGGCCGATCTCGCCGGCAAGTGCGACGTCATCCTGGTCTGTGTCGGCTTCGACCACGAAGTGCAGCGAGCTGCTCGAGCGCGGCCTCAAGCCGCGAGCGGGCGGGTGGTGGCGATCCTCAGCACCGTGTATCCGAAGACCGTGCAGGAACTCGCGCGCAAGGCCTCCGGCATGCACGTCATCGATTCCACGGTCTGCCGCGGCGGCGAGGCGGCCGACAAAGGCACGCTGCTCTCCTTCGTCGGCGGGCCGGCCGAGGTGGTCGCGCGCGTGACACCCGTGCTGCGCGCTTATTCCGCCGATGTCGTCCACACCGGCGAGGTCGGCTCGGCGCAGGTGGCGAAGGCGGTCAACAACCTGATTCTCTGGGCTTGCCTGGTGGCCGACCACGAGGGCCTGGCGCTGGCGCAGCGCTTCGGCCTCGACGTGGAGAAACTGCGGCAGGCGCTGCTGATGTCGAGCGCAACCAACGATGCCCTCGAAAAGTGGGGCCGCCAGACCATGGCCTGGGCCGAGGACGACATGGCGATCGTCGCCGCGATGGCCGCCGAGCGCGGTATTGCGCTGCCGCAGGCGGACGTGACGCGCGAAATCTGCCGCGCGCCTCAAGCCGCGCCGCTACAAGCTTGACGACTACGGGGCTTGAACGTAGATTGGGACGGTTCCGTCATCGCGATCAATGTTCTCCATAGCAGAACAAGTCGCAAGCGGGCACAACAGAGGAGGAGACGATGAAGAAGAAGGCAGTCGCACTCGCCGTAGGTGCCCTGTTCGCGGCTCCCGCCGTCCAGGCGCAGCTCACGATGGGCAACGAAACCACCGGCACGGTGCAGGTCTACGGCAAACTCTATCCGCAGCTCGGACCGCGGCAAGGGGCAAGGGTTCCTCGCAGCCTGGCACCGAAGTTTCGACGCTGGCCATCCACGAGCGGCGTCTATTCGGCGGCCAGTGCGGCCACCTATCGGAAGGCCATTCCGACCACGACCAGCGCTACGCGGTCGACTCGCAGAACTCCTACATCGGCTTTCGCGGCGAGCGCAACCTCGGCGGCAGACTGAAGGGCATCTGGCAGGTCGAGCAGTCGGTCGCGCCTCGACACCGGGCGACGCGACATCTGGTCGAACCGCAACTCCTTCGCCGGCCTGAGCCACGGCACGCTGGGCACGGTCAAGCTCGGCAACATGGACACGATCTACAAGGAGTACGGCGACACCTTCGCCATGTTCGGCATCGCCAGCGGCAACTTCATCTCGGCGAGCAACGTGCTGTCGCATATCGGCATCGGCCAGCAACAACGTGGCGCGGTTCCACGAGCGCCGGGCGAGCTCGATCCAGTATCAGACCGCGGAGTTCGCGCGGCTTCCAGGCCGGCGTGCAGTACGGCCCGGACGAGACCGCGCGGCGAGCCGGGCACCGGCAAGAACCGAACCTGTGGTCCTATGGCGTGAAGTGGGACAGCCAGATGTTCTACGCCTCGGTGCACCAGGAGGTCCACAACGACGTCGTTCGGCGCGACGTCCAACATCTACCGACGCGACCGATTAGCCAATGCACCAACGCCAACGCGCGCTCGCGCGACATGGCAACGCGCGCCAGCGGCGAGGTTCGCTTCCAGCGGTCCGTTCGCCGGGCGGCGTCGGTCGACACTCGCCGCCTGCATTACGTCGAGTCCGGTCAGACCGCAGACCGGCAAGTTCCTCGAGTACAAGAAGGTCAACTGGGCGCTCGGCGCCGAGCTCGGCACCGGCCCATGGCGCTTCGCGACGCAGTACATTCGCGCCGGCGCGGGCAACTGCCAGCTGACGGGCACGGGGCGATCGCCGATTGCAATACCGACGGCCTGCAGGCATGGATGGTGACGCTCGGTACGCGCTACCGCTTCGACCGCGCAGACCTTCGTCTACGTGATCGCGTCAAGCTGAACAACGGCCCGTCGCGCGAGCATGGACAACTGGGCGAGCGATCGGCATGGCCGAACCGCGGCGAGGACGTCAAGCAGGCGGCGATCGGTCTCAGCTACTCGTTCTAGAGTCGAACAGGAGTATAGTAGAACGGGCGCGCGGCGCCCGTTCTTTGGAGCTTCGCAATGCGTTTGGGCCCTGCTTCTTGCCAGCTTGTGCCTCGTCGCCTGCAGCGCCTTCGCCCAGAGCCCCCACCGCGATCTGTACCTGTACAAGGGCGCGGACCGCGACCAGCGCGGTGCTGGCCGGGGCGCAGAAGGAGAAGCGCGCGGTCATCTCACACCTCGCTCAACCTCAAGGACTCGGTGCCGATCGTCCAGGCGTTCAAGAAGAAGTACGGCGTCGAGATCGAGCTGTGGCGCTCGAGCAGCGAGAAGGTGCTGCAGCGCGCGCTGACCGAGCATCGCGCCGGGCGCTTCGCGGTCGACGGCTTCGAGCTGAACGGGCCGGAGATGGAGGCGCTCTACCGCGAGGGCCTGCTGGAGGAGTTCTACAGCCCGCAGATCGTCAACATCCCGCGCGCAGGCGATTCCGAAGCACCGGCACTACGTCGCCGACCGGCTGAATTTCTTCACCATCGCCTACAACACGAAGCTGGTGAAGCCGAACGAGGTGCCGAACTCCTACGAGGACCTGCTCGACCCGCGCTGGGTGGGCAGGCTCGGCATCGAGGCGAGCGAGGTCGACTGGTTCGGCTCGATGGTCAAGTGCGATGGGCGAGGCGAAGGGCCTCGACTTCTTCCGCAAGCTGGCGCAGATGAAGCCGCAGATGCGCACCGGCCATACCCTGATGGCGGAGCTGGTCGCCTCGGGCGAGATTCCGCTCGCGGCGTCGATCTACAACCACAACGCCGAGCGGCTGCTCGTGACCGGCGCGCCGATCAAATGGAAGGCGCTGACGCCGACCTTCGGCCGGCCGAACGCGGTCGCGGTGGCGAAGCGCGCCGAGCGGCCGCACGCGGCGCTGCTGTTCGCCGATTTCATGCTCTCGCTCGAGGGCCAGCGGCTGATCAAGGAGCGAAACCGGGTACCGGCGAGCAACAAAGTCGACTCCAACCTGAACGATTTTCCCTATCAGATGATCGACCCGGTGGTGGTGATCGACGAGGCGGAGAAGTGGGAGAAGCTCTGGTCGCAGACTCTTCCTCAAGGGCCAGGCGATCAAGCGGGACGCCGAATGAAGTGGCTGGTCTTTCTCCTCTGATCTGCGGACTCGCGCAGGCGCAGGGCCCGCGATCCTACGAGGGGGCGGATCGCCAGGAGAGGCTGGTCGCCGGCGCGAAGAAGGAGGGCGAGCTTCGTCATCTACACCTCGGCGCAGAGCGACGACATCGGCGCGCGTCGCGAAGGCGTTCGAGGCGAAGTACGGCGTCAAGGTCAACCTCTGGCGCGCCGGCTCCGAGAAGGTGCTGCAGCGCGCGCGTGACCGGAGGCGCGCGGCGGGCGCCACGCCGTCGACGTGCTCGAGACCAACGGCCCCGAGATGGAGATGCTGCACCGCGAAGCAGATCCTGCAGGCGGTGAAGTCGCCGCACCTCGCCGACCTGATCCCGGCGGCGCGGCGTCCGCACGGCGAGTGGGTGGGCACGCGGCTCAACGTCTTCGCGCTCGCCTACAACACCAGGCTGGTGAAGAAGGAGGAGCTGCCGAAGAGCTTCGCCGACCTCGCGCATCCGCGCTGGAAAGGGCGGCTCGGCATCGAGGCCGACGACCAGGACTGGCTCGCCGGCGTCATGGCGCAGCTCGGCGAGCAGCAAGGGCACGCAGATCTTCCGCGACATCGTCAAGACCAACGGCATCTCGGTGCGCCGCGGCCACACGCTGCTGACGCAGCTCGTCGTCTCGGGCGAGGTGCCGCTCGCGCTCACGGTCTACAACTACAAGGCGGAGCAGTTCAAGGGGCAGGGCGCGCCGATCGACTGGTTCTCGATCGGCAAGGCGGTGGCGCGGCCCAACGGCGTCGGCGTGGCGCGCCGCGCGCCGCATCCGCACGCGGCGGTGCTCTTCTACGACTTCGAGATCGGCGAGGAGGGGCAGCGCATCCTCGCCAAGCGCGATTTCGTGCCGACCAACCGCAAGATCGACACGCCGCTCAACAGGATGCCGCTCGAGCTGGTCGATCCCAAGGTGATGCTCGACGAGCACGACGAAGTGGACGAAGCTCTATGAGGATCTCTTCCTGAGGCAGCCGAGATAATGGGCAAAGAGTCGCACTACAGCAGCAAGAAGGACCGCGTCTTCGTGCGCGGCATCCAGGGCCAGTACAGCCTGAAGGACGAGCTGAAGCGGCTGCGCGCCATGCCGCGCGTGATCAAGGGCAAGGACCTGACCTTCAACGACGGGCCGCAGTCGTTCAGCAAGCACTTCATCGAGCCGGTCGACGGCCTGACGCAGACGCTGCACGTGCACCTCGAGGAATACGCGCCCGGCGGCCGCACGCAGAAGCACGGCCACGTCAACGAGGCGGCGTTCTACATCCTCGACGGCACCGGCTACGAGATCCACGACGGCGTGCGCTACGACTGGAAGGCGGGCGACGTCGCGGTGGTGCACATGAACTGCGTGCACCAGCACTTCAACGCCAGCACCGAGAAGCCGGCGCGGGCGCTGGTGCTCAAGCCCAAGCCGCTCATCATGTTCATGAACATGCTGTTCCAGCAGACCGTGATCCCGCGCCCCACGGAAGCCGCCTGCCCGGCGGGCGAGGGCTACAAGGCCCGCAACGACGAAACCAACCTCAACCACGACGAATGAAAAACGCCATCGTCTCGGAAGACTTCGCGAAGAAATTCGCCACCGAGAAGGAGACGCCCTACACGCGCTGGGTGCGCGACGAGGGTCTCGACATCATCAGCTCCTTCTATGTGCCCGACCTGCACACGGTCGAGCTCAAGCCCTGGCCGCGCCGCGGCGGCGCGGCGTCTATCTCAACCACGACGCGTCGCGCACCTCGAACGACTGCTACGTCTGCGAGATCCCGCCGGGCAAGAGCCTCGCGCCGCAGCGCCAGCTCTACGAGGAGATGATCTACGTCCTCGACGGCCGCGGCTCGACCGCGGTCTGGAACGACGCCGGCAAGAAGATCAGCTTCGAGTGGAAGGCGGGCGCGATCTTCGCCATCCCGCTCAACTGCTCGCACCAGCACTTCAACGGCTCGGGCGACAAGCCGGCGCGCTTCGTCGCCGTGACCAACGCGCCGGTGATCATCAACGCCTTCGGCGACGTCGACTTCGTCTTCAACACCAAGCGCGACTTCAAGGAGCGCTTCGACGGCGAGCCGGAGTACTTCGCCAACAAGGGCGAGCAGAAAGGGCTGCTTGCTCGACACCAACTTCGTCGCCGACGCGATCAACCTGCCGCTCTTCGCCGCGAAGGAGCGCGGCGCGGGCGGCGGCCACACGCGCTTCAGCATGGCGCAAGGGCTCGATGAACAGCCACATCTCGCAGTTCCCGATCGGCACCTACAAGAAGGCCCACGCGCACGGCCCGGGCGCGCACGTGATCGTGCTTCGGGCGAGGGCTTCAGCCTGATGTGGCCCGAGGGCGAGGAGCCGAAGCGCTACGACTGGAAGGAGGGCGCGATGATCGTGCCGCCCAACCTCTGGTTCCACCAGCACTTCAATACCGGCACCACGCCGGCGCGCTACCTCGCCTTCAAGGCGGAGGGCGTGGCGATCCGCAACGCGCAGGGCGTGCCCAAGGCCTGGATCAGCAAGCGCCTAGGCGGCGACCAGATCGACTACGCGGACGAGCGGCCGGAGATCCGCAAGTGGTTCTCGGAAGCCCTGTCCAAGCACGGCCTCAAGGCCAACATGGACAAAGCCTCACGAGGCGGAAAGTCAGACCGTAGCGTGAGCTGAGCCCGGCTCGGGCTGCAGGGCATCCTCGGCGGCTTCGGCGAACGGCACGCCCTTCGGCAGGACGATCGAGACCGAGCGCACGCGCTGGTGCGCCGGGTCGACGCCGGGCGGCTGCGCGCCCTTCTTCAGATCCTCGGCCGCCTTGATCAGCCGGCGGCGCGCCATGATGATTCCCTGGTCGGTCGGCACCAGGTTTTCCTTCGTCCGGTCCTGGATCGTCCCCATGCTTTCCTGCACCGACGCATCCTGCATGGCGAAACCCTCGATGCCGGAGAAGCTGCGCCCGTCCTTCTGCGCCTTGCGGTCCATCAGGTAGTCGTTGTCCTTGTTGGCGACCGGGCGGTAGGTGCCGGGAATCAAGGCGACATGGATGCCCTGGCCGTCCTCGAGGGCCTGATGCTCCTCGGGCTTGAGCGGCCGCGTCGCATGGTGGTTGGTGCTCCACGCCCAGCAGGTCTCGTCATCGATCGGCACCCAGGAATGGCCACCGATCGGATGGTCGCCGCGCGGCGGGATGAGCGTGAAGCACGGCATGATCCACTGCGTGATGCGCCAGTAATACTTGCCTTCCTCGGCATTGCGGCGCGCGCCGATGTAAAGGCCGCCCGGCGATTCGACGACCTCGAAGTGGGGCGCCAGGTCCTGCAGGTTGTACTCGTGGCTCTTGTGCGCGCCCTTGAACATCGGGTCGACCTTCATCGTGTAGCGATGCAGGAACGACACGTGACTCGAATCGATGCCGCCTTCCATGGCCTGGAGGTAGTTGCACTCCTGGAGGCGCTTGGAGACGTAGCGCTGCTTCTCCGGCAGCGTCGCCCATTCGTGCTCCGGCAGCGGCGGGCGCAGCTCGGGCGGCCCCATGTAGGTCCACGAGCACGCCGCCGCGCTCGACCAGCGGATAGGACTTGAGCTTCATGCGCTGGCAGAGCTTCGGATTGCTGGGCTCGGAGGGAATCTCGATGCACTGGCCGGTGACGTCGTACTTCCAGCCGTGGTACGAGCAGCGCAGGCCGTTCTCTTCGTTGCGGCCGAACCAGAGCGAGACGCCGCGGTGCGCGCAGAACTCGTCCATCAGCCCGAGGCGGTCGGAGCTGTCGCGGAAGGCGATCAGCCGCTCCGAGAGCAGCTTCACGCGCACCGGCGGGCAGTCGGGCTCGGGCAGCTCCTCGGCGAGCAGCGCCGGCAGCCAGTAGCGGCGGAAGAGATCGCCCATCGGCGTCCCCGGGCCGGTCCGCACCAGCAGTTCGTTCTGTTCCGCTCTCACGAACGCGGTTCTTTCATACGGACAAGTTTATTCCATCTCCTTGCGCGACGAAAGCAGCGAGAGCACGCCGCCGCCGAGGAGGAACGCGCCGGTGGCGAGAAACACCGGCACCGAGCCGAGCGCCGCGCCGACGCCGCCGAACAGCAGCGGCACGCCGATCTGCGTCACCTTGTTCGCCATGATGCGCATGCCGAGCGCTTCGCCGGAGCGTCCCTTCGGCGCGTGGTTGTAGGTGAGGATGATGGTCAGCGGCTGCGCCGAGCCGAGCGCGAGGCCGAGGGCAAATGCGGCGCCGGCGAGCAGCGCGCCGTCGGTGAGCGCGGGCACCGCCGCGTACGCGCCGCGGCGAGGAACAGCGAGCCGGTGAGCATGCCGACCTCGCCGAAGCGTTCCGAGAGGCGGTGCAGGAAGACGCGCACCAGGAAGCCCGCGACCGCGTAGGTCGAGAGAATCATGCCGATCGACGAGGGCGCGAGGCCGATCGCGCGGCCGTAGACCGGCAGGTAGAGGAGAAGAGCTCGATGCCGGTGAGCGTGACGCCGCTCATGATCAGCGTGCGGCGCAATGGCCGGTTGGCGAGCAGGTCCCAGGCGCTTGCGCTTCTCCGCGTGCGCCGCCGCTGCGCGCGCGGCGGCACGATGCCGCGCATCGTCACCACCAGCAGCGCGGGCAGCGCGGCGAACACGGCGAGCCCGACGAAGGTCGGGCCGTATCCCGCAAGCTCGATGCCGAAGCCCGCCGCCGACGGACCGATGAAGGCGGCGATCGAGCTGCCGAGCGAGAAGGTGGCGAAGTTCTTCGTGCGCTGCTCCTCGTCGAGCGCGCCGACCAGGTTGTGGATGGTGACGTGGAAGAAGATGTGGCCGAGGCCGGTGAGCGAAGCGCACAGCACCAGCATCGCGAGGCTTCCACCTGAGACAACCGGCAGCAGCAGGCCGAGCGCACATGACCACGGCAGCCGGCAGAAAATCGGCGCGCGCTACCGAAGCGGTCGGAGACGCGCCCGGCGTGCACCGCGAGCAGCAGCGGAAAGGCGGCGAACAGCGCCGCGAGCACGCCGACCGCGAGCGATCCGGCGCCGAGCTCGAGCGCGTAGAGCGAGACCGAGACCTTGCTGCCGCGCTGGCTGATCGAATTGAGCAGCGACAGCAGCGACGAGGGTAAACCGCCATCGTTCCCCTATGCAGGACGCGATTCTGAGGGACGGCACGAGTGTATACTCGCCCGGGAAATGCAGGCGGCGCGGAACGATCCATGTCCCTTGTGGCAGCGGCAAAAATACAAGAAGTGTCACGGCGCGGTGATCGCGGTTCAGCCCGCCGCGCGGCGCGCGTGCGCCTGCACGGCGTGCTGCGACGGCTGGGTGGTGGGCACGATTCGCGGCCACGAAATGAAGCCCGGCCAGCCGTGCCATTTCCGCGGCGAGGGCTGCTGCACGATCTACGCGACGCGGCCGCAGGAGCCTTGCCGCAGCTTCGTCTGCGGCTGGCTCGCGCCCGACAGCCCGTTTCCCGAAGGTTTCCGGCCGGATCAAGCTCGGCGTGATGGTGGTGCGTACGCGCTGGCGCGCGAAGCCGGCGTACATCCTGCGCTCCGCGGGGCGCGATCCCGACGAGGCGCTGCTCGCGTGGATGCACGATTTCGCGGCGAAGAGCGGCGCGCCGTTCTTCTACGAGCAGAAGGCGAGAGCGCTTCGGCTTCGGCCCGCCGGAGTTCCAGCAGGAAATGCTGGCGCGGCTGGAGAGCGGCGAGAGGCTATGGTGAATGGGAACTGAATCGCACTATCACAGCAAGAAGGACCGCGTGTTCGTGCGCGGCATCCAGGGCCAGTACAGCCTCAAGGACGAGCTCAAGCGGCTGCGCGCCATGCCGCGCGTGCGCAAGGGCAAGGAGATCAAGTTCGTCGACGGCCCGCAGACCTACAGCCGGCACTACGTCGAGCCGAAGGACGGCATCACGCAGACGCTGCACATCCACCTCGAGGAATACGGTCCCGGCGGCAGAGTCGCAGAAGCACGGCCACGTCAACGAGGCGGCGTTCTACATCCTCGACGGGCGTCGGCTACGAGATCCACGACGGCGTGCGCTACGACTGGAAGCGCGGGCGACGTGGCGATCGTGCACAACAACTGCGTGCACCAGCACTTCAACGCCGAGCCCGGACAAGCCGGCGCGCGCGCTGGTGATCAAGACCAAGCCGATGTACATGTTCATGAACATGCTGTTCCAGCACCTGGTCGAGCCGCGGCTCGACCGTGCCCGCGCCGGGCGGCGAAGAGCTTCAAGGCCCGCGAGGGCGAGCACGAACTTCAACCATCCGGAGGAGTAGCGATGGCCTGGGACGAATCGAAAGCGTGGAAGAAGGGGCGCGCAACAGCCAGAAGCTCTACCAGGCGCTGCTCGACGACGCTTCGCGACGCGCCGGCGCGCAACGCCAAGCGCAAGAAGGTGGTGCATCCCGAGGACATGCCCTGGGAGATGGCGCGCCAGGGCTGCTCAAGCACCTGCTGAACGAGAGCATGAACACGCGCATGGAGACGGTCGACGCCTACATGCAGATCATTCCGCCGGGCAGCCGCTCGGGAAGCATCGCCACCTCGCCGAGGAATGCCTCTACGTCCTCGAGGGGCAGGGCTACGACCTGCACCAGGACTGCGACGTCGAGATCACCGACACCTACCACTGGAAGCCGCAGGACGAGGTGAAGCGCTACGAGTGGGAGGCGGGCGACGTGATCTACATCCCGCCCAACACCATCCACCAGCACTTCAACGCCAGCAAGGACAAGCCGGTGCGCCTGATCTCGGCCACCAACCGCATCTACAAGGCGTGCGGGCTGAACGACCTCGAGCAGGTCGAGAACTGTCCTGAGTACGACCCGAAAGTCGTGCTCACCGCCGAGCTGATCGAGCAGTACCTCGAAGAGCGCGGAGCAAGGTAGCCGCGTGAGCAGTCGTCGCCGCCGGCGACGACAGCGCGGCCCGCCGCGCCACGCCTGGAAGCAGCTCTGGCTGATCACCATCGGCCACGGCCTCACGCACTGGTATCCCGGCGACGTTCTACCTGCTGCTGCCGCTGATCGGCGCCGAGCTCGGCCTGTCGTACAGCCAGATCGGCCTGATCATGACCTGCCAGTACATCGCCTCGGCGGTGGCGAACGTGCCCGGCGGCGATCCTCGTCGACACCGTCGGCCGCAAGGGCCTGCTGATGGCGATCTCGCTGTTCTGGGTCGGCTTTCCGTACCTGCTGATCAGCTTCACGCACAGCTACGCGATGCTGCTCGTGTGCATCGCGCTGGTCGGCTTCGGCAACAGCCTCTGGCATCCGACCGCGATTCCGACGCTCGCGCAGCGCTACCCGGACCGCAAGGGCCTGGTGCTGTCGCTGCACGGCATGGGCGGCAACGTCGGCGACGCGATCGCGCCGCTGCGTGGTGGGCGCGGCGCTGGCGGTGTTCTCGTGGCGCCAGGTGGTGGTGATGAACGTCGCTCCCGGCGCTGATCGTCGCCGCTCTGATGCTGCGTTTTCCTCGGCAGCATCCAGCTCGGCGCGAAGCGGGCGCAGCGCCGAGACGCAGTCGCTGCGCGACTATCGCGCGCGGGCTGCGCGAGCTGCTGCGCAACCGCTCGCTCGTGCTGCTCTCGACCGGCTCCGCGTTCCGCACCATGACGCAGACCGCGCTGCTCACCTTCCTGCCGGTCTACCTCGCGCACGACCTCGGCTACTCGCCCGGCGTGGGTCGGCGCGTGCCTGTTCGCGCTGCAGGCGGCGGGCTTCGCCGCCGCGCCGGTCGCCGGGCACCTCTCCGACCGCATGGGGCGCAAGCACATCCTCGTCGGCAGCATGCTCTCCAGCGGCGCGGTGCTCGCGTTGATGGCCGCTCGCCGGCGGCTCGCCGCTCTTCATCGCGCTGGTCGCGGTGCTCGGGTTCTTCCTCTACGCCACGCGGCCGGTGATCCAGGCCTGGCTGCTCGGAGACCACGCCGAAGAACATGGGCGGCTCGAGCATCGGCGTGCTGTTCGGCGCGCAGGCGGTCGGCGGTGCGCTCGGGCCGCTGCTCGGCGGCATGGTCGCGGACCAGTACGGCCTGCTCGCGACCTTCTACCTGTTCGCCGGAATGATCGTCGTTCGCGAACCTGTTCGTCTTCTGGGTTCCGGCGCGCGCGAGCGCTTCGGAGAAGCGTCAAGAATTGATATTTTTGCGCGCTGAAAAGGCGCTTTCTTGTCTTTCCGTCGCGTCTAGCGCGACGCCACCTTTCATCACTCGCAAGCCCGCTCATTTTTCGGGCCCGTTTTCATTGCGGCCGGGAAAATTTCACGTTATTCTGCCGAGGTCAGGTCCGTGTTCGGGCCGAAGAAAAGAATACCGCTGTAACCTGTTGAGTCAGGACAAGAATTGAGAATGTTGGGGGTCAGGAGGCCGGGGTTGCCGTGGTCGCGCGCTCTTGCGCGCGCGCCGCGCTGCGGTTCACTTCCCGCTTCGCTTCTCGCGCCTCGGCATCCTTCGCGCGTGACGGACAAAAAGAAATCGCGGGAGAAGAGAAATGATCGTTCGCCTTGCTGCGCTCGCGCGTTTTTCGCTGACGAGCGTCCTCGCTTTCGCGCAACCTGCCCGCCGTCTGCGACCGGTCGCCCGATGCAGGCTCCGTCCTGCGCGAGACGCGCGAGCCGTTCCGCCTGCCGCCGCCAGCAATGCGTAACGTCGGTATGCTTCGTTCAGTTACGTATTGCTAGCCGGTGTCTACGCCGCGGTGTGTCAGGACCCGTTCTGCGCGGAACTGGCCGCTCCACTCGAAGATGCAATGCGCTCTGCCTGGGCGGCAAGATCATCGGTTCGGCGATTACCTGGAAATCGTCGGGTATGGATGAGCACCGACTATCTGGGCGCCGAACCCGGAAGGTGAGAAAGTACGCCGCCGGGTCGACAAAGTCATCGCGATCGCCGCCGAGCACGTCAAACCGCTGAGTTGAGACCGATCAGCGACCCGCGCACCTCGACCGGTGTAGCAGATTCGCCGCTGGCGCGCGAGTACTCCCGGGCCTTCCGACGAATGTGCTTCCTAGCGTTGATCTCTCGGCTATCCGGCACCGGAAGTGCGGCCGATGCGTGACGGTGCACCGCGTTGACAGGAACCCTCCGTGCGGCAGTCGCGGGCCTCGCCACTTGCTTGTTCTGGTCGCCTGCTCGGGCCCGCGACCACGCCGTCGCCCGCAAGTCTCGGTCAGCACCCAGTCGAGCAGCGCCACCAGTTCCACCTCTGAGCCCACAGTCACGGCCGCAAGGACAACGACCCTTTCGGCGAACCATCCAGCCCATCGGTGACACTGTCCGAAGAGCCAGACACCTCGACGATTCCGACACCCCCGAGTCAACCGCGTCAATTTCGCTACCGGTGACCGGCTTCGTCGACCGATCAGCGACATCGACGCGCGACTGCCGCGGATGTCGACCAGCTGGCGTCCGGATACTGTTGAGTTGTCCGACCTTCGCTATCTGACGGTCAAGTATCGGGGTTTTGACGGCGCCGATCACCAGGGCGAACTTGTGGTGAAAAGCAGGTTCGGTGGCCGCCGATGTGCTGGACATTTTCGGTGAGCTGTACGAGGCCGGCTATCGATCGCGTCGCTACGGCTGGTCGACGACTTCGGCGGCAGTGACGACAGCTTCGATGGCCGCCGACAACGGTCGGCCTTCAACTGCCGCCCGGTCACCAGCGGCGGTGGCTTCTCCAGCGTTCCTACAGCACAGCAGTCGATCTCAATCCAGTTGCAGAACCCCTACCTCAGCGGCTCTCTCGTCCTGCGGAGCAGGGGCCGGCCTACCTGGACCGGCAGCCAGCTCCCGGCGTCATCGGTTTTCAGGCGACGCGGTCGTCACCGCGTTCGCCGGCACGGCACTGGATCTGGGGCGGACCGCAGGTGGACCCGTTGATTATCAGCACTTCTCGTTTCAGGCGGTGATGTTCTACCCGATCCACGGTGGGCGCACATCAAAAATCAGGCGTCGGCTCGGCGGAGTCGCCGGGCGGCACGCGGTCGGGACCACCGCGTAGCTGTACATCACCACGAACCCGGGCCAGGGTGTTAGGGGGTTGGCGACGCCGTAGGTCCCGTCGAGCAACACAGCGCCGGCGGCGTTGGACGGCGGGTACTGCACGAAGTGGTCCGTGAACGAGGTGGGCAGCAGGTTCGTCAGCGGCGGGATGACGAAGAACACCGCGACGAAGGTGGTGATCGCGGCGGCGGTGTTGCGCGGCTCGCACGCCAGCGCAGCGGCCGTCATGCCGGCCACGGTCGGGTAGAGCGCCGCCCCCCGGTGACCGCACGCAGCGCCCCCGGGTTCCGGACAATGAGCAGCCTGCAGGTGGCTGCCCGCTCGAGCAGTGCCTGGCCCGACGAGGAACGGGTGATGGCTGGCTGGTCGAGCATGGGGACGGAGACGGCGCCGGCAGAAGACCGGCTTCAATTTGCCCCAGAGCACGGGCAGCCGGCTGGGCACCACGGTCAGCGAGGCGCGGATCATCCCGGTGCTGTACTCGCCGGTGAGTCAGCAGCACCCCGAGGACGCCGACGGCGAGCTGCGCGAAGAACGTGCCGGTCAGCGAGGTGGAAATGGCGGTAGCGCCTGGGTCGAACCCGGTGCGACTGGCTCGCGGCGATCGCCGCGAACATCGCGCCCAGCGCGAGGAGCAGCGCGACGGCGGTCAGCAGGGTGGAGAATCAGTCGACCGCAGGGAGCGGAACTTGGTCCATTCGGACAGCAGGACCCGGGCCATGGCGTGACCCGCAGCTGGCGCGCCGGCGCGATGGTCCCTGGCGTCGGTGCGGAGGTCACTGTCGTGGTCATGCCGCCACCGCCGCGGTGTTCGTCGTTGCGGTGCCGGTGCTGTCGATGGAGCGGTATTCGACGGAGTCGCTGGTCCGAGTGTCATGAACGCTTCTTCCAGGAGGCCTGGCGGACGGTCAGTTCGTAAATGCGGCGCACCGGTTCTGCCGGGCGATGGTGCCGACGTGTTCGGCGGTGAGGCCGTCGATCTGCAGTCACGTCGCAGCTGCGCAGGTGGCGACGGCGATGTCCGCGGCACCGAGGGTGGCTCCGTAGCGGCGGGCCGCGTCAACTGCGCGGTCCGGGACGAGTACGCACGGTGGCGTGAGTGCCGGACGCTCGGGCGACGAACTCGTCGACGGTGGTGTCGGCGATCAGCCGGCCCCCGGCCGACGACCACCAGACGACGTTGCGGTCTGGGCCATCTCGCTCATCAGGTGGGAGGAGACGAAGACGGTGTGGCGCGTCGAAGCGGCAAGGCCTCTTGAGCCTCGCGGTGCGCATCCACCTGGCCCCCTCGGGGTCCAGGCCGTTGACCGGTTCGTCCGGGCACCACGGCCTGCGGGTTGCCCAGCAGCGCCGACGCCACACCCCCAGCCGCTGACCCATGCCCGAGCGAGAAGCCGCCGGCCCGCTTGCCAGCCGCCCCGCAGGCCCGCGATGTCGATCCACCTCGTCCACCCGGCGCGGTCTTGATGCCGTTGGTGCGGGCCAGGTGCGAGCAGGTGGTTCCGGGCCGAACCGGCCGGTGTGCGCCTTCGCCTTGGCCTCCAGCAGGACCCCACGAGCTCGGCCATCGGGGCGGCGGCGGATCCGGTAGTCACTCGCCGTTGACGAGCGACCCGGCCGCCGGTGGGCTGGTCGAGTCCGGCGATCATCCGCATGGTGGTGGACTTGCCCGCGCCGTTCGGGCCGAGGCCCGGTGACCATGCCCGGCTGGACGACGAAACTCAGCCCGTCGACCGCCAGAGCTTGGTGCCGTACCGCTTGCTGAGATTCTCCACCTCGATCGTATATTCACTGCCTGCCTGGAACAGCTCTGGGCTGCGGACCATCCGGCTCTACCGTCGCCCGGATGACCTACCGCTGTCCCTTTCGCTGTATCGGATGCCGACGACTTCATCCGCGCGTGGGCGACCAGGACAGCCACTGAATAATCCGACTCCTACGTCGCCCGGATGACCTGCTGTCGCTGTATCGGATGGCGCCCGACGACTTCATCCGCGGGCGACTGGTTGCTGCGCCACTGAATAATCCGACTCTACGTCACCCGGATATTCACTGCTGTCCCGCTGTATCGGATGGCGCCCGACGACTTCGTCGCGGGCGACTGGAAAGTCGAATTCTCAGACGCTGATAGCCTTTTCCCTGCACCTTTCCATTACCGGCGATGGTGACATCGCGTCCAGCACCTGAGGTCGGCGGATACGTCCGGTCAATACTCAGAGTACTTTCCAGCGGCGATGAATTCGGCAATCACTTCAGGTCGGCGGCGCTCTCCGCCTACAGACTGACACCGGTCAGTCGCTGCCCGACGAGAAAGCAGAGGATCACCGCCCGCAGTTGGCGGTCGATACCGCCCAGCTCCACATTGCCCTTGCTCGCCGCCGCCGACGATGACGGCCGTCCGGTTGGCGTCAGCACACGACGCAACCGACCGAGCGTTGGGGTGCCGGCGATATCCCAGGGGATCGGTCGTACTTCTTGGGCCCGTTCGCAAAGTCCTCCTGGGTGTAATCACGACGACGTGGTCGGCGCCCAGCATCTTTCCGGTCCCGTTTTCGGTACTGCACTCCGGTGACCTCGGCGCTGAACGCCTTCGCCAACTGGATGGCGTAGCTGCCAGCGCCACCGGACCACGCCGATGACCAGAACACGCTGCTTTACCCTGGATCCGTCCGGCATCGCGCAGTGCTTGCAGGGCCGTGAGCGCCGACACTCTCCCGCAGCCGCCGCCTGTTCGAAGGAGATGTTTGTCGGCGATGGCTGGCTGTCCGCCCGGGCCGCTGCGTATTCGGCAGACGAACCACGGCTGATCGAATGCCTCGTCGCTGACGGCGAATGCAGTGTGCGCCGCGCCGACCGCGACGACGGTGCCCGAGACGTCAGACCGAGAGCGCAGTTCTTCACGGTTCGCGGAACCCGAATCCCATGATGCGCATCAGGTACGGCCGGCCAGTCATGAAATACCCCGTCCCACGGTCAGACCGGCCGCATGCGCCGCCGGTGGCAAAGACCTCGTGGTCAGCGATGTCGGGCCCAATGCCGATCCGCTCAGTTGCAGCACTTCAGGCATCCCATACGAGTGCTGCACGATCGCCTGCATCGTGCCTGGCTTCGACCTCGTGTTGGTGATCGCTGACGGCAGTTTTTCAGTTCCCATTGTGCTCATGTGAATGGATGCGGTGTGGACACCGTGCCAGAGCACGATGATGGCGACCATCAAACTTCCGGGCATCGGTTATCTATCGGTGATGGCGTTACGCGGGGTGTGCGAACCTGCCGTCGGCGGCCGGGCGCTGACCATGAACTCTGAACTGGGATCGCCGCAGAGCAGTGATCTGCGATGCAGCGAGCCGATTTTGGTGCAATCGCATCGCGTTCACGGCGACCCTGCCACCGGCAGGCTAGCTGCGCGCCACTTAGTACGAGACTGTATGGTACTTTAAGTGCGAAACCGCTCAATGCCCTGGAAAGATGGTCAAATCGGTCAAGGTTGAGCCGGTTGACGTTTGCCGGGCAGGCGGGTGCCGCTCAGCCGGGACCGAGTGCTGGACGCGGCGATGACGGTCGCGGACGGCGGCGGAATCGGTGCTCTGACGATCCGCTCGGCTCGCCAGCAGCTCGGCGTCAAACCGATGTCCATCTACCATTATGTCGCCAACAAGGACGAGATCATCGACGCCATCGTCGATCTCGTGTTCAGCGAGATCGAATTGCCGGTGATCGGCGACGAATGGCGGACCAGGTGCGCCGACGCGCCACTTCGGCGCGGGTGCTCAAGCACCACTCTGGGCTAGCCCCGCTCCTTCAATCACGGCTCAACCAGGACCCTTTCACGCTGCAAACACCACAACGCCTTCATGGCTGCCTACGGGCGGCGGGGTTCTCGATGGAACCACACCGCGCACCGCCTTCGCCCTGGTCGACAGCTACGTCTTTGGCTTCGCGATGTCCGAAGCCGCGTTACCCATCAACGGCGGACAGCGTCGCGCCTGATTTGCCGACTCGATGATGGAGCAGCTCTTCGATCCACTTCACCTACCCCTACCTCTTGGGTTCACCACTCAGCACGTGTTGCACCCACGACTGGCTTCGGTGCAGATTCGAGTTCAGGCTCGCGGCGATCCTCGGCAGCATAGGGATGCACCTGGGCTGGGATGCGCCTTGCTGGTCAGATGTCCAGGTCGACGAAAATGGCCGCATGATCGGACGCGGCCTGCTGGGACAAATCAGTCTCCGGATAGATTTTCAGTCTCTCGGCGGTTGATGTTGGAGAGTGCCCGCAAGCCACGCTTCCGGAAGATGCACCGGTGGTGGCAGTGGCGGCGAGTTCCGGCGAAAGCAGGATGTAGTCAGCCCGGTTCCGCAGCGAACAGGACTGGAACGAGCCCGGGCGGGGTCCGACGTCGAAGCCAGGCAGGTCGTGGGCGTTCTGCTTGGAGTACCCGGACCCAACGGGGATTCGAGAGTGGGGTGATGGGTGGAGTCCTGCGGATCGGGGCCTTTGTTGATGCAGTATCGCGATCAGGAGTGGCGCCGCCGGCACGCAGTTCGTCATAGATTTCCCGGACCCGGGTGGATTGCCGGGTGCGCAGTGGATCAGTTCCCCGGACGAGAACGACTGCGACTTGGGAAATGGTTGAGAAGCACGAGGATCTCGCCCCGCTGAAAACAGCCAGAAGCCGATAGACAGGGCAGTCCCTGGAGAACAATGATTTCCCCGGCCGCGCGGGGTCAAAGGGTCGTCAACGTGGCTCTGCATCGAGACGATGTCAATGTCCGCGGCACAGTAGAGGCCAACGTCGATGCCGCGGGGGTCGTGCCGTCGATCAGCATGCCGTGCCCGTACCGCCCGGCGAGGAGTTCGGTGTTGAACTGCACCAGCGCGGGCCCCGGTCCTCGGCTTGCCTCCACCAGGCAGAGCACGTCCGCGCCGACGTCGGTGATCACCCTCGCAGTCATCTGGATCGCAACCTCGTCGACTGGTTCGGTGATCAGCTCCACCCGCCCGGATGTCCACGCCCGGCCCGTTGCCTTGATCCGCGGTTTACCGCGTCAGTGGGTGCGACCAGGAAGTCGCCACGGTTCTCCCGGAGCAGTGCCCAGGCCTCGAACGGCTTCGGGTTGAGCCGCACTTTTCGTCCGGGGTGTTCACCAGGATATCGAGTGAGCAGAATTTGCAGTCGGCATGTCGGACTTGTCCTGGTCGGAGTACACAGGCTTGGCCGCGATGGTGTTGAGGTGTCGTAGGCCTTCAGCGCCGGTTCGCCCTCGGGCCGAATTGGTGGTGTCCAGGGCCTTGGCCCTGGCGAGAGAAGGTTTTCCGCATTGAACGACGCCAACCGCATGACGCACTCTCCTCGATCCGACGGTTCTCCCTCTTCCAGTAGAAGGCCAGGGGAACCCGCAGATACATCAACTGCCGGGACCAGCGTCGTCGGTTCATCGACGGCGACGCAGATCCGTGCATTCGGGTGGTTTTCGACGAACGCCGCGAATGAGCCCGCGATGATGATCGCGCCGGGCGCATCTGGCAGGAGCTTTCCCCAGCCGCCGGCAATTCCCGGCGTCACCCCGACCAGCACCATGCCGAGGCCGACGATCATCGAGCACCGCGAAACCGCGGATGATCTGCTTTCAGGTGGCGTTGAACTGATCCGATCGGTAACGGCCGCTGCGTCGCCTTCGGCGTCGGCCGTGGGGTGCCGACCCGGCTGTGGGTGGTGCTTCTTCTTGCTCGACGTCATGACGCGGGCGCCGCAGCAGCGTTCCGGCAGGACGGGCATTCACGCTGGACGCGAGTATCGACGCGGGACGCGGCATTCACGCAGGACGGAGCAGGTCGGATGACGTGGCCTTCACACATAGCCAGTAGCTCGCGGACGGCGGCAGATCGTCGCGATGTTTCTCCGCAGTGGAACCGTCGCTACTGGTCGCGAGCCAGCAGTCGCCCGTAGGTGCAGGTAGCGCTGCTGAGGGCGCTGCATCGCCCGCCCGGCCGCGTCGAGATAGGCCTGTTTTTGCGCAAGCCCGTCGCCACCATCTCCAGCAGATGCGCACGGACCGCCTGCAAGCGGTGATCCCCGCCGAGCCGGCCGTCCTGCTCGGGCCCCGCCAGCAGATCGAGACCAGCCAGGGGACCGGTGGCCATACCGACAGCGACCGCGTGGTTCAGCCTGACCATCAGGATTGTCTGGCGATTTACGCAACAGCAACTCGTACAACACGATAATCACGCCCGGTCAGTGGAGTCGGCGTCCGGCGCCTCGTCATGGATCGCGGCGATGGCCGCCTGCAGCTGGTACGGGCCTGTCCACCTCGCGGCAGCTGGCGCTGATCAGCGCTACGCCCTGCTCGATAGCGGCTGCATCCCAACGTGTTCTGTCCTGCTCCTCGACCATCGGGACCAGGCCGCCATCCGGGTCGACCCGCGCCGGTCGACGAGCGCGTCGGTGAGCAGCATCAGGGCAAGCAGCCCGGCAACCTCCCCGTCGTCCGGCATCGGCGATGGACCAACCTGGCCAGCCGGATGGCCCTCGTCGGACAGCTCCGCGCGGTGCAGGCTCGGCCCCGACGTGCTGGCGTGCCTGGTGATCGGGTAAAGCACATGCAGGGCCGCGCCGAGAGCCGCTTCTCGCGCTCCCGCCCTCGGGAAACAGCCCAAATGGCACACCGCTGTCCTTGATCAGCTGCTTGGCCCGGCTGATCGCCTGGTCATGGTGCCCGCCGGCACCATGAACGCCAGGCGATCTCGGCCGTGGTCAAGCCGCCAGCGGCTCAAGCTGGCGTCAGGGCAATCTGCGGGCGGGTGACAGCGACGGGTGACAACACAGGAAGAGCAGAATCAGCGAATCGTCCGTGGTGATCCGGATCCGCGCGGAGGCCCAGGATCTGTCTGCGGCCGGTGCCAGCCACTCGCCGGGCAACGACCGGGTTTGGGCAGTGTCCTCCGCTGCCGACGGGACTGCTCGCTGCGCAGCAGATCGGTCAGCCGACGGGCGGCGACGGGTGATCCAGCCAACCTCGCGGTTGACCGGCGTGCCATCCTTCGGCCATTGGGTCGCCGCCGCCAGCAGGGCCTCACCACAGCGTCACCGAGCGAATCGAAATGCCCGTACCCGCGCACGAGAGCCCCGAGGACCTGCGGCGCGGACTCGCGCAGCGGTCCTCGAACGGGCGCCCGGTCACATGACCAGTTCGTCCCGTGGCCCTCGAGGATGGGCCGGACATCGACATACCGAATATCGTTGTCCCCCTTCGGGCCTGGCAGGCATTCCGACAGCCGGGCGGCGATTTCGTTGCCCGATCAAAGCTCTCGCACTCGACGATCGTGTAACCGGCAGGCACCTCCTGCGTTTCGGCATAGGGTCCGTCGGTGACGAGCGGCACCCCGTTACGGACGCCGAGCCTGCGGGTGTGTACCGGCTCGGCGAGACCGCGCGCGTCGACGAACTCCCGCTCTCGACCAGTTCGTTGTTCCACTTCTCCATGAACGCGCGCCCATCGCCGCGAAATCCTCGCGCCGGTCAGGCAGGCTTGTCGGTGGGCTTACCGGCCATTGCGTTGTACTCCTGCTGCGATCCGTAGAGCATGAAGGCATGTACTTCATTGTCGTTCTCCTTCTCGACCCGGCACCCGTTCGGTGCCTCTCACACCGAAACGTCGTAGCTGCCGATGGATCCGGACGGCGCCCACTATGGCCGCGTCGAATATTTCCCTGACGCAGGGTTGCTGCGGCGGCATCGCTGAACGACGGGGATACACTGGGCGGGTGCAGCCCCGTCATGCCGCCCGTGTCGCCCGATGCTGGCCAAGCCGGTCAGCGACATCCCGCCCGGTCAGCTCTACGAGCCGAAAGTGGGACGGCTTCCGGTCGATCATCTTCCGCGACGGCGACGAGGTCGAGATCGGCAGCCGCAACGAGCGGCCGATGACCCGCTACTTCCCGGAGGTCGTCGAGGCGGTCAAGGCGAACTTCCCGGCGCGGCGCGGTCATCGACGGCGAGATCGTCGTCGCCGACGCCGAGCGCAACACGCTGGACTTCGAGGCGCTGCAGCAGCGGATCCACCCCGCCGCCAGCCGGGTCGAAGCTGCTGTCGGAGCCAGACACCGGCGCAGCTTCATCGCGTTCGACCTGCTCGCGCTCGGCGACGACGACCTCACTGGAGCAGCCGCTCGTCGAGCGGCGCGCGCGCGCTCGAGCAGGCGCTCGGCCGACGCCGAGCCGCCGATCCACCTCACCCCGACCACCCAGCGACCTCGACGCTGGCGCAGCGGTGGTTCGAGCAGTTCGAGGGCGCCGGGTCTGGACGGGCTGATCGCCAAGCCGCTCGACCTGACTCTACCAGCCGGACAAGCGGGTGATGAGCAAGATCAAGCACGAGCGGACCGCCGACTGCGTGGTGGCCGGCTACCGCGTGCACAAGTGCGGCCCGACGACCGCATCGGCTCGCTGCTGCTCGGCCTCTACGACGACCGCGGCGCGCTGGCCATCGGTCGGCGTGATCGGCGCCGTTCCCGATGGCGCCGGCGCAAGGAGCTGTTCACCGAGACTGCAGCCGCTGGTCACCACCTTCGACGACCACCCGTGGAACTGGGCCGGCGCAGGAGGCAGGGCGAGCGCGACCCGCGCGCAGCACGAGAGCGCAGCCGGTGGAACGCCGGCAAGGACCTGTCGTTCGTGCCGCTGCGCCCGGAGCGGGTGGTCGAGGTCCGCTACGACTACATGGAGGGCGTCCGGTTCCGGCACACGGCCCAGTTCGTCCGCTGGCGGCCCGGACCGCGAGCCGCGAGTCGTGCACCTACGACCAGCTGGAGCGAGCCGGTGACGCTTCAACCTCGCCGACGTGCTCACCAGCGGCCTGGTGCCTGACGGGGTTACGTGATCCGGGACTGCGCCAGTACCAGCGGATACCGCAGAGGCGAACCGTCGTTGAAGGTTCTGCAGGCAAGTCGGCCCAATTGCCGGGCCAGATTCACTGCAGAACGTTTAACCCCGACAGATCTGGCGTGGTGGATCGCTCGTCGGGCGTTGCCACGGCCGGTCCGCGGGGAGCGGCAGCGGTAGTCTCGAACTGAACACGGTGTTCGAGGCGGGTTGGGCGATCGGGGTGTGGGTGAAGCCGAGCAGGGTCGGCGCTCGCCCCACGCGTTAGTCCGTCACTGGTCAGCCTGATCGCATGTCGGTACCCGGCGGCGATCCGGCAGGCGTTGAACGATCAGGGTCCCGTAAAGTGCACCGTTCGCAAAGCTCAGCACGGCAACCAGGTTGGTGCAGTCGAGAACCGAGCGCTCCCGGCGCGCTCTCTTCGTCGGCCAGCCTCGCCGGAGCATGGCCCCGCAGCCAGCCACCGGTCAGCGATTTCGCCGTTCGTCGGGCGCGAACATCGTGGACGGTCATCAGGCTGCGTCAGCGCGCGGAGTCAGGGCGTCCAGTTGAGTTCGATCATCACCGGCGAAATCCCGTTGACGCGGTGAGCACTTCGGTCTGCCACTCCAGCGTGTGGGCGGTCCTGGGGCCATGTGGGCGGCTGGCCGGAATCGGTGGGCAGGCAGATACAGGTAGGACCGTGAACCGGCCTGCGCACCCTCGTCCCAGCCCAAGCGTTTCCACGTCGCCGAGCGCGAATTCCACCAGAGGCTATCGTGGCGGCAACCGTCGGCAAATCCGCCACTCGTCTGCACCGGGTAAGTACCGGATCGGATCGCCGTCCATGATCCCGGTGTGATCTGCGCCCAGAGGTGGTGGTCGTGCCAGGCGCGGCGCACCGTAGTGCATGGCCTCCCACGGCCGGAGTACTCGCCGTCGTCGACCATTCCCATCCGGACGTTGGGGTTGTGGGACAACGCCCGCCGGGGTAAGGTGGCGGGCGATGCATCGGCACGTTGTCCCGATCGCGCCGAGATAGACCGGGATGTCCAGCCCGCCAGGCCCCGGTGGTGTCACGTTCCGCCCAGAACTGGTCGTAGGTGGGGTGTTCACGCACGCCTCCACCGCAGCCAGCCGAACGGTTCCTCGGCAGCCGGCGTCGGATATCAGCGTTTTTTCAAGCGGGGCGACAGCCACCTCGCCGTTGAAGTGCGCCATCTTCTGGTGAATGGCCGAGTGCCGATGCATTCACAATGGTCGGTTTCCTGCGCCCACAGAGTTTGCTCGGTCTTGCTGGCCATTGCGACCCGCGGATATCCGCCGGGAAACTCGGCAACTACGGACCCGTGGTGCCAGACGTCGCGCAGGTCCTCGGTGACGACCGGCGCGAGATCGCCTTCAGGTGTTCGAGATGTTCGACCGCGGCAGCAGGTTGAACGCGCGAAGTAGCTGATACCGAGCATTCCGACCGTGCCGTCACACCAGGGCTGCGCGGCGGCGTCGTCGTGCCGCGATGTCCACCCGCGCTCCTGCCTGTCGAACATCGACCAGGTGCCTCATACCGCCAGTTCCGCAGGCGTTCGATGATCTGGACATAGCCGCGGGGGCAGAGAAGTCGGTGGCACCCGCCTCGATGAAATTCTACGGCGCAGGTCCGCAGATCTTACGCCTCGGGTAACGGAGAATGACACCAGCGCCGGGAACTTCGCCTCCGCGGCCCGGACGGTACATCGGCGAGCAACGTGGTGCAAATCACGGGTTTCGATCCCGACGTTGTTCGTCCGGTCGATCTCGAATGACAGCTCGGTGACGTTGCGGTAGGTCTCACCAGTCCGTCCAGATGTTGTTTAGGTGGCGACAATACGTAG
>ERZ1370068.2370-contig-1524_pt1 | contig 30785 bp, 32 predicted proteins | sample MGYA00561227_ERZ1370068 | MGnify/ENA primary metagenome ERZ1370068 (study PRJEB38410, sample SAMEA6850437) | metagenome | study: Metagenomic assessment of the ecological functions of the soil: analysis of the soil microbiota associated with the...
CCGGGGCCGTCCAGCTTCATCCGCTCCGGGCGCACGCCGACCACACCCGCTCCCCGGCCACGAAGCCCGGAAGCGCTCGACCGGAGAACCAGCCCGTTCTCGGTGCGCACCACGGCGGCCGCGCCATCCGCGGACTGGACACTCCACGGGCAGGATGTTGCGCACGGCCAGGAACTCGGCCACGAAGCGCGTGCGCGGTACGTCGTAGAGCTCGGCGGGCGAGCCCATCTGCTCGATCACGCCGTCGTTCATCACGGCCACGCGGTCGCTGAGGGCGAGCGCCTCTTCCTGGTCGTGGGTGACGAACACGAAGGTGGTTCCGAGGCGGCGGTGGAGCGACTTCACCTCCGCGCGCATCTCCTCGCGCAGCTTGCGGTCGAGGGCGGACATGGGGCTCGTCGAGGAGCAGGACCTCCGGCTCCAGCACCACCGCGCGCGGCCAGGGCCACCCGCTGCCGCTGCCCGCCCGAGAGCTGGTCCACGCGCCGCGCGCCCATTCCGCTGGAGGCGCACCATCTTCCAGCGCGCGCTCCACGAGGGAGCGATCTCCGCCCGCGGACGCCCCGCCATCTCCAGGCCGAAGGCGACGTTGCCCGCCACCGTGCGATGCGGGAAGAGCGCGTAGTGCTGGAAGACGGTGTTGACGGGCCGCCGGTGAGGAGGGTCGTCGGTGACGTCGCGCCCTCCGAGCAGGAGGCGGCCGCTGGTCCGGCGATTCGAGGCCCGCGATCATGCGCAGCAGCGTGGTCTTGCCGCAGCCGGAGGGACCGAGGAGGGTCAGGAACTCGCCCGCCGCCACCTCGAGGGAGACGTCACGGACCGCGCCCACGGCCCCGAAAGACTCTGGAGACTTCGCGCAGGGACACCGCGCCGCGTGCCATCGGCGGCGATTGTATCCGCTGGTCAGGCGTGCGGCGGATAGGCCTGGAGGGCGCGGTCCACTTCGGGCGCCATGCGCCCGGTCAGCATCAGCACGTACATCCGGAGGTCGCCGCGCAGCGACCAGAGCGGGTACGTGAACGTCGCCGGCCGGTTCTTCTCGAAGAAGAAGTGGCCGATCCAGGGCCGGGCCGTACCCGAGCACGAACGCGAGAAGGGCGTACCGACGGCGCCACCAGCACGCCCGCGGCCGAGGCTGCCGAGCACCATGGTCGTGCCCGCGAAGTGCAGCAGCGCGCGTGCTGGCCCGGCTGTGCTGCGAGACGTAGAACGGCCAGAACTCCTCGAAGCAGTCAGGCGCTCATGGTCGCCCGGCGCTGCCGGTATGGGTGCGCCGTGCCGCCGCTTTCAGGCCCGGCCGCGGGCGTCGCTCTATGATGGGATCGGAGGTCTCCTCGATGACGCTGCCCATCCTGTTCCTCTCCGCCCTCGCCGCCGCGCCCCTCGTTCACCGGCGGCCGAGATGATGCGCCTCGCAGCGCATCGCCGATCCGCAGGTCTCGCCGGATGGACGGTCCGTGGCCTACCAGGCCACGCAGGTCGACACGACGGCCTGGACGCGCAACACCGACATCTGGGTGATCCCACCGCGGGCGGCACGCCGCGCCGCGTCACCGACGACCCGGAAGTCCGACTCGCGTCCGCGCTGGAGCCCCGACGGACGGCGCCCGGCTTCGTCTCCACCCGCGACGGCGGCGCGCAGGTGTGCGGTGGTGGACGCGACGGCGGCGCGGCCCGCAAGGTCACCTCCCTCCCACGGAAGCGGGCGGCGTGCTCTGGATCGACGACCGGACGCTGCTCGTCGCGTCCGACGTGTACCCGGAGTGCGCGCCCACTTCGGGCGCCGACTACGACGCCGCCTGCAACCGCAAGCACCTCGAGGAGGAGACCAGGCCGGGCGGCCAGGCGCGGATGTACGACGACCTCGCCGTGCGCGGCACTGGGATCACTGGGAGGACCGCCGCCGCACGCACCTGCACGTGGTGGACCTCGCCAGCGGGGCCGCGCGCGACCTCACGCCGGGCACGACCGACGTTCCCCCGTTCACGGTCGGGGGCCCGACGACTACGACGTGGCCGCCGGACGGCCAGGAGATCGCGTTCGTGCGCGAGGACGCGCCTATCGAGGCCGCTCTCCACGAACGGCGAGCTCTACGTCGTGCCCGTCACGGGCGGACCCGCGACGAAGGTCTGCGGGCCAGCCCGGCTACGACGGCGCGCCGCGCTACAGCCCCGGACGGGACGATGCATCGCGTTCCGCGGCCCAGATGCGCGCGGGCTACGAGGCGGACCGCTGGCGGCTCATGGTCTACGACCGGGCGACGCGCGCGGCGCGCAACCTGACCGAGCCGCTTCGACCGCCAGGTCGGAGACCGTCGCCTGGTCGCCCGACTCGAGCACGCTCTACTTCACCGCCGAGGACGACGCGCGCTCCCGATCTTCGCGGTCGCCGCCGGCGGCGGGCCCGTGCGCACCGTGGCCGGCGGCGTCGCTTCGGCGACCTGTCGGGCGGCGCCGACGGGACGCACGCTGATCGCGACCGCGGCCGCCTCACCCATCCCGCCCGAGATCGTGCGCGTCGGGCGCGGACGGCACCGGCCCACGGCGGTCACGCACGCGAACGACGCCGTCCTCGCGCCCGTTCCGCCTGCGCGCCGGCGAGAGCGTCACGCTACACGGGCGCGGCCGGCAAGACGGTGCAGGCCTGGATCGTGAAGCCCGCCGGACTTCGATCCCGCGCGCAGCTACCCGCTGCTCGTGCTGATCCACGGCGGCCCGCAGGGCGAATGGAGCGACAGCTGGACGCTACCGCTGGAACGCCGCAGGTCTTCGCCGCCGCCGGCTACGTCGTCGTTCATGCCCAACCCGCGCGGCTCGCGTGGGCTGGGGACAGGAGTTCATCGACGACATCAACGGCGACTGGGGCGGCCGCGCCTACGAGGACGTGATGCGCGGCACCGACTACGCGGAGGCGCTGCCCTACGTCGAGAAGGGGCGCACCGCGGCGGCCGGCGCGTCCTACGGCGGCTACCTGGTCGACTGGATCGCCGGCCACACCGACCGCTACCAGCGCGCTCGTCTCCCACGACGGCGTCTTCGACCTCGCAGTCGATGTACGGCGCGACCGAGGAGCTGTGGTTCGCCGGAATGGGAGTTCGGGGGCCGTACTGGGCAAGCCGCGAGATGTACGAGCGCTGGAGCCCGCAGCGGCTTCGTCAAGAGCTTCAAGACGCCCACCCTGGTCGTGCACGGCGAGCTGGACTACCGCGTGCCGCTCGAGCAGGGCCTCGGCATGTTCACCGCGCTGCAGCGCCAGGGCGTGCCCTCGCGCCTGCATCGTCTTCCCCGACGAGAACCACTGGGTGCTGAAGCCCGCCAACTCGCGTGCGCTGGTACCAGGAAGTCTGGGCTGGCCTCGACCGCTGGATCGAATGGTCGGCGCCGTGAAGGCCGTTCGCCTACGCCCGGAGCGCTGGGGCCACGAGGAGGTCCTCCTGCTGGCACGACGCGCGCGACCGGCTCTGCGCGCGATCGTCGCGCATCCACGACACCACGCTCGGGCCCGCCGATCGGCGGCACGCGCATGCGCGCCTACGCGTCCGACGACGGCGCGCTCCTCGACGCGCTGCGCCTCGCGCGGGCCATGACCTGCAAGAGCCGCGATGGCCGAGATGCCCTACGGCGGAGGCAAGGCCGTGATCGTGGGCGATCCCGCGCGCGACAAGACGGAGGCGCTCCTGACCGCGTACGCGCGGGCGGTCGAGCGCCTCGGCGGGCCGCTTCCACAGCGGCTGCGACCTGGGCATGGACGGGCGCGACATCGCGTTCATGCCCGCGTGACGCGCCATGCGACATCTCAGCACGCGGCCGGAGCGGCGCCTCGACTCCGCCGACCTCGCCGCCCTGGGCGTGTTCGCGTCGCATCGAGAGCGGCGGCCGGCGAGCTCGGCGCGCGCCTCGAGCGGCCTGCGCGTGGCCGTCCAGGGCCTGGGCGAGGTGGGCGGCTGCGCTGGCGCGGCGGCTGGCGGCGGCAGGGCGCGCGGCTCACCGTGGCCGACATCGACGCCGGCGCGCGTCGAGCGCGCCGGCTGAGCGAGCTGGGCGCCGACGGTCGTCGGTCGCCCGAGGCGATCTACGACGTCGGAGGCCGACGTGCTTCTCGCCGAACGCCGCCGGGCGGCGTGCTCGGCGACGACCACGATCGCCGCGGCTGCGCTGCCGCGCGGTGGTGGGCGCGGCCAACGAGCAGCTCGCGGACGACGCGCGCACGGCGACGCGCTGCACGCGCGCGGGATCCTGCTACGCGCCCGACTACGTCGCGAACGCGGGCGGCCTGCTCAGCGTGCTCGTTCGAGACCGGCGAGCTGCGACGAGGCGGGCGTGACGCGCGCGCGTGCGCGCGCATCGCCGACACCCTCGCGGACGCTCTGGGGCCGGCGCGGACGAGAGCGGGACGCCGCCCCATCGCATCGCGGACGGCATCGTCGAGGGCGGCTGCGCGCGGCGCGCGCGCGGCAAGGAGGCGCCGGTGAAGGCAAAGATCCGAGGGCGGAGCTCGCCTACGACGTACGCGGGAGCGGGGCCGGCCCTGCTGTTCCTCCACGCGTTCCCGCTCGGCCTCGCCCAGTGGGACGACCAGGCCCGGGCGCTGTCGCGGCGCGTTTCCAGGTGGTGCGCTTCGACGCGCGCGGCTTCGGCGGCTCGCCCGCCGGCGACGGCCCGCTCACGATGGAGCGCATCGCGGACGACGCGGCGGCGCTGCTCGATCACCTGCAGATCGCGGCGGCCACGGTGTGCGGCCTCTCCATGGGCGGCTACGCCGCGCTCGCGCTTCGCGCGGCAACCATGCCGACGCGCCTGCGCGGCCTCGTCCTCGCCGACACCAGGGCGCGTCGGCCGACTACCGACCAGGCGCGCCGCGTCCGGGCCGAGCATGGCGGACAAGGTGCGGAAGGAAGGCACGCGCGGCCATCGTGGACGCGGTCCTGCCCAAGCTCCTCGGCGAAGACGAGCCACGAGCAGCGCCCGCAGGTGGTCGCGCGCGTGCGCGACCTCATCCTCGGCCAATCCCCCGCGCGGCATCACGGACGCGCTGGCCGGCCTGGCCGCGCGCGCGGACTCGGCGCCCACCCTGCGCGAGATCCGCGTGCCCACCCTCGTCGTTTGCGGGGAAGAGGACGTCATCACTCCCCGCGGACGCGGAGGCCCTGCAGGCGGGGATCGCGGGCAGCACGCTGGAGCTGATCCCGAAAGCGGGCCACCTCGCGAACCTGGAGGCCCCGGACGCCTTCAACCGCGCGCTGGAGGCTTTCCGGGGCCGGGTGGGCTGACCGGCTCTTTCGGCGAAGGGGTCAGCGCGCGCAGGACGTGCGGGTGCAGCAGCGAGTTGCTGGCCACGGCATGCCCTGTCTCCAGGAAGCGCGGCGCCCCGTCGAAATCGGTGAAGCGCCCGCCCGCCTCCTCGACCAGGACCTTGAGGGCCGCGATGTCCCAGGGCCGCACGCCGGCCTCCAGCCAGGCTTCGGCGCGGCCGTTGAGGAGCTGGATGCAGCCGGCCACGTCTCTCCGTAGCAGCGGGCGGAGGCCGCGCCTGCGATCAGCGACCGCACGCCTTCCGCGCGCGATCCCACGTGAAGGGCCTTGAGCTCGCCGACGGAGAGCGTGGCTTCCGACCACTCCGTGCACCTTCGAGACGGCGAGGCGCTGGCCGTCTCGCCAGGCCCCCAGGCCGCGCCCGGCGAAATACGTCTCGCCCAGGGCGGGCAGGCCGACCGCGCCCGCCACGATGTCGCCGTCCACCTCGAGCGCGACCAGCGGTCCCCAGAAGGATCCGCCGCGCGTGAAGCCGCGGTCCTGTCGAGGGGATCGATGATCCACCGGCCGCCCGTGCCCTCGTGGGCGCCGCTCTCCTCGGCCAGGATCGCGTGCTCCGGGAAAGCGAGACGGATGACGTCGAGAATCGCCGCCTCCGCGTCGCGGTCGGCCGCGGTGACGGGCGAGCGGTCCGGCTTCGTCTCCACGACGACGTCCTTGCGCCAGTAGTGCACGCTGGCCGCGGACGCGGCGAGGACGGCGTGGCGCGCCGTGTCCATCGCACGCTGGACGTCGACGGGAGGAGCAGGCATGGCGCCGACAACTCTAGGACGATTCGCGTCCGGAGAGAAGTCGCGCCCGTCTCACGCGCGCGGACGGCGGCGGCCCCGAGGCGACGCCGCGGACGGCGCGGAGACCGAAGGGCCCGTTCGCGGTCGCGAAGCGGCGGCCGGTGGGTCTCTGCGAAGGACGGCGCGCGCGCGCCAATAGATCCAGCCGCGCTCTCCCATCCACACCAGCAGGCGGTCGCAGAGCAAGGCCAGCGCGGCCAGCGCCCGTCAGGGCAGGCCAGTTCTCCATCACACCTCGATCCAGGAGCCAGGGATGACGACCGGGACCGCCGACGTCGGGGCGCGCCGTCCGGCGATCGGAGCTCTTAGGAGAGAGGCGGCGGTCCGCGCTCGAAGGTGGCGTCGGCGCGGCGGGTGCGGGCCGGGCCCTCGCCGGAACCGGCGAGCACGGTCCATGCGCGCGGCAGGGGCGACGGTCGTGCGTGCGCCGAGTGACGTCACGCCGCGTTCGACGCGCGAGACACCGGCCCGGCGCGAGAACCGGGTCCGGCCGCAGGACGGGCGCGACCGACGCGGCGGGCGGCGCCCATTGCGGGCGTGCGCGGGCGCGAGGATGCGGACAGGGCGGTCGTCGAGACGGCCCCGGCGTCGGGCGGACGGACTGGCCCCCCCGCCAGCACGAGCCCGAACGCCACCGGGATCAACACGCTCATCCGGCCTCGACGATACGGCTGACCGTTCCAACCCTGGGCGGCCGGGCGGCGTCTCAAGGGGCCAGGGAGGTCTCATGAGGACACGTTTGGGCTGGGCGGCGGTGACGGTGGCGATTCTGGCCGGCGGCCCGGTGGCGGCCGAGGATTTCCAGTGGCGCGGGCGGGTGGCGGCGGGCAAGACGGTGGAGATCAAGGGCGTGAACGGCGCCATCGACGCGACCGCCGCCAGCGGAGACGAGGTCGAGGTCACGGCCACCAAGAAGGGCGGCGCAGCGATCCGGGCTCGGTCCGGATCGAGGTCGTCGAGCACGGCGAGGGCGTGACGATCTGTGCCGTCTACCCGGACGTGGACGGACGCGCGCAACGAGTGCCGCGGCCGGAGACGGCGGGCACATGAGCACCCGCGAGAACGACGTGAACGTGCACTTCACCGTTCGCGTGCCGCGTGGCGTGGCTTTCGCGCCCCGGACCGTCAACGGCGACGTCGCGGCCGAAGGGCTGGAGGGCGACGTGAGCGTCCGTACCGTCAACGGCTCCGTCGAGGTCTCGACCACGGGACATGCGGACGCGCAGACGGTGAACGGCTCCATCCGGGCCAGCGCGGCGGCGGGCGGACTGGAGCGGCGACGCCGAGTTCAAGACGGTCAACGGCAGCATCACGGTGACCCTGCCTTCCTCCACCTCCGCCGACGTGCGCGCGGAGACGGTCAACGGCTATCGATCGGGACGGACTTCGCGCTCACCGTGTCCGGACGCCTGTCGCGGCGCCACCTCTCCGGCACCATCGGCGGCGGCGGCCGCTCCCTGGAGATGGAGACGGTGAACGGTTCGATCCACCTGAGGAAGTCCTCCTAGCCGTCCCCTCGCGCGCGGCCGGGAATGGGCGGCGGGACCGTGGTCCCGCCGCCTCTCGTTTGATACGATTTGCACCTCCCCGACCGTTTCCGTTCCAGCGAGGTGCTTCATGCGAATCGGCGTCCTGCGCGGCCGCGAGAACTCCTTTCCCGAGGCGTTCATCGCCAAGGTCAACTCGATGGGCCAGGGCGTGGAGGCCGAGTTCATCCAGCTCGGGGCCACCAAGCTCAACGAGCCCGTGCCCTACCGCGTGATCCTCGACCGCATGAGCCACGAGGTGCCCGTATTACTCGGTCTACCTGAAGATGGCGGCGCTGCAAGGGACCTACGTCATCAACAACACGTTCTGGCGCTCCGCGGACGACAAGTTCTTCGGCTACTGCGCGGCGGAGAAGCTCGGGATCGCGGAGCCGCGCACCGTCGTCCTGCCCAACCGCGAATACGTGGACGACGTGACGGCAGAGAGCCTGCGCAACCTGTGGCCGACCGACTTCGCGGATGTACGCTCGACTTCGTGGGGCTGCCCTGCATCATGAAGCCCGCCTTCGGCGGAGGCTGGAAGGACGTCCACAAGATCCACGACATCGACGAGCTGATGTCGCGCTACAACGAGTCACGGTCACAAGACGATGATGCTGCAGGAGTTCATCACCTGGGACACTGTACATCCGCGTGCCCACGATCGGCCGGCGCTGGGCCCGGGCCATCCGCTACGATCCCGCGCCCGGGCGGCCTCGGCGGCTACAACCAGGACTACGACATCCTGCCCCGCGACATGCGCGACAAGTCGGAAGAGCTCTCGCTGCACTTCAACCGGGCGCTCGGCTACGACATGAACGCGCCTGGAGTTCGCGGTCAAGGACGGCCAGTATCTACGGGATCGACCTCACCAACTACACGCCCGACCTCGACTACCGCAGCCTCAAGGACGCCCACTTCCCCTGGGCGGTCGAGAAGATGGCGGAGTTCGCGGTGGAGAAGGCGCTGTCCGAACGAGGCCGACCCCGTCCGTGCCCGACTTCCGCAGCTTGATGCTGCGCTGAGGGCGCTTCTTCACCCGCGCCACGGGCGCAGACGCGCGGCCACCAGCGCCGCACGGCCGCGGTGTAGGCGGCGTAGTCGTCGCCGAAGCGTGCGCGCAAAGCTGGGCTCTTCGTACACCAGCATCCAGAGATGGACCGTGACCCAGACGAGGCGCGGCATAGGCCAGAGCCGCCGGCTGCCGAAGAGCAGGGCCTGGCCCACGACGATCGAGAGGACGGCGACGTACATCGGGTTCCGGACGTACCGATAGAGCCCGCGTCACCACGAGCCGCTTCGGTGGCATCACCGGCGCCGGCGTGCCTCGGCCGTGAATCGCGAACCGGGAGAACGACTCCGCCAGCCCGATCAGCCCCCACGAGGGCCAGCACCGCTCCGACCGGGCGCATGCGCCCACAGGCCGAGGAGCGGGGGCGCCAGGTGCCAGTGGGTGATCCGCCAGGGGACGGTAGAACCCGAACGTGCCCGGGGCGAGGACGAAGAACAGGGTCGTGCCCACGATCGGTCCGATGACCTCACGCCACGGCGGTCGAACCGGTGCCTGTTCCATCTCGGCCCTGGGACGGCGACGAGTCTACAGGACCCGCGCGTGTCCGGTTCCGGGAATACCGCGGCGTTCGGATTCGAACGTGCCCGCGCCCAGCGGCGCGTGCAACTCGCTGGGGCGACGGCGATTGATCGGTCTCCGCCGGGTGGCATGCGGTTCGCAGCCCGCGTGTGCCGGCGCCGCGCTCGCATGGCCGGTGGGAGGAGACATGGACGAGCTCGGGATCAACATCCGGCAGGCGCTGCGCAGCTTCGTCAAGAACCCCGCTTTCACGGCGGTGGTGGTGCTCACGCTCGCGCTGGGCATCGGCGCCAACACCGCGATCTTCTCGCTCATGGACCAGGTCCTGTTGCGGCTTCTCCCGGTGAAGGATCCGGATCGGCTCGTCATCCTGCAGGGGCCCGGTCCGATCTCGGGCCGAGTCTCGAGCCACTTCAACACGCTCCAGACCATGTCGCACCCGATGTTCGAGGCACCTCCGCGATCAGAGGCACCGTGTTCTCCGGCGTGCTCGCGCGAGTACACCGCGTCCATCCATCTCGGTGAGGGCGGACAGACGGACGACGTCCACGGCGACCTCGTCTCCGGGCACCTATTTCGAGACGCTCGGCCTGCATCCCGCCGTCGGGCCGCCTGTTCAACGCGCGACGACGACCGCGTGCCCGGCGGCCATCCCGTCGTCGTCGCTCGGCCACGGCTTCTGGACGCGTCGCTTCGCCGCGGACCGCGCGCGTCGTCGGGCGCTCTCTCGCGTGAACGACCACGCCGATGACGGTGATCGGCGTCGCGCCGCCGGGTTCCACGGGATCGAGGTCGGCGAGTCCGTCGACGTGTTACGTGCCCCTGGCCATGCAGCAGCAGGTCACTCCCCACCTGGCCCCGGGCCCTCGGGCGACTGGCGCACCCGCTGGCTGACCGTCATGGCCCGGCTCGAAGGACGGTGTGCTCGGTCGCTGCAGGCCACCGCCTCCGTCAACGTCCTCTACGGCCAGCTTCTGCGCGAGGACCTGGCCACGGTCAAGACGCCCTCGGACCGCTTCCGCATCGCCTTCCTCCAGAAGCGCCTCCGGCTCGACCCGGGCGGACGCGGCACCTCCGGCCTGCGCGACACCGCGCAGACGCCGCTGCTGGTGCTCATGGGCATGGTCGGCCTCGTCCTGCTCATCGCCTGCGCGAACGTGGCCAACCTCCTCCTGGCCCGGGCCTCCTCGCGGCAGAAGGAGGTCGCGTTGCGCCTCGCCCTCGGAGCCAGCCGCGGGCGTCTGGTGCGCGCAGCTGCTGGTGGAGAGCGTGGTGTTCTCGCTGGCCGGGGGCGTGCTGGGGATCGCCTTTGCCGCCTGGACGGGCACGCTGCTCCTGCGCGCTCTTCCCTCCGGAGCAGGCGGCGCGCGTGCTCACCGCCGACCCCGACCTGCGCGTCAGCCTTCTTCGCGCTGGCCCTGGCCACTGATCACGGGGACGATCTTCGGACTCGTGCCCGCGCTCTCAGTCCACGCGGCCACGACGCTCGCGCCGACCCTCAAGAGCGAGTCGGCCTCGGTCATGGGCGGGACGGCGCCCTTCCGCTTCCGCAAGGGGCTGGTGGTCAGCGCAGGTCGCGCTCTCGCTCCTCCTCCTGATCGGCGCGGGCCTGTTCACGCGCAGCCTGGGCAACCTGCGCTCAGCTCAACCCCGGCTTCGAGCCCGAGCGCCTCCTCGCCTTTCTCCGTCGATCCTTCCTCGAACGGCTACGAGCGCGGCGCGCCGCCTCGCCCTGTTCAAGCGGCTCCAGGACGACTTCGCGGCCGAGCCGGGCGTGAAGTCCGTCTCCCTGGCCGAAGAGGCGCTCATGACCGACAACAACAGCAGCTCGACGATCAAGGTCGAAGGGTACGAGGCCAAGGAAGAAGAGGACATGAACCCCAACTTCAATTCGGTGGCGCCGGGGTTCTTCACCACGCTGGGCATCCCGCTTTCTCTCCGGCCGCGAGTTCACGGACGGCGACCTCGCGGTGGCTCCGAAGGTGGCGGTCGTCAACGAGGCCTTTGCGCGCTACTTCTACAGGAACGGAGCCCCATCGGGCGCCGTTTCGGCCTCGGCCGCTCCTTCAAGAAGGGCCTGCCGCCGGAAGAGGCGTACCCGATCACCATCGTCGGCGTGTCCCGCGACAGCAAGGCCTCCTCCCTCCGCCAGAAGCAGGTCCGCTTCGTCTACGTGCCCTATGCCCAGCAGACGGACATCGGCCAGATGACGTTCTACGTGCGCTCGCCCTCGGAGGCGGCGGGGCTCGGCCAACCGCATGCGCATGCTCGTGAGGCAGGCCGATCCCGGCGCTGCCCGTCACGGAACATGAAGACCATGCGCGCGCAGATCCACGAGTCGCTCTTCGTGGAGCGTATCGTCGCCGTCCTCTCTCCGCGCGCCTTCGGCCTCCTGGCCACCCTGCTCGCCGCCATCGGCCTCTACGGCGTGATGAGCTACGCCGTCTCGCTGCGCACGCGCGAGATCGGCATCCGGTGGCCCTGGGCGCGGAGCGGCGCACGGTCCTTTCGATGGTGCTGAAGGAAGTCGCGGTGCTCGCCCTGCTCGGGATCGCCCTCGGGCTGCCCAGCGGGTACGGTCTGGGCCGTCTGGTGGAGTCGCAGCTCTACGGCCTCACCGCCCGCGATCCCGTGACCTTCGCCGTGGCCACGGCCGTGCTCGTCGTCTCCGCGGCCCTCGCCGGCTACGTGCCCGCCGCCCGCGCGACGCGCGTGGATCCTGGTCGCGCTGCGCTACGAGTAGGACGCGGCGGGCAGGACGAGGCCGAGCCAGGCGCCGAGCGCGCTGAGCTTCTGGTCCTGCGTCCAAGGCGGCCCGAGGGGCTTGCCCCAGGCCGTGACCGTGGCCTGCAGAGGCAGGTGCGGCCCGGCCCAGCGTCTTCACCGCCTGCGCCGACCAGGTCCTTCTCGCGGATGCGCGACGACGGGAAGCGCGGTGCTGCTTCCCGGCGAGGGCGAGCGCGCGTCCCGGAAATGCTCGCCGTCCGCGGTGTGGATGAGCGCGTGCGAGGCCAGGATCGATTCCAGCGGCGGGAGCGGCTTGCCCGGAGGCGGTGAGGACGATGGCGCCCACCACGTCGTAGCCGTCCGCGCGGAGATCGGCGAGGGCGCGCGCCCAGGCCGGCGGCCGCGCGCTCCTGCGCCACCCGCGCGAAACGGTCGAAGCAAAGCCTGGGCCTTGGCCAGCGTGCAGCTCCTCCGCGGCGTGGTACGGCTGCTTCGCCTGGGGATCGTCCGCCATCTCGATGCGGCGTCGATCGAGAACCTCCGGGGACGCGGCCGCGCCGCCCACCGCGACCAGCGCGGCCCAGCCGGAGTGGGCGCGCAATCCCAGCGCGGCCGGCGGACGACGCGGCGTCACGCGCTTCCCTCGTTCACGGCGGCGTGGCCTATTATGCCCGGACGTGGATCCGCGCGCGCGTCTTCCTCCCGGCCGACGTCCGCCTGAGCACGCGCGCCGAGCACGTTCCCGCCGCCATCGCGGCGAAGGCGCGCGCTTCGCTCCCGGCCAGGTGCGGGCGGTGACCTTCGCGCTCGTCCTCGTCACCGCGCTCGCCTCGCTGGAATCGACCGGTCGTCTCCACCGCGATGCCACACGATCATCGGCGAGCTGCACGGCCTGCCCGTGTACTCCTGGGTCTTCTCCGCGTACCTCCTGGCCGCGACGGTGACGATGCCGATCTACGGACGACTGGCCGACCTCTACGGACGGCGGCGCATCATGCTCATCGCGATCTCGCTCTTCGTGGCCGGAGCCGCCACCTGCGCGGTGGCGCGGACCATGACCCAGCTCATCGCCGCCCCGCGTGCTGCAGGGACTCGGCGCGGGCGGCGCTCATGCCCGTGCGCCCTCATCGTGTCCGGCGACCTCTTCACGCTGCGCGAGCGCGCGCGCATCCAGGGGCTGTTCAGCGCGGTCTGGGGCGTGGCCAGCCTGGCCGGTCCCATCCTGGGGGCCTTCCTCACCGTCACCTTCGGCTGGCGCTCGATCTTCTCGATCAACCTGCCGCTGGGCGTCATCGCCTTCGTCCTCGTGGCCACGAAGATGATCGAGTCCCGCGCCACGCGGCCCGACCCCCGTCGACGTGAGCGGAGCCCTGCTCCTGGCCGGCGGGATCACCGCGCTCCTTCTCTCCGTCCTGCAGAAGGCGGGCGGGGCCGCTCACCCCCGTGATGCGCGTGGCCCTCATCCTGGGCGGTGTGATCCTCCTCGCCGTGTTCGCGCGGCAGCAGGCGCGACGCGAGCATCCGCTCATCCCGCCCGCGCTCTTCCACCATGCGCGCACCGGTCTCACCCTACCTTTCCGGCGTGTCTCATGGGCACGACGATCTTCGGCGTCGACACCTTCGTGCCCCTCTTCGTGCAGGGGCGCGCGCGGCGGCACGGCCATCGGCCGCGGGCGCCGTCGTCGACTCAGGTCGTCCTTGATGTGGGCGCTCTCCGCTCGCCCTGGCCGCCCGCGCGGTCGTTGCGCTTCGGCTTCCGCCGCACCGCGCAGCTGGGATCGATCCTGATCCTGCTCGGCTGCAGCGGGCTCATCGCCTGCGCCATCCTGCATGCGCTCGTCGGGAACCATCACCGCGACCTGCGCGCTCATCGGGGCCGGCCTCGGCCCTCCTCGATGTCCCAGGTGCTGGCCATCCAGCACGCGGCGGAGCGAGCATCCAGCGCGGCGTGGCCACGAGCCTCGGTGCCGCTTCTTCCGAGCGGTGGGCGGCGCCTCTCGGCGTCGGCGCCTGGGCTGGTTGCTGGCGGCGGGACTCTCCCGCCGTCTCGGGCCCGCGGCGGAGGCGGCGGGCGCGCTGCTCGCGCAGGGTCACGGCGCGGCTGCCGGCCAGCGCCGATCTCGCGCAGCTCGGGGCCGCGCTGGAGAGCGCGCTCTCATCCCCGTGTTCGTCGTCCTGCTCGTGCTGGCCGTCCTGAACGTGCGCCGTCGCCTCGTCGTTCCGCGTCACGCCGAGCCCGCGCCCCGCGGGTTTGAAGCCTGGAGGTCGCCATGGCCGAAGACCGCTTCCGCGTCCGACCCGACAAGTGAGCTCCGGCTCGAAGACCACGACCCCGGCTTCACCGGCCGCTTCGAATCGAAGGGAAGACGGCAAGCGCCATCTCGATGAAGGGCCTGGAGAAGCTCCGCGACCTGCAGGAGAGGCTCTACGCCCAGGACCAGTGGGCGGTCCTGCTGATCTTCCAGGCCATGGACGCCGGCGGGCAAGGACAGCGTGATCGAACACGTCATGTCCGGCGTCAACCCGCAGGGGTGCCAGGTGTATTCGTTCAAGCAGCCTCCTCCGGAGGGAGCTGGACCACGACTTCTCTGGCGGACGACGCGCTGCCTGCGCCGAACGCGCGGCCATCGGCGTCTTCAACCGCTCCTACTACGAGGAGGTCCTTGGTGGTGCGCATCCCCAGATCTTGCGGCAGAAGCTGCCGCCCGGCGTTCGTCACCGATCAGCATCCTGGAAGCAGCGGTACGAGGGATATCGGCGCCTTCAGAGCGCATACCTCTCCGCGGAACGGGACGGTGATCCGCAAGTTCTTCCTGAACGTGTCGAAGGAGGAGCAGCGCCAGGCGGTTCCCGGCCCGCCTGGACGAGCCGGAGAAGAACCTGGAAGTTCGCGGCCGCGGACGTGGAGGAGCGCCGGCACTGGGACGAATACATGAAGGCCTACGAGGAAGATGATCGAGGCCACCACGCTCGGAAGAGGCGCCCTGGCACGTGATCCCCGCCGACCACAAGGCGGTTCACGCGCCGCCGTCGCGGACGCTGATCGTGGAGACCCTGGAAGGACTGACCTCCACTTCCCGAGGTCTCCGGACGCGCAGCGCCAGGGAGCTGCAGGCGGGCGCCGCTCGAGGCGCCGACGGCGCGAAACTGACGGGCCATGCGAGGCGGCCGGAGATACCGAGCAGTCCCAGGATGACGAGGATTCCGATCCCCGCGCCGCGTGTCGGCCTTCTGGGGGTCGCCCGCCTGGTAAGCCATGACGCGGTCGTGTGGATCGTGCTGGATGCCGTGTTGATCGTGGCCTCGAAATCGAGGTGCCGACGCCTTCCGGCGTCGTGAAGTGGACGACCGGATATTCGTACGTCTGATCCGGATGCCGTGTCGTCGAAGCGAATCCCGTGACCACACCCTGGCGCACCGCCTGGCCGTGGCCGGCCGAGGTGACGGCCCCGAGTAGCCCGCGGTCAGCACCACCCGACCGTCTCCGCCAGCGCGCCCATGAACAGCAGTCCGAGGCTTCCAGCCGAGGCTGAAGTCACGGCGAGCGCCGCCACGCCAGGCGCAGCAGGCCATGCGAAGTGGCGTCAGCCCTAGAAGGCCGGCGCGGCGCGGCTCGTCGACTTCTGAACACCGCGGCGCTTGAACGCGAAGGAGGCGGAGCGGAAGACGTCCTCCTCGAGTACACTCGACCGCCGTCGCGCGCGACCCAGGCAGCGCCAGTCTCTCGGCGCAACCGCTGGGTGCCGCGACGCGGGCGCCTCAGCGCATCGAATGAGCCCGAGGTTGGCCCCGTGGTGCCTGGTCGCGGGCGGGAAGGGCGTGAAGCGCCTCGACGCCGTCCGCGCGCATTCTGCGCGTTCCGAATGGTTCGCGACGCCAGCGGGGTCGGATCGGGACCGAGATCGTGGGCCTGTTACGCGCATCGCCCTGCGTGGTGAGGTCCCACGCCCTTGCGCGTCTCGTAGGCGGCCTGGAAGCGATCGGAGATCGTCCGTCCCCAGCGGCGCGGAGCTCGCCGTCGTGTCCCTCCGGGAAGAGGAGGAGGCACATGCGCCTTCTCCGCGAGAACGCGGTGGCTACATGCGTGCAGCTTTGTCTCGGCACCAGAGCGCCGCAGCTCAGGCGCGGCGTAGCCGAAGCGGGAGCCGTAGCCGCGAGGCGGGCAGCTGGAGACGGGGCAGCTGGCGAAGAGCAGCGAGGAGGCCCTGGCGGCGCCGTGCGCTCCCGTGAACGGCGGCCTGATCTTCGATCAGCTCCTCGAGCAGCGCCCGCGTCCTCGTCGGAGACCCACCAGCGTCGCGCGGCGTCGAAGGTGTTGGACTCGGTCGACGCGCCAGGCGCGCCTGGCTGAGCAGGCTGAGGCGACCTTCTCGCGCATCGCGTCCAGGCGTACCTGAGGTGGCATCGATGCGTGAGGCGGTGCGACGGCGCGGATTCGCCTCGGCAAGGGGACGCCGCGGGGTGTGGCGTGTTCGAAGCGCGCGCAGCCAGCTGCCGCGCCTTCTCCCGGCCTGCCACGGCCCAGGAGGGCGTCCAGGCGGCTCAGGCAGCAGGCGATTTGAAACAACACTTGACCGTCGCCGCCTCCCCGCGCGCGGGACCAGAGAGGCCGCTCGTCCAGGCGGTGCGAGAAATTGAACTGGGCTGACGCCTAGGATCACGGCACTATGGTCCTTGCGCGGGAGTTTGCGCGTAGGTAGGTTCGGCTTCAGCGGCGCAGGGCGGCGGCGGGTGACAGGAACCAACGTTCCAGCCAGTGTGGCGCGCGTCCGGCCGCGGGCGGCACGCCGTTCCCGGACGCGCGAAGGCGGACGACCTCGTGACCGGGCTCCTTTCCCAATTGACCCAGGATATCGGCACACATGGCGTCACTGGCGCTGGTGAGCCGGTCCTAGTTGCGGGCAAAGCGTAGCCTCCGTCGGCATCCGCGGTCGGCGCATCGGGCGGACGCGAGGCGGATGGAGCCATGGTAAAGCCGGCCGCGATGGAGTAGCCGTAGGCGTGGCAGGTGGCAAAGGTGGGCCGGAAGCCCAAAGTTCCTCCAGGCCCGGGACCGATGGATCGAGCAGCGACAGCCTCATCGGCCGGAGAAGGGGACATCACGCGCATAGGGTCGAGTTCGTCGGCGGCACGCGGCGCGCGAGGCGACGCGCTGGTTCAGGCGCTCGAGGACGCCCGCCAGCAGCCTGGCCGAGTTTCGGCCAGGGCGTCTCCTCCTGGCCTGGAGTTGGGAAGGCCGTAGGCTTCGGCAGTGGCGCGGGGCTGGCCGAGGAGGCCTGGCGATCGCGCGCAGACGTTCCGTCCCATAGGCACGATGGCGGGACGGTGGGGTGCCGCCGTCCTGGCAGCAGCACCCGGCGCCCAGTCGAGGTAGACCGCGCCACAGGCAGCCTTCCAGCCGCCGCGTGTGGTCGCGCTCGCTGTCGACGATCGTGAGACGTGCGCGGCGCGCTGTGGACGGTGCTGCCCGCGGCTGGGTTGCCGGACACAGGCGTCTCGCAGCCGCGCCGCCGACGCCGCAGGCCCAGCTTCTCGCGTGGTTTCGGGATGGCCGGCCCAGGTTCGGCTCGCATCACGGCCCCGATCGTGGTCGGTCTCGCGCGGGCGAGGGCGCGCGGCTCGGCGGATCGGAGGTGGACCTGGCTCGGTGCTGAGGAACTGACCGCGGTGCTCGTGGACCCGTGCTCCTTCAGCACGCAGCACCGGTAACGCGCGGGGATCGTCCATGGTCGCAGGCTCGGCGTAGTCCGCGCGTGCTCGAGCGGCGGCCGGCCAGCGCGCGGCCTGAGGCCGAATCCGTGGCATGCGTCGCCGCGAGGCGTCTGGACGCGCGTCGCCGGTGGGTCGGCTGGTGGTTCCGGCGATTGGAGACGGTGACCGGCGTGCGCCGGAGCGGCCAGCGGTCGCCGCCGTGACGGGCGTCGGAAGCCGGATCGCGAAACGGTTCCCCCGACGACGATAGGAACGTTCAGACACCAGCCCCGGTGGTCGCAGCGCCGCGGGCATCGTAGCGCTTCGGCCATGGCGGCGGCAGGCGTGGTCGCTTCTCCTCTCAGCCGGTGAGAACCCTGTCATGTGGCAGAAGTCCGGCGAGCGTCGCCTGAGATGCTGAGTGCCGCGCCGGTCGCGAGGTCGTGTATGCCCAGAAGTCGCGGCCAGATGCAGATGGGGCCGCCGTCGGGGTACACCGCGCAGGAGCAGTTCTGCGGTGAGGCAAGCAGAAGGCGTCCATCGATCGACCAGACTCTGACTTCAAAGCGGTCGCGCCGTCATCGCTGAGATGGGTGGAGCGCTTGACCGCCGTGGTGGAGGCGGCGCCAAGATGGATACCTGGACGCAAGTTGCGCGGTGAGCTCGGGCCTCGCTGACGCCCATGCGCTGACGTAGGTGGTGCACTTGCCGCACTCGGTTGCAGGCGGACGAGTGGCTGGCGATGACGCGTGGAAGGCGGCACGGGGATGCGCGTCACTGCGGACTGCGGATGTTGCAGGCTACCCCCGCGCTTCGTCTCGCGTGGACCAGGATGTCCCTCTTTGCGTGCCACTCGATGCGGACGCGGCACACGCGGGTTGTGCCCTTGCGTACCGAGGGCGGCCGGGTCGCGCGCAGGTCCCGGCATGCCCAGTCCCGCCGGCTCCAGGTAGTCCACGCGCAGGTCCACCGTGGACACGCCTCGCCGGGCCCCGGCGCGGAAGAGCAGCAGGCGCGGCCAGCCCGCCGCGTGTAGTCGAAAGATCAGGCTCGAGACCATCGACCTTCGCCGTGGAGGGGGCGGGGCGCCGCGGGCCCCGGCGAACCTCGGGCGCAACCGCGAGCGTGATAGCGCAAAGCGGTCCACGAGCGCGGACTCGACTCGCCGCGCAGGCCGAGCAGGCGGTTGAAGGGGACGCTCCCTCCATCACGCGCATGAGGTCCTCCGGCGTGCGGGGGCCCAGGCGCCGTGCGCGAGTCGTGTTTGGTCATGGCCGGTGTCACGCGGACCACTTTACCGAAGGTGACGGCCCGGCCCAACCGCGGCCGCGAGACGTGCCCTTCAGCGGCGGGCGACCGTATCGGCGGCGAGGAGGTCCTGCAGGCGGGGGTCGCACGGCTTGACGAGGTGGGCGTCGAAACCGGCGGCGAGCGCGCGCGCCCGGTCTTCAGCGTCCGTATCCGGTCATGGCCACCGGCGGATCGCCGTCCCCGCGGGGTCGCGGCGGAGGCGCTGGGCCAGCTCGTAGCCGTGCATGCCGGGAAGGCTCCGCACGTCGAGCAGCGGCGATGTCCGGCCGCAAAGCAGGCCGCCTCGGCCTCGCTGGGTCTTACGTCATGGGCAACGAAGACCTCGGCCCCCAGATCTCGAGCCGTGCATGCGGATGAAGTCCGTGATGTCGACGTTGTCCTCGATGAGGAGCACGCGCCGCGCCTCGTGAGGCCGCCCGGCGCAGCCGCCGGCGCGTCTCCCGACAGCGCCAGCCGCCGGCCAGGCAGGTGGATGGCAAGGCGCGGACCTGCGCCTCGCCGGCGCTGTGCGCGGTCACCGGTCCTCCGTGAAGGCCACGAGCTTCTTCACCATGGTGAGGCCGATCCCGAGCCGGCCGCGGGCGCGGGCGGCGGACTGATCCACCTGCACGAACATGTCGAAGATCGACTCCGGCATGGAGGGCGCGATGCCGATGCCGTGGATCGCGGACGCGCAGCACGGCCGTGGGCGGCTCGTCCTCCGCCGCCGTCACCTGCACCGCTTCCCCGGCGAGGAAGGAACTTGCCGCGTTGCCGAGCAGGTTCACGATCACCCGCTCGATGCGCAGCACGATCCCGCGTCGACGGGCAGCGCGGTAGCGGGCAGCGTGATCTCCGAGGCGTGCCGCGCGCCCATCAGGGGCTCCGCCGCGGCCAGGGCCCGGCGGTCAAATCCGACGAGGTCCACCACGGCCCGGCGCAGCTCGATCTCGCCGTGCGTGATGCGCGAGACGTCGAGGAGGTCGCGTCCACCAGGCGGGCCAGGTGCCGGAGTCTGGCGGCTCAGGGTCTCCTGCACGCGGACGCTCGTCTCGTCTCCGCGGGCCAGGCGCCTCCTGCACGGCCAGGGCGGCCCCGATCGCGCTCAGCGGGTTGCGCAGCTCGTGGGCGAGCATGGCCAGGAACTCGTCCTTGCGACGGTCCGCCTCCGCCAGCGCGGCCGCCTGCGCCCGCAGCCCGGCCTCCGCGCGGCGCGCGGAGCAGCGCGGCGAGCGTGGCCACGAGCTCGATGGCCTCGAAGGGCTGCACCAGGTAGCCCGTCCGCGCCGCTGTCGAGGCCCGTGCGCGCGGCCTCGCGGCCGTGACGTAGGCGGCCGAGGTCTGGAGCACGGGGATGGACTGCCGTGGCCGCGGTCCGCCTTGAGCCGGCGGCAGACCTCGAAGCCCGTCCACGTCCGGGCAGCTTCACGTCGAGGACGACGCACGTCCACGGCCCTGGCGGGCGCGGACGCAGACCGCTCCTGGCCGGTCTTCCGCCTCCACGACCGTCGTAGCCGGCGTGGCGCGAGGATCCGCGGCGCTGTGACGTAGCGGGTCGCCGCGTCGTCGTTGACGACGGAGGGCCACCAGGGGGCGCGCGGGGAGTGAGTGAGGGACTGATGGCATCAGGCGATGCGGGTCCGGGCGTTCTTGAGCAGGGGCCATGCCGGCCGGCAACTGGTTGATGGCACGCCGTCGGCCGAGGCGCGAATGTCAGAATGACCCGCAGGTGAAGCCTTCCGTCTCCGGTCGTGATCCCCGCGCTGGACGAGGAGCGGCATCTGGCCGCGGCCATCCAATCCGTACCGCGCGGACGCCGAAGTCATCGTCGTGGACGGCGGCTCCCGCGACGCCACGCGGGAGATCGCGGCCCGGGAGGGGGCGCGGGTTCTGCAAGCGCCGAACGGCCGGGGCCGCCAGCTCGACGACGGGGCGCGCGCCGCCACCGGTGGAGTGGCTGGTCTTCCTCCACGCGGACACGACCGCTGGAACGCGGGTGGGCGGACGCGATCGGCGCCCTGCCTCCAGACGTCGCGGGGGCGCGTTCCGCCTGGCCGTGGACTCTCCGCGCGCGGGCTTCCGCGCCGTCGAACGGGGGCGTGCGCCTGCGCCTGCGCCTCTTCGCGCTCCCCTACGGCGACCAGGGCATCTTCGCGCGCCGCGGGTCTACGCGCGATCGGAGGCATCCCCCATCTGCCGCTGATGGAGGACGTCGCCGTTCGCCGCTGGCTGCGGGGCGCGGGCCGCCTCGCCTTCCCCCGTGCGCGCCTTCACCAGCCCGCGGCGGTGGGACCGCTACGGCATCGTCGGCACCACGCTGCGCAACTGGTCCCTGCTCGCCCGCTACGCCGCCGGCCAGTCTCCGGAGCGGCTCGCGCGCCGCTATGGCCGCGGCTCGCCTTGACCGCCTCCGGGCCGTCCTCTTTAATAGGTCCTTCATGGGAAATGCGACACCAAGGGCCGCCATCACCGCGGCTCGGCCGCTGACGTGCCCGAGCGGGTCGATGACGAACGCCGACCTCGAGAAGATCGTCGACACCTCGGACGAGTGGATCGCACGCGCACGGGATCCAGCAGCGCCACATCGCCGAGCCGGGCACTCCCACCAGCGAGCTGGCCGCGCGCGCGGCACGGCATGGCCCTGGAGAAGCGCGGCATCGGCGCGGACGAGCTGGACCTCATCGTCATCGGCACCGTCACCCCGGACACGCTCTTCCCCGCCACCGCCTGCGTCGTCCAGCACAAGATCCAGGCCAAGAAGGCCTGGGCCTTCGACATCTCCGCCGCCTGCTCCGGCTTCACCCTACGCGCTGACCGTGGGCGCGCAGTTCATCGCGTCGGGCGCGCACCGCAAGGTGCTGGTGATCGGCGCGGACGTGATGTCGACGATCATCGACTATCAGGACCGCACGACCTGCGTGCTCTTCGGCGACGGGGCGGGGGCCGTGCTCCTGGAGCCGTCGACCGGACGAGGACGGGGTTCATCGACTTCTACAACGAGGTCGGACGGCTCCGGCGGCTGCCTACCTGAACATGCCGGCGCCGGCGGCAGCGCCCGGCCCGCGTCGCACGAGACCGTCGATCAGCGCATGCACTACGTGCGCCAGGACGGGCCCCACGTCTTCAAATACGCCGTGCGCAAGTTCGCCGAGGCCAGCCAGACCGTGCTCGAGCCGCAACGGCCTCAAGCCGTCCGACATCGACCTCTACGTGGCCCATCAGGCCAACGCGCGCATCATCGACGCCTCCCGCGAGCGGCTGGGCTGCCGGAGGCGAAGGTGGTCAAGAACATCGAGCGTTACGGCAACACGACCGCGGCCACCATTCCCTCGCCCTGGGGACGGCGCTCGACGAGGGCGGCTGCGCCGCGGGCACGTGGTGGTCATGACCTCGGTGGGGGCGGGCTCACCGTCGGCTCCGATCCTCATGCGCTGGTCCGGCGTTCCCTGGTAGCGCGGGACACTGGCAGCGCGAGCCCATGGTTTCTGCGGTGGCGGGGATGATCTTCGGATTCGTCCTCGGATACATGGCCGCCGGTCTCGGCGACCAGCCTCGTCCCCGAGTTCACGTCCGCGGCCGGTCGCGACGCGTCCTCGCGGACCGGCTCCCAGTCCCGCCGCCGCCGCCGGCGGTGGCAGCCACGACGGGCACGACCATCCGGTAGGACCGGCCGACCCGGACGAGGTGCGCACGCTGGAGAACCTGGCCACGCGCGACAAGCAGAACGCGCAGGTGCGGATCGGCTGGGCAACCTGCACGTGGACCACGCGCAGTACGAGGAGGCCGCCCGCTGGTACCGCGAGGCGCTCGCCCTCAAGCCCGCCAACAACGACGTGCGCGTCGACCTCGGCGCCTCCTGCTCAACCTGGGGCGCGGTCCTGACGCTCCAGCCGAGTTCGACCAGGCCCTCAAGGAACGACCCCGGCCACAAGAAGGCGCTCTTCAACAAGGGCCTCGCCCTCATGCAGGCCGGGCCGGCCCCAGGGAAGCGGTCGCCATCTGGGACGACCTCCTGAAGCGCTACCCGGCGATCCCCAGCACCAGGGCCTGAAGGACCAGGTGGAGCGGATCCGCGCCGGGCGCAACACGGGCGGGCGGGCCGTCGTGATCGCGTTCGTGGTCAACCTCGTCCGCATCGTCGTCGTGCTGCTGATCGTGCGCTTCGTCCTGCTGCTTCCTGGCCGCGTGGTGCAGGGCTACCAGGCGCGCGCCGCGGCGGGCCCGGCCACGGAGATGGTGCGCGACCGCGTATGCGACACGTTCGTGCCCCGCTCCCGGGCCCTCGTGGCCATCGTGGACGAGGCGGGAGCAGCACTCCTGCTCCCAGGCCGCCGGAACGTGCGCGCCGGCTCGTCACGACGTGAGCCGCGATCACATCCGATGGGCGGCAGTGGCGCAGCGCGTGCGACATCGTCGTGGGCGCTGCCTCTACGCGCGCGGCCCGATCGGCGGCCACGAGGGCAACGTCTCCGTCCGCCTCGACGCGTCCATCCTCATCACCCCGCCGGCGTGGGCAAGGGCTTTCCTGACCCCCGACATGATCGTGCGCACGGACCTCGAGGGCGTCCGACGGACGGAGGGCGCGCCTCCACGCGAGACGCTGATGCACACCGCCGGTCTACCGGCGGCGCGCGCGGACGTGCGCGGTCGTGCACGCCCACCCGCCGACGGCGACGGGGTTCGCGGTGGCCGGCATCGCCCTCGACCGCCCACTCATCGCGGAAGCGGTGGTGACGCTCGGCGCGCGCCCGTCATCCCCTACGGCCAGCCGTCCACGGAAGAGCTGGCCGACAACGTGGGCCAGGCGATCTCGCGACGCGCAGGCGCTGCTGATGGCGAACCACGGCGCGTCGCCGGTGGGGACACCCTCGAGCAGGCCTGGGAGCGCATGGAGACGCTGGAGCAGCTGGCGCGGGTGACCCTCGTGACCCGCCTGCTGGGCACGCGATCACCTCGCCCGGGCGCCGAGTCGGGGCGGCTGGAGGAGTCGCGCACGCGTCTCGGGCTACCCGCCGCCCGTGTGCGACCCCGTGTCCGGCGGGCCGGCGGCGGCCGCGCGCGGCGCTGGCGGGTTTCACCGGCGGCGCCGTCACCTTGACGAAACGGAGCTCGTGAAGCTCATCAGCGGAGGCAGTGGAGCGCTTCCGATCGTGACCAGAATACGACATCGGCGACGGAGTCTGACTCCGTCTCGCGCTCGGTTCAGAGTCGAGACGGCTCAGGCAGGGTGTGAATGGTGAAGCGCTGGGGATGATCGAGACGAGAGGGCTGGTCGCCCTCATCGAGGCCGCCAGACGCCATGGTCAAGGCCGCCAAGGTCACCCTCGTCGGCTACGAGAAGATCCGGATCCGGGTACGTGACCGCGCTCGTGCGCGGCGACGTGGCCGCGGTCAAGGCGGCCACCGACGCCGGAGCCGCCGCCGCCCGCCGTGGGCGAGCTGCGTCTCCGTCCACGTGATCCCGCGTCCGCACGCGCAACCTCGAGGACGTCCTGCCCATCGGCAAGGCCTCGGAAGTAATTCGCTCCACGCCACCCTGACGCATGATCCTCGGGCGCGTGGTCGGGACGGTCGGTGGCCACGCGCGAAGGACGAGCGGCTCGTGGGCGCGAAGCTCAGCTCGTGGTCGCACCACCGATCCCAGCGGCAAGGACGAGGCGCGGCCACATGGTCGCCGTCGACACCGTGGACGCCGGCCACAGCGACCGCGTCGCTGGTCGTGACCGGCTCCTCCGCGCGCATGGCCTCCGGCCTCAAGGACTGCCCGTGGACGCCGCGCATCATCGGCGTGATCGACAGCGTCGAGATGAAGGAGTACCGTGTTCCTGGCGCGGGTGGTGGGAACGGTGGTGGCGACGCGCAAGGGACCCCGGCTCTCGTGGACGAAGCTCCTCGTCATCCAGCCCTCAAGAACGACGGCACGCCTCGCGGCAAGACGCTGGTCGCGGTGGACTCCGTGGGCGCAGGCGTGACGGAGCAGGTCTTCTACGTGCGCGGGCGCGAGGCCTCCGTCCCCTTCCTGCCCGACGAGTCCCGACCGACGCCGCCATCGTCGGCATCGTCGACCACTGGTCGCTGAGCTAGGCGCGATGCAGATCGCACGCGGTCGTGGGCACGGTGGTGGCGACGCAGAAGAACGCCAGCTCGAAGGGGCGAACGCTCCTGCTCGTGCAGCCCATCGATCCGGCGGGGCCGAAGCTGACGGTGATCGCGATCGATTCCGTGGTACGCCGGCATCGGCGACCGCGTGCTCCCTCGTCCAGACGGCAAGGCGGCGCATCCAGGCCCTCGGGCCGCGGAGTGGCGGCGATTGACGCAGCCGTCGTCGGCGTCATCGACGCCGTGGAGATCGAGCGCGTGAGGCCTCCGGGACCTGACCATGGACGACTCGCATCGAGCAGGCTCCGGCGCGGAAATGGCGCTCACGCGAGCTACCGGCGCCTACCCCGTCACGAGCGCGTGACGCACGACCTCGAGTCGCGTGTCGCCTGCGCTGGATAGACGGCGGTCATACGGCTGCGCGGACTGCGGGCGTAGCGATCCGCCGTCGCGCGCGCCTCGCTCCCGCGCGCGCCGCGCATCCGCGCCTCAGGTGTTGGGCTCCGGCTGGCGGCGATCGCTGCCTGATGGAGCCGGACAAGCCGTGCGTCCAGAGCCACGCCTGCCGCACCTTCGGCCACTGACCGCCGTCTGACCTCGGCCGGAGCCGTGGTCGGACGGAATCCCCAGTGGACGCCTCCCGGCACCGATCCTCCACGTCGACATGGACGCGTTCTACGCGGCGGTCGAGCAGCGCGACCATCCGGAGATGCGCGGACGACCCGTGATCGTGTGCGCGGATCCGCGCGGGGGCGGGGGCGGGGGTCGTCGCCACCGCGTCCGCAAGCAGCGGCGGTTCCGGGTGGGCAGCGCGATGCCGATCTCGCAGGCCTGGCGCTGGCTGCTACGGCCCGTCCGGCCGGACATGGAGAAGTACGCCGCGGTCTCGCGGCAGGGTGATGGAGGTGCTGCGTCGAGTTCACGGACGCGAGTGAGCCGTCTCATCGACGAGGCCTTCCTGGACGTGACGGGCAGCCGCCGCCTCTTCGCGTTACCTCGGACGTGCTGGCCACCGGCGAGGGCATCCAGCGCGCGCTTCAGGCGGCCATCCAGGCCGCACGCAGGCTCACGGCTTCCGTCGGCGTGGCCAGCTCGAAGATGGTGGCCAAGCCGGCCTCGGCTGCCGCAAGCCGGACGGCCTCGTGGTCGTGCCTCCGGGCACGTGAAGCGGCGTTCCTGGCTCCGCTGCCCGTGCGCCGCTGTGGGGCGTGGGCCCGGAAGATGGAAGAGGTGCTGCTCAAGATCGGGGTGCGCACCATCGGCGAGCTCGCGCGACCCGCGCGGCTGGGCGGCGGCTGGCGACCCACGGCCCGACCTCGTCCAGCTCGCGCTGGGGCATCGACGGCCGCGAGGTCGTGAGCAAGGCGAGGACGCGAAAGAGCATGCGGCCAGAGCACCACGTTCGGCGCCGACACCGGCGACCGCGAGCGCGCTGCACGCGACGCTGCTGGAGCGGTGCGCGCGTGGCGCGCCGGCTCCGCCAGCACGGCGTGCGCGCGCTGCACGGTGACCCTCAAGTATCGGGACGAGGACTTCCACACCGTCCACGCGCCGAGACCTGGACGCGGCCGGTGGATTCCGGAGACGTCGCTGTTCGAGGCGGCCTGGCGGGCTCTTCCGGGATGCGTGCACGGCGCTCAAAGGTGCCGGCTGCTCGGGTGTCCACGCGTCGGGCCTGGCCGGACCGGCGCAGATGCCGCTGCTTCGCCGCCGCGCGCCTCCGTCGCCGGTCGGACGTCGCGCGGACCTGGTCGAGGCGGCGCTTCGGCGAAGGGCGCTCACGCGCGCGAGCCTGCTCGTGGCGGAGCCGCGCCACACCCACGGGAGCGGGACGGAGACAGACGCGAGACGACAGGAGGAACGGTCCGGACCGGCAAGGCAGCCGGCGGCGGCGCCGGTAGACCGCTCCCCCTCGGCGGGTGCGGGGTCGCTACTTCTGCGGCGGCGCCCTTCTTCCGGCCCTTGGCCGCTCACGGCGCGCTTCACCTTGGCCTTGCCGCGCTTGGCCCCGCGCGCCGTCTTGCGGGCGGACCCGCGCTTCTTGGCCGCGACGCTTCTTGGCGGGCGCGGCGCTTCTTGGCGGAGGCGCGCGGCGGACGACCACGGGCTGCCTGGCGCCGCCTCCCGGTAGCGCACCGACCGCCTTCTTGGCCAGGTCCGCCATCGTGCCTGCGGCGCTCGACACCGCCGAGCCCACGGTGCTGGCCTGCCGCCGACACCGGACGCTCACGGTGTCGACGATGCCACCCTTGTTGTCTTCGGCCATCATCCTCCTCGAAGGCTCACGCCCTCACAACGACAGTAGCACCACCGCGGGCACGGGCGCCGGGCGTGCCGCTTTTAGGTGCCGCGGCCTGCGTTGACGCCCGCGCGGCGCACGTACGCTGCCGCGTATCGGCCGGGAGGACGCATGAAGGAGGACTTCGGACGACCCGCCGCGCAGCGTCCGCGAGATGACGGAGCGGGTCACGGCGGATCGGGGAACGGTGCTGGCGGCGTTCCGCGAGCCGGTCGGCGGGCACTGGCACCTGTTCTGCCTGCTCCCCCTCGAGAAGGTCGCGCCCACGCCCTACCAGCGCGACCTCTCCCCCACCCACGTCAAGCGGCTGCACGACGCGGTCAAGAAGATCGACCGCTTCGTGGACCCGATCGTCGTGCGTCTCCCCGAGCCCGGCGTCTACTGGACGCCCAACGGCCATCACCGCCTCGAGGCCCTGCAGAAGCTCAAGGCGGAGCTGGATGCCCGCCATCCTGATCCCCGAGGCCGAGGTGGCCTTCCAGATCCTCGCCCTCAACACGGAGAAGGCCCACAACCTCAAGGAGAAGTCGCTGGAGGTCATCCGCATGTACCGCGGCCTGCGCGGAGAGCGAGCCGAAGAAGGGCGAGGAGGACTACGCCTTCCAGTTCGAGGCCGCCGCACCTCGTCACCCTGGGCCTGCTCTACGAGCAGAACAAGCGCTTCGCGGGCGGCGCCTTCGCGCCGCATCCTCCGGCGCGTGGACGCGTTCCTGCCCGGCACTTTCGCGCGAAGACGCTGCCCCAGCGCGAGGCGCGCGCGGAGACGGTCGCGCGCCGCCGACGCCGCGCTCGCGGAGGTCGGTGGACCAGCTCAAAAGCGCGGCATCCGCCACCCGTTCGTGAAGAACTACGTGCTCGCCCGCACCACGCCCCTGTCGCGGGCGCGCAAGACGTGCCGTCGTTCGACCAGGCCTTGGACAAGCTGCTCGCGAACATCGAGGGTCTCGACGTGGCCAAGGTGCGCTACGACGACGTCCAGCGGGGGCGATGATGGCGGCGCCCGCCACGAGTAGGGCACCGTTGCTTCCCAAGCCACTTCAGGTCGAGCGAGGCTGCAGGTTGATGTCGACCTGACCCTGCCCGTTCTTCACCGATGACGTCGACGGGGCACGGCGATGACTGTCGTGCCGTGGACGGCGGCGGCTGACGCGAACCGGGGCGGTGTTCTCGCGGCCGGGGCGGACGGGCGGCCACAGGGCGGAATTGTCACCGAGGGGACGCCGCCGAGAGTCCGGCGGGGCCCGCGTGGCGGAGAGTCCGGGCGGCCGGAGGCAGCCGCCACGCGGGACGTGCGGCAGCGCGACCGGAGGAGCCGGCGCGGGCGCGACGCGGCCCGCGGCGCGCGGGCGCGGGAGCGCAGTGCGCCGGCAGGTCGAGGTTCGGGGGCCGTGTCGAACGGAGACTCTCGTTCATGTCCTCGTCGGTCGGGTCCGGCGTCGAGCGCTGCTCGGCAGCGGATCGTGGGCCCTGATGCGCGCCGGAGATCGTCCGCTGTCGCCCCGGATCAGCGTGGTCCGGTCCGGATCGACGCGCGTTCGTTGGAGTTGACCGGGAGGCGATTCGAGCGGGCTCGTCGGAGGAGAGCCGTCTCCATCGCCGACCCACCCAGCGAGGCCGAGGAATCGTCCGTCAGGTCGTGGACTCGAGCAGCTCGTCCGTGGAGACCGCCGCCCCGGAGCCGGCGCGGCGGCGCGGCCGGGACGGCGACGGCGCACCCGCGAAGCCATGGGCGACCCAGGGAGCGCGCCGGACGGGCGCGGACGCGCGGAGCCGGCCGCAGGGGACCGGAGCTCGCCGGGGTCGGCGGCGCGGGGGCGGTCTTGGCCGCCGGCCGCCTCCGCCGCCGTACTTGGTCGCGGGGACCCGAAGACGAGTCGCTGGCGCGCCTTCAGCGTTCGTCCACGCCGCTGACCTTCATGGCCACCGCTCTCGGAAGAAGCGGCAGGCCGTCGGGTTCCAGCCTGCTCGTTGAGGATCTCGATGGGCAGGCGCGTTGGGCAGGTCGCGCTTGTTGTACTGGAGCACCATCGGGATCTCGTCGGCGTCGATCTCGTTGGCCTCCGAGGTTCTCGCTGCAGGTTCTCCAGGCTCGTCCAGGTTCGCGTCCAGCATCGGCTCCTGGCTGTCGGCGCACGAACACCACGCAGTCCGCGCCCTTCAGCACCATGCGGCGGGTGGCGTTGTAGAAGACCTGGCCGGGCACGGTGTAGAGCTGGATGCGCGTCTTCATGCCCCGGATGGTGCCGAGCTCGATGGGCAGGAAGTCGAAGAAGAGCGTGCGGTCGGTCTCCGTGGCCAGCGAGAGCATCTTGCCCTTGTTCTTGATGGGCAGCTTCTCGTGGATCCACTCGTGGAGGTTTCGTGGTCTTCCCGCAGGCCGGGGCCGTGGCTAGAACGACCTTTGGCCGTCAGCTCGCTTTCGTGGAGTAGTTGAAGAGGACCATTCACCGCCGCCAGGAAGTCTTTGCCCGCGGGAGGGACGCGGACCGTGGAAAAGGCATTCTGGCCGGGCCGCCCGGAGGCGAATCAACCGCGGGCGTGCTGCTAGAACTCCGGACAGCCGCGCCGGCCGCGACGCTTCCTGCCGCTGCGTATGCAGACATGAGGAGCCTCTATGATCTCGGCCAGCTGCCCCTCTTCCCTTGCTGGCCCAGTGCGTGACTCGCGCGTGCCCGCGGCTCCGCTCCTCCCGCCCCACGCCCGGCGGGCCGGTGGTGGTGCCCGAAACGAGCCTCGGGCAGCGTCCGCATCGGGCTGTACGACGACAGCGCCCGTCTCGACCGAGAACTTCCCAGCACGTGCGCAAGGGCCACGCCAACGGCACCATCTTCCACCGCGTGATGCTCGAACTGGGCAGATCCAGGGCGGGAGGCGCGACCCCGGACATGCAGCGAAAAGCGATGATGCGCCGACCTCATCCGCAGTCGGCCTCGCAACGGCTTCGGGCGCAACGGCCGGGGTGACCGCCGCATGGCCTGCACCAACGACCCCAACAGCGCGACCGCGCTGGTTCTTCATCAACTGCCGAGGAGAAGCGCGTTCCTCGGCTTCGCAGCGGAATCCGCGGCATGGGCTATGCCGTCTTCGGCGAGGTGCTCGTGGCATGGATGGCCGTCGTGCGACAAAGATCGCGTGGCCGTGCAGACGACGCGCCGGGGCCAGAACGACGGACGTGCCCCTGGCCACGCTTCGGTGCTGATCACGTCAGCCAAAGGTCAGGGGCGACACCTTTGACCGGCTGGCGCGACACCGTGCTTCCCCGCGTGGCTAGTACGCGGCCGCCCGCCCGAACGTACTCCCCGGCCGGCGGCGAGCCCTAAGCCCCAAGGCCTGACCGGGCGGTCGCATCGTGATCCGCGCCGCGGTGTTCGCGCTCGCTTTCGCCTGCACCGCCCTGGCGGCGGCGCTGAACCGATGGACGCGCCCGAGGCGGACAAGGCTTATCGAGCAATACGTAAC
>ERZ1370068.20-contig-10014_pt1 | contig 30782 bp, 55 predicted proteins | sample MGYA00561227_ERZ1370068 | MGnify/ENA primary metagenome ERZ1370068 (study PRJEB38410, sample SAMEA6850437) | metagenome | study: Metagenomic assessment of the ecological functions of the soil: analysis of the soil microbiota associated with the...
TGCGTACACCGCCCACGCTGACGCACCACCGGCTGGAGGCCGAGCGGCGTGGCGGCTGGAACGGTGAAGTTCACCTGCGAGACACCGGCCAGCCGACCGGAGTTCCGGCGAAGACGGTGGCCGCAGGCGCCCACGGTGACCGTGACGGGCAGACGCGGGCGGCAGGCGGAGTGGTGGTCGCGGTGCCACTGGGCGGACTCGCCGGTGATCAGGAACTGTGGGTGGTGCCGCCGTCGCCGGTGATGAAGGCGACTGCGGTCTGGGGCCCTGCGGGCGGTGCCCTGAGGGGGCAAGCGTCCCATCGCGGCGCAGTGAACAGTCAGGGCCGGCGGGGAGCCACGGTGAGTGGGAAAGCTCGCGACCTGGCCGTTATTGTTCACGCCCAAAATCGCCAGACCGGTGCCCGTCTCATAAAGGGACCTGCACGTTGATCTGTCCGGGCGATACACGTAATACAGCGGCGCGCGCTGACACCGTTGACGGTGGCGGAAACTCCGGCGATGTCCAGCGGCAGCGGCAGCGACGTTGGCGGAACGGGTGACGGGCGCCAGCCCGGTGCCGAACACGGTCATCAGACACCCGGCGCGAACGCCTGAGTGTAGGACGCTCCGTTGGCGATCGCCGTGATGACAGTGGAGTCCGTGGTGCCGCACCACGAAGCGACGGGAATGTTGAGGGCCTGCGGGATCGGCGTCGCCCGGACTGAACACGCTGACCGATTCCTTTATGGGCGCCGCGGGAGAGGCCGAGCGGCGGCGTTTACCGTGACCTTCAACGATGCTGGAATCCGTACCGGACAGCGGACTCACGGTGAGCCAGTTCGCGCCGGGCAGTACGGAAGCGGTCCACTTCGGCGCACCGCCGGTAAAGGTGAAGAGAGATCGGTGGCTGCGCTGCGGAAGCGCATCAGCGACGGCGAGCGTTACAGTTTGCGGGGCTACGGTCATGGCGGCAGGCGCGGCGGACGCCGCCGCCAGGGTCACGCTGAACGTGGCGGTCACGGTGTTGCCGAGTTCGCTGCTGATTCCGGTGATGGTGTAGGTTTTGGCTCCCAGGCTGGTGGCGCTGTTCAGGCAGATATCGCACCCTGCAGCGTTCCAAAAGGCGCCAGGTGCGCGTGGTGCCGAAGAGTTGCTGGAGCGAAGCGCTCAAATCGGTGGTGCCCTGACGGAGGGCGGTGATCTCCATCAGGAAGCCGCCGGTCTCCTGGACGATGAGGCGGTGGGTGAAACTGGCAGGCCGGATTCTGCCTTCGGGTTCTGCCGGAGCACGGTGGCGGGCGCACTGCGCAGCGCCATCGCCGGTGGACGCTCCGGAACAGATGGCAGTCCAGGAACGGGACAGTGACATCGCGCGACCACGCAGGTGCCGTCCAGATCCTTACCTGCGAAATGAAGACACGGTCGATCGGGACCCGTGAGGTTGTTTCCACGGCGAGGGCGACCGCGAGGTCCTTCGCGGGAATGACGATCGGTGCCGGTGCCAAAGGGCGCCCAGATTGTTGACGCCGTTGACGGTGAATGCGGTGAGCGTGGTCTGCACGCCCGCCTTTTCCGTCGAGCATCAAAGTGTAGAGGCCAGTCGCCGAAGGGCGCCTGCTCTTATACGCGGGCTGGGGTGATGTAGGGAATTCCACCGGGAGCCGGAGGCCGGGACGGTTCACGCCTACCGATGTACGGTGGCGGACGAGGCCAGTTGTGAACGACTTATCGCCGCGTGGTACATGGCGGTGACTACGCCGTTGCGCCGCCGATCACCGACGCAGCCGGCACGGCTAGATAGTGGCGGTGGATGTGGCGCCGTTGGGGTCAAATCGCGGCGGCACCAATCGTGGGCTAATACTACGTGTCTCCGCCAGGAAAGATACAACTCCTGTGGGAGCCACACCCGCTGGTGCCGCTGCCGCGGACGGTGGCAGTGAGGCGCACGGCATCGTCCAGGCCTGCTTTGCCTGGATCGGCGATCGACCGTAGTGGTGCTCGGCGGTGCCGAGATTCCACTGGGCTGAACCAGGTTGTAGGCGTCGATGGAACCCAGGCCGGTGGCTTGATCGTAGCCCGGACCGGCGGCGGTAGCCGACGCAAGCCCTCCGCACGCAGTTCGGCGTGCCGAGAGCGCAGCGCACGGCGTTATCGCCAGTGGCGACGTCTGTGAAAAAATGTTGTTGGAGGACCTGGGGCGAGGCGGCAGAGCGTAGTGGCTGATGTTGCCCAATCCGGGTTTCGCCAGGACGGATTTGGAAACCGAGGTGTTGATTGAGCAGCGCGACGACGCCGGCTAGGGACGGCGCGGAAGCCGGCACGTGCCGCCCACCGAGTAGAGGTCGCCGTGAGACTGAAGACCTGATAGCCGACATTGCCTCGGCGGAGGCAGCTTAGAGAATGTCGGGAACGTCGCGCGCCTTATCGTCGGGCACGCCTGGGCCGGGTCCTGCCAGTAGGGCCCGTAAGAGAATGCTGGCGCCGCCGCACGCCGCCGCGCTGAACCGGGTTGACAACGGCGTGCCGTTCCAAACCGTCTCGGAATGTAGCCCAGGGCGGAAGCACCGCCGACATATTGCCGTGGCGGCGCCCAACATTCGCCGTTGGCATCGTCGAACTGGGTGCCGCCCACGGAGGTGATTTCCGGAATGCCTGGCGGAAGCGTTTCAGCACCGCGCCTCTTGCGGCCTGGGGAATGGCATGGCGTATCTGATCGCACCGGCTGCGCGCCGGTATCGCCGGAGGAAGCCAGCCAGGTGATGCCCTGGGCACTGGCCTGCTGGGCGATGGCGCGGAAGGACGCAGGCTGTACGCTTCGCAGGGGCGCCAAAACTCATGCTGAGGACCGGGGCCACATTCTCATCGACGGCTGAATTGGGCGGCGCGTCGCGCACATCTTCGTGGACGGACGTGATCGACTCGAGCGCCGCGGGCGACGGCATTGGCCCATTCGATGTCGAGGTTGGATTCGACGACGTCGTCGTTGTAGCCGGGCCATCGTCACCGACCAGGATCTGTATGGGGTCGTTGAACGGCAGATTGAACTGCTTGCGAAAGGCGCGCAGGTCGGAGAGATCCGGGGAGGAATCGCCGACAATGGCGATCCTCTGGCCTTCGCCGTCGATGCCGGCGGCGTAGAGCGGGGCGATGTTGTAGATGGCGGCGAGGAGTCGTCGGGCACCGAGGTGTGTACGCCCTTGGTGGAATGTGGTATTGGGGGCGGACTGATGTTGGAGCGCAGCTTGAAATCGTCGAGGCCGAGGAATCCACCGACCACGTCTTCGAACGCGGCGGGAATGGACGGTTCGTCCACGTTGGCGAAGTGGGTTTCGCCGTTCACGCGGTAGCGATGGAAGCGCGTACGGAAGGTGCAGGCTGCCTGGCCGGCGGTGCCGGAGAAGTAATCCAGTGGCGGCGCGCGGCGACCTTGTCCACCTTGGCGCCTTGCGATTCCAGCCAGGCGGTTACCTGGCAATGTCACTCATGACGGTGAGGCCAGAAGCGGTCGCCGAACTCTTCGGGGGTAAGCCACTTGCGGTAGTTGGGAGATCCGGGAAGCTGCTGTTCCGCGAGGAATGCGTCGCAATTGCCGGTGCCGGCTTCGAAGAGGAGGGTGGCGTGGCGGATGGGCATGGCTGGATCGACCGGGCCCTGATCGTTGTCCGCAACCGCTCTGGGATTGACGTGACCCTTCATGGCTCGTCATCCGGTCGCGATCCACTGGCTGAAGAATGCGGTCCTGCGCGGCGCTTATGCCGGCGAACACCGGCGGTCAGGAAGCAGCAGGCTTGCGCACCTTGCGTAGATTCATGATGCGACCCCTAACGTGGAGAAAATTGATTCGCCGACCTGACCACTGGGCGAATCTGAGGGATGAGTACGGGACGAAAAAGGCGCTATGGGAACAGGAAGTAGAAGGGTCATTATAGCGAACGGCGGCCCGTCCTACGCGCTGATGCTAAGCCGGCCGGATGCGAATTCTGGCTCTGCTGCTGGCGGCTTCCGGCGTCGCGATGCGCCTGCCGATGTCACTGACGCACCACAACAACCTCGCACGCACCGGCGCCGTCCTCGATGAAAGCTTCTCTCTCGCACACGCCACGCTGAAGAGATCAGGCGTTCGGCAGGACGGTTCTCCGTCGGTGGTGGACGGCCAGATCTACGCGCAGCCACTGGTTGTCACGGGCCTGGCGATCCCCGGCAAGCAGGCACGCGCAATGTGCGATCTTCGTGGCCACCATGCGCAACGGCATGGTCTGCTTGCCTTCGATGCGGACAACGCGGAGCCAGAGCCCCCTGTGGCGACAGTCCGCCTGGGCGCGCCGATGCCCTACGACCGCACGCATCCCCATAGAACGCCAGTGGCGCTGCTTGGGACAATACAGACGTCCGGCCGCTACATCGGCGTCACCCGGCACGCCGGTGATCGACCGCGAGCGGCAACTGATCTCAGTCGTCGCCAAGGTCGCCAGGACCGCAGTGCCCGTGGGCGCGGAGGAGGCCACCGCCGCTCGCCCCGTGGCGTATCGCATCCACTCGCTCGATCTGGCGACCGGCGCCATCGCCCATCGATCCGACACACGGATTCCGATGACAGCGCCCGGCGCATTCCCGCCGAAGACGTGGCGCGACGGCACTTACTGGCGCGCCGCCGCTCCTGCTCGCGAACGCCAAGGTGTATGCCGCACTCGGCTCGCGCCAGGATGCGCCCCCATGGCGGGGCTTCGTGATCGCCTTCGACGCCGGAGACGCTGCGTCAAATCCGAGCCTGCCTTCTGCACCACGCCCGGCGGCGAAATGGGAGGGATCTGGCATGTCCGGCAACGGTCCGGGCCGCCGACGGCGGGGGAATCTGTACGTGATGACCGGCAATGGGAGCTTCGATCCCGACGCCAAACAATTCGGCAGCACGTTTCTCAAATTGAGCCCCGGCCTGACAGCGCGCTGGATTGGTTCGCTCCGCACCGTGGGCGACCTGAATCTGTTGATATCGATCGTGGTCCCTCCTCGGCCCGTGCTGATGGTACCGACGAATCGTCGGCGGCGGCTAGAGATGGGAACTTCTTCGTGCTGCAGCGATCCAAACCGGCGGACCTGCAACAGCATCACTGGCCGCACGACAGGCTCAATCCGCCGGTCCAGTTCTTTCAGGCGGCTGCCCCTGGCGGATTACCTGCCTGCGGCTGGTTTCCTTCCTCTTCAATGCCGGGTACCATCGCACAATCACGGTTCGCCGGTCTATTGGAACAAGCCGGTTGAAAGGCCCCACGATTCTACGTCTGGCCCGAAGAGGAACGTCCGCGCTTACCACTACGACGAGCGCACCAGGTTCAAGACGAAAGCACTCAAAGGCATGATGGGCAATAAGGGCATGCCGGGCGGATCATCCGTATCGGGCCAACGGACAGGACGACGGCACTCTGTGGGCGGCAATCCGCTTCCCAGGACGATGCCTGGGTGGAAATCGTGCGCGGCACCACTGCGCGCGTTCGACGCCCAATAGCGTACAACTGCTGTGGAGCAGCGACGGCAATGATACCGGCTCGAACAGCTTCGATTTCGCTCAAATACGTGCGCCCACGGTGGCCAACGGCAAGGTGTACCTCGCCCGCTCTTCCGGACCGGCTGCTCATCGTGTCACATGGACCGCAATGCCGCCAGGCGCCTGTACGGCCGCGCCGAAGCCCGCGTCGACGCTCTCGAAGGACCCGGCGGCATCGCGGTCACGTCGTAAAAGGCGCCAGCGAGCACGCCGGACACGGTGCAGGAGATGGTTACGTAAGATTCCATCACGCTGGAGTACGGCGCGGTGCCTCCCGCGCCTATTGCAGTTCCTCGAATTGTGTGATGCGCATCTCCCCGATCGGGAAAGACGGCCCCGGACTTCCAGTTTCCCTCCCAGCGCCTCTACGTACCCGGCCAGCGTGCTGAGGTGCAGATGTGTCGGTTGCGGTGCTCGATCTTGGACACTTCGCCTTGATTCACGCCCAACGCGTCGGCGAGCTTGGCCTGCGTCATCTGTCGCGCTTCGCGTATTTCCTCTAACGGGCATTGAGGCCGGGCTCTGGCGCACACGGTTGGCGATCCTCTGCTGCCGCTCCTGGCGGGCATGGCCTTGACCAATTCACGGAACTTACGACTTGGCATTAGAGTTTTCCCTCATTCTTCCAGCTCATCCAGGTGCCGATCGTGAAGCCGGTCCGCCCACTGGAACGGGCTTTCGTACCAGCGTGATCATCGCCGGTTTTGTCTCCGCCCAGGAGCAGAGTTGCCGTGCGGAGAGGGTCGAATGCGTCACCAGCGTCCTCAAGCCAAAGGTTTTCCCGCGCTCTGCGTACGCAACTCGCGCAATGTGTCGGCCATGCGACGCGAGGCGTTGCACCTTTGAACTGTACGGAAAGCCCAGCGCGGGGCCGAGTTCGACCAGCAACCCCAGGCAGTGAGCGACATCATCCTGTTGATCCTCGTTTAGTGCACTCCACCAGAGCACCGAACTCCTCAGTGAATCTCGAACTTCCCACGCCACAATCAACTATGCCATAGACAGAATAATCCTATAGAGAACATTTGCGATTCGGGGCCAGCGCCGCGGGCCGGATGAATCCATTCGGCGGAACCACTAGCGTTGAACCCCCAATTTTGCGCCGCGGGATCCTGGCGTGAATCCCACGAAACTGCGTAGGGAGGTGGGCGCCTTGCGGGTCCCACTCCATCCACTAACTCTCACGCCCCGCTCTGCGCGGAACTCGACACCTCGGTCATCGCGGCCGCAGACTGCCAGGTGCGGATAGGCTCACGGGAAGAGATCCTGAACTCTTATTGCGGCAGATTCCGCGCGCGGACAGCCGCGCACCTGTCGCAATTGCCGAGTTGCACGCGCACGAGGTGGTGGATCCCGAACTACTGCGGCGCGGGCGCCACCCGGTACCACGTCGTGATGCAGCCCGGAGTTCGAGGGTGGCGCTTTGTCGGCCGCCAGGAGCTATTCTCATCCGGCGGGAGAGGTCGGTTCGGCGAGCGGAGCGGACGATTTCAAAGAGTTGGCGCCGGGCACCATGAGCGACGGCGTGCTGGGCGCGCCAACCGACGTGATCTTCGCGTCTGACACGGCGGAATTCCGGTACGTTGGAACAGCGAAGAAGGACGGCCACAAGACCTTCCGCATGATCTGCGGGTGCCGCAAGAGAAAAGCGGGTTCCGGATAAGACACGATTCCGCCGAGGCTATCGTCGCATTTGAAGGGGTCGGTCTGGGCGGACGCCGAAACAGCTCGATCTGGTTCGCGTGACCTCAAGGTGAATCGTATTCCATCCCACGTCGGGGTGCGATCCGTAGAAAAATCGATGCACTACCAGATGATCCACATCGGCGATGCCGATTTTCTGTTGCCGCGCAACGCCGAGTTGTCCGCGACCGACGATCTGGAAACCACAGCCCTGAACACGGTCAAGTCTCGACGGGTGCCGCGCGTGTTTGCGGGAGAATCGAGTATCAAGTACGGTGGCGCCCGCGCAAGGCACCGCACCTCGCGGGATCGCCCCCTGACCGTCAGGAGCACTAGGCGCCTTGGACGTTCGTGAAGGATCATCCACGACGTGCCGAACTTGTCCCGGAGCATTGCAAAGCGGAAGGCGAAAAACGTTTCCTCCATCTTCATGAAGATCATCGCCCCCATCGGACAGTAGGGCGCAAATGCGCTCCGCCTCCTCCGTACTCGTCGCACGAGGAGAGAAGGATAAGCGCTGCGCATGGGTTGAAAGCGCTCGGGCGGGACGTCCGCTCGCCATCCGGCTCGGTCTCTCCGCCGATAGCTCATGCGGGCGTGGAGGATGGTGTCCTCTGGTGATCGGGTGGCACGGCTGCGGCATTCGGCATTTGGCCGTGGGTCGTCATCATGATGACCTTCAGCGCCGAGATGCGCTTCTTCGTAGAAGCGGGAATGCCCTGCGCTGGAGTTCCCGCCGTGTAGTTCAGACCAGGTGTATAGCTTCATACCGCTTGATCGTACACCGGACACACGCCGATTATTTTCTGTTGACAACGCGCTGTATTGCATTGTATAAAACCAGAAGTTAATTAACCAATAAAAACACGATGTGTCGAACGCAGATCGATCGAGCACCACGTTTGTGGCCCTTGCGGACCTGACCTGCAGGGCCATCCTGGCCAGTCTGCTCTTGGGTGAACGCACGGTTGGCGAACTCAAGTCAGCCTCTTTGAAATGAGTATGCCTGCCGTCTCCAAGCACCTTCGTGTATTGAAGTTGGGTGCTGGACTGGATCGCGCAGAGGGGCGCGACGCGCAGCCTCGAGGCGCTGCCGGATCAAGCCCGGTCCGCTGGAAAGAAGTGGCTGTCCGATTGACGGAACGCTACCGGTAAGTCTGGGAAGAACGGGCTGGATCGATTGGACGCCTACGTACAAAACTTAGCGCAGAGGAGAAAGAAGACTCATGGTAGGAAATACTACCGTTGGGCCAGCGACAGCCGAAACGACGCCGTCGGATCAGGAAACCGGCTGACGCGCCTGTTCAATGCCCCGATGCACTTGGTATTCGAGGCGATGACGAAACCCGAACACGTGAAGCAGTGGTGGACGCCCTCGAGAGGGCCACTTCGGTCCCCGTCTGGTGAAATCGATTTTCGTATCGGCGGGCCCTGGCGCTTCGTCAATCGCCACCCCAAAGATAGGCCGCGTTCCACGGCGAATACCGGATCACGCCGCCACCGCGCCGGGTCGTGTTCACCGAGATCTTCGAGATGCGCTTCCTCGACACCGTCTCGGTGGTGACGGCTGAACTCAGCTGAAGAGGACTGTACACACGCTCACCGCTACGGTGCAGCACGCCATCGTCGCCAAAGTACGCATTGCTGCGATCGCAACCGGAATTCGCGGCGAGAGGCGCGGCACTGGGGCTACGATCGCTCGAGGACCTGGTCGAATTACGAGCGACCTGAAGACGGAAAGCGCGCTCTTATCCCACCACTTCCAGGAAAGCCTTTGCGGCGTGGCCTGTGTCCTCTGCGCGTCGGATATACCAGGCGGATCTTGCGCTCCATGTGCATCTCCTTCACGCGCACCTCGCACAGCAGCTTCTGCTCGATCTCCTGCACCACGCACATGCGCGGCAGGAACGCCACACCGAACGTTGTTCTGCACCAGCTTGCGGATGGTCTCGATGGTGGGCATCTCCACCTCCATGCGCAGCGGCACCTGGTGCGATTGAAATGCCGCAGCACCACCTCGCGGTACGGCGACACCACATTGTGCGCGATGAAGGTCTCCGTCCCGAGCTCCGTGAGCGAGACCGTCTTGCGATTCGCCAACCGGTGTTTGGGCGAAACGACGAAGGCCAGCGCGTCGCTATAGATGACTTTTCGATTTGATCCGCTCGTCGGCCGGATCGTAGCTGATCACGCCCAGCTCCAGATTGCCGTCCAGCAACTCGTTGGGCAGCTTGCTCGAAAGACTGCGCCGGATCTGCACCTTGACCTTGGGATACAACTCCCGGTAGCGCTCGATGTGCTTCAACAGGTACAGCGTGGTCGATTCGTTGGCCCCGATGGTCAAGCCGGCCCGCCGAGTTGTCGCGCAGCTCCGCGATCGAGATTGTCCATCTCCTGGTGCAGGCTCTGGAAACGCCGCGCGTACTCGAGCACGGTGCGGCCGGCGTCGGTCAGGATCAGATCCTTTACCCGAACGGTCGATCAGTTTCTCGCCCAATTCCTGCTCCAGGCGCTGCAATGACAGAGATATGGCCGGCTGCGTGCGCAAGCAGTTTCTCCGCCGCGCGCGAGAAAGCTCTTTTCCGTCGGCGACCGTCGAGAAAGACCTGCAGGGAATGGAGTTCCATGATGCGAACGAGTATAACAAATGCTAATATGGACCGCTAATATTATAAATTTGCTAAATCGAACGTCGCGCCGCCGCCATAATGGGCTTCTGGTGACACTATGAGCGACCGCGTATACATTTTCGACACGACGCTGCGCGACGGCGAGCAATCGCCAGGCTGCAGCATGACGGTTTCCGAGAAGCTGCAGCATGGCGCGGAAACTGGTGGAACTCGGGGTGGACATCCTGGAGGCCGGCTTCCCGATCGCCAGCGAAGGCGATTTCGAAGCCGTCGACGCCGTGAGCCGCGAGTTCCCGTGGGCCCAGGTGGCGGCGCTGGCGCGCTGCTGCACGCTCGACGTGGAGCGCGCCGCCGAAAGTCCTGGCGCACGCCAAACGTCCGCGCATTCACACCTTCATCGCCACCAGCGACGATCCATCTCAAGTACAAGCTCAAGAAGACCCAGCAGCAGGTGCTGGATGAAGCCGTGGCAGCCGTGGAACTGGCCCGCCGCCATGTCGACGACGTCGAGTTCTCCGCCGAAGACGGCGCGCGCACCGAACCCGGATTTCCTGGAAAAGATTTCCAGGGCCGGTGGTCGCGGCCGGCGCCGCACGGTCAATATCCCGGACACGGTGGGCATCTCTACGCCCAAAGAATACGGCGCGCTGATCGGCCGCATCGCTCACGGCGCTGGGCGATTGCGCCATCGTCAGCGTGCACTGCCATGACGATCTGGGCCTGGCCGTCGCCAACTCGCTGGCGGCCATCGAGGCCGGCGCGCGGCAGATCGAGTGCACCGTCAACGGCATCGGCGAACGCGCGGGCAACTGCTCGCTCGAAGAAATCGTCATGATCCTCAAGACGCGCTCGGACGCTTACCCGTACCACACCGGCATCCACACCGAGCATCTCTTCCCGGCCAGCGAACTGCTGAGCTCCATCATCACCTTCGGGCCGCAACCCAACAAGGCGATTGTGGGGCGCAACGCGTTCGCGCACGAGGCCGGCATCCACCAGGATGGCTACCTCAAGGAAAAGTCCACTTACGAGATCATCGATCCGCGCACCGGTGGGCGTGCCCGAAGGCAAGCTGGTGCTCGGCAAACACAGCGGCCGGCACGCGCTTCACCAGCGCGCGCAGGAGATGGGCTTCAGACCTTGACAAACAGGAGCTCGACGACCTGTACCATCGCTTCACGGCGGTGGCCGACCATCGCAAGAAAGGGCTCGATGGACCAGGAGATCGTCCTGCCTGATCGAGGAATGCCGGAAGGCTCTCGGCGCGGTGGCGGCAAAATAGGCATGAACCTGAACGTGCTGGTCCTGCCCGGCGACGGCATCGGCACTGAAGTCACGCGCGAGGCCGTGCGCGTGTTACGCCACGTCGCGGCCAAGTGGAATCACAATTTGAAATTGACCGAAGGGCTGCTGGGCGGCATCGCGATTCACCAGACCGGCTCGCCGTTTACCCGATGAGACCGTGCAGCTTGCCGCGCGACGCCGACGCGACCTTGATGGGCGCGGTGGGCCTGCCGGAATTCGACAATGCTCCACCCGAAAAGCGGCCGGAAAAGGGTCTGCTCGGCATTCGCCAGGCTCTGGGCGTGTACGCAAATCTGCGCCCGGTTCGCGCGTACGCGTCGCAACTGAATTCTTCGCCGCTTGAAGAACCACCTGGTGGAAGGCACCGACATGATCATCGTCCGCGAACTGACGGGCGGGATCTATTACGGAACTCCGCGCGGCATCACAGAAGACGGAGCGGAGACGCGGGCGGTCAATACCATGACCTACACGCGCTCTGAAATCGAGCGCGTGGCCCGCATGGCCTTCCACCTGGCGCGCGCGACGGCGCAAGAAAGTCACGTCGGTGGACAAGTCCAACGTGCTCGAGAACTCGCAGCTTTGGCGCCGCGTGGTCAGCGAACTGGGGAGCGAGTTATCCCGATGTCGACTCTGGACCACCTGCTGGTGGACAACTGCGCCATGCAGCTGATCCTCAACCCGCAGGCGCTTCGATATCGTGCTGACCGAGAATATGTTCGGCGATATCCTGAGCGACGAAGGCGCGGTGCTGGCGGGCTCGATCGGGATGCTGCCCTCGGCTTCGATCGGCGACCAGCGTCCTTCCGGCGCGTGGGTAGGGCTGTACGAGCCGGTACACGGTTCCGCGCCCGACATTGCGGGGCAGAATAAGGCCAATCCGCTGGGCGCCATCGGTTCGGTGGCGGCGATGCTGGCCTACAGTTTCAGATTTGAAGGAAGAAGCCGCGGCGGTGGAAACGGCCATCGAAGCGGTCCTCGAAAGCGGCCACGTTACCGCGGATCTTGAGGCCTTCCGGCGCGCCCGCCACCACCGAACAGGTTGGCTGGCGGTATGCGCCGCGATCGGCTGAGCGAGGTAACCTACCGGCTGCTCGCTCAGCCATAATTGACGATGCAGTTCCTATGCCACGCACTATCATCGAAAAACTCTGGGACTCTCACGTAGTCCACGAGCGCCCCGGCGCTCCCACACTGCTGTTCATCGACCTGCACCTGGTCCACGAGGTGACGTCGCCCCAGGCTTTCCAGGGCCTGCGCGAGCGCGGCCTCAAGGTGCGGCGTCCCGATCTCACGATCGCCACCGCGGACCACAGCATCCCCACCTCGGACCGCTCGCTGCCCATCGTGGATAAGATCGCGCGCAAACAACTGCGATCAACTCGAGACCAACTGCAGCGAGTTCGGCATCCGCTGCCTGGGCGTGCACAGCGAGCCGGCAGGGCATCGTGCACGTGATCGGCCCCGAGCTGGGACTCACCCAGCCCGGGATGACCGTGGTCTGCGGCGACAGCCACACGGCCACGCACGGCGCGTTCGGCGCGCTGGCGTTCGGCATCGGCACCAGCGAAGTGGAGCACGTGCTGGCGACGCAGTGCCTGTTGCAGCGCAAGTCGAAGACCTTCCAGGTGCACGTAGATGGACCGCCTGGGCGCCGGGTGTCTCGGCCAAGGACATCATTCTCGCGCTGATCGCCGCGCATCGGCATCGGCGGCGGCACCGGCAGCGTTTTCGAATACACCGGCAGCGCGATCCGCGCGCTCGGCATGGAAGAGCGCATGACGGTCTGCAACATGTCGATCGAAGGCGGCGCGCGCGCCGGCCTGATCGCGCCGGACGACACCACGTTCGAATACCTCGCCGGCCGGCCGCACGCGCCGAAGGGCGCGGCCTGGGACGCGGCGCATCGCGCGCTGGAAGCAACTGCCCAACGGACGAAGGCGCAGCCTACGATCGCGCGGTGTCGCATCGATGCCGATACGCTCGAGCCGATGATCACCTACGGCACCAACCCCGGCATGGGCGTGTCGATCAACGCGCCGCTGCCCGACCCTGCGCAGGTAGCCGACCCGATGGCGCGCGATTCCATCACCAAGGCGCTGGCGTACATGGGTCTCGAAGGCGGCAAGCCGCTGGTGGGCCATCCCATCGACGTCGTGTATTCATCGGCAGCTGCACCAACTCGCGCATCAGCGATCTGCGCACCGGCGGCCGGACTGCTCAAGGGCCGCAAGGTGAGCCCCAAAGTACGCGTGATGGTGGTTCCGGGCTCGCAGGAAGTGAAGCGCCAGGCGATCGCCGAAGGCCTTGCCCGAGATCTTCCGCGCCGCCGGCTGCGAATGGCGCGAACCCGGCTGCTCCATGTGCATCGCCATGAACGGCGACCAGCTTTCGCCCGGCCAGTACAGCGTTTCCACCAGCAATCGCAATTTTGAAGGACGGCAAGGCAAGGGAGGGCGCACCTTCCTGGCCAGCCCGCTGACCGCCGCCGCCAGCGCCATCACGGGCGTGGTCACCGACGTGAGGACACTGCTATGACGCCATTCACCAATTTCGAAAGCCGCATGGTCCCGCTGGCCATGAATAATGTCGATACCGACCAGATCATTCCCGGCGCGCTTCCTGAAGACCACCTCCAAGCAGGGCCTCGACAAGCAGCTCTTCAATGACTGGCGCTACGACGCCGCAGGGCAATCCGAATCCGGATTTCGTACTCAACCAGCCGGAATCGCAGGGCGTGCAGGTCCTGCTGGCCGGCGATAACTTCGGCTGCGGCAGCTCGCGCGAGCACGCGCCGTGGGCGCTCACGCAGTGGGGCTTCCGCGCCGTGATCAGCACCAGCGTTCGCCGACATCTTCCAGCAGAACTCGCTGAAGAATTCGCTGCTGCCCATCGTGGTGCCGCCGGACGTGCACGCGGAATTATTCGCCGCCGGACCCGGCGCCATCGTGAAGATCGATCTTCCCAATCAGACCCTGACCACGCCCAGCGGTCGCGTGGTCGAGTTCCCGGTGGATGCGTTCTCCAAGCACTGCCTGGTAAAGGGCGTCGACGAACTCGGCTACATCCTGGAGCAGGCTCCCGAGATCGCCGCGTACGAAAGCGCGCACCCGGCGGCGATTAACGCCTTGGCGTAACGGCCGTCACTCCTCGCGGAGTGCCTGCATGGGCTCGACGCGCGCGGCGCGAATCGCCGGAATCAGCGACGCCATCACCGTCACCGCCAGCACGATCGACAAGACGCCTCCCACGGTAACTGCGTCGTTGGCCGACACACCGTACAGCATTCCCGACAGCAAGCGCGCAACCCGGCCGCCAGTCAAGAGGCCGGCGACGCAGCCCAGCACCGCAACGCGCACGCCCAGGCCCAGGAACTGGCGCTACCACTTGCGCACGCATCGCTCCTAGCGCCAGACGCAGCGCCACTTCGCGCCGGCGCAGATTCACCAGGTAGCTGAGCGTTCCATAGAGACCTATGCATGCCAGCGACACCGCCGTGATTGCGAAGAACGCGAGCAGAATGGTGCGCAGACGGTGCTCCGCGTACGCATCCGAAATGTGGTCGGACAGCGGTGTGCAGATCGTACGCCGACCGGCGGGGCTCGAACTCGTGGATCTTGCGGCGGACTGTTTCGGCCATGGACTTTGGCTCGCCGTACGTCCGCACCGAGGAAAAAGCTGCCTGGCGAGATGTTAGTGGCGCACCAATACACACGTGGGAGGCGGTTCGCGGTCCAGTCCCGTCTCCCGGGCATCACCCACGATGCCGCGAATTTCACCCCGGTCCGGCATAAATGGTGCCGGGTTGAACCAGGTGGCGCCCGATGGCTTGCGATCCGCCGAAATACAGGTTCGCAAAACTGCGATTCACCATGGCAGTGGATGTGGTTCCCGCCATCGCGGCACACCTCGCCGGCCACTAATGGAATTCGCATCGTCGCGAAATAGCCGGGCGTCACCCAACGGCCTTGAGCCAGCATCTTAGGCTTCGGTCTCCGCTCGTCCCTCCAGTGTCTCCACCTCGATCTGGTATTCGCCGGGCACTCCCGGAAGACTGTATCCGGTCGCCGCGTTTTCGATTCCCGGCGTTGCGCGCAGACCGTCCAGTAGCCGCGTCACCAGTTGGCGCCCGGCATTCCGATCGGCAGTTTCGCCCCATGTAGTGCTGATGTGAAACGCGAGGACGTGCTCCGGCTCGAAGCCCGGCGACACGCGGCCCAGTTCCTGAAAGCTGCGCACCAGCAGCCCGGCGCCCGCCAGCAGGGTTACCGCGAACGCCACCTGCACGCCCACCAAAACGAACTGTACGGGGTTGCGTCCCGATACCTGCGAGCGGCCCGCGTGCGCGAGCGAGCCGGCAGTCCCGCCTCGTGCCCCGTATGGCCGGATAGAGTCCGCAGATGAGTGTCGTCCCAATCGCGCAGGCCAACGAATAACACACAACCCGGAAGTTCAGGCCGATCTCGTCGATGCGCGGCAGGTCCTGGCAAGCGCACGAAACACCCTGGACGCACTGGTCGCCAGCAGCAGCCCGAGCGCCGCTCCGGCCAGCGCGAGGATCAGCACTTCCGTCAACAATTGGGCGGCGACCGCGGCCCGCGATGCGCCCAGGGAGAACCGGACCGAGATCTCATGGCGCCGCCCGGTGGCCCGTGAAAGCAATAGCGCTGGCGATATTCGTGCACGCGATCAGCAGCAGCAGCGAGACCGAGCCGAACAGAATCCACAGAGACTTCTTTGTTCCTCCGACCGTGGCCTCCTTGAGCGGATCGATCGACGGCCTGATCTCCGAGTCGGTCTTCGCATACTGCCGCGCCAGGTTCGCCTGCACGTTCGTCAGATTGGCGCGCGCCCGTGCCAGCGTCACGCCCGGCTTCAGACGGCCGATGGCGGTGAACCACGTCAACTCCCTGCTCTGCGCAAAGGGGGCATCCATCGGGCTGGGAGACCATAGGTCCGCCTCGCGGTTGGGATAACGGAATCCAGCCGGCATGACGCCGACGATTTGCCAGGCGGTTGTGCCGATGCGCAGTGACTTGCCGATGGCGTTGGGGTTGCCAGTCGAAACGGCGGCGCCACAGCCGGTCGCTGATTAACACGGCATTCGGTCCGCCAAACCGCTCTTCTTGCGGACTGAAGTCCCGCCCCAGGGATGGCGCGACTCCATGACTTGCAGGAAGCGCGGCGCGACAAAGACGCGCTGGAGCTTCGGGAAGTTCGCCGGAGAGTTCCGAAACGTCCTCCGCGTAGTAGCCGGTGATTGCCTGTAGCGTGTCGTTCAGACGATTCCACTCTTCCAGCCGGACCGGCGCGACCTGGGGCTGAGGAATCTGGGATGCGCCTGACCCAACTTCACAAGCTGATCGCCGTTGGGGAACGGCAGCGGCCGGAGCAGCACCGCATAGATGGCGGAGAAGACGGCGCTGTTCGCGCCAATGGCGAGCGCGAGCGTCAGGATTACAGTCGCCGTGAATGCCGGGGTCTTCGCCAGGCCCCGCAGAGCATACCTGACATTTCGCACGCTCGATTCCAGCCAGTCGTGAATGTCCATGTCCCGCGTCCTTTCGACTTGTGTCGTGAAATTGCCGAACTGCAGGCGTGCCGCACGCAAGGCGTCAGCCTCGCTCATGCCGCGTTCTGCAATTCGTCCGCCCGTTCCGTCACGTGAAACGCGAGTTCGCGTTCCAGATCCCGCTGCATGCGGCCGGACCGTATGACGTTCCAAAACCGTTCGTGCCATGCCATAGAGCGTCACCTGCTACGCGTAGCCGAGCACGCGCTCCACGCCTTCGGTAAGCCGTTTTCCAGCTTTCCTCTCTTCCTGCATCAACCGCTTTCTGCCCTGGGCGGTCAACGAATAGAAACGGGCCTCGCGATTCTTCTCTCCGTCTTGCCCCATTCGGCCCGCACCCAACCCTCCTGCTCCAGGCGGTGCAGCGCGGATACAGCGAGCCCCTCTTCCACACGGAGCAACTGCGCCGAGACCTGCTGGATATGTGTTGTGATGGCATATCCATGCAGCCGCTTGTTGGAGGCCAGGCTCTTCAGAATCAAAAGGACCAGCGTCCCTTGGAGTATGTCGTTCTTCTTGGTTCCCATGCGCAATACCTAAGTAGCTATGCCTAACTAGCTAGGGTACTGCTTGGACGGCGGGATTGTCAAAAGGTTAGGAAGAATGGGATAAGGTTCGTGGCTGACGCAAACCCGCTTGTTGACGCTCGGGGCTCTGATCGGAGCCCTGACCAGGAGCGGAGGGTTGTAGCCAGCGTTTCACGATATCGATGTTGCCGTTCTGATTGGTGAGGCGCATCTCGCAGCCGCCGCCGGAGATCTTCCCGGTGATCGAATCCGCGGCGATCGCTCCGCTCACCGTCATCTCTGGCTCGGAGTGAATCCGCCCGAACAGAAGTCTTACCGCTTACCGTGTAGCCCAACCCGGCGGGCACGGCCACGCGAATTGGCGCGAAGCTGGTTTGAATCGCAATCGGCTGGCACGCCTGCCCCGGTCCTCGGGGTCACGGTGACCGACCCGTTGCCGTTTTCCACCGTTACCGGGCCGCCCACATCTTCCACCGTGATGCCTGGCAAACGACGACTTGGCGAACGCCTCGCCGCCGATGCCAGCCATCCGTATGGCGGAGTTGCCCGCGGTCACGCGAGCTCCGCCCCTTCACGCCGCGCAGGTCCACGTTCGCGAAGCTGGTCTGTACCGTCGCGGTTTCGCCTACCGTATCGCCGGTAACGCTGGAATTTTGAGCCAGCACTCGTACGGCTTTGCCGATACCCGTGAATTTGATGGCGGCGAAGGAAGTCTGCAGGTCGGCGATTCCCGCGACCGTGTTCGCCTCCACGCGGCCGTTCTGGTTGCGCACGGTCACGTCGGATTTCGCGTCCCATACCCGAACGTCGCCAAAGCTGGATGTGACGATCGCAATACCGCCGACGTGCTCCACCTCCACCCTGCTGTTGCCGCCGTGCACGGTCAGGGCCTTGCCGACGTTGGAGATCCGCACCTCGCCGAAACGGTTCGTGACTTCGGCACTTCCGGTGATGTCACTGGCGCGCACAAAGCCGTTGCTGTTGACCACGGTCACGTCGCCCTCGTTTCCGATCACTTCGACGTTGCCGAATGAATTCTCCACGCGCTGGCGCCCGCTTCCCTGCATCAGCACCACGTTGCCGTTGCCATTGTTGATGGTGGCCGGAGCGCGCAGCTTCTGCACGGTCACGCTGCCGAAGCGATTGCGCAGTTCCAGCGGCGCCGTTTCCGGCATTTGAATTTCCAGATTCGCCGAGTACGGACATGTTGCGCGGCCAGTTCCCGTTGCGCGGATACTCGGTGCGGATGGTAACCCCGGAAGCGCCTTCCTCCACCCGAATCTGTATCTGGTCGCAGTAGCGGCGGGCGTTCTCCATGTTGTCGGCGGAGCAGCGGATAGCGGCCTGCACGGCAACTTCGTTTTTGGCCTGGGTACGCACATTCACGCTGCCTAGCGAGTGCTCCACCCGCAGGCTGCGCCCGCCGGGCAGCGCCACGGCCTTCTGAAAATCGCGTTTGTACTCTTCGCGCGCCGTCAGCGCGAGCGGGCAGCAACTAAGTAAGATGAGGCTAATTATGATTCGCATTCTGTAACCATTCCTGGAGTGTCTGTTGTTTCTGGCGGTAGAGCGAAGCCAGCTCGATCTGCAAGTAAGTGTTGTAACGGTTGTTCTCGACCGTGGCCTTCAACTCCGCAATTCCCGAATCCAGCAGAGTCAGTTTTTCGCGGTATGCGGCTGCCATCGGCGAGGATGAGCGGTCGAGGTTTTGCGCGGCCACCGCCGAGAGCTTCTCGATCGAACGGGCGTACGCCTTCTCTGCCTGTTGAACTTCCTGCAATGCACTTTCGGTGAGAAATTCGCGGTTGGGCGATTTTCCCTTCTGCCAGGGTTGGAGCATGACCGCCGCCAGCAGGATCACCCCCGCAACCGCCAGAGCCCAACGTAGCCATGGCGCCCATTGCACCGCTCCTGTGCCGCGGCGGTTCCGACGCCAGATTGGCCTCAATCCGCGACCATAGAAAGGGGCTCTCCCATTCCTCGTGAAGGCCCGGGGCGAGGCGCGAAATCTCCGACCACAGGTGTAACTGCTCGCTGCAGGCCGCGCACTGCTCGGCGTGAGCCCGCATGTCGGGCATCAGCTCCGGCGTGCGCAGGGCGCGTTCCAGGTCGCCGCATTCGAGAATCATCGCCGTATCTCCGTCAGCATACGCTTCAATTCTTTCTTCGCCTCGAACAGCCAGGCCTTCGATGTCCCCTCCGGAACTTCGAGAATGGCCGCGATCTCGGCGTGTCTCAAGCCCTCCACCTCGAACAGATGGAACACCATGCGATGCCGCGGATGGATGCGGCGCAGCGCGTCGTCGAGCGCCACCTTCAGCGGCAGGTGATTCTTCGGGCCCGCGGTCTGCTCGTCCGTCGCGGGATCGGCCTCCCGCTTGCGCTTGCGGGCCAGGTCATAGCACGCATTGATCAGGATCCGGCATAGCCACGTCCTGATACTCGATTGCCCGTGAAAACCCTCGATCCCGCGGTAGAGCTTGAGAAAAGTCTCCTGTACCGCGTCCTCGGCGTCCTGGCGGTTTCCCAGGATCTGAAAAGCGAGGCTCTTCAGGCGGCTGCCGTGCGCCAGATAGACCTGTTCGAAGGCACGGATCTCGCGCCGGCGGCATGCCGCCAGCAAATCGGACTCGTTGGAATACTCCGTGTCTTGGAGTGGGTGGATCAGCACCGCCAGGCTCGCTTGCACCATTCTCTCTGTTTTCGATCGCACTTTAGACGGAAGGCATACCACCATGGTTGGATTTATTCGCGAGCGACTTCCTCTATACTGGCCGCATGAGATGCAATGCCTTTATCCTGGCCGCTTTGTCCGCGGCCTTTCTGACATCATGTGCCAAACAGGAGGCACCCGCGAGTGCGACAGCCGCGCTGCCGCACGCCACCGTCGTGCTACGCGACGGGACGCGTGCCACCGGCGGAGTAGCCTCCGTCCACGGCATCGGAGATCACGGTCAATCTGGATAGCGGCGGGAGCCGTACTGATACCGATGAAGGATGTCCGCCGCGTGGATTACGGCGAGATCAGCGACCGCCGCGAGCGCCCGCCGCTCCTGCCCGCCCGCGGCACAAGCCACGGAGGCGCCACCGCCGGAGCCAACTCACGACGACCACTACCATCCGCCGGCCGCGGCCGTGCAGAGCAGTACGCGCGTCCTGCCGGCCGGTACTCAGCATTCCGGTGCGCAACGAAGAGACCATCGATTCGGCGAAGGCTGTGGAAGGCCAGGTCTACGCCGCCGAGATCGCCAGGGACATTAAGGACGCCGAGGGCGCGATCGTGATCCCTCGCGGCTCAAACGCCAAGCTGGTGATCAAGTCCGCCACGAAGGGAGGCCGTTTCCGCGGCAGTTCGGACCTGGTGCTGGATCTGGTTTCCGTGTCTATTGAAGGCCAGCAGTACGGACTGGATGTCTCAGATATTTCGATGAAGGGCCGCAGCGGCATCGGCGGCAACAACGCGCACCGGCGAATTCATGGGTGGAGGCGCGGCGGTGGGAGCAATCATCGGCGCGATCGCCGGCGGCGGCAAGGGTGCGGCATCGGCGCCGGTTCCGGCGCCGGGGCGGGTGCGGTCACGCAGATTCTGACCAAGGGGTCGATCAAAGTGCCGGCGGAAACCATCCTGACTTTCAAGCTGGATAGCCGGCTCAAAGTGGTGGAATCGAGATAATTCTACGGTCGTGACAAGACTCTTGTCACGCCGAAAATCGTAAGTGGTTGATTCAAAAGTGCGAGGGTAAAAACCGTGACAAGACTCTTGTCACCATTCTACTCGTCGCGGAAAACCAACGTCTGCGAGTCGCGCGGCGTGGGAACGTGCGCGAGATGGTCGTGCCAGGCCAGGCTTTCTTCATCGGCCAGGGACCACAGCAAGCCGAGCTGCGTGCAGCGGCTCAGGCACGAGGAGCAGAAACGCACCAGTGCGCTGCTTGCGATCGGGCGGGAAACCGTCGAATGTGGTGAGGCGCAATTGCGTCCACTCGCATTCCCGGCGTTTCCAGTGCCGGCCCAGGCGAACAATAGCCCGTAGGTGAAGCCGACCATCAGGAACATTGCGCCGAAAATCGTCAGGTTGCTCTTGGTGAGCTCAAACTGGCCACCCAGCAGGGAGAAACCGAGCAGGAAGAGCGCGTAGCCGAGCAACACCATGCTCCAATCGAGCGCACAGGCCACTGCGCGGTGGAGCGTGGTAGCCACGGGCGCTTCGCAGTAAATCACCGCTTCCACGGTGGTGCCCAGCTGGCGCGGTTTGGCTACGGCGGGCGGCAGGAAATCCAGGGTGCCCTGACCCTCCGGGACGGGCTTCGCGCGTCTTGGCCGCGGGCTTCTGCGAGGGGGTCTGGCCGGGGCGTCGGCGCGAATCCGCGGTTTGATTTCGACGCGCGGAGGCATCGCGATCACGTTTGAAGAGCGTTCCTGGAACAACGAGGATTGAACCGCCTGCGAGAGGTCCGGCGCCTTGCGCGGCGGCTGGTCCGTGCTGCGGCCGTTCCACCACCCGCATGCGCGCCACCGGCTGCAGTTGTGCCGCGAGCGCACCATTCACCACGGGCATCGCGAAGCTGCTGATCAGCGAGTCTTCCGGCTTTCGCCCGCACCGCGTGCAACGGTGTTCGCCATCTCCATTCCGGGTACCGCAATAGCTACAGGTCATGTTCGATTCCGTCACGGCGCCAGGAGGTTACGGCTGCAACTTTTGCCTCGCGAACTGTGTTAGGTTCTTCAGTTGAGGCCCTGCCTGAAACGCTCTCTCATACTTAGTACCACAAAGCCAATCCCTTGTCACGAAAAATCTTCGAGTATTAGGTGTCATTTTTCTCTTAGCGTGTTGGCTGGACTGATTTTTAGCCGCTGCGGCCCAGGCTCAGGTGAATCCCGAGCTGGCGCGGAGCCTCCGCCAGCCGTCCCGCCGAAGTCCTTAGCGCTCGGGCAGTGGAACTTGCGCTACCAGACGCAGGACATCGCCGGCCACGTTTATAAGCTGCGCGGTTCACCCAGCGTGCCCGCTGAAATCGAGAACTCGCAGATGCTGTTCCGCGCCGACGAGATCGATTTCGATCAGGATACCGGCGACGTGCGCGCCAGCGGCCACGTCTTCTTCCACAATTTCGAACGCAACATGAAAATGTGGGCCGGCCACCTCACCTACAACACCGACGAGGAGACCGGCAAGTTCTACGACGTGATCGGCGAGACGCGTCCCCATATCGTCGCCAAGCCCGGTGTGCTGACGACCAACAATCCGTTCCATTTCGAAGGCGAATGGGCGGAGCGCACTGGCGCGAAACACGATCCTGCACAACGGTTTCATCACCAACTGCAAGATACCGCAGCCGTGGTGGCGCCTGCGCGGCAAATCCTTCGACATCGTTCCCGGCGAGCGCGCCATTGCCCACAGCAGCACGTTTCTGGTGCGCAACATGCCGCTGTTCTACGCACCCTTCTTCTACCACTCGCTGGAGAAGGAGCCGCGCAAGAGCGGTTTCCTGATTCCGATGATGGGACACAGTTCCGCGCCGCGGCTGGATGGTTCACGGCGGGCTACTTCTGGGCGATCAACCGCAGCTATGATCTGACCTACCGCGGGCAGTATTACACCACCCGCGGCCTGGTGCATCACGTCGATTTCCGCGGCAAGCCGCGCGCCGGCACCGATTACGACGTCATCCTATACGGCGTGCAGGATCGCGGCGTGCGCGGACTCCGGCAATCCGCCGCAGAAGTTCAGCGGCATCAGCCTGCTGGCGGTGGGCCAGAGCGATCTCGGCAAGGGCTGGACCGCGCGGGCCAACATCAATTACATCAGCTCTTCCGGTTCCGGCAGGAGTGGAGCGAATCCTACAGCGACATCGTCGGCTCTGAAATCCATTCCGGTCGGCTTCGTCAACAAGAACTGGTCCAGCTACACGGTCAACGCGATCTTTGCGCGCCTGCAGAATTTCCAGTCTTCCGAAATCAATACCAGCCCTGCCGATCAGCCGCCCAATTACGTGGCCAACGCGGTGACCATCCGCAAACTCCCCGAAGCGGAATTCAGCAGCCGTATGCGGCGCATCTGGGACCAGGCGCCGGTCTATTTTTCCTTCGATTCCTCGGCCGGTTTGCTCTACCGCTCCGAGCCGGTCTTCAATCCGGCCAACACCGCGCTGGTGGATACTTTCCAGACGGGGCAGTTCATGAACCGCTCCAGGATTGCGCCGCGCGTCACCGGCGCACTCCACTTCGGCGGTCTTCACCTGGTGCCGAGTTTCGGAATACAGGAGATGTACTACGGTGAGGCCCAGGCTCCCTACCAGGATCACTACCAGGTCGTGGGTACAAACATCGTGCGCAGCGCGCGCGATTTTTCACTCGACCTGATTCTGCCGTCATTGGCCCGGGTCTTTAATAAGAAGACGGTCTTCGGCGACAAACTGAAACACGTCATCGAACCGCGCGCTACCTACCGGCTACGTCACCGGCATCGGTACCGATTTCGTTCGATTCATCCGCTTCGATGAAAACGACATATCCAGCAATACCAACGAGGTTCTGCTCAGTATCGCCAACCGGACTTACGCGCCAGCGCGGCAATTCCGTGGAGGAGATCTTCAGTTGGGAGCTGTTCCAGAAGCGCTACTTCGACCCAACCTTTGGCGGGGCGCTGATTCCAGGCCAGCGCAACGTGATCGCCCCGACGGCGGACCTGACCGCCTACGCGTTCCTGGTGGGTCCGCGCAGCACGTCGCCCGTGGTCAGCGTGCTGCGCATGAGCCCGATCCGCAGCCTGGGCGTGCGCTGGCAGGCCGATTACGATCCGCGCGGGGCGGCATCGTCGATAGCAGTTTCGCGGTGGACTACCGTTTCGCCAAATACTTTGTGTCGGCCGGACACGATTTGGTGCATACCGATTCTGCGATTACGACGGCCGCCAACCAGTTCCGGGTGCGCGGTGGTTTCGGCGATCCCAATCACAAGGGCTTCAACGCGGGCGCTGAAGCGATCTACGATTACAAGCAGGGCGCGATCCAGTACACGACTTCGCAGGTCACGTACAACACCAATTGTTGCGGGCTCAGCTTTCAATTCCATCGCTTCAATGTTGGTTCGAACGTGGGTGCGAGAAATGAATTCCGGGTGGCGTTTGCGGTGGCTAATATATCGACGCCTCTGGGAAATTTGAAGAAGCAGGATCGGATGTTCTGAGATAGGTGTTCAACGCGGAGAGGCGCAGAGAACGCCGAGATAAGCGCAGAGAAAACATATTTAGAGACGTGCTTCTCTGCGCTTGTCTCTGTGCTCTCTGCGCCTCTGCGTTGAATAGCAGATCTCTCAGTCATCCCTGATTAGCGCATGCGATGTCGCGGGCTACGCTTCCAGGTCGCGGTGCTCTACCAGTTGGGAGAAGATCTCTTCGAGCGACGGGACTTTGGTCAGGTCGCGGAGGCGCTCGACTGAGTCCGCCGCCATGATGCGGCCGCGGTAGATGATGATGACCTGCGCGCAGACCTTTTCCGACCACTTCGAGGACGTGCGAGATGTACAGGATCATCTTGCCGCGGCGGGCCAGTTCGCTGAGCAGGTGCTTGAAGAGCAGGGCGGAAGTGACGTCGATGCCGGAGAGCGGTCTCGTCGAGGATCAACACGTCGGGGTCATGCAGCAGCGCGGCCGGAGATCAGGATGCGCTGCTTCATGCCCTTGAATAGGCGGAGATCGGCGCGTGGCGGTACGAATGCAGTTGGAAGAGCTGCAGCAGATCGTTGGCCTTGCGCTCCACCTCCGCGGGGCGGCATTCCGCGCAGGCAGCCCATGAGCTGCAGGTACTCGAGACCGGTCAGGTAGGAATACAGGATGGCTTCCTCGGGCACGTAGCCCAGGCGGCGCTTGAAGGCGATCAGGTCGTCGCGGATATCTTTGCCGTCGAGGAGCACCTTGCCGTCGGTGCGGCTCGATCAGGGCCGTGATGATCTTGACGGTGGTCGATTTGCCCGAGCCGTTGGGGCCGAGGTAGCCGGTGACTTCTCCCGGTTTGAGGGTGAAGCTCACGTCGTTGACCACCGGGTTGTTGCGATAGTATTTCGTCAGTCCCCTGACTTCCAGCATGACGTTCCTCCTCAACGGACGGTGAGGCCGAGCGTGCGGACGACCGGCTCGGCGGGATCTTCGTAATCGAGTGCGGGTTTGGGTCCGAGCATCTTCCGCTCCCAATGCGCGAGAGAAGGCGTAGAGTGGCCGCGGCGAGCGCAAAAAAGGCGGGCATCGCGGCCGGGTTGCGGGTGAGCGAGGCGTTCGAGCCGGCTCATGCGTGCTGCTATAGGCGCTGAAACCGGAGATGTAGACCAACGCCGAGAAAGACCAGGTTGAACTTGCCCGGCAGGTGCGCGCAAGTGAACGGCACTTTGCGCAGGCCGAAGAACATGACTTCCATCAGAAGCACCGAGGTCGTGATGCCGAAGACGAGGTGGAAGAGGGCGGCGGCCGGCGGGAAGCAGGCGAACTCCATCGGCGCCAGCAGAAGGAACAGGGGCAGGATGGCGCAGACCAGCGTCCACTTGCGCATGGCGCGCGAGATACGGTCCCGCGCAGGTGACTTCGCTGAGCTGGAAGGCCCAGTTCGCGCTGAGTTCCGCGGGACGTTGAAGGCGGCGCGCAGGCCGGAGACCAGGATGAAGGAGAGCGTGAGCGGCAGTAACCACGAGCCCCGACGGGCCGCTGCCGAACGTCATCACCTGCAAACGCGGCGCCGAATCCTCCATAGGTCGCGAGAAAGAGGCGATGCTTCAAGCTGCGCGTGATGGTCTGGGAGATGAAATGGAATACGGCGTATTCCACCGGGTTGCCGCAGCAGCGTGCGCCGCAGGAGGCTGGTCGAGGGCGGTGCGCAGACGGCCGGGACCTGTGGCAGCGGGAGGTGTGGTTTCGAGCACGCGGCGGGCGTGGCCGCGATATCCGGGCAGGAAGGTGAGCAGGAAGACTCCGGCGGCACAGGCGAGGGCGCGCGTGGCGAATACGCCCAGCTCGCGGAGGGGCAGATTGTGTGGTGGGCGGGGCGTAGGTGTTCGTAAAAGCCGGAGAACCAGAAGCCGGGGAACCAATAGAGCCACGTCGGGGTGCCGGGTGGCCACCCATTGCAGGCGGAACGCAATCAGCGGTGCTGAGGAACAGATTCATCACCAGCAGCGCCATGAGCAGCGTCTGAATCGGCGACGGAGACGCGGCGGTAGAGCCAGCCGCGCAGGAAGGTAATCAGGACGCCGTGCAGCGCGGCGGCAGCCAGGGCGGCGAACAGGCCGCTGGCCACAACGGCCGTCGAGTGGGCCCCAAAGCGATGCCGAAGGAGTCCGTACCGCCATCCACGCCGGGCCACATGAGAACGCTGAAGAAATTTACGTCCAGCAGGAATATCCCCAGGAAAGATGGCAAGCGGCGGCGGCTTTGGCCAGGAAGAGAGTGGAGAGGCGCACGGGATTGCGGGGTCAGCACCTGATAGTCCCGGCGGTCGGGGAAGAGCGCAGTCCCATTCGAAGACCAATGAGGAAGCCCATCACAGTCATGGAGAACGAAACGAACATGTAGCGGACGGAGACGAGGTCCCATCCGGTGAGGGTCAGCGGGCGGAACAGAAGTACGAAGAAGGCGCCGGGAACGGCCAGAATGCCGAGGGTCTGAGTGACTCCGGCCTCGGGCTCTCCCTGGGGCGAGAGCGACTCGGTATCGAAGAAGCGGCTGAAGAAATGGCGTACCAGGGTGCGGAAGACGCCGGGTGCTGCGCGGCTCATGCTGCCGTTCCATACCAACTTGGACACCGGCATGCAGTGAGTTGTTTCGGACCGCGGGATCAGTTTTTACTCGCATCGGAGCGCGGACATGGGATCCAGCCGGCCTGCCCGGCGCGCTGGCAGAATGCCTGGCGATGGCGGCGAAAACGAGCAGACACGAGCATGGCGGAGGCCGAAGGCCGGGAGGTCGAACAGGCCCACCCCGAAGAGCAATGCGCGGGCGAGGCGGCCCAGAAGCCAAGACGGCTGGGGCCCGATCGCGATGCCGCTCGCCGCCAGAGCCATATGCTTCGCGGAGGATCAGCCAAACCATCTCGCTGCCCGTGGCCCCGAGAGCCATACGGATTCCGATTTCACCCGTCCGGCGAGTGACGGCGTAGGCCAGGACCCCGTAGAGGCCGATGCAGGCGAGCAGCAGCGCCAACACTCCGAAGGCGGCGGACAGCGCCATCACGAGCCGCTCGTTGCGCAACGACTGCTGGAGTCTGTCGCGCAATCGTGGAAATATCGTTGATCGGGAAGGCGGGGCGGACAGCCTGAAGTTCCCGCTTCACGGGCGCTGCAAACGCAGCGGCGTCGCCGGCGCAGCGGACGTCCAGCGCCAGGCGCCTGATGCGCTCGACCGACTGCGGTATCGGAAGGTAGATGAAGCGCGACGGCTGCTCGCGTAAGCTGTCGTGCCTGGCGTCCTTGACCAGGCCAACGATTTCGTACACCAGATCGTGGGTCGGATAATTTGCAAACCTCACCGTCTTCCCAATGGGATTCCGCGCTGCCGAAATAGAATCGTGCGGCGGTCTGGTTGAGGATCGCTACCTTGGCGGCGGTGGCGTCGTCGCGCGCCGTGAACACGCGTCCCAACAGCAGACCGAGGCCGAGTGTCTCAAAATATTCCGGCGAAATGGCCGCGAGATGCACTACTCTGTCCCTGTCAGTGCGTGGGTGCGAACCCGGGATGTCCAGAATCGCGTCGCCGCGGTCGCGGCCGCTCATCGGACTCATCGTGGCCCAACTGGCGGAGCGCACTCCTGGTATCCGGCGGACGCGATCAAGCACTTCCGCCTGCGCCGCCTGCCATTGGGTGCGCCGAACGCTTGCCGCTCCGATGTGACCTCCATGGTAAGAATGCCTTCGGGATTGAACCCGAGGTCGACCGATTCGAGCCGGCTCAGGGTGCGGATGAACATTCCCGCGCCGGCCAGCAATACCGTGGAGAGCGCCACCTGGGTGATCACGCGAGCCGCGGCCGAGCCGCATGGAGAGGCGGTTTCCGGCGATGCCGCGCGACCCGATTTGGAGCCGGCGCCTGGATCGAAACGCGACGCCCGCAAGGCCGGCAGCACGCCGAACGCCAGACCGCTCAGTACTGCGACGGTGAGCGTGAACAGCAGCACGTGTCCGTTCAGTGACAGGTCGAGGACAATCTTGTATTGGCCTTCGGCGAAAACGCCGGCCAGAGCGGCTTCGCCCTGGCGTGCAAACCAAATCCCCAAAGCGGCCCCGACCCGACCAGCACGAGTGCCTCGGTTAAGGTTTGGCGAATGAGCCGGCCGCGTCCCGCGCCAATCGCCAGGCGGACTGCGAACTCCTTTTGACGCGCCGTCGCCCTGGGCGAGCATCAGGTTGGCCACATTGACGCAAGCGGCCAGCAATACCAAACCGGCCAAAATCATCATCGCGGTGAGCGGTCGTGAGAGCTGTGCCCGCAAACCGCCCAGTCCCTTCGCAGCGGGCCTGAGTTCCGTGTGATCGTACAGCCGCTTGTGCACGTCCGGCGGCAGCCGGACGCCGGGTCATGTACGCCTTGGAACAGGGTGTTGGACTCCGATCCGGGCCCGTTCCGCACTTAAGGGCATCGGGCTTGAGGCGTGCGACGATGTCCCATCCACAGCGAGCATCCCGGTCCCGGCAACATCGCGGGATCGGAGAGGGTCATGGGAACCGCGATGTCAATCGGGACGCTCCCGGCTCGGGCAACATGATTTTCCGACGGCATGACGCCGACAATGGTCACGGTCCGCTCGGTGTCGAACATCATGTGGACGGCGCGCCCCACCACGGCCGGGATCGCCAGCCGCCGAATCGTTGGTGCCAGCAGGCGCGGCTGATCACCGCGACCGCGCCGTCCCGCCCGCCCAGGCCGGGCGTTTGATCGTCATACGCGGCTCAGGGTGCGGCCGATCACCGGCGCAACGCCGAGCGTCTGGCAGAAATTGCCTGACACCTGCTAAGCGCCCTGCGCCTGTCTCGCGGCCGCCGTCGATCACGATTTCCATGTTGGACGCACTGAACGCGGCGATGCCCTCGGTAGCTGGCGGCCTGATCGCCGGAGCAGTTCGAAGTACGGATACGGCGGCCCGTCGCGTCCGTCGGTGCCGGCGATCTGGACGAACATCAGCCGGCCGGCGTCGCGCACCGGCAACAGCGCGGAGCATGACCGCATCCATGAGCCCGAAGATCGCGGTGTTGGCGCCTGATGCTCAAGCGCGAGGGAAAGAATCGCGACCGCCGCAAAGCCCGGGTTCCGGCGGAGTGTGCGAAAAGTGAGGCGCAGGTCGGCCCGCAACTCATCCATCCAGCTAGCAGCCCCCAGGCCTGGCGGCACTCGTCCTTGGTGGCTTCATGGGCTGCCGGAATCTGCGAGTAAGCGGGCGCGGCGCTCGGCCTCGCTTGCGGTCGATCCCGGAGCGGACCAGGTCCTCGACATAGGCGTCGATATGAAATCCGAGCTCGGCATCCATGTCGCTCTCGAACTCTCTTGCGGCGCCAGATGCTCACGAGCTCTCGGGGACGGCGCCGAGGACACTGGCGACGACCAGCGAGAAGCGGTTCCAGGACTCTCGGCCTCCGCCTTGAGTTGCTTTCGGCCGGCGGCAGTCAACGTGTAGAACTTGGCTTTTCGCTTGCTGTCGCTTTCGCCCCACTCTGGAGTGCGATGAGCCGCCCTGGCGCTCCAGGCGGCACAACGCGGGGTAGAGCGAGCCCTGTTGAATTTGTAGTCTGGCCGCCGGTGAGTTGTTGCAGGCGGAGCAGGACGCCGTAGCCGTGGAGACCGCCAAGGAGACCGCCTTGAGGATCAGCATGTCGAGCGTCCCCTGGACAAGTTCGACTTGTTTTTTCATGACCTCGACGGTCTAGGAGAATGATATGACGAGTTCTCCAGAGCGGCAAGGAGAGTCTGCAGAGATTAGTTGGCAGGCGACCGCGCCCGCACGGTCGCGGCTCATGTTTGGGATGCCCCACGAGTTACGCGCCATTTTTTGTAGTTGGCCAGGCAGCGCTGGGCCGTTCCGAGGCCTGGTAGACGGCTGCCTTCCTGTTCGATCAGGTAGAATTCCACTCCGCCGGTCTTCTCCGCCGCGGTGAGGATGTTCCGCCAGGGCGCTGCGCCTTCTCCGGAAGAGGACGCGGTAGACTCGTTATCCGCGGCGGCGCCCGGAGCCCAGTCCCTTCAGGGGTGAAGGCTGTTGATGCGGCCGGGATTGGCGTTGATCCACGCAACTCGGGTCGCTGCCGACTTCGACGCAGGTGCCGACGTCGAACTGCAGCATGACATCCTTGGGCGTATTGGCCGCGATTACTTCCTCAATCGGCCGCTTGCCGTCCAGCGGTTTGAATTCCGTCTGGTGATTGTGATAGCCGGCGCGCAGTCCCGCCGGCCGCAACTTCTCCATCGCCGCAGCGAGTGGTGTCGCCGACGCCCTTCCAGCCATCGAGGGTGGTGACGTTGCCGGAACTCCGGCCATCACGACATAGCAATACGTAACTGAACGAAGTACT
>ERZ1370068.3348-contig-2460_pt1 | contig 30782 bp, 34 predicted proteins | sample MGYA00561227_ERZ1370068 | MGnify/ENA primary metagenome ERZ1370068 (study PRJEB38410, sample SAMEA6850437) | metagenome | study: Metagenomic assessment of the ecological functions of the soil: analysis of the soil microbiota associated with the...
AGGTTACGTATTGCTTGTAGACGGTGGCGGCCGTGACGCCGGCGACCTGCGCCACTTCCCGTATCGTCGCAGCGGGCCACGCCGCGCGCACCGAACACTTCCACCGCGGCGCGCACCAGGCGCCCTGCGTACGGTCGCGCTTGCCGCCGCCGGCGGTCGCCGCAAAGGCGGCCGCCAGTTCGGGGCAGCGGGGCCAGTCCGACTGGGGGATGGCCTTCAGTACATATTTACCGCGCAGAATCAAACTTTGTCAGCGTGTCCAATCTAGACGAGGTGCAAGGAAATGACAGGTCATCGATGAAGCGCGGCGCTCTCGCGCTGGGGATCCTGGTGCTGGCCGCGGCCGGCGTGTTTGCAGGTCTGCAACTGGCCGAGCGCCGCATGGCGCGCCAGTCGCAGTGGTCGTGCAGCTGGTCGCTGTTCTGCACGCCGACGCAACGGCCGTGAGCGCGGCCGCCACCTGCCTCACGCGGCTGCGTCGACTCGCCACGGCGCCAACGGGGGCCGGCCGGGTGTTCGTCGGACAAGGGCAGACGACCTGCGGATCAAGCGGCCCCAACATCACGCGCGGCAGCCGGCGGCGTGGTGGCCGGCTACCCAGGCGGACGCGATCAAGTGGCGCGCCATCCGCCACGGCGCGCCCGGCGGCGGGCCGCTGATGGTGATGCCGAGCTGAGGGGACTCACAACCGCTTCACTCGACGCCGACCTGGCGGCGCTGGTGGCCTATGCGCCTGGGCGCTGGCGCCGCGCCACGGGCACCGGCGCCGATGTGCAGGCCGCCGCTGCCGGCGCGGGTAGATGTGGCGAAGCCTCGGCGCCAATCCAGGACGCGGCCGCGAAGATCGACCACAGCGCTGCCGTCGCCCGCCGCCCCGGCGTGAGCCGAGGGCGTCAACCTGCAGCACGGCGCCTGACGTCGCCAACACATGTGCCTGGGCCGCCACGGCCCGCAGCTGGCCGGCGGCCGCATCCACGGCGGCCCGCCGGACTGGCCCGCGGCGGCCGACCTCACGGCCGGTGGCGGGTTCGCCATGAAGGTCCGCCACGGCGCGGAGCCCGGAGGCCTTCATGCCGCATGTCTGAAGTCGGGCCAGCAGGCCGGACGGCACAGCGGATCCAAAATGCGTGATGCCCTTCGAGTCGCTGCGCGACAATGAGCGAGACGGACGCGCGGGCGCCGGCACTTGTACTTGGAGCCTTGCCGCCGCGCCCGCAGGGCTGAGTCCCGAAGCAGGCCTTAGCCGCCGTGGCTGGCGCCGCGCCAGCGCGGCGCGCCTGCGCGCGAGCGCCTCGAGTCTTCCTGCGCTGCGACCGCGCGGGTCCATCGGCGCCAGGCCGCAGTTGGTGCAGGCGATCAGCCGCTCGCGCGGCACGAACTGCAGCGCGCGGCCGATGGTGTCGGCCACCTCTCCGGGCGTCTCGACCATGGTCGCTGGCGACGTCGATCACGCCGACCATCACGTCCTTGCCGTCGAGCAGCGCCATCAGGTTCGGGCGGCACGTGCGAGTGGATGCACTCGAGGCTGACCTGGTCGATGCCGAACTCGCCGCCAGCGCCGGGAAGACCTGCTCGTACTGGCGCCACTCGCTCGCCCAGCGTCTGCCTTCCAGTCGATGTTGGCCTTGATGCCGTAGCCGTAGCAGATGTGCACGCGCGGTCGTGCAGGTCAGGCCTCGGCGCGCGCGCGCTCGCAGCGCCCGCACGCCCCAGTCGGCGGCCTCGTTCATGTAGACGTTGAACGCCGGCTCGTCGAACTGGATGCACGTCGACGCCGTCGGCCTCGCAGCGCCAGCGCCTCCTGGTTCAGCAGCTCGGCGAAGGCCATGGCCAGCTTCACGCGGTCGCCGTAGTAGCGGTCGGCGACGGTGTCGACGATGGTCATCGGCCCGGGCAGCGTGAACTTGAGCTTGCGCGTGGTGTGGGCGCGCAGCGAAGCCGCGCCTCGGCCGCGTGCACGCGGCCCTTCAGGCGCAGCGGCGCCGACCACCTGCGGCACCATCGCCTTGTAGCGGTCGGCGCGGATGCCCATCTCGACCTTGTGCGCGAAGTCGATGCCGTCGACCTGCTCGAGAAAGCCGTGCACGAAGTGCTGGCGCGACTGCTCGCCATCGGTCACGATGCCCAGGCCCCGCGTCCTCCTGCGCCTTGATCCACAGCAGCGTGGCGTCGGCCTTGGCCTTCGTTGCAGCGCCTCGCCTTCGGCGCGCCATTGCGGCCAAGAGCTTTCGGGTCTCGGCCAGCCAGCCCGGCTTCGGGCAGGCCGCCGGCGATGGTCGTGGGGAACATGCTGGTCGTCTCCTGAATGACGGGGCGGCTGCGGAACGTGCAGTCCCCATGATGGCGGATGCCGTCCGGCTGCCAGCCGTAGCATTCCTGATTGACCGCCGTGCTGCGTACGCTGCCCGACCCGAACAGGCCAAGCCCTGCGTGCTCGTCATCGACGACGACGAGGCGGTGGCGCGCGGCGATCGCCGGGCGGCTGGGCAAGTGACTTCCGGGTCGCGTCGGCCACGAGCCGGATCTCCCGCGCAGGCCGTGGAACGCTGGCGCGCGACCGGCGGCCCGGCGCGTCATCCTGTGCGACATCGACATGCCGCGCGCATGCAGCGGCGACGACGTGGCCTCTCGCGCTGTCGCAGGAGCCCGCGCACGGCCGCCGATGCCTCTTGATCTACCTGACGGCGCCGGCTCTCCTGGCTCGGAGGACGCCGGCGAGCGCGAAGGCTGTGTTCGGCGACCACCTCGGCCGTGCCGTCCAAGAGCGCGAGCAGCACCGGGGACCTGCGCGACATTGTCGGCTCGGCCTCTGGGCGCTGGGGCTGAGGACGACATCAGGCGGCGGGCCAGCGCTGACCGGCCCGCGCCAGCAGCTCGTACGCGAGCGCCGCCGCTGCGCCCGCGGGTCCTGCGTCCAGGTGATCACCGCCAGCTCGGCGACCTCGCAGTTCCTCCGCCAGCGTCGCTGCAGCCGCGCCGCCACCTGCGGCCGGTGCCGACCATCGGCCTTGCGCCTGCAGTTGCCGGCGGTAGGCGTCCGCCGGGCTTCCGGCCAGGTCGCACGGCCTGGCTCCGGCGGCAGCAGCGGCCCGAAGCGGCCCGGCCTGGCGGTCGACGCGGGCGCGCTCGCGGCTACTCCGCCGCGAACAGCCGCCAGGCCTCCTCCTGGTGTCGGCGGCCAGCGCCCAGACGCAGACAGCCGGCCTGGGGCCTCGTCCGGCAGGCCCGGCTTGAAGGCGTGGCGATAGAGTTTCCCGCAGCTGCCTCCGCGCAGCCCCGCCCCGTCGGTGATGAAGTGGGCGAAGGCGTAGGGCAGGCCGAAGTTGGCGCGCGTCAGCTGGGCGCCGCAGCCGGAGCTGCCCGTAGCATCCACAGCTCGCGGTGCGGGTACAGCCCGGCGCTAGGCAGCGCCTGGATGCCTGCGGCTGGGATGGCCCCTCGGGCATCTCGGCGCCCGCTCACCCAGGCTCGCGGTTCCGCACCCGCTGCGGGAAACAGCTCCGAGGCGCGTGGATCGGGATTGAGCAGCATGGCCGTGCAGGGTGGCGGTCGCCGCCCGGCGCGCGGCCCACCCCCAGGTCGATGTGGCCCGGCGCCAGCGCATCCAGCACGCGAACTGCTCGGCGACCTTGAAGGGCGAATAGTGCGGCAGCATCGTGACGCCGGCGCTGCCGATGCGCGGATGCGCGCGGTGCGCGACGGCGACGGCCGCCAGCAAGACACTCCGGCGCCAGTGCCGACGATGGTCGGCGGCAGGCTGCGGTGTCCGCTGAGCCAGAAGCGCTGGCAGCCCAGGGCGATCGCAATGCTCCGCCAGCGCGACGGCGTCGCGGATCGACTGTCCTGCGGACGCCGCCGGCCACCGACTGGTCAGGACCGAGAGCTGCAGTTCACGGGACATGCCGCCATTGTCGGCGGGTCCCGCGCCCCGCGCCTGTAAGTGAGGTCTTCGTTCCAGTCGTGGATCGTGCAGCGTCCCACCACGCCATTGAGCATGAAGCGTCGTCGCGGGCGAATCTCCTGGCGGTTGCAAGGAAGTGAAGACCCCCAGCGCGCCTCAGGCGGCGCGCCGTGGGTCCGCCATCAGCAGCACGCCGCGGCCGTGGAACCGCGCAGCCGGCTCGTGGCTGGCGATGTGGTTGGGGCCTTGGCCAGGCTGTCTTCCGCAAGTTCGTAGAACATGAGGACCTTCATGAGGCAGGATAGCGGCTGGCTGCTGCTGCAAGCATGGCCATCCGTACGTCCGACTGGGGTCACCGCGCTCTTCGGCGAAGGCCTGCGCCTGGGCACCGTGCGCCGAAGGCGCACGGCGTGCCTTAAGGCGGAGTTCGCGCACGCGACTAATACTACGACGTCTGGCTGCCCAACCTCGCACCGAGCGCGGAACTCATGGCCGAGGAATGAGCTGGCCGCCGGCAGCGATAAGGAATGGGCGCCTTCCGGCGCCGGTACTCCGGTTGAAATGAAGCGTCGAGGCCAGCCACGTGCTGGACACGCTGGCTGCCCTGTCGCACCAGACCGCGTTCTCGGTCGGCTGCTACCGCGAGACGAGCAACGCTGCCACCGCTCGCTGCTGCTTCGAACTCGCCGCAGCGCGCGGGGCGAAGCTCGCCTAGATCCCGGAGCAGCTTCTTGGCCTCGCCCAGGTCCCTTCTGCCGGACGCGTCGTGCGGCCGGCCTTTGTGGTGTTCCTCGCCGCTCGCGCAGTTGCGTGACCCCTGTCCGGGCCGTCTCCCTGGGCAGCTGCGGACTGGTGGACAGCCTGGCGTCGACTGCCTTGATCTCGTTGGGGGTAGCCAGGGGCCCAGGCGGCGGCGGTCAGGCGCAACCAGCGATGAAGATGAGGGCTTCGGCGCATCTGCATACTCCTTGCGGGAATGAAGACGGACCTTATGCCGAAGCACGGCGCCTGCCTTCGCATTTACCCGCGTCTGCGTCCGCTTCGGCGGCCGGTAGCGGCGAATCCGTCGCTGCCGGCAGGACTGTTCCGCACCGGTGACAGTGGGCAGCGCATCCGTCGTCGCCGCGGTCGCACCGCACTGGCTGCGCGAAGTGCGCGGCAGGAACACCGGCCTGCCGCTGGCGCACGGTCAGCCCCGGCGGTCACGATCCCCGTCGGCACCGCCAGCACGCCCCAGCCCAGCAGCATCATGCACCGAGGCGATCAGCGCGGCCCAGGTCGGTCTTGGGCGCGAGGTCGCCGAAGCCCACGGTCGCCGTCACGGTCGGTGATCGCCCAGTAGACCGCGGCCGGAATGCTCGTGAAGCCGTGCACGGGCCCTTCCACCACGTAGAGCAGCGTGCCCAGGACCAGCACGACGATGCATCACGAAGCCGCGAGGAACACCAGGGATCTTGCGCCGGCTGGCCGCCAGGGCCGACGCCAGCGCGCGGTACTCTCGGCCGATGTAGTCGCGTGAGCTTGAAGATGCGGAAGATCGCGCAGCAGCCGCAGGATGCGCACGTCGATCAGGCAGGGCACAGCTCCCCGGCAGACGAGGATCGTCGTGTGTAGGTCGGCAGCAGCGACGAGCAGGTCGATGACGCCAGTAGAAGCTGGCGGCGTAGCGCAGCGCGCTGCCCACGCTCACCAGTCGCGCCACGTACCCCGCCGTGAACAGCAGCGCGAAGAACCACTCCGCCACGTCGAACGCAGTGCGATGGCGCGTGTGGAAGGACGGCACGCTGTCGGCGATCACTACCGGCAATGCTGACCAGATGGCCACGACCAGCACCTTGTCGAAGGCCCGGTTCTGGCGGGCGTCTCCGACTGAACACGCACTACGTAGAGGCGGCGGAGTGCCAGCCCTTCGCTGCCCCAGTTCCTCTTGTGTCCCAGGCAGGTACGGCCGGATGGTAACGGGGCCCAGCGCTCGTCGATGGAATTCATTGCCATCTCAGTGTCGCTCCCGGACCATGCTGGCGGCTCCAGCGCCCACAGCAACGCCGATCAGCGCCAGCAGTGGGCACATTCTGGTGATCGGCCCGGAAGGGTGCAGCCAGGACTCGGCAGGGAAACAAAGCGTGACCAGCAGGGTGTAGCGCCGGCGATCAGTGCCAGCTGCACCAGGCCACAGCGGGCGCGCCGCCACGGTGTGGGCGCGGCCAGCGTGAGCACGCCCACGCAGCAGGTCGAGCGCGGCGGCGCCGTAAAAGCGCGACGCTAACCCGCTCCTGCAGTCCCACCTGCGCTGAAAGAAGCCTGTAGCTGTCCGCCACCGGATAGAGGCCGAAGGACACGATCGCGGTCCACAACCACAGCAAGGCCAGCGCCACGCGCAGCACCGGTTGCCAGAGATTGATCACTGCTGCGCGCCGCAACAGCTCGCGCTGAGCGGTGCCGGCACGAAAGTCGCCCGGCGCGCGCGGCGGGCGCTGCAGCAGTTCCGGCAGCGCGTTGCCCGGTCGCATTTGCCGGCCAGCAGCATGTCCGCCGTGTCGGCATCGAGCATGCTGCCCGGCAGCTGGCCGGCAACGGCCGCAGCCGTGCGGAATAGCCCCTGGCATGGCCAGCAGCCACTGGCCTGGCGGTTCGCCCATAGGCCTGGCGCAGCTGCGCTGGTGTACTCGCGCAAGGGCATGGGTTGCGGGATCGGCGAAGGCCAGGGTGGCGATGGACAGCGGCGGCTCCTCCACCAGCCGCACGGATGCCCCTGCACCACGTCGTCGACGTGTGCACCGGCTGCACGTGCATGCGCCCGCCCTGCGGAGCACCAGCAGCGGCGCCACCGCCAGCTTGTTGAACAGCGCTCGTGCCGCTGCCACCGGCCCGCGTACACCAGCGAGGGCTGACGATGGCGCTCGGCCAAGCGGCAGTGAACGCAGCACGTCGTCGGCCGTCACGTTTGCTGCGGTGGTAGGCCGAGCGCGCCCCGAGTCGGCGCCCAGGCGAGACCTGCACCACCGTGCGCACGCCCGCGGCGGCGCAGGCTCAAATAGCTCGACCGGCGCCTCGTGTGCGCGCGCAAAGCTCTGGCCCGCGTGCTCGCGCAGGATGCCCACGGTGTTGACCACCGCGTCGACGCCGGCCAGGTGCGCCATCCACCAGCCGCGCCGCGGCACGCCGGCGAAGTCGGTTGCACCACGTCCTGGCGCCGGGCGGCGGCTGGCGCACGGCGCGCAGCAAACCGCATGGCCGCGCTCGCGCAGACCCTTGCGCTGACAGCGCGGCCGATGAAACCGCTGGCACCCGTGAGCAGGATTCGCATGGAGGCAGCCAGCCCAGCCAGCGGCGCAGGTGCGCGGCGCGTCGACTGGTTACCTTGAGAGCGTGCCCCCACGGGACGCCTGCTCCCGCCTACACCGCCGGGCACAGAGCACGTGGAAAGAAGCTTCATCCGCGAAGGCCCGGTCTCGGGCAGCCTCGCCAGCCTGTTCTCCGCCGTATTACCTGCTTATCGCCGGCGCCCGGCGCGGACACCCGGCAGCGCCGATCAACGCTGCAGCCACTGGTTCCTCGCAACCGGGCGCTGCGCCAGACGACCCCAGCCTGCTCACCACCTGGGCGGTATTATCCATCCACCACACGGCGTCGATCTTCTGGGCGGTGTGCTGCATGCCAAGGCCTGGGGCGCACGGCCGCAGGCGAAGACCCTGCCGTCTCGCGGCCGCCGGGCGGCAGCGCCGCCGGCGTATTCGCTTCGCACTATCAGCTGACGCCGAAACGGCTCACGCCCGGGCTTCGAGCACCGGCTGGCACGGCCGAGATGGCGAACGTGTGTACGCCTGCTTCGCGCTGGGGTTGATGGCGGGCAGCTTGCTGATGAAGAAGCGCTGAGGCTCAGACGATCTCGACGCGTTCGCGCGCGGCATCGAGCACGCCGGGCCGACGGCGTCCCTGAGTTGGCGCGATGTCGAAAGCGTGGCGTTTTGCGCAGGATGCGCGTGGCTGGCCGTGCCAGCAGCCCACCGCCGCCATGTCCGCATAGCCGGTGGCCAGTGGATCACCGGCACGTCGCCGGATCAACTTGCGCGCCTCCGAGGATCACTTTCCGGCGCCCGCCGCGTCGGGGCATGGCGCGTAGTCCACCACCAGCAGGTCCGGCTTCGATCGCCGCCAGGTGCGCCAGCTGCGCTAGCCGTTGGCGGCCCGGTCACCCTTGTAGCCGATCAGGCTCAGCACCTGGACGATCACGCGCCGCACGCCCGGTCGTCCTCCACCACCAGGATGTGGGCAGGCGCTGGCCAGCGCGGGCACGGCCTGCCGCTGGCGCACGACTTTCTCTCTCCTCGTCCTGGCTGGCGTCGGACTGCGGGTAGATGTCCACCGTGGCGCCCTGTCCTTCGCTGCTGCGGATGCGAGCGAGGCCGCCGACTGGCGCGCGAAGCCGTAGACTCTGGCTCAGGCCCAGCCGGTACCGCGGCCGACGGGCTTGGTGGTGAAGAAAGCGGTCGAAGACCTGGGCAGGATGGCTGGTCGGGATACCGCTGCGCGCCATATCGTTCACGCTCACCAGCGCGTAGTCGCCCTCGGCCAGGTCGCGGTCGTCATCGAGGTAGCGGGTCCCGAGAGCTGATCTTCAACTTGCCGCCCTCGGGCATGGCGTCGCGTGAGTTCACCGCGAGGTTGAGGATGGCCATCCCAGCTGGCTGGGGTCCAGCACCACGGCGGCGTCCTCCTCGCACAGGTCGAATCTCCACCTCGATGCCCGAGCCCACCGAGATCTCGAGCAGGTCCTTCATCTCCGCTGATCAGCTGGTTCACGCGCGTGAGCTCGGGCAGCAGCGACCGGCTGCGCGCGAACGAAGCAGCTGGTTGGTCAGGCGCGCGCCCCGGCGCGCGGCGCTCTTGGCGCGGTCCACCACCGGCTTGACCTTCTCCCTTCTTGGCGTAGAGGGAGACCAGCTCCAGAGTTCATGTTGATCGACGTCAGCAGGTTGTTGAAGTCGTGCGCGATGCCGCCCGTGAGCCGGCCGATCGCCTCCATCTTCTGCACCTGCGTCAGCGCCGCCTGCGCTGGCTCGCGCTCGTTGATCTCCTTCATCAGGCGGTCGTTGGCGCTGGAGAGCTCCTGGTCCGCGTGAGGATGCGTTGTTCCAGCTCGTGGTTGAGGCCTTGAGCCTCGCTGGCGTGCGCCAATTTCCCTCCAGGTGCTCGCGCGCGGCGTATTGTCGCGCTGGCGCGCGCGCACCGCTGATTCGGCGGCACTCGCCAGCGTTCTCCGCGTTGAGCGGACGCTCCAGCAGCACCAGGTTGCCCAGGCATGGTGCAGCGAGCTGAAATCCTTCTCGCCCGGCGGTCTTCGCGCTTGGTGGCCAGCACCACGAAGGGAAGTCGGACCAGGGCGGCTGGTTGTTCAGCCAGCCGAGCAGGCGTTCGTCTGACATCAGAGGCGGTAACGCCTCCTCTGTGAGGATCACGGCGGCCGCCCCCTTCCTCCAGCGCGTCCAGCAGCCAGGCGTCGCCGCCACAGACCAGCGCGCAGGGATCTTCTGCTGCCCATCACGGACTGCACCACGGCGGCATCGCCGCGCGGCGCGTGAATCAGGACGCGCAGTTCCATCAGGCGTGCTCCATCCCGACGCTCGAGGCGCGTTCCTGCGTTGTGATCGTGGCGTTGGGAATGCTGCGTGTCATCCAGTGGCGAAAGCCGCGCGTGATGCGACTGGCGCGGGAATCCTTACTGTCTGGCACGGCAGCAAAGTTGTAGGCCCAATCCGACAGTTGGGTCCGCCAATGTCCCGCGTCAGGCAATCACGCCTTGGGCTTCCTGCGCAGTGCGCCACATGACTTGCTGCCGCTCTAATTTGGGCAGCGCACGGTGAACTGGACGATGCGCGGCACCTTGTAGACGGCCATGTTCTCGCGGCACCAGGTGACGATGTCCTGCTCGCTGACCTGGCCCTGCGCGCCGGCGCTGCAGCACCACCACGCGCCTTGACCGTCTCGCCGCGGTAGGCGTCGCGCGCGGCGATCACGCAGGCCTCCTGGATGGCCGGGTGGCGGAACATCAGCGCCTCGACCTCGGCCGGCCAGACCTTGAAGCCGGACGCATTGATCATGCGCTTGAGGCGGTCGGTGATGAAGAAGTAGCCGTCCTCGTCGATGCGCGCCAGGTCGCCGGTGCGGAAGAAGCGCTTGCCGTCGAATCTCGACGAAGGCGTCGCCGCGGTGGCCTCCGGGGCTGCTTCCAGTAGCCGTGGAACACCTGCGGCCCGTGCACGATGATCTCGCCCCGCTCGCCGCGGCGGCAGCTCGCGCAAGCGTCTCGGGGTCCACCACGCGCGCGTCGCAACTCGATGAACGGAATGCCCAGGCACTGCTGCTTGGGCGCTCCGGCGGGTTGCTGCGCGACGGCGCCGCCGTTTCGGTGAGGCCGTAGCCTTCCACGTAGCGCAGCGCCGAACTGCTCCGAGCAGGCGCTGCGCCACCGGCCTGCGGCATGGCCGCGCCGCCGCCGCCGATGTGGACCAGGCTGCTGACAGGTCGTAGCTGGCGAAGTTGGGGCTGGCCAGCAGGTCGATCACCATCGTCGGGATGTTGGTCCAGGTGGTGACCTTCCAGCGCGAGATCAGCCGCGCCGGCGAGCTCGCGGTCCCAGCGCGGCATCATGACCAGCGTGGCGCCGGTGTAGATGACGGTGCGCATCATGCTCACTCATGCCGGTGATGTGAAACATCGGCACCACCGCCAGCGTCATCGTCTCCGGCGTGGCATTGCCCCAGATGCTGCCGGCTACGGCGTTGTGCACGGATGCCGCGGTGCGGGTGCATGCAGCCCTTGGCAGGCCGGTGGTGCCGCTGGTGTAGGGCAGGAGGGCCAGGTCGCCCGGGCCGACTTCCAGCCGGCGGCAGCGGCGGTCGCCGGTCCAGCGCCGCGTCCCAGGCGCAGCACGCCGCCGCTCGCAAGCTGCGGCAGCGGCCGGCGTGGCGAGCAACCAGTCCTGCCACGCCGCGGGCAGGGGACCGACATTGGCGGTCAGCGGATCGAAGGCGTCGCGTGTACAGGTGACGATCAGGTGCGCCGGCAGGCGCTTGCCTTCAGCGCAGCTGGCGCGCGGCCTTGGCGACCTGCGGCAGATCTCGCCGGTGGTGATCGCGACTCTCGCCTCCGGATCGAGTGATGTAGTGCTTCAGCTCCTCCGCCCGGTTCATCGGATTGACCGGCACCACCACCGCGTTGGCACGCAGGATGCGCGAACTGCGCGATCACGAACTGCGGGCAGTTCTGCATGTCCAGCAGCACGCGGTCGCCCTTGCGCACGCCCAGGGCGTGCAGGCGCGCGGCCAGGCGCTCGGTCTCGGCGCTGCACTTCGGCATGGGAATGGCTGCGGCCGAAGAAGACGATCGCCGCTTTCCGGGTAGCGGCGGGCGCTGGATCGCGAGGCGGTTGTCGCCACAGCGACGTGGCGGATGCGGTGAGCGAACGGGGCAGGCGCTTGGGCCAGTACGGATGGTGCGGGCGATGCATGTCGAGACGTAGTCTCCCTCGCCTCGCACCTTATGCCAGGCGCGCCGGCCACCGCAGCGTGGGAAGCCCCCACGGCCGTCACGCAGGGTGACCGCCGCGCTGGCGATCATCGGCGTGCGTAGGGCAGGAAAACAAGGCGACCTGAGCGCCCACTGAAGCTTGCGCAATCCCGCCGCCGCCTGGCTGCTGGCCGGCATCTCGCCCGCGTGGCCGCTCCACGCGGGCGCTATCCGGAAAGCCGCGATCCGCTCGGTCATTGGCTTTTCCCGCCGGCGGGGCCGCTGGACCAGCATGCCTGCCTGCTGTCGTGGAGCGGCTGCGCGGCCGCGCTCGGCCAGCCACTCGTGATCGACTACATACGTGCTCATGCCGGCGGCACCGTGGGCGCGCAGAGGTGATGAAGGCCCCGGCCGATGCGCTACACGCTGATGCTCGCCAACACCGGCGTCATGGTGGATCAACCCGGCGCTGTACTTCGAGCTGCCTTACCAGACGCTGCGTAGACTACACGCCCATCGCCCGCACGGCCATGCAGCCGCTGGCGCTGCTGGTGAATCCGCAGGTGCCGGCGAACCTGCTGCAGGAATCGTCGCCTCACGCCAAGGCACGGCCGGGCCAGGTGAACTACGGCCTGCTCGGCAATGGCGGCATCAGCCACCTGGTGCCGGAGATGTTCAAGAACGCCACTGGCCTGTTCATGGTCCATCCCTACCGCGGCAGTGCCCGGCCTTCACCGACCTGATGGGCGGGCGGAGGTGCAGTTCATGGCTTGGAGTCCATCCCCGCAGGCGGCGGCGATGCACGCCAGCAGGGCGCAAGGTGAAGGCGCTGGCCGTGACCAGCCGGAACGCAACCTCGCCCCGCCCGAAATCCCGACCGTCATGGAGAAGCGGCCTGAAGGGCTTCGAGGTCGTCGGCTTTCTACGGTTTCCCTGGCGCCGGCCAACCTGCCGCGTGACGTCAGCGCGAAACTGAGCGATGCCTTCCGCCAGGTGCTGGCCAACCCCGACATCCGCAACCGCATGATCACGCAGGGTGCCGACCCGCCTTCCTCGGGGCCGAGGACTTCGCGAAGTACCTTGGCCGCGGAGATGCCGCGCTGGCGGACGCGGTGAAGAGTCCGGCGCCAGGCTGGACTGAGATGAACATGGCATCTCTCGCTTGCGGACGGGCGTCACGGTGCTGGCGCTGCTCGCCGTCGCTGCCGGCCGTGGCTTCGACCTCCGTAGGCCACCGCGGTGCGCGCGTGGGCTGGCGCCGGAAACACGTCCCTCGCCCGCCTTCGAGCGGGCGCTGGCGATCGGCGCTCAGCACGCTGGAGCTCGACGTGGGCGTCACGGCCGATGGCGTGATCGTGGTCCTCCGCACGACTCGCGCTCAACCCGGCGCTTCACGCGACGCCAGCGGGCCGCTGGTCTGCCCGGTCTCGGGCTGCGCCTGAAGGACCTGCGCCTGGCGCAATTGTAGGCCTACGACGTGGACGGCTTGATCCCGCCCGCCCTACGCTGCGGGCTTCCCGAACAGCAGCCTGTCGATCTGGGCAGCGCATCCCGACCCTGGCGCAGGTGTTCGCGCGTGCGCGAGCGCTGGTGCCTGGCACGTGCGTTTCAACATCGAGACCAAGCTGGGCCCGGCGGACGACATCGCTGTCGTGGAGCGGCTGACCGATCCCTGCTGCAGCAAGTGCGTGCTGCCGGCGTGAGCGAGCGCGTCACCATCCAGAGCTTCGACTGGCGCAGCCTGCGCCGCTCGCAGCAGGTCGAGCCGTCCATCCGCACGTCCTATCTCACCGTGCAGACGGCCAACAGCGACAGCACGCTCGACGGCACCTGGACCGCGGGCCTGCGGCTGGACGAGCACCGCAGCGTGCCGCGCACTGGTGAGCGGCCGCCTTCGGCCGCGCGTGGTCGCCCAACGCCGCGCGCGCTCACGCAGGCGCTCGGTCGAAGAGGCGCGTACGCGCTGGGCCTGCAGGTCCTGCCCTGGACCGTGAACGATCCGCGCGCTGATGGACCAGCTGGTCGGCTGGGGCGTCGACGGCATCATCACGGATCTGCCCAGAGCGACTGCGCGCCGTCCTGCAGCGGCGCGGCATCGCGTTGCCGCCCCTCGGTGTCTCCACGCTAGTGGCCGTGACGGTGGTGCGCATCCGGTAGTGCGGATGCGCATGCACCAGGGGCTCGTGCTGGTGCGGATGGCTGTGGCGGGTGCCGGGCGGCACCGGCGGCACGTGGACGTGGTCGCGGTGCTCGTCGCCCTGACCGTGCACGTGTTCGTGCGCATGGTCCATCGCTTCGTGGGCATGCAGGCGCTCGCGGCGCTCGCTGAGGTGCAGCCAGACGCCGGCGGCCATCAGCAGCGCCGCGACGGCCAGCAGCGGCCAGGTCACCGCTTCCCCAGCAGCGAGTACGGACAGCAGCGCGCCGAAGAAGGGCGCGACGGAGAAGTAGGCGCCGGTGCGCGCCGTCCCCAGGGCCCTCAATCCGCGCACGAACAGCACCAGGCTGATGCCATAACTGAAGAAGCCGAGCAGCATGGCGTCCAGCACCAGGGACGCAGCCGGCCACTTCGCACCGAGCGCAAGCGCCAGCAGCAGGTTGCTGCTGCCCGCTGCCAGCCCCTTGACCATGGCGATCCAGGAAGCATCGGCCAGCGAGACACCTTGCGCGTGAGGTTGTTGTCCACGGCCCAGGCGAGGCAGGCGGCCAGCACGAGCAAGGTCGGCAAGAGCGTGGGACACCGCGTGGCGCAGCGCCGCCCGGCCAGGCGAGCACCACGCCACCGGCAACGATGGCCGCCATGCCCAGCGCAACCCGCCGGTCCACGTTCTCGCGGAACACGAACCAGGCGATCAGCGCCGTGAGCACCGCTTCGGCGTTGAGCAGCAGGGAAGCCTGCGAGGGCCGGCAGGCCGGCCAGTCCCGCCATCAGCAGCACCGGGCCGGCGACACCACCGGCCAGCACCGCGCCGGCGAACCAGCGTCTCTTCGCCCGGCGCGAGGCGCACCTGGGGTTGGCCGCGCAGGCGCCGCAAAACCGCCAGGCCGAGCCCGGAGCCGAGATACAGCGGAGCGCTGCGAGCAGCCAGGGATCGATCTTGACCAGCAACAGCTGTGGCCGGCGGCGCCGCGGCGCCGAACAGCAACGCCGCGCTTCAGGCTGGCCGGCACGCCGGCCGGCAGGCTGGGGCCCTTCATGACTGCGGTGGCACGCCGGGACACCGGCGTTCAAGGACGGGCGCGCTGCGCCCGGGACGCATCAGCGCAGGATCTTTGGCGATGATGAAACCGGCAGCGAAGGCGACGCCCAATGCAGCCAGCGGTTGCTGCGCACCTGGTCGCGTGCCATGTTGCCGCGTACTCCTCCTGCAGGCCCATGACGCGCTCGCTGCTGGAACCGATCTTCTGCTCCAGCGTGTCCACGGCCTCGTGCAGGCTCTGGGCGATGCAGCGAACCCGGTTGGCGTCGCCATTCAGGGCGGCGCCATTGTTGGCGGACTGCTCGGCGCCGGTGGGGAAGGGGTTCTGGGTCGCGGTCTCGGCGTTCATGCTGTTCCTCTCTGGGGATCGTTGTGGATCAAATGCCGGCAGATGTCCGGCCGAAGTACCACACTGTAGGAAGCCCAGCGATTCGGCCTGTCGGAGAACGCCGGGCGTCGGCTGTAGGACTTGTCCTGCCTCCTGGCGGGGGTCGTATCATGACGCCATGCGCCGCTGGCTGCTCGTCTTCCTGGTCCTCCTGCCGCCCTTGCGCGGCTGGGTGGGTGATGCCATGGCCGGGCAGATGCTGCAGCAACACGTATGGGCCCAGGGGCACGAGCAGGCCGGGGAGCCAGAGCCGGTGGCTGGCCACGATTGCGACCACCATGGCACGGACGCCGCGCAGGCGCAAGACCCGCAGATTCCAAAGGGCGATTGCCCCACCTGCGCCAGCTGCCAGGTGTGCTCTTCCGTCGCGCTCTCGCCCGCGTCGATCGACGCTAGCGCTGGCGCCCTGCCACCATCCCGCGCCCAGAAGCCTACGCAGCCCGCCTGCACCAGGCGCCGAGCCGGCGCTCGCCTTCAAGCCGCCCCGAAGCTGACCTCCAAGCCCGAAGTGCGTCCGCGCCATCCCTCCAGGGTGGGTGCGGGCCCCCATTCCGTCCTGGAGATCGCCATGAAGTCGATTCTGCATCGCGGTCGTGCTGGCCGTCCTGCCCTCGTTGGCTGCGGCCGAGGTCGCCGACCCCGCCACCCCCGTCCCGCATCCGCACTACCGTTCCGCTTTGCCGACCCCGGGCGGCGTCGCCGAACCTGGACATTCCCTGGAAGCAGGCGAACGTAGCCGTGGCCCGCTTCCCGCGCGGCCACGCCGACCTGCTGAAGCGGGAAGAACGCCAGGCCAACCTGGCCGCACCTGCCTCCGCTCCCGCCCGCGAGCGCAAGGAGCCGTGATGCGCGCCCTGCTTCTTGCGGCACGCTGGCGCTCGCGGGCTGCGCTGCCATCACCCCGACCGAGGACCTGCAGTCACCAGATCGAGGAGATCGCGGGCCCGCGCACCGGCCTGCCGGCCGCGCAGCGACGCGAAACCCTGCAGCAAATGCTCGCGCGCCAGCCCCTGGATGCGGACACCGCCGTCCGCATCGCGCTGCTGAACAACCCCGGCCTGGAACAAAGCCTCGCGGCGCTGGCCATCAGCGACGCCGACCGGGTGGCCGCGGCGCAGCTGCCCAATCCGCACTTCGCTTTCGCGCGACTGCGCGAGGGCCAGACGCTGGAGCTGGAACGCATGCTCAGCTTCAACGTGCTGCAGCTCCTCACCCTGCCCTGGCGCGCACAGGATGCCGACCGTGCGCTGCAGCGCGCCCGCCTGCAGGCGGCGCAGCAGGTGATCCGCGCCGCGGCCGACACGCGCAAGGCTCTGGGTCCAGGCGGTGGCGGCGCGGCAGACCGCGATGTACCTGCGCGATGCGCGCGAGGTCGCCGGAAGCCGGCGCCGAACTGGCCCGCCGCATGGCTCGCGTGGGCAACTTCAGCCGGCTGCAGCAGGCGCGCGAGCAGGCGCTGCTGGCGGACGTGGCCGCGCAACTGGCACGGGCCGAACAGGCTGCACTGGCGGAACGCGAGAAGCTGACCTCGGCTGCTGGGACTGTGGGGCGAGGACGCGAACTACACGCTGCCCGAGCGCTTGCCCGAACTGCCGGCGGCGCTGGCCGAGCGCGGCGACATCGAGGCCACGGCCTTGCGCGAGCGGCTGGACGCGCGCCGCCCGGACGCTTCCGCCCAACTCTCCGCCACGCTGGCGCTTCACCCGCGCGACCGGCTTCATCGACGCACTGACCATCGGCATCAGGCACGACACCATCTTCGACGATGCCGCCGGCAGCCGCGACAACAAGAACGGCTTCACGCTGGAACTGCCCGTGCCGATCTCTCGACTGGGGCCAGGCCCGTTCGGCCCGCGCCCAGGCGACTTACCTGCAATCGCTCGCCGGCGTGCGCGAGGTCGCAGGTGCGCGCGCGCAGCGAAGCGCGCGAGGCCTGGCATGGCTGGCGCACGGCGCACGACCTGGCACGCCACTACCGCGACGAGATCGTGCCGCTGCACCGCTTCATCGCCGACGAGACGCAGCTGCGCTACAACGGCATGCTCGTGAGCGTCTGGGACCTGCTGGGTGAGACCCGCAACCACATCGCCGCCGTCAACAACGCGATCGCCGCCCAGCGCGATTTCTGGCTCGCCGACACCGACCTGCAGCTGGCGCTCACCGGTACCTCGCCGGGCGCTTGACCAGCCTCGCACCTGCCGCCGGCAGCAGCGCCGCCTGCAGCGCAAGGACACTGAGATGAAGAGACGAAGCTTCTTCGGTGGCGCCGCGACGATGACCGCGCTGGCCGCGGCCTCCGTCAGCAAGGTGGCCCTGGCCGCCCTGCCCGAAGCCGCCAGCCAGTGACAAGCCCGACACCGCGCCGCCGCTGCAGCCTCCCAACGGGCGTCCCTACCGGCCCGGTGGTGACGCTCAACGGCTGGTCCCTGCCCTGGCGCATGAGGGACGGCGTCAAGGAGTTCCACCTGGTCGCCGAGCCGGTGGAGCGCGAGCTCGCGCCCGGCATGACAGGCGCGCCTGTGGGGCTACAACGGCCAGTCGCCCGGCCCGACGATCGAGGTGGTCGAGGGCGACCGCGTGCGCATCTTCGTCACCAACCGGCTGCCCGAGCACACGGCGGTGCACTGGCACGGCCAGCGCCTGCCCAACGGCATGGACGGCGTCGCCGGCATCACGCAGCCGCACATCCAGCCGGGCAAGACCTTCGTCTACGAGTTCGAGGCGCAGCGGCCCGGCACCTTCATGTACCACCCGCACGCCGACGAGATGGTGCAGATGGCCATGGGCATGATGGGCTTGTGGATCACCCATCCGACGGCGCGGCGCATCCGCTGATCGAGCCGGTGGACCGCGACTTCTGCTTCCTGCTCGGCCGCCTACGACATCGACCCGGGCAGCGCCACGCCGCAGCGTCAACACCATGCTGGACTTCAACCTGTGGACCTTCAACAGCGCGGGTGTTCCCCGGCATCGACTTCGCTGCCCGTGCGCCAGGGCGACAAGGTGCGCATCCGCGTGGGCAACCTGACGATGACCAACCATCCCGATCCACATCCACGGCCACGAGTTCACGGTGACCGGCACCGATGGCGGCCCGGTGCCGCGCACGGCGCGCTGGCCGGAGGTGAGCGATGGACGTCGCGGTGGGGCAGATGCGCCAGATGGAGTTCGTGGCCGACGAGCCGAGGGCGATTGGGCCCTGCACTGCCACAAGAGCCACCACACCATGAACGCCATGGGCCACGCCGTGCCGACCATGATCGGCGTCGACCACGCGGGCCTGGTGAAGAAACCGCAGAAGGTCGTGCCCGACTACATGGTCATGGGCGAACGCGGCATGGCCGACATGGGCGCGATGGAAATGGCCTCTGCCCGACAATACGCTGCCGATGATGACCGGCCGCGGGCCCTTCGGTCCGGCGGAGATGGGCGGCATGTTCACGCTGTTGAAGGTGCGGCGCGGGCAGAAGCCCGGCGACTACACGGACCGGGCTTGGTTCCGGCATCCGGCCGGCAGCGTCGCGCACGAATTCACGGGCGAACTGCCGGCGCCCAGCCGCCAGCCGGCCAGCGCACCCGCCGGAAGGCGCCGCCGCTGGACGTGCGCAAGCCGGACGGCCACCATGGCGACCACTGACATGCACCAACTGCCGATTCAACTCTCCCTGGCGGCGCTGTGCGCTGGCACGCTGCTGGCGCCGGCCTGGGGCCACGGCGACAGCGCCGGTCATCCTCCCGCCCGCGCCGTCAAGGAACAGAAACCCTGGGGCATCGCCGGCGATGCAAAGCGCACGCGCACCGTCACCCTGCGCATGGGCGACGACATGCGCTTTCCAGCCCGGACCACATCACCGTGCGCGAGGGCGAGACCATCCGCTTCGTGGTCGCCAATGCCGGCAAGGGTAGATCCTAATGGAGATGGTGCTTAGGCACGCCCGAGGAACTGAAACAGCATGCCGAGGTGGATGAAGCATTTCCGGCATGGGAGCACGACGAACCCTACATGGCCCACGTCAAGCCGTGACCGCGAAAGGCGAGATCGTCTGGAACTTCAACCGCTGCCGGTACCTTCCACCTCGGTGATGCCTCGTTCCCGGCCACTGCTTGATGGCCGGCATGGTCGGGACCATCGTCGTCACACCCAGGTGGCGAAACCAGCGAACTCCTTCTGCTCGCGCCGCGCCCTGCTGCTCGCCGGCGGCCGCACCGCCGCTGGCCGGCCTGGCCCAGGGTCGCCTGCGGAAGGTGCTGGTTGAGGTCTGAAGGACTCCGAACTGCGGCTGCCGCCAGGACTGGGTGCAGCACCTGCAGGAACCACGGCTTTGCCGTGAAGGTCCACGAGAGCGGAAACATGCCAAAGATCGCGCGCGTGCTCGGCATGCTGGCCGCGCTCGGGTCCTGCCATACGGGGCTGGTGGGCGGGTATGCGGTGGAGGGCGGCGTGCCGGCGCTGACATCCGCCGCCTGCTTCAAGCACAAGTCCCAGGCGGAGGGCCTCAGCAGGTGCCTGGCATGCCGGTCGATCTCCCGGCATGGACGGTGCGGTCTATGGCGGCAGGCGCGATCCTCGATGACGCCGATGCTGGTCCTGAAGTCCGGCGACAGTCGCGTCTTCGCTTCCTGGCCAACAAGAGGAGTTCTCCATGATGCAACGCATTGCCGCCGCCCTGCTGGGCCCTCACGCTGGCAGCGCCATCGGCGCAGTCCACGCTGACCGAGGGCGAAGTCCGCAAGGGGTCGGCTCCAGGCCCACGGCAAGATCACGCTCAGCCGCTGCGAGATCAAGAAACCCGGACATGCCGCCCATGCACCGCTGTCGTTCTCGGCCAGAATAAGTCCCCGCTGAAGAACGTGAAGGCCGGCGACAAGGTGCGCTTGGCGGCGGACAAGCGATGCGGCCGTGGCGAATACTATCGTGACGGCGATCGAGCCGGCGAAGTGCAGTCGCCCGGCACGGCCGTGGCGTCCGCGCCGCACCATGGACCGTCGCGCCCCCATGCGCGCACATAATCGGTTCACTGAGCTCTTCCACTCGCTGACGTGTCGCGCAGGCATCGAGGTGGGCCATCGCATCGGATGCGCGCCGGCCGCACCGGATGCGTACCGTGGTGCTTTGGCCGCGCCAGCGCGGTGGCAGGCGGTTGTCGACATCCGCGGTGCACCGCACCGCGGCGAGAACTGACCTGCTGCGGGCCCCGGCATTAATGTGTGTGGAGCGCGCAGTTGCTGCCGCTGCGCCAGCTGCGGCAGCGCCTTCGGCCTGGCGCGGCGGCGAGAGTGCTCGCGCGCCGGCTCGACGAGCGCTCATCGGCATCTGGAGAGGTATCGGCAGGCGGCAGCACCCCATCGTCTCCTGCGCACCGTGCGCGCCGTTCCGACTGGCCTGGCGATGCGCGCGTGCACCGCCGACGCGGCGGCTGTGGCTGCCGTGCTGCCGCGTGAAGCTGCTTCGCGGCAGCCGCCTGCGGAGGGGCGGTACACGGCGCCGGCCGGCGCCGCGCGTGGCAAGATCTTCGCTTCCGGCGCGCGATGAAAGGCGGCATCGGTTCCGCCGCGGTCGCCGGTGGATCGCACACACGGGAGTGGCGATCGTCGCACCTGCGTAATGCGCTCGGCGCACGCGGTCGATCCCGTGACTCGGCTGCGCATTTCAGCCGCTCGGCGCCCCGCACGGCCGGACGGCTGGCCATGCTGAACGCCGACGAGGCGCGCGCTGCGTCGGCGAGGAGGCCCGTGGCACCCATGCTCGCCGGCAGCAGCAACACCACCATCGGCGTGGATCGCCACCGACGCCGTGCTCTCCAAGGTGCAGGTAGGCCGGCTCAGCGACGCAAGGCCGCCGACGGGCTGGCGCGCACCATCCGCCCCGTCCACACGCCGTCCGGACGGCGACGCGCTGTTCGCGCTCGCCACACCGGCGCGAGCGGCCAGGGTGCCTGGGCATGATGACGCTGGGCGCCATGGCCGCCGGAAGCTCGCGCCCAGGCGGTGCTGCGCGCGCGCGCGGGCGGCACGGGCGGTCGAAACGCGGGCAATGTCGCCCCGCTTGCCGGCGGCGGGCGACATCGCATGAAGCCGGTCAGGCTGCGCCTTGCGCAATACCCTGGTGTCCCTGCGCTGATCTTTCGCTTGATCTCCGCAGGGCCGATCCTGCTGCTGGCCGTCGGACTGCTGGTGCTGGCGCACGGTGGCTGGACCCCAATCCGCCCAAGAAGGTGACGCTGGCCACCGGGCCCGCGCAAAGCGCCTACGACGAATTCCGGCAAGCGCTACCAGCAGGCCCCTCGGCGCTACGGCATCGAGGCTCGTGCTGCTGCCCAGGCTAGCGTCGCGCGCAACCTGCGCCTGCTGCGGCGAGCGAAACCGACCTCGCCTTCGTGCAGGGCGGCAGCGGCGACGCCGCCGCCAACGAGGACAGCGGCATCATTTCGCTGGGCAGCCTGTTCGTGGAGCCGCTGTGGCTGTTCTACCGCGAGGAAGCGGCGAAGAACGTGCCGGGCGGCAACTCACCTCGCTGACGCAGATGAAGGACCTGCGGATGAACGTCGCGCGCGCGTGCAGCGGTTCGCCGGGCATCATGCGTCGCCTGCTGGAGGCCAACAACCTCGACCCGGCACAGCTGAAGATCTCCCGGCTGGACCAGACCGCCGCCATCGTGGCCTCCTGAACGGCGAGCTCGACGTGCTGGTGTTCGCTTCCGCGCCCGAATCGCTGATGGTGCGGATGCTGCTGCAGACGCCCGGCGTGCGGCTGGTCGACTTCAGCCAGCGACGCCTATTCCGCGCCGCTTTCCCCTTCCTCACCCCCGTCAGCTGCCGCGCGGCGTAGCGTCGACCTGGCGCGCGACCTGCCGCCGCAGGAGGTGCGCCCTGGTGGCCACCACCACCGCGCTGCTCGGCGCGCGAGGGCACGCATCCTGCGCTGCTGCAGCTGTTCGCGCAGGCCGCGCGCGACCTGCACGGCGCCGCCGGCTGGTTCAACAAGGCGCGCGCAGCTTCCCAACATCGAGCACAGCAGAGTACCTCGGTCGCAGCGAGGCCGAACGCGCGATCCGCTCGGGCAAGCCCCTTCCTGCAGCGCTTGGCTGCCCTTCTGGGCCGCGCCAACCTCGTGGAACGCATGTGGCTGGCGCTGGCATCATCCTGGCGGCTGCTGCGCCGCTGTCGCGCATCGTGCCGCCGCTGTACCAGTTCCGCATTCGCTCGCGCGTGTTCCGCTGGTACGCGCAGCTGCGCGACATCGAGAACCGCTCGCAGGCCCAGCCCCGGGAGGCGGCCGGCGCGGTGCGGAGCTCGACGCACTCGATGAGCGCGTGGGCCGCATCCGGTGCCGCTGTCCTACGCCGACGAGCTCTACGCCCGCGCAACAACATCGACGCCGTGCGCCGCAGCCAGGCAGTGCAGCGCAGGCCTCATGCTGCAACGCCGGCGGGCTGCAGCCGGCCGGCGTGGGCAGCAGGAAACGGCGGCTCAGCCGCCGCTGTTGCGCTGGAAGGCCGCGTCATCATGCCGGGTGCGCCGACACGCGCCTCACCTGGCGCAGTTCGCTTTCCAGTTCCGCTGCCTCGCGCGCGCCCAGGCGTGCATTGGCGAGTGGCGGCGCTGCGCCCTCGACCGGCAACTTGGCGGTGTTGCTGCCGTTCCAGACGCGCAGGCCCTTGCCGAGAGGTTGTAGTAGATGGAGACGCTCGCGCAACTTGCGCGCGTGCTGCTCGGGCGTGAGATTGAGGCAGACGATGCGCTTGGCGCTCCAAACCGCAGCTTCTTCAGGTGCATGGCCATGGCGTGCACGGCCTGCACCGGATCGCTGGGGTCGTTCAGGCCCACGGCCTCTGCGGTCGCCGGCTCGAACTGCGCGATCCCCAGGCTGGGAGTGCCGTCCTGCTGGCGCCCATGCGCGGGATCCAGGAGGTCTCGGCATTGACGATCCCGTACACATCCTCATAGCTCAGGCCCACTTCTGCTCCAGGCCCGCGCGCTCGGCGGCGGACTGGGCCAGCAGCAGGCGCGATTGCGTGTCCGGGGTCTGCAGCACGCTGCCGGCATAGCGCACGGGCAGCCAGCGCATCTTGCTCGCGCAACTGTTCGTAGTAGCCATCGACCTTGAACTTGCGAGGTGACCCTGCACAGCTTGTCGAGCGCGGGGCGTACTCCGCCACTTGCCCGAGCTCGCCCGGCTGAGCCAGGGTATCGAGGCTCGGCGCCGGCGCCATGCCCTCGGAGCCCATGAGGCCCACGGCGACAGGGGCCGGCCAGCACCAGGAGGTGCCTGAATGGAAGCTCGTTGCGCGGTAAAGCGCTCTTCATTCCTCGGTCCCCTGCTTCGAAGTTGCAATCAAGTGATGACTGAGGGCCTGTGTCGGTGAAAGTTCGGGTTGTTACTGCGTCTCGTCCTACAAGCGTCAGACGTGAAAACTCATGCACTCCGGAGGAAATGGTGGCTCTGCGCGTGAATATTCACAGGGCCTTTCGGGGCACGCTGGCGCGGCTTGCGGCGCGCTTTGTATACACGTATGAATCCTGAGCCATGCCTGCCTCATCCATGGTCCAGATGACCGTCCTCCGCGGTCACGCAATTGCTCAGGCAGTCCTGGACCGGGGGCCGCTGGGCTTCAGGCGCAGCGCTGGAGCGGCAGGAGGAGATCGCAGCTGAGTTCGGCGTCAGCCGAGTCCTGTACGCAGGCCCTGTTCCAGCCAGCAGGCGCGAGGGCCTGGTGCACATGGTTCCCAACAAGGGCATGTTCTGTGCGCACCGCATCCGAAGCGGACCTGCGCGAATGGTTCCACCTAGCGCCTGCTGGTGGAGTCGGACGTGCTCACGCAGGCCGTACCCCTGCACACGGCCGCCAGCCTCAACCGCGTGGAGACCGTGCAGGCGGCGCGGACAAGGCCCGGGCAGTGGCCGACTGGATCGCCGGCTGACCGCGAGTTCCACGAGGCGCTCGGTCGCGCCGGCCCAGCGGCCCGAGTCCATGGCCATGTGCGGCAGGTTGCGCCACCTGGTCGACCGCTTCTACTCGCGCGCATGAAGCCCGGCAACGCGCGCGCGCGGCTGGCACGAGGAACACCACGCGCTGATCCGCGCGGTGCGGCGGCGCGATGCCGAGGCTGCGGTGCGCGCGCTGCAGGCGCATCTGGCCGAAACCGAACGCAGCGCCCTCGCCGCGCTGGCCAAGGGCTGAAGGAGGACGCCATGGCCCGCTATGGCTGCACCGTCGAATGGTCCCGCGGCAGCGCCGCCTTCACCGACCTGCAATACAGCCGCGCGCACACCTGGCGCTTCGATGGCGGCGCCGTGGTGCCCGGCTCCAGTTCGCCGCATTCGGTCGCGTGCCTTTCTCCGATCCGCCGCCGTCGACCCGGAGGAGGCGCTGGCCGCCTCTGTCTCCAGCTGCCACATGTGTGGTCTCCGTCGCTCGCCGCCGCCGAGGGCTACGTCGTCGACAGTTACAACGACGCGGCCGAAGCGCAGATGGGCCCCATCGGCTTCGGTCGCCAGGGCATCACCGACATCGTGCTGCGTCCGCAGGTCGATGCCTCGGCGCGCGCCCCGATGAAGCGCCGCTGTCGAGGCCCTGCACCACGTGGCGCACGAGCGCTGCTACATCGCCAACTCTCCTGCGCAGCGCGTGCGGGTGGAAGGCAGCTGGCGGACCGCCTGAGCATGGCGCGCCGGGGATCGCCACCATTACTACGGACGTGTGCGTGGAACTGGAGGACGCGGTGTGGAACAACGCGCGCTTGGCCGCCGCAACCCGACTACCGCCTGGGCATGGCCTTCTTCGTCTACGTGGGCATGACGGGCTGACCCTGACCTGCGGCTTGCGACCGCCACAAGGCCGGCATCCAGGCCAACAACTCGTGCAGCAGTACGGCGCGCGGCTGCGGCCCGATCTCTGATGCGCCGTGTACAACCCTGATGCCGTATCGGGCGGCGGTGAGATGGAGGTGAACTGGGGATCGCGCTTGCGTGAGAAGCGGGGCTTCGGCGTGTGGCAGGCCTAGCAACGGAACCTACAGCACTCGAACTGTTGCGCCAGGCGGCGCGAGCGACCGCATCCAGCGCCCCATCCACCACCGGGTGGGCGCTGACCAGCCGCAGCGAACCCTCCGTCATCATCGCGTCCAGCTTGCGGCGCGTCATCGACGCGCAGTGCGCTGGCGTGGCGGAACATGCAACAGCAGGCCTCGGGCGGCCCAGTGAGCCGCCAGCGCTCTCCGCCTCCGCCAGCAGGTCCACGCAGGCGCCGACCTCGAGCTCCTGCGGCGGCAGCGCGCAGTCCGGCGCTGATCGAGCCCAGCGCAGTAGTCGGGTCCGGCACGAAGCCCGATCTGTGCATCTCGATGGGCGCGCCAGGTGTTGACCGTCTCCGGCGGCACCTCGGGTTCGTGCACCCGCAGCGCGCTGCCGGTCGCCGTGGACAACGCCAGGTCGCGCAGGCGCCGAAAGCAGGTTCTGCCAGCGATCGAGGTCGCCCCGCAGGTGGTCGATGGCCAGGCCCTCGTCGATGCGCGCGACCAGGCTGCGATGCTGGCCGGCCACGCGCGGCCAGGGCCGGCTGCATCGCCCAGCAGAGGACCGTCTGCACCACCCACCAGCCGTTGGCGGGATCCTCCGCGCCGCTGGCGTCCAGGAGGCGCTCGCGCCGCCATCACCTGGGCCCAGGGCCCGGTGAGGAAGGCCAGCGCCCGCGTGGCGCCTGGGGGGCGCATCGGGGCGGTCCAGGATCTGCTGGTCTGATGCGTCTGGCCAGCAGGTCTGCGCTGCTCGGCGCGCATGAGCCGCGCGCACGGCGCGCTCGCGGTTGCGGCGCCCGCGCGGCTGGCATCCTCCCAGGCCTCCCGCAGCGCCGACAGGGCGATCTCGCAGGCCCCGGGGCGGTACCACCGGCATCCAGCACCCTGCGGCGTGCGCTTCTGCGGCCTTCCATGGCGGCGAAGCCTCTGCCTTCCGGCGAGGATCAGGCCGAGCTGCGCTGCGTGATCTGCTCCAGCAGGCGCTGGCGGATGCTCCGCGGGTCGCTGAAGAAGCGCGGGTCGACCGCACGCAGCAGCGGCGGCTCGCGGTCGCACGATGTCGCGCACGGCGGGCAGGCAGGCGCGGGTCGCCGGCCAGCTGGTCCACCATCGGGTGCACCACCTCCAGGCCCAGCGCCTGCGCCGGCCGCTTCGCCTCCTGACGCAGCGCCTGCGCGGAAGGCGGCCAGGCTGTCCAGGCCGCGGCCCGGCATCGCCGCCTGGCGCTGGCGCAACTGGCAGCAGCAGCTGGTCCACCTTGTGCAGGTCCCGCACCATCTCCAGCGCCGCCGGGACGGTGGGTGGAGAACCCGGAATCATCGGCGAAGGCGATCAGTGCCATCGACGTCGGCCGCTCAGCCGCCTCGCCGGCCAGCAGCTTGCGCAGCTCGCGGATGGTGCGAGCTGGGTGGCGCTGTCCACCGCCTCCCGCGGCTCGCCGAGGTCCATGTCCAGGGGCATGGCGCAGAGGCCGCGGGCGGACGGCGGCGCTGCGCCAGTCCAGGTAGCCCTGAGCGAGCTCCGGCGCCATCAGCGCCGGCAGGTAGCGAGCCAGCGGCGACGCACCGCGGGCGATAACACCGGGCTCCTGGCGTGCCAGCAGATAGATGCGTGGCGCATAGACCCCGGGGCGCAGCGGGTGTGGGTGCAGTGGGCCGCCTGCCGGGTGAGCTGCGCCGCCGCGAGCGCCGACTCCAGCGTGGCCAACTGCGGGCGCACGGCTCTGCTCCAGGGCCTGGGCGCCCTGCACCCAGGTCGCGCGTTCTCCTGCGCATCTGCTCGGCGTCGCCCAGCAGCGGCAGCGTGTCGAAGCTGAGGCTGGAGACGCGGTCGCCGGCAATGGCCTGAAGGCGAACTCCGCGAGCAGGGCCTGGCGGAAGGCGCGCGGCGAGCGCGGCCTGCTGGTCCCTGAGCACGCTCGCCGCTTCCAGCGGCAGGTTGCGGTCGACTGACGTCGGCGATGCGCGGCTGCCTGCAGCGCAGCTCGGTGAGCGCGCGGAGAGCATCGCGCCCATCAAGTCACCGCCAGCCAGAGGCGGCGTCCTGATGCAGGAGCGGTACAGCGAGAGTGGTACTGGGGTTGTGGCGTGGCGCCAGGCCATCTGGCGGCGTCGCTCCTTAGCCTCAAAGTTACTTCAGGGCTTTATAACGTACCCGGTGCGGTCCTTGCACCTTCTCGCCGAGGCGCTTTTTCTTGTCGGCCTCGTACTCCTGGTAGTTGCCGTCGAAGAAGACCCACTTGCGAGTCGCCTTCGCACGCCAGGATGTGCGTGGCGATGCGGTCGAGGAACCAGCGGTCGTGGCTGATGACCATCACGCGAGCCGGCGAACTCGAGCAGCGCGTCTTCCAGCGCGCGCAGGGTTTCGACGTCCAGGTCGTTCGACGGTTCGTCGAGCATCAGCACGTTGCCGCCCTGCGCCAGCGTCTTGGCCAGGTGCAGGCGGCCGCGCTCGCCGCCCGACAGCGTGCCCACCAGCTTCTGCTGGTCGTTGCCCTTGAAGTTGAAGCGGCCGATGTAGGCGCGGCTGGGCATCACGAACTTGCCGACGATGATGTTGTCGAGGCCGCCGGAGACGTCCTCCCACACGGTCTTGTCGTTGGCCAGCTCGTCGCGGCTCTGGTCGACGAAGGCCATCTTGCACGGTCTTGCCGATCTTCACCTCGCCCGAGTCCGGCTTCTCCTGCCCGAGATCATGCGGAACAGCGTCGACTTGCCGGCGCCGTTGGGGCCGATGATGCCGACGATGGCGCCGGCCGGCACCGTTGAAGCTCAGGTTGTCGATCAGCACGCGGTCGCCGAAGCTCTTGGTGACGTTCGTCGAACTCGATCACCTCGTTGCCCAGGCGCTCGGCCACCGGGATGAAGATCTCGTTGGTCTCGTTGCGCTTCTGGTATTCGACGTCGGACAGTTCCTCGAAGCGGGCCAGGCGCGCCTTGCTCTTGGCCTGGCGGCCCTTCGGGTTCTGGCGCGACCCACTCGAGCTCCTTCTTCATCGCCTTGGTGCGGGCGTCCTCGGTCTTCTGCTCCTGCTCCAGGCGCTGCTTCCTTCTGCTCCAGCCAGGTGGAGTAGTTGCCCTTGTAGGGATGCCGCGGCCGCGGTCGAGTTCGAGGATCCACTCGGCGGCGTTGTCGAGGAAGTAGCGATCGTGGGTGATGGCCACCACGGTGCCGGGAAGCGCTGCAGGAACTGCTCCAGCCACTCCACCGACTCGGCGTCCAGGTGGTTGGTGGGCTCGTCGAGCAGCAGCATGTCGGGCTTGGACAGCAGCAGGCGGCACAGCGCCACGCGGCGCTTCTCGCCGCCGGACAGGTTGCCGATCGATGGCGTCCCAGGGCGGCAGGCGCAGCGCGTCGGCGGCGATCTCGAGCTGGTGCTCGGTGTTCTCGGTGCCGGCGGCGGCGATGATGGCCTCCGAGCTCGGCCTGCTCGGCGGCGAGCTTGTCGAAGTCGGCGTCTTCGGCTCGGCGTACGCGGCGTAGACCTCGTCCGAGCGCGCTTCTTGGCGGCCAGCACGCCGCCGATGCCTTCTTCGACCGACTCGCGCACGGTCTGCTCGGGTTCGAGCTGCGGCTCCTGCGGCAGGTAGCCGATCTTGAGGCCGGGCATCGGGGTGGCTTCGCCCTCGATCTCCTTGTCGACGCCGGCCATGATCTTCAGCAGCGTCGACTTGCCCGAGCCGTTCAGGCCCAGCACGCCGATCTTGGCGCCGGGGAAGAAGACTGAGGGAGATGTCCTTCAGGATCTGCCGCTTCGGCGGCACGATCTTGCCGACGCGGTTCATGGTGAAGACGTACTGGGCCATGGTGTTCCGGGGGAAACCGGGATTATCCCGCGGATGTTAGGGACAGGCCGCGGCCGCGGCCGGCTAGCCGTAGCGCCTGGATGTCCGAGGCTGTTCTTCAGCGCCGCCTGCGCCACCTGGTCCAGCGCCTCGTCGACCACCGGGCGGTCGGCGACCACGCGCAGGTGGTCGTTGCCGCGCAGCTGGTCCAGCGTGCGGCGCGACATCGAGTGAGAGGGCCGCGCGCCGCCGACGGACGTGAACATGAACAGCGTCGCGTGCGGGCTGCACCAGGTGAGCTGGGCCCGCACCCATTCGCCTCTTGATCGGGATCTCACCCAGGTGCCCACGCGCAGGTCTCGCCGGCGTCGCGGCGGCGCTCGGCCGAGACCTCAGCCCTCCTGCCGGCGGGCAGCCCTGCCGGACCTCTTGCTGCTGGGCCTGCGCCGCGCACCTTCTTGCTGGGCCGCCTCGGCCGGATGAGCGTGATCGGCTGGGATGGTCCGGTCTTCAGGCCAGGAAGTCGACGTAACCGGACTTCCGGCACCTCGTGACTCGTCAAGCCACATCCTGGACACCGTGCGCCTGCCGCGGAACCGCCGGACTCCTCCTTGCCAGGCCGGCCTCGTCCGGCCGCCTTTGCATGACGGTCGGGTCGCGGCCTTCCTGCACCGCCGCTCGGTGCAGCGTGATCAGGTGGTCGAAGAAGCGCTAGCCGGCCCCGGCGGGTAGCCGATGCGGGTCAGGCCCTCGCGCAGCGCGCTGCAGCAGGCCGGGGATCATCTGCACCAGCCGGCGGGGCGCGGCCGCGCTGGGCCGAGGTCTTCTGCACGCTCCAGATCAGGTCGTCGACCAGCGCGCGGTAGCCGAAGGGATCGGAGGAGCCGTCCGCGCAACTGAGCTGCGGCTCGGCGACCACCTGGGCTCCAGGCATTTGCAGCGAAGTCGCGCACGAAGTCGGCGACGTCCAGCGTCCCTGCACATCAGATCCAGAATCCCGGCCTCGAGCTTGCTGGGCTAGCAGGGTTGCGCTGCTCGGCGTGCAGCAGCGCCTTGGCGGCTTCTTCCCGCTTCTGCTTGCCGCCCGGTCCTGCCCCTTCCAGCTTCTCCAGGTTCGTCGCAGCACTCGCTGAAAGTGTCGGCGTCGATCACCTTGCTTTCCAGCCACCGGCTGGCGTCGTCGACCGACGGCGATGAAGCGGGCCCGGCAGCCGGGTCCTGCTCGGAGCTGAAGGCCAGGCTGCGCTGCGTGATGCGATCCGAGCACCTGGCGCGCTGGATGCGGGTTGCGGTCGGCGAAGAAGCGCGAGTCTTCCTGGCCAGCGTTGCACCGACGTTTCCATGGTCTTGAGCTGCCGCTTGAGGGCGGCAGCAGGCGCCGGTCGCTCGCAGCGAGGTGCTCGAACATCATGCCGCACCACTTCCTCGCCCAGCTGCTGGCCGATGCGCACCGGCGGCGCGTCGCGGGCTGGCCCACGTCGGCCAGCATGTCCACGGGCTGCGACATGGCGCGGCGGCGGCCTTGGGGCCGCTGCTCCAGGCCGCTTGACCAGCTCGTTGTCTTCTTCAGGTCCTGCAGCATGGACATCGGACGCCGGCAGCGGTGCGCATGGAATTCCGGCCTGCGCGGCTGGTCGAAGTCGCCGGTGAGGAGCTGGCGCAGGCGGTCCAGGGTCAGCAGCGTCTGGAAGCGGCGGCGTCGGTCAGCGGACTTGCCGCTGGCGCCGGAGCCCTGGTCGATGCGGCCGCCGATGCGGCACCGGTCTGGCTCGACGCCGCGGAGCGCAGCCACCGGCCAGTTCGCGCTGCAAAGAGGCGCCGCAGGTCCACTCCCCAGCAGGCCGGCCGCGGGCGCGGGGATCAGCGCCTTCGCGCACCTGGGCCTCGGGCAACGTGCCGCTGCAGGGTGAAACTGTGCAGGGCGCGGACGAACACGTCGGGGCGCAGCGGGGTTGAGCAATACGTAACTGAACGAAGTAATAA
>ERZ1370068.7479-contig-6390_pt1 | contig 30781 bp, 30 predicted proteins | sample MGYA00561227_ERZ1370068 | MGnify/ENA primary metagenome ERZ1370068 (study PRJEB38410, sample SAMEA6850437) | metagenome | study: Metagenomic assessment of the ecological functions of the soil: analysis of the soil microbiota associated with the...
TTATCAGTTTTCACTTCTTCAGTTTTTAGACTTATGTAAATATGTGTTTTTTTTTTCTTTTTTTTTTACTTAGGGTAAAAACGTACTTGTTGGCAATGTTACTGCTCCTGTCATAAGATATATGCTTCATACTTCATTTCTTTCCTCAAAGGTAGTTAGTCTAATTTCCACAACCAAATATACACTCAGGTCTTAAAATATACAGACAAATATGTATTTCCCGCGACCAGCTGCGGCGAGGGCTCGATGCCCACAGCTGCGGTGTGAAGCCGCCGCCGAGCGCGCCCACACCGAGCTCGTCGCGACCGCGCACGCGCTGTGCCGACTTGTCCCTCTGGGCCTGACTCGCTCACCCCGAGCGAGCGGCGCGTCGCCGCCATGGCGGCCGAGGGCATGACCAACCGCGACGTCGCCCAGGCACTTTCTTGGTCACCCCAGGACGCCTTCCGATGCACTCCGAGCGTCTCACCGCGGCCTTCCTGGTCGCGATCTAAACTCCTCAAGCCCTGACCTGCCGGTCGAGAGCGTGAGGTGCGGCAGCCGCAGTGGTCGGCAATTCGCGAATGGCGCGTTATTTCAAACATTGGGCTCTCTCGTGCTCTCCAATGTGCGAAGGCCTCGTTTCGTTCTGGAGACTGGCGGCAGTTCACGCGAGGGAGCAACTTACTGACGCCGAGGTACCCTCAACAACCTGATGGTGGCCGCGCTGCTCGGCCGGGGCATCGCAGTCGCCAGCGACGGCATGCGGCGGCACCTCGAAGCTCGCCGTAAAGCCGGGGCCCGCGTGTTCTTGGGGCGGAGGCGAACGTCCAGCGCGCGTATCCGATGGTGACTGCCGCCGGGAGCGCCAGCGGACACAGCTCGTCCGGTGATGGGCGGCAATCATGACCCTTCCGCGGGACAAGCGGTTACGGAAACCTGGCAGAAGGCGTCCATGTGCCTGACCGACCGCTTCCCACGGCAAAGTGACTGGCGACGCTCGTCGCCACGGTCGTCCTCCAGCTGGTCAACGAGGGAAGTCGGACTGGCGATGCACGGTCGGAACTGGTGGTTGCCGATCGCCGAACGGCGCGATCGCTGAGCTGCTCAAACCCACACGGATGGGGATCTCGACGCCACGAACGACAGACTATCGCGTGTGTCCTCTGAAACCAACAGAGGTCTGACTGCGCAAGCTGGTCGCGACAGCAATTGCGCGATAAGCCACGAAATGAGTTCGGGGGCCATGTGTCGTACCGAACAACGGTTACATCCTTCGCCTCGGAACAGACCGTCACGAGGCGGCGAGTGGGAATTTATCGGTGTGTACCGAGCTCGGATCGACGGGATCTTCGAGCCACTTCACCTCCGCGCCACGACCTTCGCCAGTCAGCGCGCCGCATGCCGTGGCACGCCGTACGCGCACGGCTACTTCCAGCTCGACGCGCGCGCCCCCGGAGACGTGAGCGTGTTCAGTCAGTCGAGCACCTGCCGCGGAGCGATCGCCCGACCTGGCGGACGATCTGGCGAACTTCCATCGCGCCCTGCTCCGCGGCCGCCTGCTCCGCGCGGGCCTCCACGAGCGAAAGATGGAGACTGACCGCCCCGTCGCCGCTGCGATCCCACCGGAGGCGGATCCGTTTAGCCGTTCGAGACCGGGCTGCCCTGCGGCCGGGTCTGGGGCCACGAGGGCACCAGCTTCGGCTACAAGACGATCGCGTACTGGAGCAGAGACGCGACACGCCAGATTGTCGTCACGGTCAACGACTCGCCCCCTCCCGTTGTCGGCAACGCACTGAGCGCCTAATCGACACCCCATACTGCCACGGGTAACCCACACTCGCGTCAGCGCATGCCCCGGCTCGCACCAGAGGATGGGCCAGACGGAGCCCAGCGGTCGCAACCAGCGGCAACCAGTGGCGAATGCACCGGGCAACGCCGCACCGAACAAGCGAAGCTGTTGCCGCAGGCTGCGACTGCTTGCCTGCGACGTTCCATGGTAAGGAGGGGGTCGACGGTTCGAGTCCGTCAGAGGGCTTCACGAAGACGCCGCAAAGCGCAGCATTTCACCTCAAGCTCCACTTGCACGGAGTGCAACGTGATCGGCTATGGACATATTCTGGAACACTCGGAGTTTCGACCAAGCACCGAAGCCCGACTCGAACACGGACCTTCATTACGAGTGTCGGGGAACGCCGGATCAGTGCGCGTCAGGCGTGGTCAGGCCGGCTTTGTTCCATCGATTCAGGGTCACGAGAGTCCGGACGTGGGCACGCAAACCTGCCCACAGACCTGCCCACTGCACCCCGTCAGCTTCGTGCTACGGCTCTCGTCGCTCTCGACCTTCTCGCATCTGCTCGACGGTCACACTCGCCTTACCCGCGCCTGCGCCAACGTCCACGTGCGTCGCTCACCTGACTCGACGGAGTCGAACGTCTGCCGTTCGTCCCATGGCACAAATGTCCGCATGCCGACGTACGCGATCACGAGGGGGATAAGGAGGAACTCGATCTCGTCGGCATCGCGCTTCGCGCCGATCGGAAACTCGTCGACCGGATCGTCGACAAGCTCCCGCCGCACCCCTAAGAGGGCGATACGCTCCTCCGGTGGCAGCGCGGGTAGTCATTCTCGGAGCCGGTTTCGGAGGCCTCGAGCTCGCGAGCGAGCTGTCGGAGCGGCTCGGGGACGGGGTCGACGTAACCCTGATCGACAAGAGCGACGCCTTCGTCTTCGGCTACTCGAAGCTCGACGTGATGTTCGGCCGGTCGAGCCTCGACGCGGTTCGCCTCCCGTACGGCGACATTGCGAAGCCTGGCGTTCGTTTCGTGCAGGAGACGATCACCGCGATCGATCCCCAAGCGAGGCGAGTGACGACCGACAGCGGCGTGTACGAGGCCGACCTCCTTGTCGTCGCGCTCGGGGCGGACTACGACCTGGACGCCACGCCCGGGCTCGCCAACGGGGCCAACGAGTTCTACTCGAGTCAGGCGCGGAGCGGCTCGGTGGGTTGCTTCCCGATTTTCGGAAGGCCGGGCGATCGTCGGTGTCTGCGGGGCGCCGTTCAAGTGCCCACCCGCGCCGAGCGAGGCGGCGCTGCTCCTGCACGACTACCTTGAGCAGCGCGGGATCCGAGACCTGTGCGAGATCTCGCTCGTGATGCCGTTCGAGACGCCCGTTCCCCGTCGCCGGACACCTCGGCCGCACTTCTCGCAGCCTTCGCCGAGCGCGGGATCGCCTTCGAGGCCGGTCGCCGGGTCAGCTCGCTTCACCCGGGCCGCGGCGTGGCCGTGCTCGAGGACGGCACGGAGCTGCCCTACGACCTCTTCCTCGGCGTTCCCAAGCACCGTGCGCCCGGCGTCGTCCTCGAGAGCGGGATGGCCGAGGACGGCTACGTGCCGGTGAACTCGCGAACGCTTGAGACTCGTTTTCCCGGCGTGTACGCGGTCGGCGACGTCGCCACCGTCGGGGTGCCGAAGGCAGGCGTCTTCTCCGAGCGGCAGGCGCGCGTCGTCGCCGCGGAGATCAGGAGCAGCTCGACGGAGGCGAGCGGCCGGCTCCGTATGACGGTCGCGGCTCCTGCTACGTCGAGTTTGGAGCGGGCCGAGTCGGCCGCGTGGACGTCGATTTCTTCTCGGGGCCGAAGCCGACGGGGACGTTCCAGGAGCCGTCGGCCGAGCTCGGGGCCGGAAGCAGGAGTTCGGCGCGAGCCGCCGCGCCCGCTGGTTTGGCCGCTGACGTCTCGACAACTGAAAACCGCATCGAACGTGGCCCGGACGGCGATCGCTACAGGACGGAGACCCTGAAGGAATGGCAGCGACTTTGCGCCTCGTTTTCGGCGGCGTTTTGACCCAAGCCCCGCAAGAGCAGAGCCTCGAAGAGGTTCTCGATTAGTTCGAGTGGTCCGACGCCGACTCCGGCGGCGACCTCGTCGAGAAGGCGAAGGGGGTCGAATCGCACGACGACGACTAGTCGGCAAACACCGCGGCTGTTGAGTCGGCGCGCGTCGTCGTAGAGAATCGCGCACTCGGTGACTAACGTGCTCGCGATCGACCAGGGCACCTCCTCGACGAAGGCACTCGTGGTGTCCGATGGACGCGAGGTGCTCGGCGAGGGCAACGCTCCTGTGCACCCGCAAGCGGGAGCACAGGGCGCCGTCGAGCAAGACCCTGAGGAGCTGTCCCCGGAACGGGGACTGTCCCCTCAAAGCGGTGGCACTCCCGTGACGGTTTTAGGGACAGCCCCCTTCGGGGACAGTCCTAAGCGAGGGCTGGGGCAGGGACTCTCCCCGGAACGGGCAATCGGTCCGGATTGGTGCACGCGTCCCACAGATCCTCGACGGCTGTGTCGTAGGTGCGCGTGAACACGGCTACGCGCGCGTCGCCAGCGAGAATCGACCAGTGTCGTAGCTCGGGCTCTCGCCCACTGCTCCGTTCACGATTGACGCCCACGGCGCAGGGCCAGCCGAACTAGAGTGAAACCGAAGCGATGGATGCGCATCTCGGCGCCGAGAACCGAGACACGGTCGAACAGATCTTCAACCGGCCGTCTAGCGGCAATGTGGAATGGCGCCGCGTCCGCTCGCTGCTCGAAGCGGTGGGGACAGTGGAGGAGGAGCGCGACGGCCGGCTCCGCGTCACACTCGGCGGCGAGACGGAGACGTTCGACCCGCCGCATGGCAAAGACGTCGACGTACAGATGCTCGTCGATCTCCGGCGCATGCTGCGACGCGCCGGCATCACGAGCTGAGCTCAGCGCCGTCGAGGTCCTCCGCGAGCTTCCCGCAAGCGATCCGCGAGCCTGCCGATTTGCTTTCCGTCGATCTCGACGAGAATCGACGTCATGGAGGTAACACTCGGGCGCTGGAACATCGACGGCGTCGAGTTCGACGTGGAGACGGCCTGGGGTCTGCCCCGTTGCTCGCGGCCGCTTCGATCGTGTGGCCGGCTCGTACAAAGTCGGCCCGGAAGGCACGCAGATCGAGCTGACGTTGGACGCTCTGGAGCATCGTCACCGAGAACGGGATGTGGGACGACCTGCTGCGTTCCAACGAGCTCTCTGGCATCGCCGAGCACCCGGAGGTGCACTTCACGTCAACCGATGTCGGCGATTCAGGCCAAGGGAAGCTCCACGTCGAAGGCCGCCTCGAAGCGACGGGCAAGGTCGTGCCGGTCGCGTTCGACGCCGTTGTGCGCCGGGTCGACCACGGGCTTCCAGATGGACGTCGCCGCAACGGTCGACGGGCAACAGCTCGGCAAGCGCGGTGGTCAGCTCAGGCTGATCCTGCCCGCGACCGTGCACGTCACGGCCCGACTCTCAGAGGCGCTTACGCCCCTGCGAGCCGACTCCTCGTAGGCAAACTCTCCGAAGTCACTGCAGGTTGGAGTCGTCGTCGAGGGGCGGGACCAAGACCGATGAGCGTGCGCGCCGCGGGCCAGATACCGAAAGAGTCGCAACCGCGCCACGGCTGGTCGCTTGGACGCGATCGAGACCTGGCCGAGCTCTACGCGCTGGTCGACGGAATCGAGGACCGCGGCGGCGCCCTCGTCGTTCGCGGCGAGGCTGGAATCGGCAAGTCCACTTTGCTCGCGGCCGCACGGGAACGGGCGCTGGACCGAGGAGTTACGGTCGTGTCCACAGCGGGTGCGCTTTCGGAGGCCCAGCTTGCCTTCGCCGGCCTTCACCAGCTCCTGTTCCCCCTGCTCGACCGTCTGGATCTCCTTCCAGACCCGCAGCGACAGGCCCTCGAGACGGCGTTCCGTATTGCCGACGGCGACGCGCCCGACCTGTTCCTGATCGGCCTCGCGACGCTGGGACTCGTCGCAGAACGCTCGTCTGAGACGCCGCTTCTCTTCGTGGTCGATGACGCGCAGTGGCTGGACCGGCCTTCCTCCGAGGTGCTCGCGTTCGTGGCGCGGCGGATCGAATCGGATCCGGCAGTCCTGCTGTTCGGCATCCGAGAGGGATTGCCGAGCTCCTTCGACGACGCTGGCCTGCCCGAGCTGCCCCTCTCCGGACTGGACGAAGATGCTTCGAACGCCCTTCTCGACCTTGGCGCGGCGGCCCTGCCGGTCGATCTCAGGCGCCGGATCCTCGAGGAAGCGGCCGGTAACCCACTCGCCCTGATCGAGCTCCCGGCAGCCGCGGCCCAGCTCGGCACAGACACGCCGCAGTCCGTCCCTCTGCCGCTGACCGCTCGACTCGAGCAGGCATTCGCGTCGAGACTCACGACGCTCGGCGCAGACGTGCAGAGACTGCTTCTCCTGGCGGCGCTCGACGAGGTCGACCTGGCCGAGCTGAGCCGGGCGACGGGAAAGCCGGTGAACGCCGCCGACCTGGCGCCGGCTGTCGCCGCCGGCCTCGGGACGCTCGACTCGGGAGTATTTCGATTCCGACACCCTTTGATCGTCTCCGGCGGTCAAGCAGGCGGCGACGGCCGACGAGCTCCGGAGCGCACACGCTGCCCTCGCCGAGGCACTGGCCGATGAGCCGGACCGGGCCGTCTGGCACCGCGCCGCGGCCGCATCCGGGCCGGACGAGGTAGTCGCTGAAGAGCTTGACGCCGCAGCCCAACGGGCGATGGATCGCGGGGCCGACGACGTCGCTGTCTCAGCCTTCGAGCGCGCAGCAGAGCTGACCGTCGAACCACAGCGCCGCGCAGAGCGGCTCTACCTCGCAGGCGACCTGGCGCGCGAGCTCGGCCGGACGAGCGACGGCGTGCGTTTGCTCAGAGCGGCACAGCAGATCGGGCTTCCTGCTGCCGAACACGCGATGGCCTCGTTCCATCTGGAGATAGCCGAGAGCACGTGGTCGGGCTCGGCCACGATCCGCGACTTCGCGCGGATCGCGCGGGAGCTGGCAGATAGCGGTGAGGGAGAGCGAGCCTCGAAGCACTCGCGCACGATCTCCGTGCGCGCCTACTGGGAGCGGCTGGACGACGAGACGCGGCGAGAGGTTGCCTCGATCTCCGACGAGATCATCGTCCCGGCCGACGACCCCGTCCGCTTGTGCGTCCTGGGGCTGATCGATCCGCTCGGCAGGGGCAAACAGGTCGTCGAGCAAATCGAACGCCTGTCCCCAGTCGGCATGTCCGACCCGGAGCAGCTCTTCGAGGTCGGCGTCGCGGCCTCGATCGGTCTGGGCCGAAAATCTGGCGATTCCCTTCCTCCGCGCAGCGGCCGCCGCCGCTCGGGCGCACGGGCGGCTCAGCCTTCTCGCCCACACGCTCGTGTTCGAGGCATGGGCCGACCTTCGTCCCGGAGCCGTGCGCCAAGCGATCACCCGTGCGGCCGAAGCTGCACGAATCGCCGAGGAGATCCGCGCGCTGCGGTACATGGTGGCCGCACGGCTCGCCCAGGCGATCGCAGGCGCGGAGCAGGGCGAAGACGAGACCTCCGAGCGCCTGATCGCCGAGGCCGAAGCGCTGCTCATCCCGCTGGGGGCGAACCCGATGCTTGCCCTCACCGCATTCGCGCGGGGCAGGCTCGGCGCTTGCCAGAGAGCGGTTCGGCGAGGCGTATGAGCACCTCGTTCGGATCTTCGACCCGGAGGGCATCGCCTTCCATCCCTTCGTCCGCGGCTGGGCGCTCGCCGATCTGGCAGATGCGGCAGTGCGTGGCGACGGCGACCTCGACGCGGTTCGCGGCTACCTCGCCGAGTGGGAGCAGGTCGCCGCGGCGACACGGGCGCCTCATCTGCAGGTGCAGGTCGCGTACGCCGCGGCAATCCTGGCCACGGACGCGGTCGCGGAAAGGCACTTTCGGACCGCGATCGCGTCCGCCCAGGCGGAGTGGCCGTTCTACGTCGCACGCGCGCAGCTCGCCTACGGGGCGTGGCTGCGGAGGCACCGACGCCTGACGCAGTCTCGCGCCCCGCTTCGTGAGGCAGCCGAGACGTTCGACGCTCTCGGCCTGCTGCGGTACGCGGAGCGGGCCCGCCGAGAGCTGCGGGCCTCGGGCGAGACGGTTCGCCGCCGCGTCCCTGGAGGCTGGGCTCAGCTGTCGCCCCAGGAGCTCCAGATCGCCCAGCTCGCGGCGGAGGGCCTCTCGAACCGGGAGATCGGGGAGCAGCTCTATCTCTCGCACCGGACGGTCGAGTCCCACCTCTACCGGCTCTTCCCGAAGCTCGGCGTCACATCCCGCGCGCAGCTGCGGGACGCGCTGAACCCCGCTCCGGGCTCATGACGAAATGCAGTGAGTCCACGTAAGCGACCAGGGACCGCCGGGGCTAGCGTCGCTGCTCACTAGACCGAAGTCAGAAAGGAGTCGCCTTGACAACCGCAATCATCGGCGTCGGCAACCTCGGAGGCACGGTCGCACGGCACCTCGTGGCGGGCGACGAGCCGGTCGTCCTGGCGGCCGCCGGACGAAGCACATGCAGAGGCGCTGGCGGACGAGCTGGGCCCGAATGCGAGCGCTGCCTCGGTGGAAGACGCGATCGCGGGCGCAGACGTCGTCGTGCTCGCGACCTGGCTCGACCAGACCAGGGAGCTGGTGCCCGCCGAAGCCCGCCTGCTCGAGAACAAGGTCGTCGTCGACCCCTCGAACCCGATCGGCTTCGACGAGAACGGGCAGATGATCCGGACGCTGCCGGAAGGACAGTCGTCCGGCTCCGTGGTCGCCGGCCTTCTCCCGGCGAGCGCCGCACTACGTCAAGGCGTTCGGGACTCTCGGCGCCGTCGACGCAGCTCGCGACCGGCGCGAACCACGAGCCGCGGATCGTTCTCTTCTACGCCACCGACGACGATGCTGCGGAGGCGACCGCCCAACGCCTGATCAGGGCGGCCGGCTTCGAGCCGTTGAAGGTGGGAGGCGTCTCCGACGCGGGTCGGATCGAGGGCCCCGACGGAGAGCTCCAGGGACGGATCTTCGATCTCGACGAGGCGCGGGCCACCATCGCAACCGAAGGAGTGAAGGCATGAGCGCAACCGACACCGCCACCCTGCCCGACTACGCGCCGATCCCGAGCCGGCTGTCGGGCCGGCCCTCAACGAGCAGGGCTACTACGTCGGCCGAGTCGAGCGGAACCTCTACTACGTCACCGACGGCACCTACATGTCGGCGTTCCTGACCACCTCGGACGGCGTCGTCGTGCTCGACGCGCCGCCGACGCTCGGGAACAACATCCAGCGCGCGATCGACGAGATCGCCGCCGCGAACGGCGTCAGCAACAAGGTCGACGTACCTCATCTACTCGCACCACCACTCCGACCACGTCGGCGCGGCGTCGCTGTTCGACAAGAACGTCACGCGCATCGGGCACGAGGAGACGCGAACGCTCCTGCTGCGGGACGACGACCCGGCGAGGCCGCCGAACGAGGAGACGTTCCAGGACAACCGCACCCTCGAGATCGGCGGCGAGCGGATCGACCTCGCCTGGCACGGCCCCAACCACTCGCCCGACAACATCCTCATCCACCTGCCCGACCACGACACGCTGATGCTCGTCGACATCGTCAATCCGGGCTGGGTGCCGATCTACCAGTCCAACCTGAGCGAGGACATCCCCGGCTACATCGAGGCGCCGGCGAACGCGCTCGCCTACTCGTGGAAGCACTTCATCGGCGGCCACATGGGCCGGCTCGGCACGCGGGACGACCTCGCCCTGCACCAGCAGTACATGGCGGACATCGCCGAGAGCTCCCGGAACGCGATCGACACCGTCGACCCGACGCCCTACTTCGTGAAGTACGGCGAGAACTTCTGGGCGGCGCTGAAGGGCTACCTCGACGAGATGCGCCGCCACGACGGCCGCGCCCGTGATCGAGAAGTACACCGGCGTGCTGGCGGCGGCCGACGTGTTCACCGAGGACGTGGCGTTCCAGGTGATGCAGTCGATCCGCCTCGACCTCGGCTACGGCGCCCAGGTGCACCCCTGATGGCCAGCCTCCCTGTCCGCGACCCGATCGGCGACCACCTGCTCACGCCGCAGAACTCTGCGTTGCTGGTGATCGACTACCAGCCCGCCAGTTCGCGGCCGTCAGCTCGATGGACCGCGACCTCCTGCTCGAGAACATCGTCTCGACGGCGAAGATCGCGAAGCTGTTCGGACTGCCGATCGTCCATTCGACGATCAACGTAGCCAGTGGGCTCGCCGAGCCGACGGTGCCCGAGCTGCGCCGAGCAGCTCGTCGACAATCCGCCGATCGACCGGACCAGCATCAACGCCTGGGAGGACGCGGATTTCCTCTGCCGCGGTGCGGGCAACCGGGCGGCGCAAGCTGATCCTCTGCGCCTTGTGGACGGAGATGTGCATGGCATTTCCGCCCTCGACGCCCTGAGGGAGGGCTACGAGGTCTATCCGGTCGTCGACGCGATCGGCGGAACCTCCGAGGAGGCGCATCGCGCCGCGCTCGAGCGGGTCGTGCAGGCGGGCGCCCAGCCGGTTAGCTGGATCCCGCTCGGCGGCGAGCTACAGCGTGACTGGGCACGCACGGAGACGGCCGGAGCTGTCGTCCAGCTCGTGCGCAGAGCCCGTGGCGGCGCGCGCATGACCGCAGCCGCCGCCGAACCGCGGATCCACGAGCTGTTGCTCGAGAACCTCTTCGCGGTGTTCGGCGAAGGGTTGACGAGAGGGAGAGTCCAGGAATGAGCGTCGAAAGCCGACCCCGCAAGCGAGCCGCGCTCGCCGATCCGTAAGGCGCGCGAGTTCCTGCGGAAGGCGGACCCGGTGCTCGCGCGGCTGATCGACGCGCGGCCGGACTTCCGCCCGCGAGCCTGGATGGACGAGCTTCCTCCGCTCGACGCCTTCGGGACGCTCGTCTTCCAGGTCGCGGGCCAGCAGCTGTCGGTCGCCTCGACCCGGGCGATCATCTCGGCACCTGCAGGAGCGATTCGGAGGGCATATGCCGTCGCCGGCCGAGCTGCTCGCGGCTGATCCGCAGGTGCTGCGCGACAGCGGCTTCTCGGCTCGAAAGGGCCAGACGTTGCGCGCGCTCGCGGAGACGGTTCGTCGACGGACGCCTGAGCGACGAGGCGCTCTCGCGCATGACCGACGACGAGGTCGAGGCGACCCTGACCGAGGTGTCCGGAATCGGGCTGTGGACCGCGCGCGGGTTCCTGCTCGTGGCTCTCGACCGGCCGGACGTCTTTCTCTCGGGCGACCTCGCGCTCCGGCGCGCGATCCAACGAGCGTACGGCTTCGACCACCTTCCGACCGAAGACGAAGTGGCTCAGGTGTCGGATCGCTGGCGGCCGTATCGGAGCCTTGCGGTGAGCTACCTCTTCTCGTCCGAATACGATGGGCAACCGTGACCGGCCTCAACCTAATCCAACTCTGAGAGGTTCGCCGATCGTCGTCCATACCGAGCTCACTCCGACCGAAGCCGCCGATCGGCTCGCCCTGCGCGAGCTCTTCGACGCGTACGCGCACTGCGCCGACCGCCGCGACGCCGAAGGGCAGAAGGCGCTCTTCACCGACGACACCCGCTTCGCGGTCTACATGGACGGCGAGGGCAGCGAACCGACATACGTGCTCGAAGGACGAGAGGCACTTACGCCGGTGTTCGCCGATCTGAATCGCTACGAGGCGACGACGCACTTCAACGGGCAGAGCACGGTCACGATCGACGGCGACCGCGCGACCGGTGAGAGCTACACGATCGCCCACCACCTCTTCACCGAAGACGGCAACCGCATGATCATGGTCGCGTCGCTCCGATACCTTGACACGTTCGCCAAGATTGACGGTAGTTGGTACTTCGCCGAGCGGAATCTCGTCCTCGACTGGAGCGAGACCCGACCGTCGAGTCCGGAGACCTGATCCCGGACGGCTACGGTTTGTCGGCTTCGGCACCGATCGCCATCACGGAGGAACGAACTTGTCAGCACCACCGAGCCCACTGCTGTCGCCTTCGCAGCTAGCGGCTCTCGCCGAGATCGGCGAGGAGCGCTCGGCGCCTGCCGGTGAGCTGCTCTACCGGGTCGGCGATCGGACTTATCCGTTCATGGCGATCCTCGAAGGAGAGGTCGCGATCATCGACGCAGCCGGGAACGAGCTCGTCCGGCACGGCCCATCCGGGCTTCCTCGGCGAGCTGAACCTCCTGTCGGGGCAGACGGTCTTCGTCAACGCGCTCGTGACCGAGCCGCTGCGGTACATCGCCGTCGACCGCGCCGCGCTGCGCTCGCTCCTCGACGAGGACGGCCCGCTCAGCGACCTCTTGCTCTCCACGTTCATCTCCCGGCGCGAGGCGCTGCAGAGCGTGCAGGGGATCGGCCTGGAGATCGTCGGCCCGCACGGCTCGGAGCCGACGATGCGGATGCTCGAGTTCGCGCGCGCGAACCGGCTCCCGTACACCTGGCAGGATGCCGCCCCGCCCGCCGGTGGCGCGCTGCCGCTCGTGCGGCTGCCAGGCGGTGCAGAGCTGCACGGGCCAACCGCCGGCCGAGGTGCTGCGCGCGCTCGGGATCGGGCTCGAGCTCGCGCCTCGCGAGGAGGTCGACCTGCTGATCGTCGGCGCCGGTCCGGCAGGCCTCGCGGCCGCGGTCTACGGCGCCTCTGAAGGGCTCGACACGCTGGTCGTCGAGGGCACCGCGCTCGGCGGCCAGGCCGGGTCGTCCCGCCGGATCGAGAACTACCTCGGCTTCCCGCCGGGATCAGCGGCACCGAGCTCACCAGCCGCGCCGTCACCCAGGCGCGCAAGTTCAACGCGCGAACCGCGACGCCCTACCGCGCGCTCTCGCTCGAACCGGGAAACGGTCGGCATCTCGTCCGGCTCGAGGACGACCGGGAGGTCGCCGCGCGCGCGGTGCTGCTCGCGACGGGCGCCCAGTACCGGCGGCTCCCGGTCGACCGCCTGGCCGAGTTCGAGGGCACTGACGGTCTTCTACGCCGCCGGGGCGCCCGAGGCCCAGCTCTGCGCCGGCTCGCGCGTCGCGGTCGTCGGCGGCGGCAACTCCGCCGGCCAGGCAGCGGTCTGGCTCGCCCGTGGCGGCGCGCTCGTCACTCTCCTCCACCGCCGCGCAGACCTCGCGCGAGACGATGTCCGACTACCTCATCCACGAGCTCGAGCGGTACGGCGTCGCCGGTTCGAGACCGAAGCGAGATCGCCGCGCTCCACGGCGAGGACGGGCGCCTCGCCGGCCGTCACGCTCACGAGCGGCGAGCGCCTTCCCTTCTCGTTCATGTTCCTGTTCCTCGGCGCGCTTCCGTGCACCGAGTGGCTCGGCGACACCGTCGCCCGCGACGCACGACGGCTTCATCCTCACCGGCGCGGCGGCGAACATGGACAACCTGCTCGAGACCGACATTCCCGGCGTGTTCGCCGCCGGCGACGTCCGCTCCGGGCTCGACCAAACGCTGCGCCACCGCCGTCGGCGAAGGGGCGATGGCAGTCCAGTTCGTCCACGCCCACCTCGCCCGCACCCTGCCGTTCGAGGAGCGCGACGTGAGCGAGCGCCGTCTGCACCCACCTCGATCGAGATCAGCGTCCGCGAGCTGCCGGCGTCGGTCGACGGCTGCGAGGATTGCCTGCGGACGGGCGGCAAGTGGCTCGCACCTCCGGATCTGCCTGACCTGCGGGCATGTCGGCTGCTGCGACGACTCACCCAACCGGCACGCGACCGCGCACGCCCACGCCACGTCGCACCCGATCATCCGTTCGCTCGAGCCCGGCGAGGACTGGAACTGGTGCTACGTCGACGAGGTCGCGTTCGTCGTCGACGGGATCCGCGGCACGACCCGCATCCCGCCGTCCTGCCGCTCCTGCAGTACCAGGGACTGTCCCCGCAGGGACTGCCCCTAAACCGTTGGCGTCCCTCCTAGGCTCACAGGGACAGTCCCCGTTCGGGGACAGTCCCTACGGCAAAGGCTTCGCAGTTCATCGACCTGCAGGCGCGGCGCGCGCGGCGGCCGCGATGTCGGCGTTCGTGTTGGCGTGACCGCCGATCCCCCAGCCACCCTCGGGCGACTCCGGACAGCAGCACCCACGTGCGCTCGCGCAGGCTCGGATCGCCGGCGGCGGCCGCGACGATGTCCGTGAGCTCCTTGACGACACCGAGTTGCTTGTCGCGGTCGAGCACCCCACAGGGGTGAGTACCTGGACTCGCACGTAGTTGCTCTCCCCCGCGACATTGCGAGATCGCGGCTGCATCCATGCTCGTGAATGAATGCGGCGGTGTTGTTCGCGAAGAGCGGCAGAGTCGGGGACCTGCTCCCAACGCATGACTGCCGCCGCGAGGTCACGGGCAAGTGCGTGCGGATCGCGCGAAGGTTTCCGCGGCGGCGTAGACGTCGATCATCGGCATCAGTCGGCCTCCTCGAGGAAGGCGTGGACGTCGGCGGCGAACTGGCTCGTGGTGCTGGAAGAGAAAGCCGTGCGCCGAGTCCGGGTAGATCGTGAGCCGCGCGTCCGGGAGGAGCCCGGCCAGCAGGTGCGAGTAGCGGGGAAGGATCATCGGGTCGCTGTCGCCGTTGGCGACGAACACCGGCAGGTCGATCGCGGCGACTCGCTGGAGCAGCGAGTGGTTGGGGATGCCCCACGCGCACACGGCGTCGTACTGCGCCTGGCGGGTCTGCCACGTCGTCGGCTCGTCGCGGTCGCTCGTCCTTCCCGAAGATGCGCCCGGCGGCCTGCTGGCCCGCTTCGCGACTCGTGTCCGTCGGGGCGAAGAAGACGTCGAGGTATCCCTGCGGGCTCGTTTCCGGCGCACCGACCGCGCCGATCACCTCCGGCGCCCAGCCGTGCATCCCCGCCGCACCCTGCGGTGCGGAGGACGCGAGCACGACGCGCCGCAGCAGGTCAGGGCGGATGAGCGCGATCTCCTGCGCGACGAAGCTGCCGATCGAGAAGCCGAGCAGATCGACCCGCTGAAAGCTCCATCGCCTCGAGGAAGGCGATCGCGTCGTGGGCCATGGCCTCGACGGTGTTCGGCGTCGCTGCCGGTCGTGGCGCCGACGCCGACGTTGTCGAACGTGACCACGCGTCGATCCGCGGCGAGCGCGTCGACGAGCGCAGGGTCCCAGTTGTCGAGGTTGCCGCGGAAGTGCTGCAACAGGACGAGCGGCACATCGCCGTCGCCGAGGTCGCGGTACGCGTACTCGATCGCGTTGCCGGCCGTGACTCGTTGAGTCGAAGCGTCGGCGTACCTGGCGGCTGTCTGTGATTGCCATTGCGTCCTCCTTCGTGCGCGCGTCAGCGGGCGGCCGCAGCGCCGACTGACTCGGCCGCCTTCTCGATCAGGTCGGCGACCTCGCCGGGATGGGAGACCATCGCGACGTGGCTCGACGGGATCTCGACGGTGGTCGCGCCCATCCGCGCTGCGAACTGGCGCTCGGCGTCCGGCGGGATCGCCTCGTCGTTCTGCGCGACGAGGTACCAGGACGGCAGCGACTTCCAGGCCGGCGCGCCCATGACGTCGGTGAACGCGGAGGACGCGAGCGGCTGCTGCACGGCGTACAGGACTCGTGCGCGTTTCGGGTCGACGTCGGCGGCGAAGTGGTTGACGAAGTCGTCCTCGGAGAGCCAGCCGAAGCCGCGCGAGTCGGTGAACAGATGCGCGAGCGCCGGCGTGACAGGTCCCTGCGAGAGCAGCGCGCCGAGCGATTCGCCCTCGTCGAGGCCGAAGGCGGCGATGTAGACGAGGCCGACGACGTTTGGCGCGTCCGCGCCGAGCGCGGTCATGATCTGGCCGCCGTAGGAGTGTCCGACGACGATCGTGGGGCCGTCCTGGAACTCGAGCACCTGGCGCAGCCGTGCGACGTCGTCGGCGAGCGAGCTCAGCGGGAACTGGGGCGCCCGCACCTGGAAGCCCTCTGCCTGGAGGCGTTCGATGACGCCGCTCCAGCAGGACCCGTCGGCCCAGGCGCCGTGGACGAGGACGATGTTCGGTCGGCCGTTCACTGTCGACTCCCTTCGTCGGGTGTGGAACGCGAGTGTGGCCGAGCGCGGCGCCGGCGCGCATCACACGATCCTGCGATTTGAAAGCTGCGTCGGGCGCGCTGGGATATGCTCGCTGCGGAGGAGCAGATGTCGACGAGCCCCGCGCGGGAGTTCCACGGGCGCGACGCGGAACTCGCGCTGATTCGAGGCCGAGCTCGAACGCCTCTCCGACGGCGCCGAAGCGGTGGTCGTCGTCGAGGGCGCCGCCGGCATGGGCAAGAGCCGCCTGCTCGCGGAGGTCGTCGACGATCGCTCGCAGCCTCGGCATCAGAGTCGGCAGCAGCGCAGCCGATCCGAGCGAGACGGTCGTCGAGCTTGCGGCGCTGCTGGCGGCGCTGTTCGACGGAGCCGAGCCGCTGCTCGGCCGCGACGGGCTCGCCACGCTTCATGCGCAGCCCGAGCAACGGTTCTGGCTGTTGAGAGACCTGCAGCAGCTGCTCGAGCGCGCGGCGCTCGAGTCGCCGCTGCTGATCTCCATCGACGACGCGCACTGGGCAGACGGCGGAACGGCTGCAGCGATTCGCACGCTGCCGATGCGACTCATGGGACTGCCGATCGCCTGGGTCATCGCCCTTCGCCCCCGCGCGAAGTCGACACCGCTCGTGCACGCGCTCGAACAGCTGAAGCAGAAGGGCGCGCGCACGATCGTTCTCGGCCCGCTCGACGACGATGCGGTCGCGCAGCTGCGCGACGGACATGCTCGCCGCGCAGCCCGATCAGTCGATTCTCGAAGCAGTTGGCGGAAGCCGACGGTAGCCCGTTCCTCGTCGTCGAGACCCTGCTCGGGCTGCAAGAGGAGAACCGGATCCGCGTCGTCGACGGCCGCGCCGAGCTGATCGACAAGCCAGCTGCCCCGGCGCGTGCACGAGAAGATGCGCGAGCGGCTCGGCCGGCTCTCCGACGAGGCGAGCGACGCCGTGACCGTCGCCGGCCTCGCTCGGTCGCACGTTCACCTTCGACGAGCTGGCGCGGACGCTCGGGCGGCCGGCATCGGACCTGCTGGCGCCGGTCGGTGAGCTCCTCGAGGCGAACCTGCTCGTCGAGCGCGACGAGAAGCTCGCGTTCTGGCACGACATCACACGCGAGGCGGTCCGCGCCAGCGTCCCGGTAACCGCCCGCCGCGCGCTCGACCGCCAGGCAGCCGGTCGTCCTGCTCGAAGCCGGCGCCTTGCCGGTCGAAGTTGCGGTGCAGCTCGCCGCGAGCGCCGAGCCGGGAGACGAGGTGGCGATCGACGACGCTGCTCGACGCCGCAAAGGCGCTGGTCACGACCGACCCGGACACCGCCGCGCAGTTCGGGCAGCGTGCGCTCGAGATCGCACCGGCCCACCATCCGCAGCGCGGGAGATCGTCGGCACGACGGCGATCGCGTTGCACATCGCCGGCAACAGCGAGGAAGCGATCGCGTTCGCCGATCGGGCGCTCCGCGAGACACTGCCCGCCCTGCAGGAGGCAGAAGTCCGCCTCAGCATCGCCGGCATGTTCGCGATCTCGCCCGAGATCCGGATCAGCGCCGGACGCCTCGCCCTGAACCTCCCCGACCTTCCGGCAAGCGCTGCGCGCCCGCCACCTCGCCTGCCTCTTCCACAACCTCGTCACCGCGGGTCGCATCGACGAGGCGCGTGCGGTGCTCGAGGAGACGCGCGCCGCCGTCGCGTCGGCCGACGATGCTCGAGCGTCGTTCACGCTGCGGGTCGCCGAGAGCGCGCTCGAGTACACCGACGACCGATTCGACCCGTCGCTCGAGCTGATCACGTCTGCCTACCGCGACGGGATCTTCGCCGGCGACGACCAGCGCCTCCGGCTCGCACACATGTGGCACTGGCGAGCTGCTGAGCGTCGCCGACCGCGACGACGAGGCGTTCGCGATCGCGGCCGACGGTCTTGCCGCCGCGCAGCGCGACCGCCAGGGCTGGGCCTACCAGATGTTCGAGACCTGGCACGGCCGCATGCTGCTCCGGGCCGGGCGGCTTCCGAGGCGCTCGCGGTGCTCGAAGGACGCTTCGCGCTCGAAGACGGAACACACGCGGCCGCCGTGCTCGACGCCGCCGGCATCGTCGCGCTCGGACGACTGGCGATCCATACCGGCGACGCGCGCCAGGCTCGCCGCCTCGGCGACATCGCACAGGTCATGCTCGAGCGCGGCACACCCGCGGTGCGGCGTCACGCAGGCTGGCTGCTCGCGCTCTTCGCGATGGCCGAAGGCGACGCCGAAGCGGCACGAGGCTGGCTCCGCGCTCCGACCGAACCGGACGGCCGAGCGATCCTGCCGCGGTTCCCGCTCGACATCGCCGACGAGGTGCTGCTCGCGCGCATCGGACTCGCCACACAGGACGACGAGCTCGCGCAGCTCGCGCTCCTCAACAGCCGGCGTCGATCGGAGCTGAACCCCGGCGTCGCCTCGATCGCCGCAACGGCGGCCCATGTCCGCGGTCTGCTCGAGCCAAGCCACGCAGATCTCCGCGAGGCGGTCGATCTCTTCGAGCGCACTCCGCGACGGCTCGAGCTGGCGGCCGCACTCGAAGACCTGGGCGTTGAACTGATCGCGACCGACCGCGAAGCCGCCATCGATGCTCTTGGCCGTACCCTCGCCCTCTACACCGAGCTCGGCGCGACCTGGGACGCCCGCCGCGTCCGCAGCCGCCTACGCGAACTCGGCGTGCGGCGGCGCCTGGTCACCGCCGAACCCGAGACGAACGGTTGGGCGGCGCTGACGACGTCGGAGCTCGACCGTCGCGCGCCTCGTCGCCGAAGGGCTGACGAATCGAGAGGTCGCCGAGCGCCTCTTCGTCTCGCCGCACACCGTCAACAGCCATCTCCGCCACGTGTTCTCGAAGCTCGGCATCACCTCGCGCGTGGAGCTGGCGCGAGTTGCGCGCGATTACGAGATCGCCTGATCGTGCGATGCCGACGGCGCGATGCCGTGACAGCCTGAACCGATCATCCAGCTGAAGGGATTGAATGAGGAGACAGTTAGGTGAGCGCCGAGGCTGTTTCGCCGATCACTACCTACTTCCGAGTCTGCGACGGGGTGCGAGTGAGGTTCGCCGACAACAAGGCGGACTCCGACATCACCGTGCTGCTGCTGGCGCCGTGGCCCGAAACCCTCTGGGCCTTCCGTCGCATCTGGGACCGCGTCTCGGCAATCGGGCGGGTGGTCGCCATCGACCTGCCGGGATTCGGCCACTCCGATGGTCGCCCGGAACTGATCGCCCCGGACGCCTCGGGAGCGTTCCTGGCCGGTCTGATCGACGAGTGGGGCCTGGGAGCTCCGCACGTCGTCGGCCCGGACGTCGGCACGGCCGCAGCGCTCTTCCTTGCCGCGAGGGCTCCGGAGCGCGTCACGAGCTTGACCGTCGGCGGCGGCGCGGTCCGCTTTCCGATCGAGGCAGGCGGCGCGCTCAAGGACATCATCGAGGCGCCGAGTCTGGACGTCGTGCGCGGGCTGGACGCCAGAACCAACATCGGCTACGCGGTCGAGGCCGCTGCCGCGAGCGACAGCGAGCCCGAAGTCCACGAGGACTATGTCAGCGCCTACGACCTCGGGCGCTTCGCGGAGTCGGCCCGGTTCGTGCGGCATTACCCCGAGCAGAACCCGGTGTTGCGCGATCTGCTGCCGACGATCACCACGCCGACCCAGATCGTGGCCGGGCGCGACGATGACCTCGTGCCGTGGTCGAACAACCAGTACCTCGACGACCTCCTCCCGAACAGCGAGATCCATCCTCTCGACGCCGGTCACTTCGCGTGGGAGCAAGCAGCGGAGGAATACGGCCGCCTGGTCGTCGACTGGGTCAGCGGCGGGTACCGACGCGTCGCAGCGGGCTAACCGCCGTCATCGAGTGAGCAGCGACGTGATCATCGGGCACGACGGGAAGCCACGCTGCGGCTGGGCCGGCGCCGGCGATACCGCCTTCGGCCGCTACCACGACGAGGTCTGGGGTACCCGCACCTACGACGAGTCCGCGCTGTTCGAGGCGCTCACCCTGGGCGTGTTCGAGGTCGGGCTGAGCTGGTCGATCGTGTTCGGGAAGCGGGACGCGTTCCGGAAGGCATTCCGGGGCTTCGACGTCGCCAAGGTCGCGGCGATGACCGCGCGGGACGTCGACCGGCTGGTACAGGACGCCTCGATCATCCGCAACCGCGGCAAGATCCAGGCGACCGTCGACAACGCCCGCGCGATGATGTCCGCGTCGCCGAGCCTCGCGGCGCTCGCGAAGTCCTACGAGATCACCCGCAAGCGGGCACCGCGGTCCGTCGCCGACCTACCCAAGTCGACCCCGCAGGCGGAGGCGTTCGCGAAGCAGTTGAAGTCGCAGGGGTACCGCTTCGTGGGGCCTACGAGCGTGTACGCGTTCATGCAGAACGTCGGCGTGGTCAACGACCACGTCCATGGCTGCTTCCGCGCGACCGACTACCCCGCTACGGCTAGCAGCCGTTGATTCTTCAGGACCGTTTCCGGATCGGCGCGCTCAGGGCGACCCCCTGATCGGGGGTCGCTCTGTCGCTCGATCCGTGCTAGCAGGCGTTCCTACCCGGTCGTCGGGCGGGGATTTGCCTGGTCGCCGCTGTTGAAGTTGTTCCACCGGGTGAACGGGGTGTTGTTCGGCCCCGGATAGAACGTCGCCAGCGGGACGGTTCCGTACTCCGTGGCCGAGCTGCCGCCGAAGTCGTTCGATCGTGCCTGGGATGAAGTCGCCTCCCTCCTGCCAGGCACATGCGCCCTGGTCGGAGCGGCGTCGAGTAAAGCGGATAGAACTTCGCCCCCGCAGGCGGGTTCGATGCAGCCGACGCCGGTGAACCGACATGGGCTGACCTGATCCTCGATCCGCGGTAGGTCGGTCTCGAAGCTGCAATCGTCGAGTAGTCGATACCGCCGACGGTCGTCGGACTGGTGAAGATCACCGGCTCCGGATGGGTCCTCTGGTCGACCCTCGGGTCGGGATTCGTGCCTGGCCAGTCCTCCTGGTACGACGGCCCGTCGAAGTCGGTGTCGCTCGGCACCGTTGAAGCAGCCGATGATGTGCACGACGCCAGGCGTCCTTGCCGGGGACGCAACCGACGTCGTCGCTGTCCAGTGTCGGATCGTCGGAGCCCGCAACGGCGCAGTTGAAGTTGGCGTCGAGCGCGTTGCAGTGCTCGAAGTGGCCGATCTCGTCCGAGAAGGCCGACGTTGTACGTGTGCGCCGACCACGTGTTCCCGCGCGGGATTCGCGGTGCTGTACTCAGGATGGAAGCGCGTACGGCGCCGAATGGCAGGTGCTCGAGTCGGGCTCGTACAGAACGTGCGCGAACCCGTTGGCGACGGACGCCGTCATCGAGCCGCGTCTGGTTGCGTCGTCAGGTCGGTCAGGTCGGCCCGGAACCCGGCCGGCGTGTCGTGCAGGTGGATCCTGATCCGATCGCCCGGCTTCATCATCAGATCCCGGTTGAAGTCCGGGTTGACGGCCGCGAAGTTCGGATTGTCGAAGCGTCCCGGTGAAGAGAGGGTCGGCCGGCGCCTGCGAGACGCCGCTCTTCGTGACGTAGGCCCAGCTGATCGGCTCCGGGCCTGCCGAGGATGAAGTTGTTGCAGTCCGTCGTTGTTGAACGCGCCCGTGTTCTGGTTCTGGTTCGAAGCTGTCGATCGTCATCGCGGCGCAGTAGCGCGTCGCCGCGCAGCCGAAGCCCTTCGAACTGCGGCACGTAGCCCGGTCCGTAGAACTGCAGCTCCATGAACGCGTTGCCGGGGTGCTGGCCGATGTAGTCCGGCGCGTTCGGGTCCGGCTCGACCGAGGTTGTTCGCGTCCGAGTCCGGCGTGCACGTCTTCGTGAACTCGGGTGCCGACTCGGAGTCGCAGAGCGTCAGCCCGAACCAGAACGTCGGCCGGAGCTCGAAGTTCCAGGTCCCGCCTGAGCCGTCCTCGCTTGGGCTTCATCACCGGATCGCCGGGGAGGCGCACCGCGTACGTCGATGTCGTTGCCCGAGCCAGGGCTCGCCCCGACTTGAACTCGAGCGAGCGGCTCGTCGCGGCCGACCGTGCTCGCTGTAGCACGGGTCGTCGCAGAGCGTCGGCGCAGAGCTTTGACGCATCGGCCTGATCACACGGCGGGCCGTCGATGCCCGGCTTCTGGCGAGGCCGGGCCACGGCAGGCCTGGCGGCCGCCGCCTTGCAGGCCCAAGGCCAGCGGCGGTGCCTGTGAGACACAAGACGGCGAGATGCAGCAACTTGGAGCGAGCGAGACCGCGTCCCTATGAACGAAGGCAGATCGCCTCATATCGCTTCTCCTTTCCCCAAGGCGCCTGCCAACCGTGGAAACAAAGGGGTAGAGAGGGGTATATGTCGACCTCTCGCTGACAGCGGCGAGTCTTAGCCCCGTGGCGCAAACCGTGTCAGCAGGAGCGGATCGGCGGCGACGGGCCCGCGGAGAAGAACGCGTCGTCGTCAGCCAGCTGCCGCCTGCTGCGGCTTGTGCTCACACCTGCCGGTTATCAGCGTTGCTTTGTTTTCCCAACGTGGCACGTCCGCCCGGATCGGCGAATCCGCGCGCTGAAGGATCGATGTCGAGCGCCAGGACGGCTGGGCGGAGGAGCAGGCGTGCGTTAGCGCCGGGTTTGGCGACAGCTCATGCGCGTCGGGCGCGCCGTCAGCGGAGGTGAATTCTCGGCCGTCGCGCAGGAGGTCGCTCAGGTGTTGCACCTGCCGATGGTCGGGGTCTATCGCTACGACAGCGACGGCCTGATGACGGTCATCGCCACCGTGGAGCGACCAGTCCAGCGCGTGCTCTCAGCCGGGAACGCGCCGGCCGCTGGACGGCGCGGGTCGATGGTCGCGCAGGTACAGCCGTGACCGAGCCGCGCGCTCGGGTCGAGGACTACCTGGACCTCCCGGCGCGCTGGCGCGCCGGAGCTCGTGAATCCGGGCTCAACGCGACTGCGGGCGCCCGATCATCGTCAACGGCTCTGTACTGGGGGCCATGGGGATGTCGTCACGCCGGATGGCCGCTCCCCGAGCATGCCGAGGGATCGGCTCGCGGCGTTCACCGGAAGCTCGTGGCAACCGCGATCGCCAACAGCCAGGCCCACGGGGAGCTCACGCGGCTCGCGGAGGAGCAGAGAGCGCTGCGGCGGGTGGCGACGCTGGTTGCAGCGGGCGCGCCACCGGCAGAGGTGTTCGAAGCCGTGAGCGCGGAGGTGGCTGCCACTGCTTGCCGCGCGGACGGTGCCGCTCTCATGCGCCACGAGGGCCAGACGGGACCGATCACCGCGGTAAGCGGCTGGACGACCGAGGGAGGCTTCAATCAGCCTCGGCATCCGCTACCCGCTCGAAGGCACGTCTTTCGGGCGTAATTCTCGAGACCGGCAGGCCCGGACGCGTCGAAACCACTACGCAGAAGTGCGGCGAGGCGCCCAAGGCGGCCCGCGAGATGGGCTTTCGCTCGTCGGTCGGGAGCGCCGATCACCGTGGGAGGGGCCGCCTCTGGGGCGTGCTGTGGCCGTCATTTCGAAGAGCGAGAAGCCGCTGCCCGCGACGCCGAGCAGCGAGTGGCCGAGTTCGCCGAGCTCTTCGCGACCGCAATCGCGAACAGCGAGGCGCACCAGGGAGCTGGCGCGGCTCGCCGGACGACAAGCAGCGCTTCGCCGGGTGGCGACGCTGGCCGCGCAAGGAGCCCCGCCCGGCGAGGTCTTTCGAAGCCGTTAGCGCAGAGGTCGCTCCGCTGGTCGGCGCCGACGGTGCCAGGTGTCACACGGTACGAAGCCGACGGCACGTTCACGGCGCTCGGCGGCTGGACGGACGGTGGTGGCTATTCGTACACCGGGCGGCGTTTCCCACTCGAGGGCAGCGTGTCGAGCGTGGTCACTCGAGACCGCCGCCCCTCCCGGATCGACAACTTCGAGGCCGCGGCCCGGCGGGCGGCCGCGGCTATCCGCGAAATGGGATGGCGTCTCCGCCATGGGGCGCCGATCTCGGTCAGAAGCGCGCCTCTGGGGCGTGCTCGTCGTCTACTCGAAGACGAACCGAGGCCCTGCCCTCGATACCGAGACACTGGCGCGGAGTTCACCGAGATCGTAGCCACCGCAATCGCGCCAACGCCGAGGGCGCAGCTCCGACGCGCACGCATATCGCGCGAATCGTCGCCACCGCCGACGCGACGCCGCGGCGGCGAATCCGGGCAGGACTCTGCGCGACGGCGCCCAGCAGCAGCTCGCGTCCGCTGGCGCTCGAGGTGCGATGCGGCGCAGGCATCCGCGCCGAAGGAGATGAGCCCAGCATCAAGACGAAGCTGTCCACATCGCCCAGAAGGGCTCGACAGCGCCTCGACGGGCTGCGGGGAGATCGCACTCGGGCTCCATCCGGCGATACTCGCCGAAGGTGGGCTCGGCCCCCGCTCTGAAGACGCTCGCGCATCGGTCGCCGATTCCTGTCGAGCTCGAAGTGCGAACGGTGGGGCGGCTGCCTGAATCGACAATCGAGGTGGCGGCGTATTACGTCGTCTCCGAGGCGTTGACGAACGCGGCCAAGCACTCTCGCGCGTCGCGGGTGCAGGTCGAGGTCAGAGGTGCGCGACCGAGCCCTTTGTATCGCGGTCGCGCGACGACGGTGTCGGCGGCGCGGAGATGCCGCCCGGGGCTCCGGGCCTCGCTCGGCCTCAAGGATCGCGCGGAGGCGATCGGCGGGACGATCAGCCTCGAGAGCCGCCAAGGCGTCGGGACGAAGCCTGATCGCCGAGCTACCGCTCGACAGCAGCTTACGCGGTAAGAGGCGCAGCTGCGCGCTCTCACTAGCCTGCGTTCATCGAGAACGCGTCCTCTACGATGCCGAATCGGCGGCGCATACGCCGAGACGCGTCACCCGACCCGAGGATCGCGCGCGGGTGATTCGCGCGGCGCTCGGCGACACGCCACTTCCGGTCGTGAACATCGGCTTGCGAGCTCGGGGCTCCACGGGCTCGACCGATCTCGCGGTCGTCCCAGGTCAGAGCCGTCCGAGCTGATGATCCGGCAGCGGCCCCTCCCTCCCGCCAGCAGATCCGCGGGGCAAGCTGAGGCGCTACCGCTGCCGGACAAGAGCATGGACGCGGCTCTCGCAGTCACGTGACGGCCCCAGCACTGGTCGGATCGTCCAACAGCATTTGCCGAGATCCGCCGCGTTGCGCGGAGGCGCGCGCGCCGTCTTCTTCACGCACGACCCCGATGCGAACTTCCGGTTGGCTCGACGACTACTTCCCGGCACTCGCCGGCGCACAGCCTCCCGCTACCCCCAGCTCGATTCGAGTTCGAGGTGTTGGGCCGCGTCGCGATCGATCCCGCCCGTGCCAGCGCCGATTGCACGGACAGCTTCTTCGCGCCGCCTACTGGCGCCGACCGAGACGCCTGCTCGACGAAGCCATACGGGCGAACATGTCAACCTTCGCCCTGCTCGACGGTCGGCTCGTGGCCGACGGTGTCGCTCGGCTCGCGCGCGGGATCTCACCGATCGCTCCTGCACAGCCGCTACGCCTCACTGCTGACGCGTTGCCCGAACTCGATGTCGGCTACCGCGCAGTCGTCGTGGCGAACTCGGGAAACAAACCGGGACCACTTTCTTCACGAGCGCGCGGATCCTGGCCTCGTCGGCGGCAGTAACTCCTTCCAGCGCGGCCTCAACGGGCGATGGTGACCTTGTTCGAGGCCTTCCACGGCCGGTCGGCGTCGCCAGCCCTTGCCGTCTGGGCAAGCGCGGCGGCGAAGAGACTGCCCGGAACGACCGAGCAGCGGCGCGAGGGCCGGCGCGTCGGCGCAGCGGGAACGGGCGGCACGTAGGACGCGTCGATCTCGTCTGCGGCGCTGCCCGAGCAGACGATCGTTGCGCCGGCGTCCCTAACGCGGGTCGCAGCGGCCTCGATCGCGGCCGGCGGAGCTCGCATCTCGCAGAGGCGATCGCCCAGATAGCCGGGAAACAGCAGCGAGTCGAAGCGCGGCGACAGGCCCATGGGCGAGGTCGAGTCGCCGCGTCCAGCGGCTTGGCGGCGATGCGCGACAAGTCTCCGTCGGCTTCAGGGCCACCTCTGCGCGAGCGCGGTTGCGAACTCGAGGCCGCGGCCGATCCGCGCCCATCCTGCCGACATAGGCAAAAGAGGTCGCGATCGGGCGCACGCCGGCGTCAGAAGGTGGAGAGGGATCGAGGAGAGAGAAGCTCCGCGCGGTCGCGCGAACGGCGTCGGCGGGCATCGACGCCGCGGCGGCGATGCCGCCTGCAGGACAACGCCAGCGCGGCCAGCAGCTGATTCACGGCCAGTCTTGGTCGCCGCGACGGCCCACTCCGCGCGGCCGGCGGCGGCAGCGGCGTTGCGTGAGCGCAACCTGCTCGAGCTCGCTTCCGGTTTCCATTCACGTGAAAGTGTTGCGACCGTGAACGCCCCCCGGCGCGCGCGCGTTCGACGTACTCATGCGACGACGTCAGGCGTACGGCCGGGCTGGGAGAGCGCAAGGACACTGACGATGAAGAAGTCGAGCTCGGCGTCGTCGAAGTAGACGCTGAAGGCAGAGATCGAGTCGCGCACGGCAGAGTCAGCCGCGGCAGCGGCCCAAACTGGCGTAGACGCCGTGCAGTGGCGGCGTTGTCGGACGAACCGTGACCGACGAGGCCGGATCAGCGAGCGGGCGCCTCGATCCTCGATCGCAACCGCACGGGCGGCGCTGGCGTCACTCCGCTTCGCGTGCTCGAGGAGACTCAGCAGGGCGTCCGGCTGCTCACGTGGATCTCGCGCGCGAGGATCTCGCCGGGAAGATGCGTCTCGTCGGCGCGGTAGCCAGGTCAGGCAACGACACGAGCTTCCCCGCCGAGAAGTACCCGCTCGATCTCGAGGCTGTCGTCGAGAACGACGACGTCTGCTGCCAGTCCGACGCTCAGACGGCCGGCGTTCGGCTCGGCGATGACGCGGGCCGGCACGCGGTAGCCGCCGTCAGCGCGTCTCGAGCGGCACGCCGAGAGCGTGGAGATTGCGAACCGCTTCGATCATCGTCAGCAGCGAGCCGGCGAGGACGCCGTCCGGGCCTCGTGCGACTCCGTCGCGAACCGAGACCTCGAGGCTGCCGAGGCTGAAGTCGCCGTCGGCTTCGACGGCGCCGGTCCGCGCGATCGCGTCGGTGACGAGCGCGACACGGCCGGCCGCGCGCCAGACGACCTTCGCCGTCTCGTCGGCGAGGTGGATGCCGTCCACGATGATCTGGACGACGACGTCCTTGCGCGCGAGGCGCGGTCCGGACCGAGACCGGGATCTCGGTGACGCAGTGGCCCATCGCGTTGAAGAGGTGCGTGACCGTTCAGATCCCCGGTCGAACGCGGCTTCGGCCTGCCTCCGCGGTCGCGCGTCCGTGTGCCCGCACGAGACCGTGATGCCACGGAGCTGCAGGAGGTCGATCAGGACGTCGGCGCCCGGCAGTTCCGGGGCGAGCGTGACGGAGGCGAACCGGTCCTGCCGCCGATCAGGCGCTCGAGCAAAGCGACATCCGGGTCGCGGCGCCAGGCGGGAGGGTGGGTCCCGAGCCGGGGTCAAAGCGGGAGAAGACCTCGAGGATGTTCTACACCGAGGATGCGAGGAACCCCGTTCGATTGCGGAGCTCGCGCAGCGCGGCGAAGGAGGTGCTCCTCTTGGGCCGTGATGAACGTCGGCAGGTACGCCGTAACGCGCCGGTCTCGAGCATCGCGTCGCCGGCCTTGCAGAAACCCTCCGAGTCGGCGTCGAGCAGATTCGACACCTGAACCCGTTGACCTGGAGGTCGACGAAGCTGGGAGCACGGCGATTCCGCGGCCGTTCGAGCGGGCGAGCCCATACGCGGCGATCGGTGCCGGTCTCGGCGACCTCGACGTCGCCCGAGCAAAGCGCCCTGGATCAGGGCAGCCGAGACGCCAAGCCTCATCGCAGAGCCTCTCCGGACGTTTCCGCCCGACCGTTCCAGCCGTTCGATCGCCGAGTCCGTGCCGATGCCTGCAAGCAGGGAGACGATCGCGACCTTCACTCTGCAACGTGCGGCCGCAGCCAGCGCGCGGTCGACCTCGTCGTCGGAGGCACCAGTCGCAAGCTGCACGGCCCTGCGAGCGCGCGCGCGCAGCCTCGTTCGTTGCCGCGACGTCGACCATCAAGTCGCCATAGGTCTTGCCAAGCCGGATCATCGAAAGCGTCGAGATCGTGTTCAGGACGACTTCTGCGCCGTCCCGGCCTTCAGGCGCGTGGAGCCGGCGACGAACTTCAGGCCGACGACGACGGCCAATTCGTGCTCGCAGATCCGGGCCAGCTCTGAGTTCGGCACTGAGGACCACCGCAGGCGGTGAGCGCCGCCGTAGCCGCGGCAGTTCCAGCGCGCCGATGACGTACGGCGTGCGCGCCGCTCGCGCTGATGCCGATGACCGCGTCGCCTGCGGAGACCTCGATCGAGCGGATGGCATCCGTTCCGGCGGCGTGCGTCGTCCTCGGCAGCATCGCGCCGGACCGGGGCGGAAGCTCCGCGCCCGCAACCAGCGCCAGCACCTGTCGGCTCGGTCGAGAACGTCGACTCGCACTCTCCCGCGTCGACCGCGGCGAGGGCCCCGACGTGCCTGCGCCGACGTAGATCAGCCGCCCGCCGCCACGGAGCTTCGTGACCACGGCGTCGACGACGTCGGCGAGCTTCGCGGCGATCGCACCACTGCGTGCCGGGACCGCGGCGTCCTCGCGGTTCATGAGCTCGACGAGCTCGGCGGTCGAAAGTGACTCGTAATCCTTCGGAGGCGAGGGCGCCCTTCGGTCACCAGTGTCGTCGGGTGACGTGATCCTTCGTCGGGGGGTCTCCGGGCGACACGAGGCCAGTCTAAGCCTGTGACGGGCGTGTGGTCAATACCACTTCACCGATCTGGAACATTTTGGTCTTGCTTTTTCCCCGGAGCGGTCCTATGCTCTTCCTTCTGCGTCCGGCAGGATCGACATGGCGAATATCGAGCTCGAGAACGTCTCGAAGGTCTTCTCCGGCGGCATTGTCGCCGTCGACGACGTAACGCTGGAGATCGGGGACGGCGAGTTGTCGTCCTCGTTGGCTCCCTCAGGATGCGGAAAGTCGACGCCTGCTGCGGATGATCGCCGGCCTCGAAGAGGTGACGCGCAGGGCGCATCTCGATCGGTGGCCAGCGACGTCACCGACCTGGCGCCGCCGAAGCCGCGACATCGCAATGGTCTTCCAGAGCTACGCCCTCTACCCGCACATGACCGTCCGGCAGAACATCGGCTACGGCCTGAAGGTACGACGGGCGCCGACAGGACGAGGCCAAGAAGCGGGTGGAGCGAGGTCGCGGAGCTCGCTCGGGCTCGAGGAGCTGCTCGACCGCCGGCCCGCCCACCTCTCGGGCGGGCAGCGCCAGCGGGTCGCGATGGGCCGCGCCATCGTGCGCGAGCCGAAAGCGTTCTTGATGGACGAGCCGCTTTCGAACCTCGACGCCAAGCTCCGCGTCGGCATGCGCGCCTCGCTCGCCCAGCTGCACCGGCGGCTCGGCACGACGACCGTCTACGTCACCCACGACCAGACCGAGGCGATGACGCTCGGGCAGCGGGTCGCGGTGATCCGCGACGGCCGCATCCTTCAGGTCGACACGCCGCAGCGCCTCTACCACGAGCCGCGGGATCTGTTCGTGGCCGCGTTCATCGGCACACCGGCGATGAACCTCGTCGAGGCTGTCATCGACGGGGACGACGCCGTCTTCGGCCGCCTACGCATCCGACTTGATCCCGCGCGGCGACCTGCTCCCGGATATCACAAGGTGACGCCAGGAATTCGCCCGGAGGCATTCGAGGCGGCCGCTTCCGCGCCGCCGGGCTCACCCACGATCGAGGTCGAGCCCGCCGTCGTCCGAGGAGCTCGGGTCGGACGCCCACGTCTTCTTTCCCGTCGACGCGGCGCGAATCGGCCTCGAAGCAGGGCGAAGACGAGGACGACGAAGGGACGCTGCTCGCAGAGGACAAGGCGCTCTTCGGCGCCCGAATCGACCCACGAGTGAACGCCGTGGTCGGCCGGTCACTGACGTTGGCCGTCGATCCCGCCCGCTTCCATTTCTTCGACGTCGACACGGGGTTCAGCCTGCTTGCCGCGAGATGACATGCGCGCCGACGAGCCGCTGCCCCACGAGCTCACACCCGGCGACGCCATGACGAAGCAACGCGAGACCCGCGACCGCGTGCTTCCTCGAGTTGATCGAGGCGCTCGGCATCGGCGAGGCGATTCCTCCGAGCGGCAGCTCACCGCCGACCTCGGCGTCTCGCGCCTCACCGTCCGCGCCGCGCCTCGACGAGCTCGTCCGCGACGGCCACCTGATCCGCCGCCGCGGCTCCGGCACATTCGTCAGTGAACCGAAGATCGCGACAGGAGCTGACCATGACCTCCTTCACGGAGGGACATGCAAAGCCGGGGAATGAGCCCGGCCAGCCGCACCCTCGAGCTGAAGATCGTCCCCGCGGGCGCGCAGCTCGGCTCGGCTGCTGCACGTCTCGCCTTCGGAGCCGGTGATGGTGGCAAAGAGGCTCCGCCTGGCGGACCACGAGACGATGGCGATCGAGACGCTGCACGTCCGAGAGTCGCTCGTACCGGACCTGACCGCCGCCGACCTTCAGGAGCACTCTGTTCTACGAGCTCCTCCGCAAGCGTTATGTCACGACCATCGCCGGCGGCGTGCAGACGATCGAGCCGACGGTGACCGACGATGAGGAGTCGGAGGCCTTAGGGCATCCCGCTGCACTCGCCGGCATTCCTGTTCGAGCGGGTGAGCCGCGATTCGAGCGGCGAGGTGGTTGAGTTCGTGCGCTCGGTCTACCGGGGCGACCGCTACAGGATCGTGACCGATCTCAGCACGCAGCCGGAAGCACGAGACGCGCGGTCGAGCCGGGATCCCGCGCATGGCGGCCTCTTAGGCACTCCGTAAAGTGGTCTTGACATCCTTGGCTC
>ERZ1370068.286-contig-10258_pt1 | contig 30780 bp, 50 predicted proteins | sample MGYA00561227_ERZ1370068 | MGnify/ENA primary metagenome ERZ1370068 (study PRJEB38410, sample SAMEA6850437) | metagenome | study: Metagenomic assessment of the ecological functions of the soil: analysis of the soil microbiota associated with the...
AGCTTTGCCGAGGCTCGACTTTCGCCCCACATTCTCGCGGGTTCCGAAAGGCACAACGGGACCGGACAAACAGTTGATTGTCCCGCCCTCGTTGTATCCAATCGGGCGTGGTCCGAAAGGACGTGACCAACCAGCATCGACGGCGTGCCACGGAAGGCTCGCCAGCCTGCACGTCATGCGCTTCAAGAAATTGGGCAATCGCATTCGTGACCTCGCGGCTCGCGTGGATGTCACAGAGAGCCTCATCGCACTGGCATCCGTTGGGCGTTTGAGTCAGTTTCACCTGTCATCTACTACCCTCCGCATATCGGCACCTGGATGCTGCTGTCATAGACCTATCGATCGTCAATGCACCAGTGGTCCACCTTCCAGGCCACGAGGGCGCAGGCTGCAGGGTTCAAGAACTACGGCGTCCGCTTGGCCGACTGGCTGGGTGTCGTGGACACCGACGAGCCGGCCAAGGAAGCATGGGCGGTTGAGCACCTGCCGCCGACAATCTTCGTGGTGACGACGGCTCGTGGCCGGCACCGTTATTACCGGCTTGCCGCCGATGCGGCTGCGAGGTTTGACGCGGCGACCCTTCGGCTCAAGTCTCAGATGTGTTCATCAAGGCCGGCGGGCGGCCGAACGCCCTGGATTTCATCGTCGGCAATCCTCTCCGGGAAGTAGCGTCGATCGTGGACGCGCTGATCACGAAGAAGGCGGCCATCGAGAAGGATCCACACTTACGAGCGCAGGCCGAGATGCCCAAAAGGTCCAGGCTGGCGTGGCCGCCCTCGCGGCGATCAAGAAGTGGGAGGAGTCCAAACTCCCTGGCCTCGATGATCCCGCTGCCCAGCGTGCCGCGCTGGTGCGGACTGGTCCGCAGCCCGATGCGAGCAAGCGTCGAGGCGATGGCTCGGCAGCTGCGTGACATTCACCTCATGAACGAGCCGTCCTCTACGGCAGCGCGTCAGACAGCGAGAAGCAGATCATGGAGGCCGCAATTACGCCGTGGCAGGCAGGATGCCGACCAAGTCTAAGCGCGTCGGCCCTTCGAAGTCCCTCCTCGATCCGACCAGGTCGAGTGAAGCGGTCAACGCCCGTGTCGCGCCCCAGAATCACCAGGCATGGAGGACGTGGTCCCGCTTCGCAACGTGGTCAACGATGATCCGGCCTCTAGCGAATGGTTCTAGAGTGTCTCTCATTAAACACTAAGAAAGAGAGGCAGCAAACTGGCTGTGGCCTAGTGGGCGTCCCCACCCCCATGCGGGTATCGTGTTGTGTCGACGTTCACAGCAGCTCCTAATGCTTCAAATAACTCCGCCAGACGTTCGGCGACTGCTCGACGAGCGCCGAAATGGGGATCGCCGACTCAAAACCGCCTTGGAGCCGTGGGTCAACCCAATACGCGTTCCGGGCCACTCTGGACAGCGGGACTCTTTCGAGCACGTCAACGAGCAGTCACGTCGCGACACCCTTGAGATGGGATCACCTGCACCCCGAGTGCCGAGCGGTGCTGGCCTTGGTATCAACGCGGAGTTCGAGCTGACTGTCCGTGAACGACGACACACTAACGCGTCCTTGCTGATCCACCCGCCGAAAAGAGCGCATTTTCGATTTTCGAGCTCTCCCTGAGTGGGGCGCAGTACGCTGACCACCCGGAAGCCCTTGACGCCACAGTCATAAGCATAATCCAGCATGCGGCGCATGCACCCCGTAGGTAGCAACGAATCCGTGGCGATGCAACTCTCACCACCGCCACCGCCTGCTCAGTGCGATCTTGGAAACGCCGCCAACAACAGCAAGCAAACCGCGGCGATGAGTCGTGCCACGACAGAACCTCCCTGAGCGTGCATTAATCTCGGCAGGCGCCCTGCCACGGACCATTCACATTATGGATCCGCGCCACGTAGCTTTGGGGCATCGCGCCATTACCATTTGAATGGCGCCGCTCCTGAAGTGATAAAGCGCGTGCTCCCACGGGCGCGGAATCGTGTCTCGCAGGGCGCACCCGGTGAAATAGAGGCTGGCTTCGGCTGCGAACTGAGTATCACGGACGGCCCTGGTCCCCAATTGCGGCACGTCGCCCAAAAAGCGTACGCGTCCACCACCCGGTGTTCATACGGGGAACATCGGGCAGTGCCGGGGCACCCGCAACGGCGGTTGGCAGTTTGAGACACCGACGTTCGGCAGACCGCACGTTGAACCGGCCACAGGACCATCCTCCTGTGCGCTGTCCATCTGAGCGTTGACGCCGTTGTAGCGGTAATTCAACCATCCCTGTTGTGCGGTAAGACCGTCTACACCGCCCGGCACACGCGATACCACAAGTGTAGATGTGGTGATACACCTGGCGCAAAGTGTAGGACTGCGCGGAGAGAGTTGGGAATAGCGCCCCGAAGAACCTCGCGATTGGGTTGGGGCGTGTCGGCGACGCCTTCGCCTCGCACGTTCCCTTGCGACATTCCTCGTCACGAAGATCATCGAGAACTACCGAGCAGTCGCTTTCACGCGGCTGCAACGTGAATTCGCGTTTACCGGCCGCGAGTTCCACGGTGATCCCGAAGTCGTAGTCACACCTCCGTGGAGACACGCCCTCCGCGTGCACGCGTAACCTTCCTGCCGCGTGCCAACACGTCACCGCGGCCGGCGTTATGAGTAATTTTGACGGCCGGGGAAAGCTCGTGCGGATCGCCTCGAGACTGTTGATCGCCCTGCGGGGCATCGATTCTGTCCACTCTGGGTCTGTGCTTTCAGTCAGGTAGCAGTGGCGACGACGAGGAGAGTAGCCAACGATAAGACGCATCTGAATTGTCTCATTCGATTCACCTCGGCGCCCATCAAGCCATCGTTAGTCCTCCTAGTCTGTTCCCCTGATTGCACACTCGACAACCGTCGTATCAACTCGCTGTAGTACAAATCGGACACGACAATTGGCAGCTACTCATCGACCTAAGACTGCCGGATAAGACAGCTGACGACGAATGGCCTTAAATGATTTAGCTCCTTCAGTGGCGTTGTGGTTGGGAGTATGTGTAGGACTAGGGCGAATAACTTCTCGGAGTAAGGTCGGCGTAAAATTGCGCTTCTTCGTCAACGATGTCTTCGCGCGCCCGCAGCGTCGGATGGCGAGTCTCCGTCTCCTTGGTCACCGACTTCGTGCTTGACGCGCTCGAGCAAGCGATCTACGACCGCTGCTGCGCCGGCGCCGATGATCTGGTCCGTCACAGCGATCGTGACACGCAATACCTGTCGATGCGCTACACCGAGCGCCTCGCCGACGCCGGCATCGAGCCGTCCGTGCAGCTGCGGCGACTCGTACGACAATGCGATCGCCGAATCGGTCATCGGCCTCTTCAAGACGGAGATGATTCAACGGGAGGGACCATGGCGGCATCTCGAGGCGGTGGAGATTCGCGACGCTCGACTGGGTCGACTGGTGCAACGCTCGTCGGCTGCTCGAACCGATTGGGTATGTGCCGCCCGCGAATGTGCCAGGCACAGCACTATGCGCAGCTCGAGGCCGAATCCACCGGTGATGCTGATTCGCGGGTGGCGCCCGCCGGAGATCTCATCTGGGCAACGAGATTGACGTGGACCGCCGTCGAGCACCCGCATCACTTTCTCCGAACGCCACCGAACGAGGTTCGGAAGCCAGAAAGATGACGACTAACTCACACTAACTGCTCTCCGACAGCGGGCGGTTCAACATAGCTGGTTACAGTTCGTCGAACAAACCCCGCTTCGAGCCCTCGCACATCTGTCTCCACAATGTCTCCACGACCCAGGACGAAGTCGGAGCACGGGCGAGGACTCAAGAGGAGCTAACTGATGGCTCTAAGCGACGACAACTGAACAGGTTGCGACCCCAACTCGCGCGCCGTCAATTAGTTACTTAGAGCCGCCCATTCGGGTTCGAAACCCGTCACCCACCCCATTCAACTTGTTCTACGTCCTGCTCTTACCGACTGTCCTCCTTTCCGTCTCCCGGTCTGGTCACACCTGCTGCGTTGGGCGTAGCTCCGGCAGCTTGAACACGTGAATCGACTGGTCCGTCTTCCGGTACCGTTTCTGTGCTCCGCGCTTCGAGAGGTCCGAGACGCACACGAACGACCGGTCCGTCAGCCAGCAGCAGCCCCTCGAGCGTCCGGTACTTGATCTTGCCTTTCTTCGTTCGCGGAAACTCGTACGTTGTTCCCTCGTCGGCAATCGTCCAGTCGCCGAAGCGAAGCGTGCCAATCCAGAGCCGCGAGGATTGCTGAGAGAGGACCGCGATGCGGCGTCCTCGCAGCGCGACCGCCGAGTAGTCTTCGAACGCTGACGGTTCGTGGCAGCTTGATGCGAGCGACAGGCTTCCAGAGCGTGCCTGAGCGCTGAAGCAGGTGGATGCGTCCTCCGCCGGGCTTTCGTCCCGCGCGGCCGGCGCGGCACCGGTTCCCCTCGCAGAGCGCGAGCAGATAGTCCTGCCCGCGCCACCGCACGGCGCTCAGCCCCTCGAAACCGGTGTTGCGCTTCTCGAACGCAAAGTCGACCCACCGCCGCCGCTTGTACTGTGCGGACTCGTCGCACTCGTCGATGAGCGCCTTATAGGTGCCGTCGGGATGTTTCTCCGCCTCGATGAGCAGGTAGAAGCGGCGCGTGTATCGGCTGAAGGCGATGTCTTCGTATCCTTCGCCGTCCCGCTTCCGCCCGAACCACGAATGCCGCTTCGATCCGGGCTCGAGGCTGCGATGGATCCTGGCGATGCGCCTGACGTTGTCGAAGATGACGTAGTAGTCCGCGCCTTTGGCGATCACTCCGCTCGCCTCGAGCACGCCGCCGGGAGTGGGCGGGCTGATGAAATCGGCGAGCTTGCGTTCGGCGACGAGGATCATGACCGGGTGCGGGTGGCGCGCCATGGTCCCGATTCTATTTAGTTGGGGTCCGTCCTGCCTCACGCATTGCCCGTCGTCGATGCCGTGGCTGGACAAAACGCGCTGCATTTCCGCGGCGGCGCCTGCAGGCGACGACGGCGCAAACAGCTCCGCGCGGATACCGACGCTCTCCGCCGCCGCCACATTCGCGTCCACATCGTCAATGAACAGCAACGGCGCGCGGCGGCAGCTGCAACGAATCGAGGATCGCCCTGAAGTAGCCGGGGTCCGGCTTCGAGCAACCGATCTGCACGAGAAGAACAGGCGATCGAACACGTTCCCGTAGTCCAGCACGTCCCGCATGTGTCGGGCCCGGTAAGGCTCCTGGTTGGTGGCGAGGTGGCACTGCACACCGGACGCCCGCACCCGTGCGATCAGATCCACGATCGTTCGATCAACCTCGATGGCGGTCCACGCACGGAGCGCATCGTCTATGGAGCCGGTGCAGTTCCATCGGGCTAACACGTCACGCAAAGCGGCCGGAAGTCACCGATACCGTCGTGGCAGGGCCTCTCGACGGCGAAGATGTCACCCCTGAACTTCCCCACCGCTTCATCCGCGCCACCGACGAGCGCCCGCCACTGCGCCTGACGATCGGCGGTCGGACGCTGCACCACGCCATCAGCATCGAAGAGGATCGCCTCTATCCGCATGCCGAAAGCTTATCGTGTGGGGGCTACTTGCTGGTCGTCGCTCGCCTGCGCCGCGCGAGCGAGGCCACCGCGGCGATGAGCTCGGACGGGTCAATCGGTTTTGCGAGGTGCATCTCGAACCCGAGCGCGCAGCGCCTTCGCGCGATCCTCGGAGCGCGCGTAGGCCGTCAGCGCCGCCGCGGGCAGTTCCTTCGCCGGCCCTTCCATCGCCCGCACCCGCTGGATCAGCTCGTAGCCGTCCATTCCCGGCATCCCGAGATCGGAGACCAGCACGTCCGGCACCTGCTCCTCGATCGATGCCATCGCGCCACGAGCCGACGTCGCGGTGCGGACGCGCGCGCCGGCGGTCTCGAGAATCTCGCGCACCAGCACCGAGCGCGTCGGGATCGTCGTCCACGGCGAGCACGCAGATGTCGGGCAGGGTCGGGAACTCCACCGGCGCGCGGCGCGCATCGCCGCGCGGATGCACGCGACGGTCGTCCTCGGCCTCGGTGTGCACGATCATGACCGGCAGCTCGACGCGGAACGTCGCGCCTTGCCCTCTCCCGGGCTGAACGCGTGGACGCGGCCGCCGTGCAGCTCGACAATGCGCCGCGCGATGGCGAGACCGAGACCGAGGCCGCCATGCGTCCGCGTGGTCGTGCTGTCGCCCTGCCGGAAGCGCTCGAACAGGTGCGGCAGGAAATCCTCGCGGATGCCCATGCCGGTGTCGCTGACCGTCACCTCGACGTGCGAGTTCACCCGCTGCAGCCGCATCTGGACGCGACCGCCGCGCGGGCGTGAACTTCACGGCGTTCGACAGCAGGTTCCAGATCACCTGCTGCAGGCGATCGGGATCCCCGACACGGGACCGACGTGCGGCTCGAGGATCGACTCGAGGCGCACGCCTTTCGCATCGGCAGCCGGGCGTGATTGTCGCCAGCGCATCGCGCAGGACCGTGACAAGGTCCACCGGCTGAATGTGCAGCCGGATCTTGCCCGCCGCGATGCGCGACACGTCGAGGACGTCCTCGACCATCTGCGTCAGCGTCGACGCGTTGCGCTCGAGTGTCTCGAGCGCCTGCGCCTTGCGATCCTCCTCGAGAATGCCCGACCGCAGCATCCGCGCGTAGCCGAGGATGGCGTTGAGCGGCGTCCGGAGCTCGTGCGACAGCGTGGCGAGAAATTCGTCCTTCAGCTGGTTGGCCGCCTGCAGCTCCGCGTAGGCGCGCGCGTTGTCCACCGCGAGCGCCGCGCGCGAGGTGGCGTCTTCCGCGATGCGGACGTCCTCTTCGTCGAAGCGCCGGTCCGATTCGGAGCGCGCCATCGTCACCGCGCCGATCGTGCGGCCCTGGACCCTGAGCGGAAGACAGAGATAGGACAGCAGCTTCAGGCTGCGCAGGAGGCGCAGCCGCTCGGCATCGCCGGCGGCGACGTCGACGAGCGTCGCGTCGGTGACGTTCAGCGCGATCGACGGTTCGCCCGTGCGGATGACGAACGTGGGGCTCATCGGCGTCCGCGCGTTCTCGCACGCTGCCGCAGCTCGGTGAGCAGGTCCACGTGCGCCGGATCCACGTGCGCGAGCGCGATGCGCTCGATCCGTCCGCTGTCCTGCTGCACGTCAATCGCGCACCAGTCCGCGAAGTGCGGCACCGACAGCTCCGCGAACGACGAAAGGATTTGCCGCGGCTCGAGCGAGGTCGCGAACGTTGACGCTCAGGCGCGACAGAAACCCCGCCTGCCGCCGGTTGCGCTCCTCCCGCGTCGCGCGCGCGCAGCCGCTCGGAGATGTCCCGCGCAATCTTGGAGGCGCCGACGATGGTTCCCCCTTCGTCGCGAATGGGCGAGATGCTCAGCGAGATGTCAATGAACGAGCCGTCTTTCCGTTTACGGATCGTTTCGAAGTGATCGACCACCTCGCCCGCCCGGATGCGGGTGAGCACTTCGTCCTCCTCGTGCTGGCGATCATCCGGAATGATCGTGCGAATCGAACGTCCGATCATCTCCGCGGCGGTATAGCCGAACATCCGCTCCGCCGCCGGGTTCCACGACGTGACGATGCTGTTGAGGTCCTTGCTGACGATGGCGTCGTCGTGATGACTGGACGATGGCCGTGAGCAGCGACTCGTGGGATGTACGGGAACCTTTCACTTCGCCGGATTTTACCCGGCCGGCCGGCTGCTGAGTTTACGTCGAGCGGCTCTGCCCTTCCCTCTCGAAGCGCGCGACGTCCTCGAAATACCGCGTCGCCAGCGCGGCGCTCGCCGGGTTCGTGTAGACCTCGGCGACAGGGCGATCGATGACGTCGGCGACGACCACCGCCACTTCCTGCGCGGTCTGCGGCTTCATCGGCGAGCCGATGGGCCCCGGTGGCGGAACCGGACCCGTGCTGCCGCGCGCGTGCGTGGCGAAGTCGGTCGCCACCAGGCCGGGCATGACGACCGAGACGTGAATCTGCGGATGCGGTGCGCTGAAGATCGACGCGAAGGTTCTGCCGTGAGCGTATTGAGCGCCGCTTTCGCCGCGCTGTACGCCGACCTCGGGGACGCAACCGGCACTCGTCCAAGGAACGACGACATGTTGATGATGTGGCCGCGCCCACGCTCCATGAAGTGCGGCGCAATGGCCTGCATGCCGCATGCAGCGCGGACTTGACGTTCACCGCCATCATCTCGTCGACGTCTTCATCGGTGAGGCTCGAGCACCGGCCGGAGGATGCCCTTGCCGGCGTTGTTGATCCAGACGTCCACGTGTCCGAACGCGGCAATCGCCTGGTCGCGCAGACGCTCGACATCCGATCGCCGCGTGACGTCGGCGGTGACGACGCGCGTTGGAGACGGGATGGTTGCGGCAACGCGCTCGAGCGCATCAGTCGGTAGCGCGCGGCGAGCACGAGGCTGTCACCCCGGCGTCCGAGCTCGCTTGCGATGGCGGCGCCGATTCCGGCGCTCGCGCCGGTGATGACGACGACGCGGGTCATGCGATGAGTCTATCTGGAAGGGGAACCTGCGCCCCTGCTGATCAGGTTCGCGGCGGCCACGGCGGCCGCGCGGATCTCGACCAGATCGTTGAAATGCGCGTCGCCGGGAGCGGCATCGGCGAGCATCAGCTCGACAAAGCCGACGATCACGGCAGAGTTGGTTGCTCAGAAGGTGTATGGCTTCGGGATCAAGCGTGACGGATCCCCGACGGGGCACATCTGCACACAATTTTGGGCCTCGACGATTATCCGTGTGCAAGCGTTGCGGGGATGTCGGCGCTACACGGTCCTCGTGTCAGTGAATGTCTGACAACAAGCACGAAAAGGCCCTGCCGTGTTAAAAGTGCAGGCGGCTTGAAGTTGCCACTCACTCCTGCCCCCGATCTCGATGCCGCGCTGACGCAGCGTCTCGAGCAGATGCGCGAAGAAGAGCGGACGCGCATCGCGCGCGAGCTGCACGACGAACTCGGCCAGCTGCTCACCTGCATCAAGCTCGATTTCGTCGACGACGGTCCGCCGGCTCCGCGAGCTGAAGACGCCAGGCGACGTCGTGGATCGCCTGCAGTCGGCCGTCGGCCAGATCGATCTCGGCATCGCGATGGTGCGGCGGATTGCGACGGGGCTCCGTCCTCCCGGCCTCGATCATCGCGACCTCGGAGGCGCCATCGAATATGAAGCGCGGCGGATGGCGGCGATCGCCGGCATCGCGATGCCTGTCGCGGCGCGCGTCAACGCAAATCGTCGATACCGAGATCGCGACCGCGGCGTTCCGCGTGTTCGAGGAGGCGCTGACCAACGCGGTCCGTCATTCGCAGCGCCAGCTGCATCTCGACGACGGTCGGCACCACGCGGCGTGGCCGGCTGATCCTGTACGTGAGCGACAACGGCGTGGGGATCCCGCGACGACGGCTCAACGTGCGCTCGCTGGGACTGCTCGGCATGAGCGAGCGCGCGCGCAAGCTTGGCGGCATTCTGCGCATCACGAGCCGGCCGGATCACGGCACGCGCGTGCTGTTGACGCTGCCGCTGAATGCGTCCGCATCAGGCCGGGATCCAGGATCGCGGATCCGGGATCCGAAGGTTCACGATAATTTCGACCAGGTGCGACCCGTATGACCACGACGCTGCGCTTCGACTCGCCGGCGCGCGACACGGATGCGGCGACCATGCGGCCGGCGTCGCTGCGCGTCATGCTCGTTGACGACCACCCGATCGTGCGCCGCGGGCTGCGGGACATCCTTGCGGATGCGTTTGCCGGCGCCGTCATCCACGAAGTCGGCTGCGGCCGCGATGCGGTTGCCTGCTCCACTCCCACGCGTGGAGCGTGATGGTCCTCGATCTGTCGCTGCCGGACGGCAGCGGCCTCGACGTGTTGAAGCGCGTGCGCGAGCTCCGTCCGCGCCTTCCCGTCCTGATCCTCAGCATGCACACCGCGGATCAGTTCGCGCGCCGCGCGATTGCCGCGGGCGCGTCCGGATACCTCACGAAAGACACGGCCGACGCCGAGCTGGTCACGGCCGTCTCCAAGCTGGCGCGCGGCGGAAAGTACTTCGGGCCCGAAGTGCTCGAACGTGTTGCGCTCGGGCTTCACCCCGATCGCGAGGATCGCGCCCCACGAGCGGCTGTCGGACCGCGAATACCAGGTGCTCCGGATGATCGGCGGCGGCAAGACGGTGTCGGAAATCGCGACGGAACTGACGCTGAGCGTCAAGACCGTCAGCACCTATCGCGCGCGCGTCCTCGAGAAGATGAAGATGCGCACCAACGCCGAGCTTACTCACTACGCCGTCCGCCACGGCCTGGCGGAATAATCTCTCGCTCGCGTTCGAGCGCCGGGTCGGGTGGTTCGAGATCCGGCTCCAGCACTTCCGGGTCGTCGAGCAGGCTGTCACCACGGGTGGCCTGCGAGGACCCTTCGACGAATCGGTCTCCGGAAAATCAATCCCGCCTGGCGCCGTCAGGAAATCCGCCGCGCCCGGACCGCTGATCTTCAATTTCTTGCGCATATCGTCCTCCCGCCTCGCTCACGCTCGCTCCCGCCGCCAGGCGAAGCCGGACTGTAGCCGGCGATTGGCTTGCCCAGCCGAAGCCGGACCGTAGCCGGCGATTGGCCTGCCCAGCCGAAGCCGGACTGTAGCGGGCGAGCGGCTTGCCCAGCCGAAGCCGGGCTAGGCCCGGCGAAGGCTGGCAACTTTCTTGATGCAGTTGTGGTTCCATGCGCGTCTGGCCAGGTCAACCGTACCCGCTCGGTGCGACCTGGACCGGGCTCGGCGTCAACTTCGCACTCTTCTCCGCTCACGCCACGCGCGTAGACCTGTGTCTCTTCGATTCCCTGACGCGCCGACGCCCTCCATCGTCGTCACGCTTCCCGAACACACGGACATGATCTGGCACGGCTACCTGCCCGATGCTCGTCCGGGACAGCTCTACGGCTATCGCGTACACGGTCCGCACGATCCAGGCGCGGGACATCGATTCAATCCGAACAAGGTCGTCCTCGATCCGTACGCAAAATCGATTGGACGATCAGGTGCAGGTGGGACGACTCGGTCTTCGGCTACACGATTGGCGACCCGCGCGACGATCTCTCGTTCGACGCGCGCGACAACGGCGCGTCTGCGTCGCTCGCGGCCGTCATCGATCCGGCGTTCACCTGGGGCGACGACCGTCCGCCGAGGACACCGTGGCACAAGACGGTCATCTACGAGATGCACGTCAAGGGCTTCACCAAGCTCCATCCGAACGTGCCCGAGCCGCTGCGCGGCACCTACGAAGCGCTGACGACGGAAGCCGCGATCGAGCACCTGCAGAGACTCGGCGTGACCGCTGTCGAACTGATGCCGGTGCATCATCACGCGCACGATCGCCACCTCGTCGAGCGAGGCCTGTCGAACTACTGGGGCTACAACACGCAGGCGTTCCTCGCGCCGGACATCCGCTATTCGGCGTCCGGACTGCCGGACGAGTCTGTCCGCGAGTTCAAGCGGATGGTGAAAGCGCTCCACAGCGCCGGGCTCGAGGTCATCCTCGACGTGGTCTACAACCACACCGCCGAAGGTAATCAGCTCGGCCCGACGCTGTCGCTGCGCGGCATCGACAACCGTTCGTATTACCGCCTGGTTCCCGACGACAAGCGGTACTACCTGGACTTCACCGGCTGCGGCAACACGCTGAACATGCGGAGCCCGCAGGTGCTGCAACTCATCATGGACAGCCTGCGCGTACTGGGTCCTCGACATGCATGTCGACGGCTTCCGGTTCGACCTTGCGAGCACGCTTGCGCGCGAGCTGTACGAGGTCGATCGACTCGGCGCGTTCTTCGACATCGTCCACCAGGATCCCGTGCTGTCGCAGGTGAAGCTCATCGCCGGAGCCGTGGGACCTCGGCGCCGGCGGCTACCAGGTGGGCAACTTTCCCGTGCTGTGGACCGAGTGGAACGGCAAGCTACCGCGACGCGATGCGGCGCGTTCTGGCGGGGCGACGACCGTGGCGTCGCGGAGGTGGCGACACGCATCGCGGGCAGCAACGACCTGTACGAGCACAGCGGCCGCCGTCCGTACGCGAGCATCAACTTCATCACGTCGCACGACGGCTTCACGCTGCAGGACCTCGTCAGCTACAACCACGAAGCACAACGAAGCCAACGGCGACAACAACCAGGATGGCGAGAGCTCGAACCTGAGCTGGAACTGCGGCGTCGAAGGGCCCGCCAGGGACCCGCGGGTCGTCAAGCTGCGCGAACAGCAGAAGCGCAACCTGATGGCGTCGCTCCTGCTTTCCGTCGGCGTTCCGATGATCAGCGGCGGCGATGAGATGGGACGGACGCAGCACGGGCAACAACAACGCCTATTGCCACGACAGCGAGCTCAGTTGGACGCCCTGGGACATGACCCCGAGCAGCGCAGACTTCCTGGTGTTCACACGGCGCCTCGTGCACTTCCGGCGCTCGCAGCCGACGCTGTCGCGGCGCAAGTATTTCCAGGGACGTTCGATCCGCGGCGCCGACGTCAAGGACATCTACTGGCTCGACCCGAGCGGCCGCGAAATGACCGACTTCGCGTGGAACGCGCAGTTCGGTGCGCTCGCTCGGCGTGCTGATGGTCGGCAATGCCATCGGCGACATCGACGAGCGCGGCCAGTTGGTGTCCGGCGACACGCTGCTGATTCTGCTCAACGCGCACTTCGAGTCGAGTGCCGTTCGTGCTGCCGGCCGCCGAAGAGGGCCACGAGTGGATGCGTGTCTTCGACACGATCGATCCGCATCCGCTCGAAGCGCGGCTCCCGGCGGGACGAGCTACGCGCTGGAGGGACGGACGGTCGTCCTGTTCACGCTCGAGAAGCATCGGCGCCATCGGCGCGCCTCCGACCAGGAGGAAGTTGAGGCCGGCGAGCGATTGAAGCTGCAGGTGATCCCCTGATGGCGTCAACCCCCTCGACTCGCGCCGCTCGCTCGGGACAAGCAGCGACCCGCGACGCAGCGCGAAGCCACGCTTCCCGATCTCCGGGATCGCGGCCGCGTCATCGTCGAGCGCGTCTGGCCGGAGATCGATGGGGTCGCTTTCCGATCAAGCGCAGCGTCGGCGAGCAGGTGACGGTGAGCGCCGACGTGTTCGCCGACGGGCACGAGAAGCTCGCTGGCGTGGTGAAGCTCCGGCACGTTACGGCGGGTCGGCCTGCATGGCAATCAGCGCTCGGCCGAACCCGCCTACGGTCTGCCGCGCAGGCGGCGTCGTGCGAGAGTAGGCCGGGTTCCGTCGCGCAACCGGATCCACGCGCGACGGACCCGGCGTCCGTTGCCTGGCGCGAGGTCCCCTCATCGCTCGCGACAACGACCGCTGGGAAGCGACGTTCACCGTCATCGGGCTCGGCGAGTACGAATGCACGATCGAGGCGTGGGTGGACCGCTTCGGCGTCGTGGCTGAAAGCCCTCGTCGCGAAGGCCGACGCGGACCAGGATGTCTCGAGCGAGCTGCTCGAAGGGGCGGAGCTCATTCAGACCGCGGCGGTCGCGGCAGGTCGGCTGCGCCTGACGATCCGCGCTCGGCCGGACCGCGCCACGACGGACGAGAATCTCCGACTGCTCGAAATCGCCGACCTGCTGCGCAGCAACGCCCCGCAGGTCGCGCGCGTGTGGGCCGCAAAGGATCCGTCGCTCCGGGTGCTGATGGACGCGCGGCCCGATCGCAGCGCCTCGACGACGCTACGAGCCGGACGCTGCGGTGCGTCGTCGATCCCGTGCTCGCGCGGTCTCGGCGCCTGGTATGAGATGTTCCCGCGCTCGGTCACGACGCGATCCGGCGCGCAGCGGCACGTTCCGCGAAGCGGAGTCGCGGCTGACCGACATCGCCGCGATGGGCTTCGACGTCGTCTACCTGCCGCCGGTCCATCCGATCGGCGAGACGCACCGCAAAGGACGCAACAACGCGCTGACGGCCGCGGCCTGGCGATCCGGCAGCCCCTGGGCGATCGGCGTCGGCGAGCGGGCGGACACACCGCGCGATCGAGCCCGGCCTCGGCACGATCGACGACTTCGATCGCTTCGTCGCGGTCGCGAATCGTCTCGGGACTGGAGGTCGCGCTCGACATCGCGTTCCAGGCGTCGCCCGATCATCCGTGGGTGCGCGAGCATCCGGGGTGGTTCCGGCATCGGCCCGACGGCTCGATCAAGCTACGCGGAGAATCCGCCGAAGAAATACCAGGACATCTATCCGATCGACTTCGAATCGGCCGAGTGGCGAGTCGCTGTGGAACGGCGCTGCGCGACGTGTTCCTGTTCTGGATCGGCCACGGCGTCCGCATCTTCCGCGTCGACAACCCGCACACCAAGCCGTTCCGTTTCTGGGAGTGGGTGATCGCCGAGATCCGGCGCGACTATCCGGACGCGATCTTTCCTGGCGGAGGCGTTCACGCGTCCGAAGGTGATGCGCTATCTCGCGAAGTCGGGCTTCACGCAGTCGTACACCTACTTCACGTGGCGCAACTCGGCGCACGAGCTGCGCGACTACCTCACCGAGCTGACGCAAGACCGAGCTGCAGGAGTACTGCGGCCGAACTTCTTCGCCAACACGCCCGACATCCTGCACGAGTACTGCAGACGGGCGGACGGCGCGGCGTTCGAGGTGCGGCTTCGTTCTCGCCGCCACGCTCGCCGCCAGCTACGGCATCTACAGCGGCTTCGAGCTGTGCGAGAACGTGCCGCGTCAGGCAGGGGTCCGAGGAGTATCTCGATTCGGAGAGCTACCAGATCAAGCCGCGCGACTGGAACCGGGCCGACAGCCTGCGCGAGCTGATCGCGCGCGTCAACGCACATCCGCCGCGACCACCCGCGCGCTGCAACAGAACGCCACGCTGAGCGTTCCACCAGACCGACAACCCGCACTTGCTGTGGTTCGGGAAGTCGGCATCCGCGGTCGCGTGCTCGTGGTCGCCAATACCGATCCGCACTGGACGCAGCAGGGGTGGGTGCAGGTGCCGATCTGGGAGATGGGCATCGGCGCCGCGAGCGCTATGTCGTCGAAGACCTGCTCGACGGCGCGCAGGTACACCTGGCGCGGTGAATGGAACTTCGTGAAGCTGGATCCGTCGGAGCGGGTGGCGCACGTGTTCGTGATTCGCGATTAGTGATTCGTGATTGGTGCTCCGGAGATGAGTAACTGACTGACGCTCAAATCGCAAATCACAAATCACAAATCGCAAGTGGACCCGCTGTGGTACAGGACGCCGTCATCTACGAGGTGCACGTCCGCGCCTTCTACGACAGCAACGGCGACGGCGTCGGCGACTTCGCCGGCCTCACGCAGAAGCTTCCCTATCTCGAGGACCTCGGCGTCACCTGCCTCTGGCTGCTGCCGTTCTATCCCTCGCCGCTGCAGCGACGACGGCATACGACATCGCGGACTACACGTCGATCAATCCGATCTACGGGTCGCTCGACGACTTCAAGCGCTTCGTGGACGAGGCGCACAGGCGCAACATCCGCGTGCTCACCGAGCTGGTCATCAACCACACCTCGGACCAGCACCCGTGGTTCCAGCGTGCGCGGCAGGCGCCGAAGGGATCGCCGGAGCGCGAACTACTACGTCTGGAGCGACACGCGACGCAGAAGTACGCCGGCACGCGCATCATCTTCATCGATACCGAGAAGTCGAACTGGACCTTCGACCCGGTCGCGGGCCAGTACTACTGGCACCGCTTCTTCTCCCACCAGCCGGATCTGAATCTCGACAACCCGGAGGTGCTCGAAGCGGTCGTCGACGTGATGCGCTTCTGGCTCGATCTCGGCGTCGACGCGCTGCGGCTCGACGCCGATCCCGTACCTGATCGAGCGCGAAGGCACGATCAACGAGAACCTGCCGGAGACGCACGCGGTGCTGAAGCAGATCCGCCGCGAGCTCGACGCGGCAGTACCAGGAGCGCGTGCTGCTGGCCGAAGCGAACCAGTGGCCGTCGGACGTGCGCGCCTACTTCGGCGACGGCGACGAGTGCCACATGGCGTTCCATTTCCCGCTGATGCCGCGCATGTTCATGGGCGCTGCGGCAGGAGGAGCGCGCATCCGATCGTCGAGATCATGAACCAGACGCCGGAAATCCCGGCGACGTGCCAGTGGGCGATCTTCCTCCGCAACCACGACGAGCTGACGCTGGAGATGGTCACCGACGAAGAGCGCGACTACATGTACGCGCAGTACGCCGCCGATCCGCAGATGCGCGCTCAACCTCGGCATCCGCCGGCGGCTCGCGCCGCTGATGGAGAACAGCCGGCGCCGCATCGAGCTGATGAACAGCCTGCTGTTCTCGATGCCCGGCACGCCGGTCATCTACTACGGCGACGAGATCGGGATGGGCGACAACGTCTATCTCGGCGATCGCAACGGCGTCCGCACGCCGATGCAGTGGAGCAGCGACCGCAACGGCGGCTTCTCGCGCTGCCGATCCGGCGACGGCTGTTCCTTCCCGCGATCATGGATCCGGTCTACGGCTACGAAGCGATCAACGTCGAGGCGCAGGAGCGCGCGCCGTTCTCGCTGCTCCACTGGATGAAGCGGATGATCGCGCTGCGCAAGCAGCATCCGGTCTTCGGCCGCGGATCGATCCAGTTCATCTCGCACCGACAACCGCAAGGTGCTCACCTACGTCCGCCGCCTCGGCAACGACGTCGTCCTCTGCGTGGCGCAACCTCGCCGCGCACCGTGCAGCCGGTCGAGATTCGCGCTGCGCGAGTTCGACGGCCTGACGCCCGTCGAGATGCTGGGCCAGCACCGAGTTCCCGCGCGATCGGCGAGCATCGCATTTCCTGACGCTGGCGCCCTACGGCTTCTACTGGTTCCAGCTCCAGGAGGTCGTGACACCGATCACGGCGCGCACCGCTCCGCGCGCCGGAGGAGCCGGTCGCCGTCCCCGCGCTCTTCGCCGGCGTCGTCTGGGACTCGGTGCTCGACGGCAGCATGCGCGAAATCATCGAGAAGCACGCGCTCGTGCCGTTCCTCGAACGCCAGCGCTGGTTCGGCGGCAAGGCGCGCAGGCTCGCCCGCGCGCGTTTCGCGGACTGGGCGACGCTGCGCGGCGGCGCGCATCCCGCGTTCCTCACGATCGTCGAAGTCGGAATATGCGCGACGGCGGCGCCGAGCGACACAGTGCTGCCGCTGGCGATGTCGAGCGATCGCGAAGCCGCGTGACGCTCGAAGAGCACTCATCCGGGTGCCATGCTGGCACGCATCACGGGCGCGCGGAAGGGCGCGCTCTACGACGGCCTCTTCGACGACGGGACGTGCGCGACGCTGCTGGCGGCGATGCAGGAGGAGCGGACGGTGCCGATGCGTGCGTGGCATCGTGCAGGCCGCCAACATCGACCTGACGCCGCACGCAGGCGCCGGCCGATACGCTGATTCCCATCGCGCGCGCGGCGCCGGACCAGAGCAACACGTCGGTGCTCTTCGGCAAACGGCTGGTCATGAAGCTGTTCCGCCGTTTCGAGCCGGGACCGAACCCGGACGTCGAGATCGGCGAGTATCTGGCGGAGCGCCGGTTCCCGCGCGTGCCGCCGCTCGTGGGATCCATTTCGTATACGGCGGGGCCGGAAGGGCTCCGCCCTGACCTCGCCTCGCTCGCGATGCTCCAGGAATACGTCTACGAACCAGGGGCAACGGGTGGCAGGTCACGATCGACGAGCTGGGCCGCTATTTCGAGCGCGTCGAGGCGATGCCGCTGCCGATGGATGCCTCGGCGAAACCGCCGACGCACTGGGCATTCGGCCGCGATCGCGGACGCGCCCGGAGTCGGTCGCCGAAGCGATTCGCGCGTATCAGGCCACCGCGGAGATTCTGGGACGCCGGACCGGCGAACTGCACGTGACGCTGGCGGAAAACACCACGAACCCGGCATTCGCGCCAGAGCCGCTGACGAAAGAGGATCTGGCGCGGACGATCAAGCGATGCGGCGCCGGGCGGAGGAACATCTCAACCTGCTCGAGACGGTGCTGCCGCGCCTGGACGATCGCGTGCGGCGCGAGGCGCGCCAGGTGCTCGACCACCGCGAGGCGTTGCTTCAGCAGTTCGAGGAACTGCGTGGGGTCTCCGGCGTCGTCGTCGCGCATCCGGTGCCACGGCGACTACCACCTCGGGCAGGTGCTCGTCACGGAAGGCGACGTGATGATCCTCGACTTCGAAGGCGAGCCCACGCGCCCCATCGAAGAACGGCGGATGAGAAGTGCTCGCCGCTGCGGGATGTCGCGGGCATGCTCCGCTCCTTCAGCTACGCCGCGCTCACGGCCATCGGCGCCGCCACGCGAGACGCGCCCCGAGGATGCGAAGCGGCTCGCGCCGTGGGCCGCGTTGCTGGGAGACGCTGGGTCGGCGCAACGCGTTCCTGCGCGCGTATCTCGAGCGCCACGCGCGAGGCGGCGTTCCTGCCGCCGCCGCGGGATCTCGAGGTGCTGCTGCGCGCGTACGTGCTGGACAAGACGCTCTACGAGCTGGCGTACGAGCTGAATAATCGCCCCGCGGCTGCACATCCCGCTCGCCGGCGTGATGCAGCTTCGGCCGCGCCACGCCGGCGTGACACGTTGCGGACGCCTCGGGTCCGACTGGAACTGCCGTCACAAAAACGCGCACGGCCCCGGCGTTGCTTCGTCGGCGCCCGTCGCGGAAGAATGAATAACGGATAGGACGAGCTGGAGGAGGACAAGAAGAAGAGCGCTGTCATTCGCGCGGCGTATGATTACCGCCCGGCGTTGAATACAATGTGAAGCGCTTCTCAGGAGTTCCTGCTGTGCCCAGATCAATAACTCACCAAGTGAAGCACCAGCCCGCCCGCGAAGCCGTGGTCCTGCGCGCTCGTCGTCGACGTCGCAGCGATCCGCTTCCGCTGATGCGGCTGCAGACATGCTCGACCTCGTCCTCTGCCGCAGCGTCGGCAGCGCGTCGAGCCCGACGTACGACGAAATCGCCGAGGCAGCGTATCACCGCTACCTGCGCCGCGGCGGGCGACGGGCAGGACTTCGACGATTGGGTCGAAGCTGAGCGCGAGCTGCGTTCGAGCCGGACGCAGTAATAAATCTCAAATCCCAAAACCCAAATCCCAAATCCCAACGCTCGTGATTGGGATTTCGGTTGGGATTTGGCATCTTGGGCTTTGGGGTTTGGGATTTGCACACGCCTGTTCCATGGCTAGAGCATCTGTGGAAAGGCTCGATCGCGTTCAGGCCTCGTCAATATCCCGGTCGAGTTGCATACGGCGGTCCGCGATTCGCGTCCGCGCTTCCGCATGCTTCACGCCCAGGACAAGTCGCCCGTGCGCTTCGAGCGCGTCTGCGCGCGCGAAGGCAAGCCGGTCGCCTGGGAGGAGCTCGTCAAGGGACTACGAGTACGAGAAGGGCCGCTTCGTCGTCCTGACGAAGGAGAGATTTCCAGGACCGCGGCGCTCGAAAAGACCCGCACCGTCGACATCCGCAGCTTCGTCAAGCCTGAAGAAATCGACGACCGCTTCTTCGAGCGCGTACTACCTGGTGCCAGCCAAGGGCGGCGAGCGCGCCTACGCGCTGCTGCGCGAAGCTATTCGACGAGACCGGGCTGCGTCGGCATCGCGACCATCGTGCTGCGCGACGCGCAGCACCTCGGCAGCGCTCGAAGTCGCCGGCGACGTCGATGGTGCTCGACGTTGATGCGATACGCCGAGGAGCTCGTCGACATCCGCGAGTATCACTTCCCGCCCGCGAAGGACGTGCGGAAGCCCGAGCTGCAGATGGCGCGCACGCTCGTCGAAAACCTCGCCGACAAGTGGGACCCGTCGCGAGTACACCGACGAGTACCGCGAGAACCTGATGAAGATCATCAAGGCGAAGCTGAAGGGCAAGCAGGCCCACCTCGTCGAGCACGTCGAGCCGCGGAACGCGGAGGTGGTGGACCTCATGGAGCGCCTGCGGCGAGTCGCTGCAGGGCGCTGGCGGCGCGAAGAAGAAGCGCGCTCGCGCGCAAAAACGTCACGCTCGCTCGCGGAAACGGGCGCATGCTGCGTAACTGCTAAATTCAAAATGCAAAATGCAAACACAGCCCAGCTTCCAGCTCACACAACTCATGCTGTTTGTATTTGAATTTTGAATTTTGAATTTTAATTTCCATGATCCACACAGCGCATCGTTGGCGGATGGACGGAGCCGCGCGGTTCCCGTCCGTTCTTCGGTTCACTGCTGCGTCGGCATCACCGACCAACAGGGCGAGTTCCGCTACGTCGGACGCGTGGCGTCGGGGTTTACCGACGCGCAGCTCGGCCTGGTCTGGAAGCAGCTGCACGCGCTGAAGACGAAGACACCGCCCTTTCGCCGTCGTCCCGGACACGAAAGCAGCGTGCGCACTGGGTGAAGCCGACGCTCGCGATTCGAGTGCAGTTCTCGGGCTGGACGAAAGACGGCCGGCTTCGTCATCCCGTCTTCGCCGGGCTGGAGCCGCCCAGCATGGCAGGCGCGAGCGCGGCCCACAAAGAGCGTCACTTCAATCGCTGCTGACGCAACTCGACGAGATTGAGCAGGGTCCCGGCGGGGGCGTGCTCACCTTTCCCGGCGGCCGGCTCGACGGTGTCCAATCTCGGCAAGCCGTTCTGGCCCGGCGAGTCCCCAAAGGTCGGACTCCACGCGCTGACGAAAGGCGATCTCTTTCGTCATTACGTGCGCGTCGCGCCGCTGATTCTTCCCGTGCTCGCCGACCGGCCGCTCGTGATGAAGCGGTATCCGAACGGCATCGCGGGCAAGCCCGTTTTATCAGCACCGGCGCGCCGGACAAGGTTCCCGCGGGCGTCAGGATCGAGCGCGTGACCACCGCCACCGAGACGCGCCCGCATCTGGTCGGCGGATCGCTCACCACGCTGCTCTACACGGCGCAGCTTGGATCGATCTCGCAGGATCCGTGGTTCTCACGCGTCCGGCTCCGCGGACGTCATCGACCACGTCGCCATCGATCTCGATCCGCCGGACGGATCTGCCCTACGCGCGTGGTCCTCGACGTCGCGCAGTGGGTCCGCGATGCGCTGGGCGACGCTGAAGGCGACCGGTTTCGCGAAAACCTCCGGCGCCGGCGGCGCTGCATGTCTACGTCCCGATGCCGCCGCGCACCTCGTACGCGTCGGGCCTGCTCTTCGCGCAGATCGTCGCGACGATGGTGGCCGAGCGGCATCCGGAAGCAGGCGACGATCGAGCGGGCGCTCAAGGCACGCGGCCGGCGCATCTATGTCGACTACATGCAGAACGGCGCTCGGCAAGACGCTGGCGAGCGCCTACAGCGCGCGCGCCAGCGAGTTCGCGGGCGTCTCGACGCCAATCACGTGGGACGAAGTGGATGAAGGCGTCTCGCCGCAGCGACTTCACGGTGGCGAACTTCGACCAGCGGCTCGAGTCAGCTGGAGATCCGTGGCGCGGGCTGAGAACCGCGAAAGGACCCGACTTGGATCACTCTAAACGGGCCACGGAGACCACGGAGACACGGAGCAAAAGATTAGAGTTCTCCGTTTCTCCGTGTCTCCGTGGTTCGTGATCAGAATGTGAAGCGAGCCTCCCCGACAATCTGGCGCTTCACGATGTCACCGAAGATGTGCTGCTGCACTTCCCGGTTACCGAGGTTGGTCACCTTCAGGCTCGTCACGCATCTTGTCGCCGCGCCCAGCGCACGCCGACAGCCGGCGCTGACGATCGTGTACGCGCTTCGTCACGCCGGCGTAGCGCACGTCGAGCACGTCCTGCCAGTAGGCGGAGTCGGTGTGAGTTCACGCGACAGGTTGCCGAGAAGACGGCTGGTAGCTGAAATCGAAGCCGGCGTTGAAGCGGTTCTTCGCCGGCCAGTTGATGTCGCGCGATCGCACGTGCCGGCCGGCAAGTCTTCGGCCACCGGCATCCACTGGTACGAGTAGTTCGTGAACACGTTGAGATATCGGTTCACCGCGCCGTCCACGCCAAGCTCGATCCCCTTGTCCTTGATCTTGCCGAGGTTCAGGTACGTGAAGCGCGACGGCAGGATGACCGGTGGATTGTTCAGCGCGAGCAGCGCCGAGCATCGACCGGCGGCAACGGCCAGCCGGGCGGCGGGTTCAGCGGCGCCGTAGCACGCATTCGGCGTGAAATAGATGCCGTCCTTCGTGTTGTTCCAGTATACGCCGCCGCCGCTGACGGTTGCGCGCTTGCGAATGACGCCGGTGTAGCCCACCTCATACGCCGTCATCGTCTCCTGCTTCAGATCCGGATTGCCGATCGCGCCGATCGGAAACGTGAACGGCGACAGCGACGGAAGCGGCGCGACGCGGCTCAGGTCCACCTGGTTGAGGATGGTCGTCTGGATGTGATTGTTGATGAACGACGGCGCGCGGAACGCGCGGTTGAACGACACGCGGAACGTGTGTCGCCGCCGCCGGCTTGACCATCAACGTCGTGCGCGGCGAGAACACGGCGTCGTCGATCGACGAGAACTTGTCCACGCGTCCGCCGACGACCCACCGGAAGTAGCTGCCCGAGGAAGATCTCGTCCTGCACGTATGCCGCCGCCCTCGTTTCGCGAGTTGTCGCCCGGCGCCGGCGCGATCGAGATGTCGAAGCGTGTTGTGCCGGAAGTTGCCGCCGTAGCTGAGCACGTGCGTCGGTGCCGATCGGCTGTGACGTCGTTGGCCTCGACGTCGAACGTCTTGGTGTTGAAGTCGAGCGGGAGCGGCTTGCCGGTCGGCAGCCGAACGCCAGCAGGTTCGACGCGTTGCCGTTCGAGCAGGTTCGTGAAGAACGCGACGCGCCGTCCACCCTTCTGGTAGCCGCGTCATGAAGTATCCGGATGCTGCGAGCCGCTCGCGATGTTGAACGGGCCGATGCCGCTGTGGATCAATCCCTGCGTGCCCGCGACGCCGCCCTCGACACGTCACGGTTCCGCCGTTGCTCGCGATGTCGTAGTCGACGCGCGCGTCGAACTTCGGCTGCGTCGTGCCCTCGTTGGTGAAGGCCGGATACGGCGTGCGGAAGCACGTTCGGGAAGCGTCCCGGTCGGGACGCGGCAGCGGATCCTGCGTGAAGTACCCGGCGACAAGCTTGTACGACCAGCGATCGTTGACCGCTTCGCGCATGCGATCCGTTGACGTAGAACAGCGACGCCCGCGTCCATGTCGCGGCCGGTCGACGTTGCGGTCGAACGACGCCGACGCCGATCGTCAGCGACGTGCCGCTGCCCTGCGCGCGCCAGCTCGCGCGGCGATCTGCGTGATGACGTTGACGACGCCGCTCATGGCGTTGGCGCCCCAGACCGCCGACGCCGGGCCGCGAATCACTTCGATCTGCCGGATCTCGTCGGGATTGGTCGGCACGAGGTCCCACATCACCATGCCGAAGAAATCGAGGTAGCACGCTGCGGCCGTCGACGAGCGCCAGCTGCGAGGTCGAGCAGCGTCGACGTCGCGCCGCGCGGTCGTGATGTTGACGTCGCGCGCCGACACCTGCGTCACGTTCACGCCCGGCACCGCCGCGCAGCAGATCGCCGATGTTGGTCGCCGGCGAGTTCTGGATGGTCTCGGTGGTGACGACGCTGACCGCTGCGGGCGCGTTGACGAGCTGCTCCTCGGTCCTCGATGCGGTGACGACGACCTGCTCCTCGTAGGTGACGTCCGGATCGGCGATTCTGATCGTCTTGAGTCGTCTGCTGTGGCTGTTGCTGCGTGACTGGCTGGGCCGCCGTGCCCTGGGCGCAAGTGCAGGCGCAGCAAACGTGACTATGAGGCCGGCTGCGGCAAGACGCACGATCATAGAGAGTCCCTCCTCGGACGTGTATTGTGGGAATGAGCAGGCGTATTGTGCGGGCTCAGGCGCGGCGAACGCAAGTGAGCCTGCGTGGTATGATGCACGTCCGTGCGCCCGTAGCTCAGTTGGATAGAGCGCCGGACTTCGAATCGTAGGACCGGAGTTCGAAGTCCTGCCGGGCGCGCCAGCAAAGATGCAAATGCAAGACCAGCCGTGTGTATGTAATAACGGGGACAGTCGTCGCGACGTTCACCCCGTTGCTGCAAACCGCACGGAGTTTGCATTTTGAATTTTGCATTTTAGATGACCCGAATCCACCAAGGCGCCCGTAGCTCAGCTGGATAGAGCATCAGCCTCCGGAGCTGGGGGCCACAGGTTCGAATCACCAGTACGGGCGCATGGCACTTGCGCTGCTCGCGTAGCCGACCGAAGCGGGGGCTTCGGTTGGCTTTAAGCCTGCCGAAGGTTGACCGCCATGGCGGCGCGTAGCGCGAGCCGGACACGCGCCCTGTCGTTGGCCGTTTGTTTCCCACAGGTGCGTCTCCAGGCCAAACGATGTTCTCCGCCCTGAACGATGTTCTCGCCCCAAACGATGTCTCCGCCCATGAACCGTGTTCTCGGCCACACGACGTTCTCGGCCCAGACGATGTTCCCGCCCGACACGATGTTGCGTTTCCGTCAGCCCGATGGTCTCCGCCCAGACGATGTTGTTGCCCCAGACGATGTGCTCCGGCCCGGACGATGTTGTGGCCGGTGATGATCACCTCGCCCCACGCGACGTTGTTCCCCCAGACGATGTATTGCGCCCACGGGAAGATCTGGCCGTCATAGACGCTGTAAGGGAACGACCCATTGGACGATCCACGGCGACCCTTCGGGAGCGTTGACGTCGATCGATCCCGCCAGCGCCACGGCGCCCTGACCGTTCACGCGTCCGTACGCCCTGCGACATGACGTCGTAGGGTTGCGCGCTGACGCGTCGTTGCATTGGAAGCGCCGTGTACTCCACGGAACGCCTATGACCGCGTTCGGCGGCGAGTACCTGGGGGCAGATGGCCGAGCGAAACGGTGCGCGTCCGGCTGGCTTCGAGCATGACCGCGACGCAGGCCGCTCTCGACACCAGCGGCCATGCTCCGTGCCGCTCAGCGTCAGATAGCTTCCGTGGCCGGGTCCGTTCGCCACGATCAGTTCGGGGTAGGTGGTTCGAAGCAGGCTGCCCGGCGCGAACGGCGCGACGAGGTTCTGGCCAGGCGCCGCGACGTCGGGCTTGGCGAGGCGCTCATGCACGTCGGTCCGCGTGAGCTGTAATTCGCGATCACGTCGTCCGACGGATCGATCGACTGCCCATGGTCTTCGCGGCGGCGACGGTCAGCGCCGACGGCGCGTTGGCTGGCGACAGGATGCCGCCGTGCACCCATCCGGTCGGTGAACGGATTCACGCCGATGTTGCCCGCCGCAACGACGACGATGATGCCGGCGCGTGACGCTGGCGTCAACGGCCTGCACCAGCGGATCGGACGCCGCGGGCGCGAAGGGCGGATGGCCGAGCGACAGGTTGATGATGTCAACGCCGAGCGCCTCGCGGTTCACGATCGCGAACTCCGATCGCGGCGATGACGTCGCTTGTCGAACCGATGCCGTGGTCGTCGTCAGGACGCGCAGGCCGATCAGGTGGGCGGCGGGCGCGACGCCGCGGAACTTCCCGTCCGAGACGCGCCGTTGCCGGCCACGAGGCCGGCGACGTGGATGCCGTGCCCGAAGCGATCGACGGGTACCGTGGGGACGCCAGGCTGGCCGTTGGTGAAATCGTAGAAGTCGGTGATGCGATCCGCGAGATCGGGAACCGGAGCGATGCCTGAGTCGATGATGGCAACGCCGACACCATCACCACCGGGATCGCTGGTGGACAAACCGAGCAACTCCGCGCAGACCCCCACCCGCGGCCCCGGTCACCTGGGACGACCGCCGTTCGAGTTCTGGTTCGGAGCTCACGCCGTCCGGTCGCGGCCGTCACCTCGGCGTCAACCGTCACCTCTGCAACATCCGGGAGCGCTTCGAGCCATGCGAGGTCACGGGTGGAGACGTCGATCGCCCGCTTGCCGACGCCGGCGTGGTGGCGGCGCAGGTGGACGCCGCGACGTGTGAGCGTCCTGGAGGTGCGCCGCGGACTCGAGAGCGAAACCATGCAGAACGCGAACGCGATTCGACGTGATATGTGGTGTCGTCCCGCTCGATTTCGTTGGATCCGGGTGTCGCGCCAGGGCTCTGTGCGGGCGTCCCTGTTCGCCGCGAGCGAACAGGCCGGGGATCTGGAACAGCACGAGCGCGGCAACAGGAAGAACCCGTCGTGTGAACGAAGTCGTCTTTTTCATGGCAGCATCCCCGGCGATGCGACTGGTGCGCCGGCATCACTGATGCGCGAGGAGGACCGGATTCTAAGCCCGGCGGCGATCGCGAAGGCAAGAAAAGATCACGAAAACAGGGGTCGCCCGCGATCTTTCGACGCAGATTGAGGGATTTGCCTACCGAAGGGCCTTATTTCGTTCCCTTGGTGGCAGTATATCTGCACGCACGCGAAGTTCTGCGCGTCGTCGGTGCTGCCGGCTCCGCTCCACTTGGCGACCTTCGGGAACACGCACACGGGACGCGTGCGATCGACTTTGCCGTCGGTGAGATGCGACGCGACGATGCGGTCGGGCGCCTTTGCCGGTCGTCACCCACGCGTCGAGCGTCGCGGCCTTGTCGAACGTGTCGGTGCCGGGCCCGCCCTGGCAGTGATACATGCCGGGAATCATGAAGAGCTCGATCGACTTACCCTCGACGTTTCTTGCCGACCTTGTCGAGCACCGCCTGGTGGTAGCGGATCGCGTTTTCGGAGGTGACCTGCGGATCGGCGAAGCCCTGGTACATCAGCAGCTGTCCTCCCCGATCGAAGAACGCCTTGATGTTCGGCGTTGTCCGACTTGCAGGATGCCGTCGGGATCCGCCTTCTGCGCCTTCTCGACGTCGGTCGCGGCATTGAAGGTCGCCGGATCCCAGTTCGGATCCTTCATCGCGATGAACTTCATCGCCTCGATCGGCGTTGCCGTAGCCCTGCGGGCTGTAGAGCGTTCCCCACTGCAGCTCGGTGCCGGGCATCAGGCCGCCGGTGAGGACCTTGCCGGTCTTCGGATCCTTGGCCGGCGTATAGATCATCTTCGCGCTCTGCACCTGCGCGGGCGTGAGACATGACACCGTGTCTTCACCGGCCTTGCACTGCAGCACCTTCGGATCGAAGCGACACGCGAGCGGGTTCTCGAGGATCCCGTCCTTCACGCCGTCCAGACCGTCGCACGCCTGCAGCACCGCTTCGTGCACGGCGTGGATACTTCTCCGGCGGAATGTAGGCGCCAGACGTCTTCAGCATCGCCGCGCTGGTTCATGATGCACGCCGACGTAGCGATCCATGCCGCCCCACGCGACCGCGCCGGCGACGATGCCGTCGTAGTCGGCGGGATAGCGCTGCGCTTCGGTGATGCCCTGGCGTCCGCCGAGCGAGCAGCCGTTGAAGTACGAATACTTCGGCGCGCTGTTGTAGTAGCTGTTGATCGACGGCCTTTGCGTGCACCGTCATCTCGTGCACCGCGCGGTAGCCGATGTCGATCACCTTTTCCGGATGCCCGAGCGCGAACGACGCGGTGTTCCCGACGTGCCCGTGTCGGTGCTCGTCGTCGCATAACCCGCGGCGAGCGCGTGGCCATCGCGGGATACGCGATCGTGCCCGCCCATCCGCCGTTGCCGACCGCCTGGAACTTGCCGTTCCACGCTGCGCTGTCGGGCAACCAGACTTCGATCCTGATGTCGGAGTCGGGCGACGGCGTCAGCGTCATCGCCACGCGGCAGAATGCCGGGAGCATCGCGTACGGACTCGTCTGGTTCCCACCTCGACCGCCGCCGCGAGCACCGCGGCCGCCGGCCGCGCCATCACGTCCCGCTGCGCCCGCCCGTCCAGCGGCGCCCTCGCGCGCCCGGCACCACGGGCGGAGCTGGCGGCGTGAACGCCCCTGCAGCGACCAGCTGTGCAGACGTCACGTGCGCATTTTGAAGAGGAAGCACGCCGAGGCTGTCGCACGTCGCCGCCATCGCGGATGTGGCGTGTATGAGACCAGCGGCAACGGTGACGAACAGGACGCGTCGAATCATGACTCCTCCACGGGGTAACGGATCGGCTGTGAGTATACGTCCGTGCCGCATTGGCGCCCTGTACTACTCAGACGCGGGCCGTTGGGGGCGTTCGCGGACGGCCTCGACCGCAATACGGGCAGTTTTCCGTCAATTTCCGGCATACGGCACCTCGACATCAGGTGGCAGCCATCTTGAACCTTAAGGATTCAGAGACAACGATGGGGACCCGGGACCGAGACGCATTCACGCACGGGATCGAACATGAGCTCACGCTGCACCTCGAGCGGGCGAGGTGATCTGTCCGAGCGCGCCAAACGCGCAAACGATGCAGCGCAGCACGAGATCAACCGTGCCCTGGAGATCGCGGACGAACTCCGCGGCGTCTCGTCCGAGTCCGAATCGCGCGCCCGCAACTTGCGGCGCTCAATCCGGCGCCAGTAGAATAAGCGGTCCCTCCGACCTCAACCTCGGAACATGGGCCGCTAGCTCAATTGGCAGAGCAGCAGACTCTTAATCTGCGGGTTCTCGGTTCGATTCCGAGGCGGCTCACCACTAACATCCTCAACGACTTACGGGAACGGACTGATCACGCGGTGAATAAGTCTGCGGCTCAAAACTAAGCTGCCGGACAGGTTCGCGTCAACTGCGGTGCAGATCTCCATCGTCTGACTCTGCCGACGCCCGCTGATCCGCAGCAGCAGACCGCAACCGGCGAGTGGTGTGGCGGTTAATCGAACACCTTCCCGCAAAAGCGACCGGAAGCCCGCCGTTGGTAGTGTTGTCGGAGCAGCGGGGCTGGCGCTTCCGCAGGCAGTCGCGATTATCGGTGCGCGCTGACAATCACGAACAACCGAAGAGTCACGAAACCAAGTCTTAGTTCAGCCGGTTCAAGCGCCCAGATGTGGGTGAACGTGTGCTCACCAAGATCCACCACATTGAACTTTCGTCGTTGCTCTCGCTGACAGCGCGCCCGTGTGCCCGTCGTCGTGAATATGCCCGCGAAGTCCATGTCTTTACCGCCGGGGCAAGGCCCTTGTGGTGGCCTCGGTCCGTTGGTGTGAATTGTCGTCGCACCCCCGGCTTGAACCGTTCCGGCAGTGTCGAACGTCACCGGCTCGCAGGGCGAACTTGTGAGCCAAAAGCCGCTCGTTGTTGATGAACCCGGCGATTGCGTCACGGTCATCTGCGCAGTGCAGTTGAACGGATGTCTGAAAGTTGTCGCTGGCCCTCAATACCTGAAGCGTCGAGTCTGTCCCCGAATAGCGCCCGGAGACATCAGGTGCCGGTGCGGGAGCAGGTGTTGGCTGCGGAGCGGGAGTGGGCGTTGGCGTCGTCGGTGTCGAACCATCTCCGCCACAGCCAATCAGCAACGGTAGCTGGCGAGCTTGAATGGCGACGGCAGGCTTTTGGCGCAGGTTGATCGACTCCCGTCCGAAGGGCGGCGTTCTGCAATCCGGGACACCGGTGACACCGTAGGGGGCAGGTGCGTCTGTGAGCGGCCGAGCGCTTTCCTCGAAGCCCGACCGCATCACATACCTCGAAGAAAGCTGAGTTCGACCGCGCTGAGAGCCGCGGGCGTGCCTCTCACGAACACGAGCGATTCCCGGTCTGAAACGACCACAATGCATTCACGACGTGTCTCTACGGCCACACGCCGCTTGTGGCTGGTTGACCACGCAACGATCATCCTCGTGGAGTAGGTTTGCCCTTCGCGCTGGATGCTTCTGGTGCACGCGATCTGGCTCAGGGACATCGGGCGCGTTCGTTAGCAGCCGCCTCGCATTCTCTCGACCCCGGCCCGGAAGGGAAGACTCGGGCCAGAACTGGCGCACGCCCTGATCCAGGAATCCGCTTGCGTTCGTGGTGGTGACGTGTAGATACATTCATCCACGTGGCCGACGACAGCTTTGTAAGCAGGCGATGAACATCCTGCATCGATCCCGATCTGGTCGATGCGCTCGAAGCTCGTCGCGGAGGCTGAGGGAATTCCCCGTGTCGGAGCAGATCCGGCGAGGCATTCGGTTGTGAAGCTCGACCAGAAGGGCGCGACCGCCGAAGGCGAAGGCGGGCGACCAAGACCAGCAGGGGGAAACGAACATGAGGGCAGCCATCTACGCACGGTGAGCACACGGCCGAACCAGCACACGGAGCAACAGATCACGGAGCTACGGCGCTGCGCCGGCGTGCCGCGGGTGGACGATCGCCCGCGAATACGTGGACCAGATCAGCGGCGCGCAAAGGAATCCCGTCCCGCGCTCGATGCCATGTCGCCACCGATGCCAAGCGGCGTCGAATTCGGCGTGGTGTGCGTGTGGCGGTTGGATCATCTGGGCCGCAACCTGAAGCACTGATCACGCTGATTGACGAACTGCACGCGGTCGGTGGCCTTCCCTGTCGCTGAACAGAAGGCATCGGCTGCACCCGCCCGCTGGCAAACCAGCTGCGTGCTCGGCGCGTTGGCGGGGTGGAGGCGCAGGCGCATCCGTGGCGCGTGGTCGCTGGTCTCAGCGCGGAGTTCAGTCGAAGGGCAACGCCTCGGACGCCCGGAGAGGATCGTTTCTGAAGCCGTTCTGGCGCCCGTGGGGGGCTTCCATCCGCGAAGAAGCTGCACGGCGTCTCCCAGGGTATCGCGCGCTACCACTTTCTGCGTGGTTATCTCAGAAACTCGTCCCGACGCTGCCCTCACGCCCCTAAAACATTCGGGATTCGGGGCGTTCGATCCAGCGTCCTGCATCCCGTCAAAGTAGTTTTCGAGACGGCTTCCACGATCCGTCAGCCGCCCCCGACGCCGTTAAGTTTCCGGGAAGCGGCTAATGCCGCCAGTTCCATATGTATCGCAACACGATGTAATACGTAA
>ERZ1370068.1375-contig-11266_pt1 | contig 30778 bp, 32 predicted proteins | sample MGYA00561227_ERZ1370068 | MGnify/ENA primary metagenome ERZ1370068 (study PRJEB38410, sample SAMEA6850437) | metagenome | study: Metagenomic assessment of the ecological functions of the soil: analysis of the soil microbiota associated with the...
AGGTGGTGTGAGGCGCTCTCAGTACACAGATCAAAAGCAAAACCCCGGGGCTCGGCCCCGGGGTTTTCGTTCGCACCTCTGAAACAGCGCTCAGTACTTCGCAACAACCGGCGAATTGAAGTGGTAGTTGATGCCGGTGCGGAAGACGTGCTCGGTAACCGAACGGTTCGCCGTCGCCAGGAACAGCGCCGAAAATGAAGTGTATCCGACGTGGAGCCAGAGATCGACGTAGAGATATTCGGCCTTGGTTGTCCAGTTCGGACCCAGCAATCCGAGCAGGGTAAAGGGCGTTTCGATGCCTGCACCCGCGGTCCAGCCGGTGTTGGTGTGCGAGAATGATTGCGTGACCGGGCCAACGAAGAGGTCGTGTTGATCTTCGTCTTGATGCTGCCGTAAGCGAGACCGCCGGTCGCATAGAACAAGGTCGACCCGACCGAATAACCCAGCCGCCCGCGGACCGTTCCGAACCACGGCAACGTGGCATCGTAAGCCGCCATTACCCCGGGTGTGCAGCTCAAGATGCAGGTCTTGTTGTCTTTCTGGGTGCTGCCCTGAATATCGGTCCTCCAGACCGAATACCCAGTTGGATGCCTGCCAGTTGTAACCACGGCCTGGACGCCGCCATTGATCCCGTCGGGCGCGAGGTTGAACGTCTCAAAATCGCTGGCCGCCGGCAAATTCAATGAACTGCGATCCCGCCCGGTGCCGGAACCGAAATTGCCGCCGAGATAGAAGCCAGCCCGAGTTGGCTGCAGCGACCGGCGCATAAGCCTTGCCGCCGATCCGATAGTTCAGGCCGACCCGAAAGATGTTCTCCGCGAATTTCGGTATTGATCGGCGTCGTGGCAATGAGCGTGGAAATGTCGGTCTTGTTGCCGAGATTGAGGTAGAGATACTCGATCTTTCCGGTCCAGTTGCCGCCCAGCGCCGCTTCGACGCCGCTGCCGACCACCCATCCGCCCCTGCGATACGGTCCGTCGCGGAGTTCGTCGTTGAACCGGGCGCCGACTGGGTTGCGCTGGTCTTGACGTTTGCCGAACGCGTAGCCGGCGGTCACATAACTCAGCACCGGACCATTGGCGATACCGACGCGCCCGCGGGCGAGTCCCGAACCAGTCGAGTTTCTGCCGATAGGCTGTCGTAAGAGCAGCAGCCGTAAAATTGGTGCGGTTGTCGCTTAGATCACCACCCTGCATGTCAGCCTCGACGCCGAAAACGATCGGCCCGAGCACCGAACCCGTCTGCCAATTGTAGCCGATCTGGCCGCCGCCGAAGCCCCCTTGCGGCGACGTGTAGAATGAATACGGCGAGTCCTATGCCAAACCAGTCGTGCTGAACGCGATTGCGGCCGAGGCCGACGCCCGCGTTGACGCCGAGGTAAAAGCCGGTCCAGTCGTAGACGGCAGCCAGTGCTGGAGCTTTGGTGTAAGGCCGGGCGGCGAGGTCTGCGGCGATCGTCGGGGCGGATCCCAGGCCAACGAGAGCGGTGGCCAGCAAGTACTTCTTCAACTTCATTTACGGCATTCCCAGTCCGGCATTCCCAGCAACATTCCGACACAACGTGGCTGCCGGTGCTCGCCATGTCCTTACTGGATTCGTATCTTAAAGCTGTAGCCAAGCAGCCACATCCTCCGGGCATTTCTCTCACGCGACGAACTGCGGCAATATCCGGGCAATATCGCGGACTTGGAAGCCGTTCTTCAGCCGCCTTTTGGCAACCACGAACAACATCGACGCCATCTTGTCGTCGAATCCTCTGACTTCGCCGCTCTCGATCGACAGCGAATCCCAGTTTGCCCGCGCTCGGCATAGGTCGCGCGCAGCCAGTCCGGCGACGGATAATTGTAGTAGCGATTGAGCGTATCGCGGCCGTCGGCGTCGCCTGCCTTGTAGCTCGCGAAGAAATCGCCCGCAGGCTTCAGCGCGCGCCAGATCCGCGCAGAACATCCGCAAGCTCGGCCTCGGCACGTGCAAGCAGGCAGGCGTTGGCCCAGACAGCGTCATAGGCCTCGACCGCGTCGAGGTGGTGAAACAACAGCGTCTCGACGGTGCGGCCGAGACGCTTTGAGGCGACGCGCAGCCATTTCCGGCGACCCGTCCGTCGCGCGAACATCGAACCCGCGCGCCAGCATTTCCGCGGTGTCGCCGCCGGCGCCGCAGCCGAGTTCGAGAATGGTCGCGCCCGGCGGAAGCTGCGCCAGGAACGCCGTCAGCCGTGCCTGACGCGAGGTGATCTCGCGCCCGGCATAGGCCTCGGCATTGCCGCGGTAGAATTGCAGCGTCTCCTCGTCCACCGCTGCACCTCGCGTTACGGAAACAGCGCGATCTGCTCCAGCCCCGCCGTTTCGGGCAACCCGAACATCAGGTTCATGTTCTGGATCGCCTGACCAGCAGAACCCTTTACCAGATTGTCGAGCGTGGAAATCACGATCGCCCGGTTCTTGATGCGATCGGCGACAACGCCAATCTGAACATAGTTCGAGCCGCGCACATTCTGGGTCTGCGGCAGCACGCCCTTCTTCGCGACATGCACGAAGGGTTCGTTGGCGTAGGCCCTCTCCAGCGCCGCCCGCAGATCGTCCGGCGTCGCACCGTTGCAGCTTGACGTAGGACGTGCAGAGTTCGCCGCGCGCCATCGGGATCAGATGCGGCGTGAAGTTGATCGTTACCGCGGAGCCGGCGGCGACGCCGATCTCCTGCTCGATTTCAGGCGCGTGCCGGTGGGTGCCGACCGAATAGGGCGACAGGCCCTCGCCCGCCTCGCTGAACAGCGTGTTCTGCTTCAGCCCGCGGCCGGCGCCGGTGACGCCCGACTTCGCGTCGATGACGATGTCGTCGACATCGATGAGCCTGGCCCTGGCAAGCGGCACCAGCGCGAGCAGCACCGCGGTCGGATAGCAGCCGGGACAGGCGACCAGCCGCGCGGACGCGATCTTCTCCCGATAGAACTCGGTCAGGCCGTAGACCGCCTCGCCCTGCAATTCCAGCGCCCGGTGCTCATGGCCGTACCACTGCGCGTAAGTATCCTTGTCGCGCAGCCGGAAATCGGCGGACATGTCGAGGATCTTGATCCTGGGATTGGCCTTGAGAACCGCCGCGATGATCTCCTGCGTGGTGCCGTGCGGCAGCCCGCAGAACACCGCGTCGAGACCGCTCCAGTCGACCTTTTCCCATTCGACGAGCTTCGGCAGGTCGAGCATGAAGAAATGCGGAAACACGTCGCTCATGGCCTTGCCCGCATGGGTGTTGGCGGTGAGCGCGGTGATCTCGGCATTCGGATGCCGCGCCAGCAGGCGCACCGCGTCGGCTCCGGTGTAGCCGGACGCGCCGAGAATGCCGATCTTCTTCGTGCTCATCGCACGCTCCTTTCAGGCGAAATCGTTTGCTTGTCTTGTACCGCAACGGCGGCGAAAGCCAGCGGCCGTGCCGCGCGCATCACTCTGCGAACGCACGCGCGTCCTCGTCCACCCTGCTCTCTTCGCGAGAACGCTGGATCAGCTACTTGTCGGCAAGGCCCAGCATCAGCCGCATGTTCTGCACGGCTGCGCCCGACGCGCCCTTGCCGAGATTGTCGAGCCGCGCGACCAGCACCGCCTGACGATGTTTCTCGCTGGCAAAGACGTAGAGCTCGAGCTTGTTGGTCTCGTTGAGCGCCTCGGGCTCGAGCTTCCCGCCCTTGGTCGCCGCGTTCTCGAGCGGCATGACCGAGACGTAGGTGCTCCCGGCGTAGCGCTTCGCCAGTGCGGCGTGCAGGTCGGCGCCACCGGGCTTGCCCGTCAGCGTGTCGAGATGCAGCGGCACCGAGACCAGCATGCCCTGCCGGTAATTGCCGACCGACGGCACGAAGATCGGCCGCCGCGTCAGCTTTGAGTAAAGCTGCGTCTCCGGCAGATGCTTGTGCTCGAAGCCGAGGCCGTACAATTCGAAGCGACGGCGCGCTGCCATCCTCAAAACTCGCGATCATCGACTTGCCGCCGCCCGAATAGCCGCTCACCGCGTTGATGGTGACGGGATAGTCCGCCGGCATCAGACCGGCATCGACCAGCGGCCGCAGCAGCGCAATGCCGCCGGTCGGATAGCAGCCGGGATTGGAGACTTTTCGCGCGGTCCGGATCTTGTCGGCCTGGTCAGGCGTGAGTTCCGGAAAGCCGTAGGCCCAGTCGGGAGCGACCCGGAACGCCGTCGACGCATCGAGCACCTTGGGCGCCGAAGCGCCCATGCTGTCGATCAGCGCAACGGTTTCCTTCGCGGCATCGTCAGGCAGGCAGAGGATGACGAGATCCACCTCGCTCCATCAGCGCCCGCTTGGCGCCGGCATCCTTGCGCTTCTCCTCGGCGATGTTCTTCACCACGACGTCGTTCTGCAGCCGAAGCCGCTCCTGAATGCCGAGGCCCTGTCGTTCCGGACGCGCCGTCCACGAACACGGCGGGCTTGGTCGCGCCGCCGACGGTCTTGGGCTGGTGGCTGTCGGTGAGGTCATGGCACGGTCCTTTCGGGCTGGTTCGTTTCGTTGGCAAAGGCCTCTTGGTTTGCAAACGCGTTGGGCCGCGCCTGTTCTCATCAAATGCGCGATCTGCTGCGCGCCGGCGTCGGCCTGCGCGGCAAGCGATCCCGCAATCGCGGCATAGTCGGTCTCGGACTTGTGCTGGTTCAGCTTGAAGCTGCCCTCAACCTCTTCAACCGTCATCTCAAGACCCACGATCGCTTTCTTCAACGCTTCCAGCCGCCCGGCCGTCATCTTCGACGACAGCCACGGCTTCTTCGGCAACAGCCGCTCCTCGAACTTGGCGCTGAGCGCCTCGATCTGCTGCGGCGAGTTCGTCCTCGGACATCGCCCGCACCGGGCCGGTCAGATGCACCGCCTGGTAGAGCCAGGTCGGCACCTGGTCCGGCGAGACGTACCAGTCCGGCGACACATAGGCATCCGCGCCGTTGACGGCCAGCAGCCAGGACGTCGTCCCGTCCGCCAGCTTTACCAGCGGATTGTGACGCGCGACGTGAAACGCCGCGCGCGGCGTGCCGTCATTGGCCGAGGTCAGATAGAACGGCAGCGACGAGGCGACCGGCTTGTTGCCGTCCCACGCGCTGACAAGCCCAAAGCCGCGCGCTTCCGCGAACGCCAGGCTCGCGGCGCGGTCGGACTTGAACGGTGGAGGCGTATACATCTCAAACTCCTGCTTGACGTAGGAGCCGCCAGTTCAGACCGCGTTTCTGGAAAGGAAGAAGCCGCGGGACCGGATCCGGCGGCAGGGGCGATGATCTTAAACGCAGACAACCGCCCGATACCGCGATAATGCGGCGGCGGCGAGCGATGGACATGGTCGCGGCGATGATCATGGGCGCGGCTATAAGGCCGCGCCCGCCTGACGTCAAGTTATGACTGCCATTCCGGCAGGGTCTGGCGTCAGATCACCGGATTCCACGGTGCCGGGATCACCCGGTAGCCGTTGCCGTCCTTTTCGACGTTGCCGAGCCCTGGGAACGGGTAATGGAAGCCCTGCACCTGGAGCTTCTCCGCCACCACCATGTCGTAGGTCTTGCGGCGGGCATTCTCGGCCATGCGCCGGGTCCTGGTCGAAGAAGGCATGCCAGCCGGGATTGGCCGCAAACAGGTAGGGAACGTTGGTGACGTCGGACTGGATGAACACCTTGCCCGAGCCCGACGACAGACACGTAGGAGGTGTGGCCCGGCGTGTGGCCGGCGGTCTCGACCGCAAGCAGGCCGGGAGACTACTTCCTTGCCCCACTCATAGGGCGTCACCTTCTTCTGCAGCCCGGCCTCGAACACGCGGCGGGCGTTCTTGAACACGCCCGGCATGCGCTCGCCGGTCTGCTTGGCCATTTCGCCATCGTCCATGAAGTATTTCCACTCGACGGACGGCACCAGCACTTCGGCGTTGGCGAACGCGAGCGTTCCTTCGGCGTTGAGCAGGCCGTTGATGTGGTCGCCATGGAAATGCGAGATCACCACCATGTCGACGGTCTTCGGATCGAAGCCGGCCGCGGCCATGTTGGTGGCGAATTGGCCGACGGCGCCCTTGCTCGATGCAAAGGCGCCCGGACCGTTGCCGGTGTCGAGGACGATCAGCTTGCCGCCGGAATTGATGACCAGCGGTCCGAACTGGATGCTGACCTTGTCCTTCGGCATGTAGGCCTTTTCGAGCGCCGCGGCGACTTCGTCCTTCTTCGCGTTGAGGACGAAGCTGTCGCCGAGCGGGAACGTATTCACGCCGTCGGAGATAACGGTCACCTGCACGTCGCCGACCTTGTAGCGATAGAAACTCGGCGCCTGCTTGTCGGCCATCGGCGCGGCGGCGTTGGCAGTGATGGCCGGCAATAGCGGCGCGGCGGCGAGCCCGGCGGACTCCAGCCAATATGTGACGTCGTGTCAATTCCATGTGATGTCCTCCCAGTGACGATAGATGCGGTGCGCGGGATCCCGCTCTGTTGCGTGCCCTTGATCTTGTTGCCGCTGCTTCTACCAGCGTCTTTGCGATAACACGACAACGGCTGACGCGACGGTAACGCGAGAGATGAACCTATCGTGAGAGCTAACACTCCCGCCATCCGCTTATTCCCACACCCTCCGCAACTGTCCCTGCGCCGCCAGTCACGTGTCGTGGCGACGACCTAACTGCGAGTGATTCGCAGTTATTGCCGCTACCAGCCGTTTAGTCCGACGATGACGCAACAGGGTACCCCGAAGCCTTCGCCTACGCCCAGCCCGTGCAAACGGGCGCGCGCTTGCGGTTCGCCGGCTTGAGCGGCCTTCCGGTACCAGGCGATCGCCTGCGCCTTGTCGCGGGGAACGCCGGTACCGCTCTCATAGGCCCAGCCGAGATTATACTGAGCCCGCTCATTGTGTGCTTCGGCAGCAGTCCGAAGCAGGACAATCCGCTTCGGGTATGTCCCGCGGAACGCCCCGACCGCTGATGTAGAGCAATCCCAGGCTCATCTGCGCCCATGCGGAAGCCCTGACCACCCGCCATCATGCAATTCGGCGGCGCGCTGCTCCGTCACGCGCGACACCCAGTCCTGCTCGTACAGATAGCCGGCATGCGCCTGGCTGAAAGCATCGCCCTGCTCGGCGGCCTTCAGAAACCAGCGCAAGGCTTCACCATAGTCGCGCTCGGCTCCCCAACCACTCTCATACATTTTGCCCAGATATGCCTGCGCTCTCGCGTTCCCACTCTCGGCAAACGGCGTAAGCCGTGCCATTGCGACTTCGTAGTTGCTCGCGAGATACGCATTCACCCCTTCGTCGAACCTTGTGCTGACTTCCCAGACGACGGAGCGCGGTTTCGGCGTGAGAACAACTCCGCCCATGCCGAAACGCGCCGAACATATCCAGGCCGCCTCTGATCACCGCGGCGAACTCAGTGGGGCAAACCGGTGAGTCGAACATGATCAGAACCCGGCGGTCGTGCGCACGGTCCGGCCTTCGATGACGGCGGCGGCCCTCACTTCGATGCGACCATTGACGGAGCCGTACGGTGTCGTGCCGCTGACCGCCTTTTGATATTCCACGGGGGCCGGCTTTTGCGCGAAATTGGTTTCCTCGGGAATCGTAAGCACACTTGTCTCTCGATATTCCAGCGAACGGCAACGGAACGGACGATCGGTCGCGGTATCTGTACTCAGCAGAGAAGCGAAGGTCGTGGGTCGGTCAGAGGAAGCAGCCGTAAGCCCCAACGCTCGCCGAGATCGACCCGCGAACTGATCTGAAAGGTCGCGGTGATGGCGTAGTCATCAGACAATTCCCGCGGGTTCGGAAAGCTGTAGTCCCCCTTGCCTTTCAGGTCCGCCTGTTCGATCAATTTTCTGGCGGTGCTTTGCCGGTCGACCGTCTCCAGATCTTGCGCGAGAGCACGCCTAACCAGGCTCCTGATCCCGTACCGGACATAATCGAACGGGCTTGGCGCGTACCATCGCTTGCAAGCTCGTATTGCGTATCCGTCGTCAGCGTGAAGCGCTCCGGCGAAGGCACCGGAATCTTCGCCATTGTGCCCTTGTCGATATTCAGCACCGGCTTGCCCGCGAGGCTGAACGGAAGAGAACCGAAAGCCTGCAGCGAGGCCGTCGGGTCGAGATACTGATCGATCTCCGGCACGTAGACGATCGCGTGATTGAAATTTGCAGTCGCGACCTCCGTCAAGGTGTACTGCATGTCCGTGTTCACCGCGACGAGGTTGGCTTGAATTCCCTGGGCAGCGAGGAGCGCCTTCAGGATCGTCGCATGCGCCTTGCAGTCGCCGTATCGCGAAGCGAGGACCGCCGGACGCCGGCTGCGAAGTCCAGCCGCCATCCTCGAAACCGATCCCGACATAGCGAATATTCCGCGCGACCCAGTTGTGGATGCGCTCGACCTTGAGGCGGTTATTGCCGGCATCGCCGACAATCTCGGCTGAGAGCTTGCTCACAGTCTCGTCGGGCCGCGCCATGGAGGCGTTGCGGGTATTCAGCATGGCCGCGAAGGCGGCATAATCCGCAAACGTGCGCTGACCTCGAAACGCCTGGCGTCGTCGAAGCGGCCACCGGCGATCTGGCGCGGCTTCGGCGCATCTTGTTTGAAGCGCACGCGATGAATAATCCGATCGCCTCGACCTTCCTCGGGCATGTTCGACGTCCCGCCGAGCGATGCGCAACGGCCTGGAGGCCGGGCCCTCGACGGTCAATTCGATCGTCTCGGGCGGCTGGTCTGCCGGCTGACCCAATAGTGCGCAAACTCGCCGGCAAACATCGGCCGCTTCCGCCTTGCAGGTCAGCCGTCCTTTGACGCTTGTCGCCGGGGCGACGTGCGGATAGGCGATGATCCTTTGTCGCATTTCGTCGAAATAAGGTGAGGAAGAATCCGCCGATGCCGGTTGGTCGCGGATGGCGCGTTCATCGACCGTGATCACGCTGCCGTCCGCCTTCACGGTAGCCAGATCGCTGGCGGATAATTCGTCGAAATAGCTGTTGTAGGCCGTGGTCTGCTGCGCGATTTCCTTGGCACCCTTTCGTTGAGTGCCTGGATTTCAAAATCGAAGACCGTCGTGCTCAGGCCCTGTTCGTCGAAGGTGACGACGTAGCGGGCGACCGTTCGCCGCCAGCCCGGATCGACCAGACGGACCCGTGACCTGTGTTTGCCGGATCGGAAGCGTCGGCGGCCACTTGCGTCAAGGAGATCAGCAACAACAGCAAAGCCGAACTGACACGCGCGATCATGTTGCTGAAAGCTCCTGCGGCTGACCGTTACGTCGACCGTTCAGCTAACACCGCGAAATTACCGCACCCTCGCCTGGATGAGATAATTTTATCTACCCGCAAAGGTGTACAAGGGCCGCCATGCCTGACGCCTGGATCGATGCCTGTCCTACGCCGCCCGCCACAGCCACTCGACGACATGCGCCATCACGTCGCCGAACAGCAATAGCGCCGCCGACCAGACCAGGGCCGAGACGAAATTGGCGATCTGGAACGGCCAGTACGACATCTCGAAAATGCCGGCGGCGAGCGGCACCGAGGCCCGCAGCGGTCCCGAAGAACCGGCCGATGAAGATCGACGGCACGCCCCATTTTTCACGAAGGCCTCGCCGCGCGGCAGGATCTCCGGATAGCGCGACAGCGGCCACATCTGGGCGACCTGCTCCTTGTATCGGAAGCCGAACCAGTAGGAGACCCAGTCGCCGAGCGCAGCCCCGACGCCGCCGGCGAGCCAGACCGGCCAGAAGCTGATGCCGCTGACGCCGATCAGCGCGCCGATCGCCACCAGCGCGCCCCAGGCCGGAACCAGCAGCGAAATGAAGGCGAGCGATTCGCCGAACGCCAGCACCAGGACGATCGGTGCGGCCCATGCCTGATGCTCGCGCACGAAATCTGCCAAAGCGCGCGCAAAATCCTGCATATCTTGAGTGCCTTCCCCGCCCGTTTGCGCCGTTGAATTTTTTCGCTGATTCAAGACTCGCGACAGCTAAGCCAGCCCGCTTGCGTGACTTCAAGTCACAAAGGCTGGCACGGGTTGTGATAGCCCAAATCCCGGCCGCCACCAACGGCCATCGACGCCAGCGAAAACCTTGATCTGCCTGACCATAGAAGGGCGTTGCGGTCGTCTGTTCAGCACCGCGCGGGCTGATACAGGCTCGCCATCCGGTGCAACACGGAAGAAAGCGCATGGCGCGTTGCCCCACCGTCACCTTTTGAGCCCATCCGTGGCATAGTCAGAGCGACCGATTCGCGTCGCGCGACGTCGCGCGCAACACCTAAAGAGCCATGTCCAAGTCATTGAAATCAGCTGCAAAACCAAACCGCCAACGACCTGTTCGGGGCGGAACCGAAGGCCGCGCGCGCCCAGGGCCGCGTCGCGGGCAGCCAGCGCCGAGGCCGGCTACACCGCGGCCGACATCGAGGTGCTCGAAGGGCTCGAGCCGGTACGCCGCCGCCCCGGCATGTATATCGGCGGCACCGACGAAAAGGCGCTGCATCATCTGTTCGCCGAAGTCATCGACAACGCGATGGACGAGGCGCTGGCCGGGCATGCCTCGTTCATCGAGGTGGAATTGAGCGCCGACGGATTTCTGACCGTCACCGACAACGGCCGCGGCATTCCGGTCGATCCGCATCCGAAATTTCCGAAGAAATCCGCGCTCGAAGTCATCATGTGCACGCTGCATTCCGGCGGCAAGTTCGACTCCAAGGTCTACGAGACCTCGGGCGGTCTGCACGGCGTCGGCGTCTCCGTGGTCAACGCGCTCTCCTCGCTGCTCGAGGTCGAGGTCGCGCGCGAGCAGAAGCTCTACAAGATGTCGTTCGAGCGCGGTCATCCCAAAGGCAAACTCGAGGATCTCGGCAAGATCAACAACCGCCGGGGCACCCGGATCCGCTTCAAGCCCGACACCGATATTTTCGGCGCCAAAGCCGCGTTCAAGCCGCAGCGGCTGTTCAAGATGGCGCGCTCGAAGGCCTATCTGTTTGGCGGCGTGAAATCCGCTGGCGCTGCGATCCCGAGCTGCTGAAGGGCATCGAAGAGGTGCCCGCCGAGGACGAATTCCACTTCGCCGGCGGCCTGAAGGATTATCTCGCCGCCGCCATTCACGCCGACACGCTGGTGCATCCGGATATCTTCTCCGGCAAATCGGGACGCAACGGCGCCCACGGCGCCTGCGAATGGGCGGTCGCGTGGACCGCGGATGCCGACGGCTTCCTCTCCTCCTATTGCAACACGGTGCCGACGCCCGACGGCGGCACGCATGAATCCGGCATGCGCAGCGCGATGCTGCGCGGCCTGAAAGACCACGCCGAGCGCATCGGCCAGGGCAAGCGCGCCGCCCCATCACCTCGGAAGACGTCATGGTGGGCGCTGCCGTGATGCTCTCGGTGTTCGTGCGCGAGCCGGAATTCCAGGGCCAGACCAAGGACCGCCTCGCCACCGCCGAAGCGCAGAAGATCGTCGAACAGGCGATCAAGGATCCGTTCGACCACTGGCTGTCCGGCAATCCGCTGCAGGCCAACAAGCTCCTGGACTTCGTCATCGAGCGCGCCGACGAACGGCTGCGCCGCCGCGCCGAGAAGGAGACTTCACGCAAGACCGCGGTGAAGAAGCTGCGCCTGCCCGGCAAGCTTGCGCGATTGCACCAACACCGCCACCGAAGGCTCCGAACTGTTCATCGTCGAGGGCGACTCGGCCGGCGGCAGCGCAAAGCAGGCGCGCGACCGCAAGACCCAGGCGATCCTGCCCCTGCGCGGAAAAATCCTCAACGTCGCGTCCGCCGGCAAGGACAAGCTGACCGCCAACGCGCAGCTCTCCGATCTGATGCAGGCGATCGGCTGCGGCACGCTGGCGCATTATCGCGAAGAAGATCTGCGCTATTCCCGCATCATCATCATGACCGACGCCGACGTCGACGGCGCGCATATCGCCTCGCTGCTGATCACGTTCTTCTACCGCCAGACGCCGCGGCTGATCGACGAAGGGCCATCTCTATCTCGCGGTGCCGCCGCTCTATCGCCTCACCCATGGCAGCAAGACGGTTTACGCCCGCGACGAAGCCCACAAGGACGCGCTGCTGAAGAGCGAATTCAACGCCAACGCCAAGGTCGATGTCGGCCGCTTCAAAGGCCTCGGCGAGATGATGCCGGCGCAGCTCAAGGAAACCACCATGGACCCGGCCAAGCGCACGCTGCTCCGCGTGGTGCTGCTGGCCGACGACCGCGAAGGCACCGCCGATCTGGTCGAGCGGCTGATGGGCACCAAGGCCGAGGCGCGGTTCGCCTTCATCTCCGACAAGGCGGAATTCGCCAGCGACGACCTGCTGGACGTCTGAAATCACTGATTATTGGCGCTTTCGCGGGCTTTTTCCGGCCGATTCAAGGCCGGATAGCGCTCGATCGTGCCCATTTTTCAGGCATTTCCGCGGCTTCGTTTTCAGGCGGGTGTGCTCCCCCGCAACAGCATTTTGGGTGGAACTGCGTATAGTCACGGCTGATCACCGGTATGTTTGGGAATCGGTGCGACGCGCACCTCTGAGAGCGGTCGGGTTCGACGCTTCTAGAATTGAGGGAATTGGAAATGAAGAAGTTGGTGATCGCTCTGACCGCCGTGGCGGCATTCTCCGGCTCGGCCTTCGGCGGCCGATCTCGCCGCTCGCCCCTACACCAAGGCGCTGGCTGTTGCCCCGGTGCCGGTTGCCAGCTGGACCGGTTGCTACATCGTCGGCGGCGGTGGCGGCGCTCTACACCAACAACGATCACAACGACACCTTACACTCGACGGCCGCCGCGCGTTGCCGCTGGTCCCAGTCTGTACGACCGGCGGTCGCGGCTGGTTCGGCACGGTTGGGGCGGGCTGCGACTATCAGTTCGATGGCGCTGGGTGGTCGGCGTCTTCGGTGACTACGACTTCACGGATGTAAAGGGCGATATCTCGTACGCTTCCGGCAGCGGTGTCCCGCTCGTCGGTGATCGCAGAAGCTGAGATTCGCAGCTGGGCGGTCGGCGGCCGCGTCGGCTATGCTGTGATCGCCGCAGCTGCTGACCTATCTCGGCGGCTATACCGCACGACGCATCGTGAAGTCGACACGAATCTTCACCCTGTTCGGCGCTGCAGCTCCGCTCTTCAACCCGGCCTAGGTGACCACGAAGTGGCTGGTTCATCGGTGCCGGCGACGAAGTACGCTGCTGAGCTTCCTGCCCGGCCTGTTCTGGAAGACCGAGTATCGTTACTCGGAGTTCGATCGGGCCAACGTGTCGACAACTTCAACGATCACTGCTGCTGTGCCTGCACCGATTGGCACGGACGACCTCGACAAGTACGTGCGCACACCGTGCGCAGCGAGCTGGTCTACCGCTTCAACTGGGGTGGCGCTCGGTGCGTCGCCAAGTACTGATCTCTGCTAATATCAAGCAGCTCAAAGCGCCCCGGCATCGTCCGGGGCTTTTTGTATTTCCGACCGGCTCGAGCCCCCTACCCCGCGTGCCTCGTCCGATTACGTGTAGGACGGGCCGATTTGATCGGATAAGCAGCTTTGTGGACGAGTGTGTTCCTCGCAACAGCTATTTTGGGCGGGATCTGCGTATAGTCACCGCACTGGATTTTGGGGAATCGGGCTGCTCGCGCTTCTTAGAGAGCGATCAGGATTAGACGCTTCTAGACTGAGGGTTGAAAATGAAGAAACTGAGTGATCGCTCTCGCTGCGGCGGCGGCTTTTGCCTCTCCGGCGCTCGCGCGCCGATATGGCCGCCAAAGCTCCGGCAAGGCCCGGCTGCCTACAGCGCGCGAGCTGGACCGGCTTGCTGCGTGGGCGGCGGCGGCGGATACGGTTTGCTCTGACATCAGAGAGGCCACAGCGTAACACTCGACGGACCGCGGCCTTCCCAGCTTAACCGCCCGGTCGACCGCGGTGGCCGGCGGCTGGCTCGGCACTTTCAGGCAGGCTGCGACTATCAATTCCCCGCTCGGCGCGAACCTTCGTGTCGGCGCATTGGCGATTACGATTTCCCAACATGAGGGGCGACTTGCACCGGTAACTCGCCTCGTTAGCGTGGTCAGCACACTACGGAGAAGGCTCGAGCTGGTACTGGTCGATCGGCGGCCGCATCGGCTGGCTGGTCAATCCCCGCGACTGCACCTATTTCTCTGGTGGTTACACTGAAGCTCATCGCACCGGGTTCGGTAGCTACCTCGACTCGCTGCGAACGTTGCGACCGGTGTCGGACTGTCGGGGAACGAACAAGGGCTGGTTTCTCTGGTTCTGGTATCGAACACACGGCTGATGGATCTCCGGGCCTGACCTGGAAGACCGAGTACCGGTTCTCCGGAATTCGACGCGCCGCGATAACGCCGAGTTTCACCGCGACGGGTGTGCTCACCGGCAACGTGAGCCGCGACAAGTGTTCACCGTCTAAACTGTCACAGCGACTCGTCCTACCGCTTCAACTGGGGTGGCCCGGTCGTCGCCAGGTACTGATCTCTGCTAACTCAGCAGCTCAAAAGCCCCGGCATCGTCCGGGGCTTTTTTGTTGTCTGGATGTGCGACGGCTATCGTCGGACCAGCCGTCAGCCGCCCGCCACCGCCGCCTTCAGCGACCGGTACGCGCGCCGCAACCGGCACTCGATCTCGGACCAGTCCGGATCCGTCATCGCCTGCCCGCGTGCGTCGCGATAGGCCATCGCCTCGGCGCGGCCGATGCCTGATATCAGCAGCGACGGGTCGTCCGCCGGCTTGCCATAGGTGATGGCGGCGACGCGGGCGACCGTCACGCCGTATTGCTCTGGGCCCACGGCTTCGCGCCTCGCCTGCCACCAGTCGAGCTCAAGCCGCGCCGCCTCCGCGACATCGAAGCCGCCTGATGTACGGCGGATGCGAGCAGGCGGTAGTAGGTCACGAGCGGCGGCAGCGCGGCGTCGGCCGCCTCGCGGGGCGCGCGTCGGCTGGAACGCCTTGGCGGCCTGCGCCGCCGCCAGCGCGATCCGAAAGCTGTCCAGCGGCGCAGAAGCCGAACTGCGTCCGCGACAGTTCGTAGAGATGGCCGAACAGCGCGACATAGCGCTTCTCGTAATAATCGCGCCACATCGCCGTCTCCAGCCGCGCGATTTCAGCCGGCTCGAAGCCGCGCAAATCCGCATGCCGCGGCCATGCGACGTAGGCGCCGATCGGCAGCGCGAGAAACGCAAGCGCGAGAATGACCGTCCGACGGTTCATGATGGCCCCTGAGATCGCAGTGCAACGACTTCCGGCCTTGCGAAGCCGGCCGGCTTTGTATTCGATCGGAAGCTACGGCCGCCGCGGGCAACGGTTTCCTAGCGGCCGCGACACAAGCCGCGCGCGTCAGGGCCGAAACGGCAACAGGGGGAATCCATGGCCAGATCGCTTTCGATCATCGGCTTTCTGGCGCTTGCCATCGGCTTGCTGTGGATCGGGCAGGGCACCGGCGCCATTCGCTGGCCGCCGTCGAGCTTCATGATCAATCAACTGCAATGGGCCGGATATGGCGCGCTGCTCGGCGCCGTCGGCCTGATCCTGATCTGGCAAGGCAACCGCTAGATTCGAAGCTGCTAAACTCTCATGGTGATGGGCGGAGCGCCGTCTCGAACCACGAGGCTCCACTGCTGCCACTCAGCCTTCGACGACGCCGCATCGCTGCGCTCCACCAGGATCAGGTCTGACACTACAAGGAGGCAAGACAACCATGACAGCACGACCCTTCGATCTCACCGGCAAGGTAGCCATCGTCACCGGCGGCAATGGCGGCATCGGGCTCGGCATGGCCAGGGACTTGGCGGAAGCCGGCGCGGCGATCGCGGTGGTGGGCCGCAACGAAGCCAAGTCGGCCGCTGCGGTCGCGGAGCTCAAGCAAGGCGGCGCCAAGGCGATTGCGGTTACCGCCGACGTCACCGACAAGGAAGCGGTCGCCGCCATGGTCGGCCGCGTCGCCGGCGAGCTCGGCCGGATCGACATCCTCGTCAACAATGCCGGCATCAATATCCGCAAGCCGCCGCATGCGCTCGATATCGCCGAGTGGAACAGCGTGATCCAGACCAACCTCACCAGCGCCTTCCTGTGCTCGCAGGCGGTCTATCCCGCCATGAAGGCGGCCGGCGGCGGCAAGATCATCAATATCGGCTCGATGATGTCGATCTTCGGCGCCAGTTTTGCTCCGGCCTATGCCGCCAGCAAGGGCGGCATCGTGCAGTTCACGCGCTCCTGCGCGGTGCGCCTGGGCCGCCGACAACATCCAGGCCAACGCGCGTGCTGCCGGGCTGGATCGATACCGATCTGACCAGGCGCGCCCGCAAGGAGATCGACGGCCTGCACGACCGGGTGCTGGCGCGCACGCCGGCGGCGCGCTGGGGCGCCATCGATGATTTTGCCGGGATCGCGGTGTTCCTCGCCTCGCCCGCGTCCGACTTCGTCACCGGGATCAGCGATTCCCGTCGATGGCGGGTACTCTGTTATGGGATAGGCGGGCTGCTTGTTAGGCTTCCCTTAACGCTGAGGGAAAGCGATCTGTTGGGAAGGTAGTTTCCGGCGCCGACTGAACCGCCCAGTCGCTCATATCTGGCCCGTTTTTTCATCTTCGGAGCCGGATCACGGCCGTCCTTCGGCAATCTATTGGTGTAACGGTGTTGGAAACTCCACGACTGTGGCGCAGGTGACAGCAGCGTGGTGCTACCCCTGAGATATGTACGATAGCATTCATTGCTCGCGTTACTTGTCTGGGAGAAAATGAAAAAAGCTCGTTATCGCTGCTGCCGCCTTGGTCGTCGGTACTGTCAGCGCCTCCGCCGCGGATCTCGGCCGCTCGGCCCTACACGAAGGCTCCCGTGGCTGTTGCCGCCGTCTACAACTGGACTGGCTTCTACATCGGTGGTCAGGTTGGTTATGCTTGGGGTGACAACCACACCACTGAGTTCGTCACCGCTACGGGCCTGCCCACTGGCTTCAATCAAAACTACAACACCGATGGCGTCGTTGGCGGCATTCACGCTGGCTACAACTGGCAGTCCGGTCAGTTCGTCTTCCGGTCTTGAAGGTGACCTTGAAGGCGCCGATATCAGGGGCGGTTATCGCCTGGCAAATACCAACGGCACGGACTATCGGCTGCGTGATCAGGCCTCTATCCGCGGTCGTCTCGGTGTGGCCTTCAACAACTCGCTGCTCTACGTGACTGGTGGTGTGGCGTTCGCGGACATCGAACACACCTACGTCTTCGCGAACACCCGCTTTGAAGGCATCTCCAGCACCCGCACCGGCTGGACCGTAGGAGCGGGCTGGGAGTATGGCTTCACGCCGAATTGGTCGGCCCGTCTTGAGTATCGCTACTACCGATTTCGGCAGCTACAGTGACCGCTCCACCTTCTCGTTCCCCGGCTTCACTTACGAGGACCCATCCCGTGTATCACACGGTACGTGGCGGTATCAGCTATCGCTTCGGCGGCCCGGTCGTCGCCAAGTACTGATCTCGCTATCTGATAGCCCTCAACGGCTCAAAGCCCCGGCATCGTCCGGGGCTTTTGCGCGTTCTGCTCGCAGGTAGGCCCTCTGCATCCGCATCGTCCGTTAGGCTCGGACCGGCGACTGCACATGCTCGGGCCGCACACCGAGGCCAACAAACCGCGCCGTGATGCCCTGCAGCCAGGGCACGGCGGTGACCAGCCGCATCACGAGCGGGGCCTTTAGCGGCGCGTTGCCCGGCTTCAGCGCGGCGTTGACGATATTGTTCTGCACGACGACCTGCATCCGCTGCGTCATCCTGACCGGAAACTCGCGGCGCCGGCGTACCGCGTCGAGTTCGTCCTCGGATGGGCAGCCCGTCCATCGTCAGCTTCGCCGCCAGCAGATTGGCGGTCGCGACCGCATCCTGCACCGCGAGGTTGACGCCGACGCCGCCGATCGGCGACATCGCATGCGCGGCGTCGCCGATGCACAACAGCCCCGGCCGCGTCCAGCGCTTCGAGCCGGTTGACCGCAACCGTCAACAGCTTCACGTCATCCCAGCTCTTCACCTCGGTGAGCCCCGATTTCAGGATCGGCGCCATCCGCGCGATGTCGTCGAGCAGCGCGGGCAGTCCCCTCGCCTTCACGGCGTCATACTGCCCCTTCGGGAATGACGAAGGCGCATTGCCAGTAGTCGCCGCGGTCGAACGTCACCATCATCTTGCCGGGATCGACGCGCGCAAACAGGTTTTCGGTTTCGCCTGCCCGCTTGCCGGCGCGAAACCACAGCACGTCCATCGGCGCGCCGATTTCCTCGACTTCGAGGCCAGCGCGTTCGCGCACCAGCGAATGGCGGCCGTCGCAGGCAATGGTCAGGTCGGCCGCGATATCGATCACGCCGTCCGGCGTCTTCGCCTTCACGCCTGTGACGCGCTCGCCGTCACGGATGAGATCGACCGCCTCGGTCGACATCATCACCTTGAGCGAAGCAGAACCGCTTGCCGCTCTCGCGCAGGAAATTGAGAAAGTCCCACTGCGGCATGAAGGCGATGAAGGGATATTTGACGTTGAGCCGGCTGAGATCCGCGATCCGCACCGTCTCGCCGCCGAACATCCCCTCCATCCGCTGCAGGCGCTGATGCGGCAGCTTCAGGAAGCCGTCGATCAGCCCGAGTTCGTCCATCACCTGCAACGTGGAGGGATGCACGGTGTCGCCGCGAAAATCGCGGAAGAAATCCGCGTGCTTTTCCAGCACCACGACGTCGACGCCGGCACGTCCGAGCAGATAGCCGAGCATCATGCCGGCCGGGCCACCGCCGACGATGCAGCAACGCGCCTTCATCGTTCACCTCCCTCGCATCGATAGAGCCAAGCCTATTCAACCATCAAGCCTACTCAACCATATTGTGTTGCTGCCAGCGCAGCAGATGGGCCTGCAACCGCCAGATCATGGCCGAAAGCGCCACCCCCACCAGCATCAGCACGATCACCGCGACCATCATCCCCGAGGCTTCCGCCCGCGCCTCGGACTCGATGATCAGGCGGCCGATGCCGCGCTCCGCGCCGATGAATTCGCCGACGATGACGCCGATCAGCGCAAAGGAGATCGCCGGGCGACAGCGAGGCAAACACCCAGGCCATGGTCGAGGGGATCACGACGGTGCGGGTGATCTGCCATTCGCTCGCGCCGAGCAGCCGCGCGACATTGATAAAGCCTTCGTCGATCGAACGGGCGCCCTCGAAGGTATTGAAGAACACCAGGAACACCACCACGATCCACGAGGTCACGATTTTCGAGGTGTCGCCGATCCCGAATGCCAGCACGATGATCGGCGCCAGCGCGATCCGGGGTATCGAATTCACCGCCGTGATGAAGGGCTGAAAGATCGCGCTGAGCCGGTCCGAACGTCCCAGAATCAAGCCCGGCGACAAAGCCGCTCGACACGCCCGTGACAAAACCGAAGAACGTGTTCTTCAGCGTGATCGCGGTCGCGATCCAGAGATTGTTCTCGTTGCGCACCATGCACTTGGCAAAGTCGCCGTTGAACCAGCCATTGAAGACGCCGAGCTTGGATTTGAGGCAGCTCAGGATCAGGAAGTGCTCGAAGATCTGCGAGGGCTTTGACACGAAATAGGGATCGAGCAGATCGGGCACCAGCCACGGGACGCATGGCATGCAGGTCATAGCCCCATTGCCAGATCGACAGCACCGCGACGCAGATCAAGATCTGCCAGGCCAGCGTATTGCCAATGCGACGTGTCCTCATGGCTTGCGCCCCTTGACGAACTCTTCCCCGAGCGAGTGCCAGATGTGCTGGAACAGCTCGGCATAGCGCGGCGTCTCACGCACCTTGACCGCATCGCGCGGCCGCGCAAAGTCCACCTCGAACATGTCCTTGATCTGCCCGGGCCGCGCCGAGAACAGGATGATCCGGTCGGCCAGCGTCAGGGCTTCGCCGAGGTCGTGGGTCACGAACAGAACGGTTTGCTGCTCGCGCTCCCAGATCCGCAGCAGCACGTCGTGCATGTCGATCTTGGTGTGGGTATCGAGCGCGCCGAACGGCTCGTCCATCAGCAGTATCTGCGGCTCCACCACCAGCGTTCGCATCAGCGCCGCACGCTGGCGCATGCCGCCCGACAGCGCCGACGGATAAGCCTGTTCAGAAGCCTTGCAAGCCTGCCTGCGCCACGCAGGCCGCGATGCGTTCCTTGCGCGCCGCTTCCGGAACGCCGCACAGCTCCAGGCCGTAGCCGATATTGTCGGCGACGGTGCGCCAGGGGAACAGCGTATCGCGCTGGAAGATGTAACCGACATTGGGCGTCGCCTTGCCCGCAACGACCGGCGCGCCGTCGATCAGGATTTGCCCGCTGGTCGGCTTGATCAATGTCGCGATCATGTTGAGAACGGTGCTCTTGCCGGAGCCGGACGGCCCCAGAAGTGCCACGAACTCGCCGCGGCGGACACCGAAGGAAACATCCCGCACCGCCTCGATCGCGGTGCCGGCAAGCTGAAACGACTTGCTCAATCCCCTGACGTCGATGCGCTGGACATCTGGATTGTCCATCCGGCAGGTCAGCGGAAAGGTTCTGGACGTTCAAGCCGGATACGCCTTTCGCGCTGCCTCGATGAAGGTCGGGCTGACCAGATCGGCCGGCGTCAGCGGCGATGCCGGTCATTTCCCGGAACCAGACCTTTTCGCCGCGGGCGAAAGCCGCGGCATCGATCGACGCATCGTAGTCGGTGACCTTTGCAGCGCCGTGATCTCGAGGATGTTGGCGGCGCGCGAGGTGCTGCCGACATAAGGCTCGATCGTGTCGTAGATTTCGTCGGGCGAATGTTTCCTGATCCATTGCGTCGCCCGCCAGATCGCGGTGACGAAGGCCTGCATCTTGGGCGGGTCCTTGTCGATGGTCGCCTGCAGCGTGAAATGCGCCGTAACCGGCACCTTGCCGCCGATATACTTGTTCCAGATCGTCTCATCGGTGCCGTCGAACAGCAGCGTCGCCCCAGCCCTGCTCCTTCGAGATCGTTGAGCAGCGACAGCGAACTGACGAGGACATCGACCTGCTTGGTCTTCAGCGAGCCCAGCATGGTGTCGACATTGCCGGTGCCGATCCAGGTGACTTTCTGGTCGAGCCCCATCGTCTCCATGTAATAGGACGACCAGACATGGTTGGTGCCGCCCAGCGACGACACCGAGACGATCGGCTTTGCGCCCGTCGGGTCGCTTCCATTCCGTCAGCTTCTCCAGCGAGGTGATGCCCTGATCCCAGAGATCCTTGCGGATGATGAACATCACCGAAGAGGAACGGGTATCGACCGGCATCAGCACGCGGCCATTGCGGCCGCGATTAGATGAGCTGCATCGGGTGCGGTGATATCGCCGATGCCGATGTCGCCCTGCGCGGAGGCGATGATTTCGCGCGTCTTGACGCCGCTGCCGCCCTGGATCAGCTTGCAGTCGAGGCCGGCCTCGCTTGAAGTATCCCAGTCTGTCGGCGAGGAACTGCGTCTGATAGACCGGCACCGCGACGGGATAGATGACGCGGCCGGGCTTGTCCTCGGCCCATGCCCTGCCGGAGGCGATGGAAGCGCCGCCGGCCGCGATGATCGTCAGCGCCGAACGTCTGGTGACATATGTGCCATCACGCGCGCTCCTTTTCCTTTTCCGCGACCTTCTCCAGCGCGTTCGAGCACCGCGTCGCCCATTTCCTGCGTTGAAAGTCGCTTCGCTCCCGCCTCGGCAATATCGGCGGTTCGCGCGCCGCCCGACAAGGCGCTCGGCCACGGCCTTTTCCAGCAGGTCCGCATCCTCGGGCCGGTTCGAGCGTCATGCGCAGCATCATGGCGACGCTGAGGATGGAGCCGAGCGGGTTGGCAATGCCCTTGCCGGCGATGTCAGGGGCGCTGCCATGGACCGGCTCGTAAAGCGCCTTGCGCCGGCCGAACTTGTCGACCGGACCCAACGAGGCCGACGGCAGCATGCCGAGCGAGCCGGACGCCATCGCCGCGCAATCGGACAGGATGTCGCCGAAGATATTGCCGGTGACCATCGACATCGAATTGCGCTGGGCTCGCGCACGATCTGCATCGCGGCGTTATCGACATACATATGCGTGAGCTCGACATCGGAAAATTCCGCGGCGTGCAAGGCGATGACTTCCTCGCGCCACAACACGCTGGTCTCAAGCACGTTGGCCTTGTCGACCGAGCAGACCTTGTTCCTTCGCGTCCGCGCCAGCTCGAAAGCGGAACGCGCGACGCGGCGAATTTGATCGGTCGTGTATTGCTCGGTGTTGAAGCCGCGGCGTTGCCCGTCGGCGAGCGTCTCGATGCCGCGCGGCTCGCCGAAATAAATGCCGCTGGTCAGTTCGCGGATGATGACGAAATCGACGTCCCTGAGCACGCTGGCCTTGAGCGGCGCCGAGATCCGCCAGCGCCGGATGGGCGACGATCGGCCTGAGATTGGCGTAAAGATCGTATTTGCTGCGCAGGCCGAGCAGGCTCCCGCCTTGCGCGCCGCGGCGGGCACTTCCTTGGTCTCCGGGCCGCCGGTCGCGCCCCACAGGATCGCGTCGGCCTCCTCCATCGCCTCGACGGTGTCAGGCGGCATCACCTTGCCGGTCGCAAGATAGGGAATGATGCCGTATTGCGCTTCGCGCAACACCATGGGAACGCCGCGTTTGGCGGCAAACCAGTTGAGCACCCGCTGCGACTGCGCGGTCACCTCGGGGCCGATGCCCTCGCCGCCGACCACGGCGACCTTGATCATGTTGGACCGATCATTCATGCCGTGTTGCCTGCCGTTTTCCTTGCGAAGTGGATCCAGGGCCGTTCCGCCCGGTCGGCCGCCTGAAAGGCGCGGATTTCGTCGTCGCGCTGCAATGTCAGCGCGACTTCATCGAGACCTTCCAGCAGGCCGGCGCGCCGGCGCGGATCGATCGCAAATTCGTGCCGCTGTCCCGAAGGCGAGATGATCGTCTGTTGCTGCAGGTCGATGCTGATACGCCCGGCACCCTGGGTCTGCTGCACCTCCGCAGCAAGGCCATCGACAATCTCCTTGTCGACGACGACAGGCAGGATGCCGTTCTGGAAGCAATTGGCAAAGAAGATGTCGCCAAAGCTCGAGCCGATGACGGCGCGGATGCCCATTTCCTGCAGCGACCAGACCGCGCCTTCACGCGAGGAGCCGCAACCGAAATTCGGACCGGTAATGAGAATTTCCGCACTGCCGATAAGGCTCGCGGTTCAGGATGAATTCGGGGTTTTCCGAACCGTCGGGCAGATAGCGCAGCGCACCAAACGCCCATTTGCCGAGCGTTCCGCGAATGGAGTTTCCGACCAGCCGCTCGATGCGGATGATGACGTCGGTATCGATGTTGCCGCGCATGATCGGGGCGGCAATCGCCGTCAGGGTGTTGAACGGTTTCGGCATGTCAGCGCCCCATCGTTCGCACGTCGGCGATGGCGCCGGCGATGGCGGCTGCGGCCGCACTGGCCGGGCTTGCCAGATGGGTACGCGCCCGCGGGCCTGGCGGCCGACAAAATTGCGGTTGGAGGTCGAGACCGAGCGCTGGCCGGGCGCGACCGTTTCACCGTTGGCGGCAAGGCACATCGAGCATCCGGGCTCGCGCCATTCGAAGCCGGCATCGGTAAAGACCTTGTCGAGCCCTTCGGCGACCGCATCGCGCTTGACGGTCTCCGAGCCCGGCACGACCCAGGCACGGACGCCTGGGCGCAACCTTGCGGCCGCGCGCGATCTCGGCGGCGGCCCGCAGATCGCTCAGCCGGCTGTTGGTGCATGACCCGATGAAGACCCAATCGACCGGCGTGCCGGCGATCGGCGCGCCCGCTACCAGGCCCCATATAGTCGAGCGCCGGTTTCGATCGCGGCGCGGCGCGCGGGATCGGCGACCTCGCTCGGATCGGGCACGCAGGCCATCGACGCCGATGACGTGTTCCGGGCTGATGCCCCAGGTCACCTGCGGAATGATTTCTCGACATCGATGACGACTTCGCGGTCGAACACCGCATCGGGATCGCTCGGCAGTTGTCGCCACGCCGCAACGGCCTGCTCCACATCTCGCCCTGCGGCGCATAGGCACGCCCGCGCAGATATTCGAAAGTCTTCTCGTCCGGCGCGATCAGGCCCATCTTGGCGCCGAGTTCGATCGAAAGATTGCAGATGGTGAGCCGGCCCTCGACCGGCAGATCGCGAATGGCGCTGCCGGCATACTCGACCGCGTAACCGGTGCCGGCCGCGGCGCCGATGTGACCGATCAGCGCGAGGATGAGGTCCTTGGCCGTGACGCCAGGTGGCAGCCGGCCCTCGAACCGCACGCGCATGGTTTTGGGCCGCCGCTGGATCAGCGCCTGCGTCGCCAGCACATGCGGTCAACTCGCTGGAGCCGATGCCGAACGCCAGCGCACCCAGCCCGCCATGGGTGCAGGTATGGCTGTCGCCGCAGACGATCAGGCAGCCGGGAAGGCTGGAGGCCAAGCTCGGGTCCGATCACATGGACGATGCCCTGCCCGGGCTCATCGATATCGAACATCCGGATGCCGGTCGCCGACGTCTCGGTCCGCAAGCCCGCCAGCAGCTCCTGTCCGACCTTGCTGGTGCCGGCCCGTCCGCGCGCCGTCGAAATCGCATGATCCGGCGTTGCGAAGCGTCAGTTCCGGATTGTGGCACCGGCAGGTTGCGGCTTTTGAGATCGAGCAGGCCGCGCGAGCCGCCCAGATCGTGCAGCAGATGACGATCGACATGGAGCAGATCGGTGTCGTCGCTGACGCGCAGATGACGCGTGCTGGTCCCAGATTTTAGAGCCAGCAGCGTTCGGCCGGGCTTTTACACTGGCCTGTCCTCGTTTTCTGGCATGGCCGGCGGTCGATCGGCCGCGGACCGGCCGTTTTTGCGCGGCCTGCTATTCAGGCCTGAGCCTCGCCGTATCAAAGCACAGCAGGCCGCTGCTCGGCTGGGGGCCTGACGCCGGGATGGCTGCGAGACAGGAAGCGGGGGAAGCTTGGATTACGGGCTGGGGAGGGCTATCCACAAAGCGCTCGGCGGCGCCGATTCTGCGAATTTTCTGAACTTCGCCAGGGGAGCAGACGTCAAGCAGACAACCTGAACGGCCACGGGAGTCGCGCCTCCGACCGGTCCGGTGAGAACGCCGGCCTCAAACTGCTGAACGATCGCGACCGATTGCGCGAGAAACAATTCGTCAGCTCAACGCCAGTTCGACCCGTGACCGGCTGCGACTTCCATCAGCCGGCTCGCGACGTTCCGCAGTGTCGCCGGAAGTCGCGGTAATCAGTGGTGATAACTTCCGCCGCCGGAAGTCTCGAGGCGGCGATGGTTCCAGAAATGGGCGCCGACCTTGAACCCGGGTCGCGTGCCGCTGGCGCTGGACGGCGAGGACGCCATCGCTGTGTGCTGACGCATAGCCCTTTCGCGCAGTGAGCCGCCCTGAAGGGTGGGTCCGATGCCACGCCTGCGGCAGCCCTGACGGGATCATCGCGCCGTCCGGAGGTAGCTGTTGATCATTCCTCCCGGCTCACCGCCTCCTTGTCGACCATGGCATGAGGAGTCCTTCAGCAACTCGCTGCGTATCCGGTCCGGGCCCAGACTTCTCGCTGAGCGAGGTGAACCCCGACGAGGTCAATGAAAACCACCGCCGCATCCCTGGCGCACCGGCTCCTTAGAGGGAAACCGGGGTCCCGGGTCGGCCACTCCCGAGATATCCGGCGCGCCTGAAATTGTGCCCAGCAGTTCGCTTCGTATAGCGAAATACTGAGCGTGCCGCCTGCCCGACCAAAGCTGCACGCCGGCAAATAAAATCGCCGGTGGCGCGGCCGCCGCGATCGGCAACGCCGCGCTCAGCCAGATTCCCCGCGAAAGCGCGAAGACATTTGCTGCCGCGGCCACCACGACGACAATGAGCGTCGCGATGGGGCCGATCGCGCTTCGGCGCCACGCCAGCATAAGCCGACCCAGGTCGTCATCGGCAGCTCTGATGGCGATGATGGCATCGGCGGGCGCACCAGCTGACCCCGCAACATCCGTCTCCGGCCATCAGATGCGTGATCGCCGTTGCAACGACGCTTCCACCCCCGGCGCTCGCTGGATCAGGGCGGCGTCAGGAAAGAAATCACCGCCTCCGGTGACCGTGGCCCCGACAACGACAATTCGCTGCCTGATGTCATCCGCAGCAATCTCGCCGGCAAGTACCGAGGCCGCGCTGACCGTTCGCATGGTTCGGCGCGGGCCGTAAAAAGTGACCGGAAGCGCGTGATCGGCGTCGGTGGCAACGGTTCGTTCGCCGAGCACGCACCAGGCGGTAGGGCTCGATGGTGGGTTCGCTTGCCGATCGCGAGCGCAGCGAGCGCGGGCGAAACGACATTTCGATACTGTCATGCGTTCGAAGCGCGAACATCGGGATCGAGCTTGGAGCACCGCCTCGGTCGAGTCGTGACGTTGAGCGGCAATGCCGATCTCCGCATGATCCGCAGATCTTTTCGGCGGCAACAAACGCCTCTCGGCCACTCGGCAGCCGGGCCAGCGGCCGTTCTCCGCCGCCATCGGCTGGCTGGCAGCTTGCCGCAAACCGCCGCGGCGCTGCCGCAATCACGCTCGCGCGCTCCGTGAGGAGGCGAGCTCGCAAGCGCTGTCGCCGTCGCCATCGTCGGATCCCGATCCGACCAGCAGAAGCGTCAATGGCGATGACCTTCGGCTGCAGTCGCTGCGGTCGCGTCGACAGTCCTGGCAAGATCCGATGCGCGCGAGGCGGAAGCCAGCTCCACCTTGCTTAACCATGGTGTCGTCGATCGCGACGATGGTGACGAGTCAGGCGGGATTGAGCGCCGCAGGCGCCCAGCGTTCGAGAGTCGGTCATGGCGGACTTTCGATGCGATCGAGAAAGCTGAGATGACCGCGCTCGTGCGCGAAATACACGGCCGCCCCAGAAGCCGCTCAAGAGGCACGGCAATCTGCTGCGGTGGCTAACGGAGATGTCGACTACCGCATCCAGGCGGCATTTGCGGTGCAAGCCGCGCCAGCAATGCGGCGACACGGGCGGGCGGCCAGCGCTTCACGGTCAAAGGCGCCTGTCAGCCTCACATCGACGCCCTCGCCGGGCCCGAAGCACGACACGATTGGCACCCGCTGCGCCGCGCCGCGCTCACCGTCGTTGATCGCAAAACTGAACTTTGCCTTCCGTGGCATGACCGCCCATTTCGTGCGGCGCACCGCCGCGCTTTGTCATGACCTTGCAGCGATTTCGCCTGCGGAACCTCAATAAAGCCTTGCTGCTCAGTTCGACCGAATCCACGCGGCCATTTCCATCGTTATCCGCAGGGTAATCGTGCCATTTCGGCGACACTTGTGTCGTCACCTTCACCGCAGGTCTGCGCTGTGCTGGTGGATTCTCCTGCAACAACCCACGTTGGTGGCGGCTGCGCGGCGACTTCGCCCGTAACAAGAAATAAATCGCCAATCCGCGCCGCGCAATGGGTTTCATAACATGCCTCATGATCCAAGTTCGACGCTGCAGATTTGGGACGCCTAGCGCGGCTGTTCCGGCATGATGACGTTGTTGGCGGTATTAAGAATAACGGCGGCGGCGCAGCGCACCGACGCCGCTATTCTGTGCCTCGCTGCATGGCTGCGGCAACCGTCGGTAGGTGGCTGCACCTAAACGGGGCGTCACTGATGGGCGACTACCAGGCCGGGCAACGCCAGACCGCGGACCGGTCTCACGCGCCTTTCGTCCGGCTGCGAATCTTTGACGGCTTCGGTGGTCAGCGGTTGGCCGCCGATGCCCCACGCCGCCGTGACTTCTGGAATTTGACCCCTGGCCGCCGCGATGTTCTCGCCTTCGGTCGACACCATGGCGTCGGTCAATTTTTGACTATCTGCCGCTTTTGCTCGGGGTTTAATACGTTCTCGATGGGCTGAACTTCTATCAATGGCATTGCCGCTTCCCTCGATGGTACTCAAGCGGGCTTAATGGCAGCCCGTCCGGGGGCGATGACGTTCGTAGCGTGGGCTTCGCGTTTCGGGCTGGCTTTGAGAGAACTGATTTTCTCTGGACTGGTCGGGTCGCCGGCGCGGGCCAGCGTGGGAACGCCGCCCGTGGCGGCTGGAAATGCTAAGCCTTGTTGGCGTCGGCGGCTGATATTGGCGTTGCCGGTGCCCCGGGACTTGTGGAATGACGCTCAGCTTTGGCGACTATGAGATCGATGTCGAACGGCGCGAACTCAGGCGCGCCAAGCACCCCGGTACATGTCGAGCCGCAAGTCTTCGACCTGCTGGTTTACCTGGTGCAGAACCGCGACCGCGTCGTCAGCAAGGACGATCTCATCGCTTCAGTCTGGGGCGGCCGGATCGTGTCAGATCGACGCTGACCAGCCGCATCAACGCCGCGCGAAAGGCGGTCGGCGACAGCGGCGAGAACCAGAAGCTGATCCGCACCATCGCGCGCAAGGGCCTCCGCTTCGTCGGCGCAGTGCGCACGCAACCAAACGGCGCCGAACCGGCACATGCCACCGGTCTGCCGCCGGATGAAATCCACGAGCGGTCGCGCGCCGGCCTTGCCGCTGCCGGACCGGCCCGCCATCGCCGTGCTTCCCTTCATCAACATGAGCGGCGATCCGGAGCAGGAGTATTTCTCCGACGGCATCAGCGAGGACATCATCACCGCGCTGTCCAAGCTGCGCTGGTTCTTCGTGATCGCGCGCAACTCTTCGTTCATCTACAAGGGCAAGGCCGTCCATATGAAGCAGGTCGCCGAGGAGCTCGGCGTCGGCTATGTGGTCGAGGGCAGCGTGCGCAAGGGCGGCGACCGCGTGCGCATCACCGCGCAGCTCAACGACGTCGCCACCGGCAGCCACATCTGGGCGGAGCGCTACGACCGCGGCCTCGCCGACGTGTTCGCGGTGCAGGACGAGATCACCGAGGCCATCGTCGCCGCGATCGAGCCGCAGCTCTATGCCGCGGAAAATTTTCGCGCCAAGCGCAAGCCGCCGGACAGCATGGACGCATGGGATCTGGTGATGCGGGCGCTGTCGCACTACTGGCGGGTGACGCGGCAGGATAATGTGGTCGCGCAGGCGCTGCTCGAGAAGGCGATCGCCATCGATCCGAACTACGGCCAGGCGCTCGGCGTGCTCGCCGCCAGCCATACGTTCAGCGCCCACATGGGTTGGGCGGACATGGCGACGGTGGCGCCGATCGCCGAGCGCGCGGCGCTGGCGGCGATCCTGGCCGACAGCGAGGACCCCTGGGCGCACCACGCGCTGGGCTGCGTCTATTTGTTCACACGGCGCTTCGACGACTCGCTGGCCGAGTTCGAGTTGGCGCTGCGGCTCAATCCGAACTTCTCGCTGGCCCAGGGTTATTACGGCTTGGCGCTGTCCTATTGCGGGCGCTGGGAAGAAGCCGACGTGGCCGCGCGCCGCGCGCTGCGGCTGAGTCCGCGCGATCCGTTCTCGGCGGTCTATTACGGCATCGCCGCCTACGCCCAGTTCGTCGGGCGCAACTACGACGAGGCGATGCGTCTTTCGCGCGAGGGCATCCGACAACGCAGCGATTTCGTCGGCGCCCACCGGGTGCTGACGGCCGCCGCCGGCATGGCCGGGCAGCATGATGTCGCCACGGCCGCACTCCGGGAACTGCCGCGCGCAGCCAATATTTCGCTCGCCTGGATCGCAAGGATTGCCTATGAAGCAGAACGCCGCCGCGAGCACTATCTGGAAGGATTCCGCCGGGCCGGGCTGGATCTGCCGCGATGTTTCTCCTGAAAACAGTGCCCGATGGCCGTTAGCCACTGGGCGAATAGACTGGCGCGGAATCCCGCGCCCTCACTGATGGATTTCTAACTGAATTTCATCCGGTCGACTTTCATCTGATGATTTTTCGCCAGTGCAGTGTGTTTCCCGGCTCACGGCGTTTGCTGCAGGTGGTATCCCGGGTAAAGTTGTTTGCGGAGGCAAGATTGTCCGTGGTGTCGAAACCAGCGCTCCATCCATTGTGTCGTGGTGCGATTCAGGCGCGCATCGGTTTCCGTGTCCGCAGTGTTTTCAATACGCCGACCTGGCAAATATCCATTGTGGGCGTGCGTCGATGGTAGGTGGCCGGCACATCGTCCGGCAGCCGATTCGCCAGCCACCAATGCGCCTGATCGACCCGGTATGGACGCGCCGCCAAAAATGTGCAAGGTGAAGATCTGTTGTCGGCGTGTCCGCGATTTCGTCGTCGTGCCCTCGACCTCGCACTTGAACATCGGCCGGGCCTTCAAAACGACGCTAGCCTGTGCTGGCGTGGGAGCATGATGATGGGCCGTACTTCCAATATCGCTTCGGTTGTTCTTCCTCAGCCGCTAACGGCGTTGCCCGCTTCGAGCGGGCGGAAGACGAGTCCGGCGCAATCCGGCGCCGAACCCTTCTCGGCTCGAGCGAGAGGACGGGGCGACTATTCGCTGGTTGAAGAGATCGCTATCAGGCAAGCTCTTCTTCAGAAAGGACGCGCTTAACAGTCATTCCGTTTTTCTGAACGAAGACGTCCGCTAAACTGGATATTGATCCTGTATGAGGACATTCTTTCATCCGGCCCTCGAGCGGCACCGTTTTTGGCGCAGAACAGGAGCTGTCATCACTTGAGGAGCATCGCCGGGCTCTCGCGATTTCCTTGTCGGATATGCCTTTTTGCTCGCGCCATCTGAAATCTGCCTTTCGCGGGGGTCCGGCCAGACATATTCGCACGGCGATGTGTCGACGTGGTCCATCGTCAAATCGTCGAGGTTGCGGCGCCGAGCGAGACGCAATCAGGTGGAAATTCCATTTCCTTGCGCTCGCGCGCGCGCACGC